>Ga0098052_1002389_pt1 | contig 11387 bp, 14 predicted proteins | sample 15_taG_FD_81591 | JGI IMG/M metagenome (GOLD analysis project Ga0098052, IMG submission 81591) | Marine viral communities from the Subarctic Pacific Ocean - 15_ETSP_OMZ_AT15312 metaG | ecosystem: Environmental > Aquatic > Marine > Oceanic | place: Pacific Ocean | collected 2015-01-18 | reverse complement strand
CCGTCCGCGACCCCGGGGTTACCCTCGGTGAAAAACTCCCCGGGGTTAGGACCCACCACATAAGCGGGCTTGACTGCGATGGTTGAAGCAGAATCTATGCGTTTCATCTTTCAAAATCTCCTAAGTGTAAACGAAATGCGGCAACGATTCCGCCGGTTTGAGTTTGTTGATCAGGCATTCGAGCAGATCATTCCCCCAATCAATCAGGGGCTCATCACAACCGCTAGTCCCCGCGCGGAAATATAGCGCCTGCGCTAGCTGTCCGTTAACGATAAAGGCCCAAGCCCAAGCCAGCCCCCGGATCGGCTCGTCACAGCCGGTAGAGCCGCATCTAAATGGGTGCGGTCCGTCGCTGTTCGCGTCGATCGTGATCGCATAGCCCGCGCGCGCTGCAACGGCTACGAGGTAAGCAGCGGTTGCCCCTCCGGTTGCGGAGATTTTCGCCGCAGCTTGAAGCCTACGAGCCTCGATCGTCAGAGCCTCGATCGCGCAATCGGGCTCCGGTAGCCCTAACACGCGCTCCCAATCCGCTAAGAGTCCGCCATAATTGAACTTATTATCCGGGCTGCGGCTGTCTCCCGCTGTTCGGGGATCGGTCTCCTCAATAATCCACTCAAGCGCGATATTGTGGATCCGGGCTAGCTCCTCAGCGAGCCCCCCCAAAGTATCGCCCCAATCCCCGTCGCGCTCCAACCGGAAAAACTCCCCGGGGGGTAGTAGGCTTTCTAGTAATGTGCGATAGGTCCAAAAGTTCGCGCGTGCTATGCCCATGTGATTGCGCCTAAGTGCATGAGGCTTGTAGCGCCCTGCGCGAGATCTGAGTTACCCGTCCCGTCTGCGTTCAGATTCGTCAAATCGAATTTTTCGTCCCCGCGCGCAATCGCTGCGCGGACTTCGCTATTTTCGATCGACGCGCCCCCCGGGGCTGCTAGCCGCTGGAACATATCGTTAACCTGGGCCGTAACAGCCGCCCGAGCGGCTGTGGTGTCCGTCGTTAGCTCGATCGTCATGTTGATCGGGGCGGCTGTTGGGGCGGCTACCGTCAACACGTCAACGGTAACGGGTATCCGTGCCGCTAGATAGGTCTGAGCCGTCGTTACTTGCGCCCCGGACGGGATAACGGACGCGGGGGTTGCTCCGTCCCAAACAAGCGAGAAATAGACGTTAACGGCCCCCTCGGGTACCGTAGCATTTGCGGAGTGGTATTGAGGCCAAACGTTTTGTGTTAAATCTGGCAGAGCCTCCGCGATCCATTGCTCGTAATCCGTCTCGGCTCCCCCCTGCGGGGGGTTGCGAAGCTGCGCCAATAATCGCGCCAATAGTGCCGGATCGCTTTCATCCTCCGTACCCCCTGTGAATGCTACCGGGTTAGCGATTGCGGAGTTGATGCCCGCGATCGGGGTTACCAGCTCAAAAAGAGTTGACGATACAGCGTTACCCGCGTCCCCATCAAGGACCGCAGTACAAGCGATCTGAACATTGCCCCCCGAAATTGTCCCGGCTGCATCCGTTATGTACTGGACACCGTCAACGCGTTGGAATGTCGTAGCCATTGGAACGATGATCCCGTTTGTCCCCTCAAACTGCACAGCCGTCGATGTTGCCTTAATCCCCGCGATCGGGGTTACCCCAAACAAAGCGGCCCAGCGGTGCAAGTAGCCGCTTTCGGCTGTGTCGGGAATCGCCTGCTTAGATACCCAATCGATAAAGCCGTACAGGCTATGACTAGCAGCGCTCAAAACACGAGCCAGCACAGAGAGCGTAGATCTCCGGATCCGGCTGTCTTCGTTCGGTAGCCACGCGTTTAAATCGTCAGAAACGCGACTAATCAGCGTAGAAATTGAAGGTCTAACGAATGGCATCCCACAACCCTTTATATTGAAAGGCTTTTCTCGTCCCGTCCGGGCTTTCTATGGTGATCACAACACCTACCCCGTTTTTGATCCTGTTCTGCTGTACGTCGATCGAGCGGGCTAGCCCGTCCGCTACCATCCAAGCCAGAGCAGAGCGGATCTCCTCCCCTACTTGCCGCACCACAGCGCCCCCAAGGGGTTGCCGCATCAAAGACCACAGCTTCGATCCGAACCGATCCCCCTCAGTATACGGATCGGCCCACCAACCCGATCGATGCGTCTCCCCCTCCGGTAACTCGTCCACGTCTAGCCGAGCGTGTGAAAACAGAGAAGCCGAAACCAAACGATCAAGGGTTGTCGTAGCCGCTCCCGTCTCGCTCAGCTGCGGGGGCATCGGATGAAAACCCGCATATGGATCAACAACTTCCCCCGACAATGCGACCCACGTAGCCATTAACCCACCTTCCCCTTAACGCTGAGCTGCGCGGCTGTCATCGGAGCGACGGGTACCCCTGTCACACCCGCAAGCGGGTCGTTATGTGTATGCGCGTTGTACAGCGTCATAAACGAGTCACCCAGTACCAACTTCTCCACAGCCCCCGCGCCAATTTCGATCGATCCGGACTCAATCACGATCCGATCGCTGAGCAATTTGATAGACTGCCCCGCAGCATTGTAGACGCACACGTCCCCGGATGCGAGCCCCGTAACTCGGTAACGACGGTCGGCCACTGCGATAATGACCGGATGTTCCGAATCTGCGGAGACGTTGACAACGATAGCTTCGGCGGCTCCCGCTGCGGTTGGGTCTACCGGGACCGCCGTTAGCCCGTAGGGCGCGAAGTTTTCCACGTTTTCCACTAGATCGTCTTCTGCGGGGGTTTCACCTTGGGAGATCCGCACTTGCAGCGATTGCAAAAGCGTCGAATCGTTGACCCGTTGAACGGTGCCCCGGTAGACCATACCGAAGATCTCCGAGGCAGCCATAAGCAGTTCGGAGATCACTGCGCGGCCCCCTTTCTCGGGGGGATCTTGACCGTATCAAGCTCCTTCCAACGTCCGGAGGCTGAGCCCTTACCCGCCGATGCCTTGCGAGGCTCTAACAGCTCATAGCCCGCGATCGGTCTTAATGTCAGCTCGGAGGTTGTCCCGCTGTCCCGGTTTAGGTTGTAAGTTACTGATACGATTAATAGATCCTGATTTTCAAATCCCCGCGCTTTGTCCGTAACGGTTACGATCTGATTCGGGGCCCACAGATCTCCGATCTCTTGCCGCCATCCCACCAGCGTATAAACCGCCTCAACCGAACGCCCCGCGCGCGTAGCCGCCTCCCAAACTGCCCGATCTTTACGCCCCGCAGCCCCGCCCCGGACTTTGTCCGTCAACATCAAATAACGGTAACGCGTCGGGCCGTCATCGCTAGCGCTCCCGCGCGTGCTAACATCCTCCCCGTTCGTATCATCGTCCCCCGCTTGCTGTCCCCGGCACTCATAGAGCGAAAACCGCCCCGAGCCGTCAAACGATACAGAGGAGCCCGGTAGCACATTACCCGGACGCTCGATCGCAGTCGTAGCCCGCAGAGATCCCGCGCGCGTCAAGACCAGATCTCCACGCGCGTTGTCCGTCAACAAAAGCGCTTGCTGTCTCGCGTAACGCTCGATCGCCTGGTAAACGGTCTGGCCCGGCTGCGTCCGATGCCTAGAGACGATCTTGGTAGTTATCCCCGCCTCTTCGACGGTTACCCCGTAAGGCTTCGCGAGTTTGTTGGCTAGAGCCCCGAGCGTCAACCCTCGTATGTTGCCGAGCGCTGCGGAGCAGTCTACGAGATCTGCCGTCTTGCTCCGTCCACTGATCGCGGTTGTTGAATCGTCCAGCTGAATCCGATCAACGTATCCGGTACAAACAACGTCCGAGCCGAAAAGGATTTCCACCGCATCATCGGGCCGCAGCTGCCACGGGTGGATCTCGGGGTAGCGCTCCGTCGAAACAAAATCAAACGTCCGCGCGGCTGACTCGATCGACGCGGTAACCGTAACACCGTCTTTCCATCCGGTATAATCCCGCCCGTTTGCGCGAATTGTAACAGGCTCAATCGGTCTCATTCGGACAGCACCGATATAGTCCCGAGCGGGATAAAGCCGGGGTGTGCTATGTTGTTCCGCTCGGTGATCTCATACGCCCGATCGGGGTCTCCGTAAAGCTCCCAAGCCAGCAATATAGACGACATGAGCCGATCCACCGTATACGTCCGGACCCGGGGCAGATCTGCGGCTTGCTCCGTCACGTCCGCGACCATAGCCCCCCGAGCCTCCGTCAACGCGTCGAAAACGTCCCCCGCAGCGGTCTCAGAAGCCGTGACAAAACCATCGGCTAGAGAATCCCGCGCTGAGGCTGCGGCGTCGTAACTATCGAAATTCACGTCTAAAATCTGAGTCGCGGCGTTTGCAAGAGCAAGCCGATCAACAAGTCTCTGAAGATGGACGGCATTGTCTGCGGCTTGCTGCGCGTCCGGGGTTGGCTCGGTTGTAGCGTCCGCAGCCGCGACGATTGGCACGATCGCCTCCAACGGAACAAACGATCCGATCGCTGTCAGGATGTCGTCTAACGCCGTCACAACATCCCCCGGCGTATCGACCAGGCTTTCGGCTGCATTGCTCATGACGTCCATAGCCCGCGAGACATTGCCCACAGCCCCGGCTATCGCAGTCAAGGGGCTGAGGATCGACTCTCGCAAGCGCTTAACCAAAGACCGAACCGAAACCGCAGCTTGCACCGCAACAAAAGCCGCCCCGGCAACGTCCCAGAATGCCCCAAAATCAGCACTTGACGCCGCTTTCAGTGTCGAGGCGGCATCCGTCAGGGCTGCGCCCGGGGAGCGCGTTACAACAGGAAATGGCGGCTCGTCATGTTCTACGAACGTGATTGAAAATCGAGCCAGCCCGCCCGGTTCGATCTCGATCGACACCGCCCCCACAGCTACCAACCGGTAACCGTACACGGGATGAATAAGCAGCCCCGGGCCCTTGGTCTCTAACGCCTCTAATAGTGCGTCATGTTTGCTCTGGTAGCTATCCCCAAAAACAAACGCGTCGATCGGCCATTCACGTTGCCGCCGGCCCATGTCTTGCGTTGTGCTCAACTCCCGCTCAATATACTCATGGCGCGCAATGTGCCGGCCCGTTGTCATAGAGACGGAGGGATCGACATCAAACGGGATCCCCCGGAAACTTGCGGGGAGTAAGTTATCTGGGAAATCAGGCATCTAACCCCCCACAGCCCGCGTCCCCGTTGCGGGGCGTACTTTGGTTTTGACGTTGACTGCTCGGGGATCTGACACCTTGGGAGCCTGCACCCGAGCCGCCTGCGGCAAGTTGTCGAATTTGATATTAAGATCGACCTTGCCCGGCTTGGCAGACGCCCCGCCCCCGAAATTGCGGGGAGTGTTTGCGAGTGTGGGTAGCTCGATGGCTACTTCATCGCCCAAACCCACTTTTTCGAGAGCCCAGTTAACGTTCTTTTTGAGCTGCTTAAAGTGCTTTGTCACAAAGCCTGTTAGCTTATCCCACAGCAATTTCCAGAGGTTTACCAGCTTGTTCTTGAGCTTGACCATAACCGCCCAAATGCCTTTTGCCACGGTCGCTAAACCGGTGCGCGCTCCGCTCATAGCGTCAATAAAGCCATTTGCTATTTTCGGCCAAAGCTCTGCCAGCTTGTTAGATAGGCCCTCCCAATCGGTAAAGAGGAGTGCAATAACCCCTAAGAGCTTAACGGGGAGTGTAACCAACACTCGACCCAAAGCCCCGAAAACCCCGGCAATGTAGCCGATCGCGGGGGCTAGTTTTGCACTAACCACCAGCGCCATCGCTTTGACTGTACCGATCGACGTTTTAATCCACGCGACGAATTTACCTATGGAGATCAAGACCTTAGCCAAAACACCCACCCCGAGAGCCGTCATAATAACGTTAAGGTTTGCAATGTGTTTCAGGAAAGGTGCTAGGATAGCCCCCGCTTTTTTAAGCGCTTTAAACAGAGCCGACCCGAAGCCTTTAATTTTGTCCCACGCGGTCCCTATCCATTTTCCTGTTTTTTGCCAGTCGATCCCCCTCAAGGCTTTTACAACTCCCCGGATCACAGCTGCAACTTTCGCGGAGATCAAATCCCTATTTGCCGCAGCCCAAGCCGTAAAACGCTCAATCACCGGCTGTAGGATGGGTAGCAGCGCATTACCGATCGTGGCTTTGACTCCTGCCATAGCAAGATCCATTCTAGCCATTGCGTCAACGTAATCCTCGGCCGCTTTCGTGGCTTTCTTATCCAGCACACCCCCGAGCCTAACCGCCTCTTGCCGGGCAGCTTTAAAGGCTTTGGGCCCCTTCTCTAACATTAGGGTCATTTTGACCCCAGCTCTACCAAAGACAGCCGCTGCAAGTGCTGCGCGCTTTGTAGGGTCTTTGAGCTTGCCCATAGCCTGAAGCATCAGCTCTAGCGCAACCCCGTTGTCTGTTGTGTTTTTGATTTGCTTTAGTAGCTGCGGGCTTGTCTTCTTTAGTAGACCGGTCATGGTACCGATCCCCGCTTTTGCGTCACCCACGTTTCGCGTGAACTTCTCCATAGAATTAGCAAACGTATCTTGAGATACCCCCGCCAGATTTGCAGCGTGGCGGATCTCCTGATACGCTTTGAGATTCAACCCCGAGCGACGGACAAGTTTTGCCATTGCGTCTGTGGCTACTGCGTGCGATTTGGCGAACCGCATCACGCCGAAAGTGCCCGCACCTAACGCAAACGCCCCGACCTTAGCAAAACGCCCCGCAAGCCCCGCCATTTTACGAGAGACCGCAGCCGCTCGGGTCTGTAGCCCCCGGAGCGCTCGGGTTAGCCGAGTCCGTACGATCTTCCCCGCAATAGCGGCTTTTTTCGAAAGCTCATCCTTAGCAGTGATTTTCGTTTTGATCGGGAATGTTGTAGGCATCTAACCCCCCGCTTTTTCTCGGTGTTTTAGGATCCGCTCTAGCTCGTCACTCCAAGCAAGCAAATCCCAAACATCCAACCCATACACCGCAGCCGGGGCCCATTTAAAATGCTCGGCCAACGCGACCCCGAGAGCAAAGCCCCCGTCTAAGTCACGAGCAAAGGGACAACAGCCACATAAGCCCCCAGCATATCCCCAGGGCTTAGCTCTTCCAACTGTCGAGGGGCTAGCCCTGTCAGCCGAGAAAGCAGCGCTACAAACGCGGGGACGTTGTCATATAGCCGCGCGTGTAGCTCGGCTAGCTCCTCCCCGCTCAGCTCCTCATTAGCTGTCATCGGGGGGAGGAGTGCGGACAGCTGAAAACCCTGCTTAGTCAGGCTCACAAAATCGCCCACATTTGGCCGCCAGATCTCCAGCGTCCGCAGCTCGGAGCCCCGCGCGGTTATCGGGTGCTCTAGCTCTAGCGTCTCGACTATGGGACGATCTGCCATGGCTTACGCGTCAAACCAGTCTTGAGCCAGACCCATAAAGGTCAAAGTGGCTTTTCCATCCTGATCTTTTTCAGGCATCGGATCAACAAGCTCCGCGTCGGAGATCACGGTTACCGAGCCGTTGCCATAGGTAACCTGTAACGGTCCGATCTTCCCCTCCAAGCTCCGCAAATCAAGCGAGGTTGTATCGTAAATCTCGACTTCAGCTTTCGGGACAACGGGGATAGGGGTTGTCCCCACGGGACCCGCAAGGCCTGCCCTCATGATCCGATTAGTCCGGGTCTCCGTAGTCGTAACCGAGTCCCCCAAAGGTAACGCGATCCCCGCGAATGTCACAGAGTTTACACCACCGCGTGTCGTAGCCATCTAAAACCCCCCCTAGCTGCTAGCCGGATAGTTTAGGAAAAATGCCAGCCGACTAGCCAACAACCTAAATTGATTCATCAAATCGGGCGGCAGTAGCATGTCGAGCCGGTTAACGTCCGCGTTTCTCGTGACGGTCAACAATTTCGCAAACTCGTCCACATTTTCAACCCAACCGTTAGCAAGCCAAGTCCGGTACCTGCCCACGATAAACCCCTTGAAAATCGAGGGGGTTATCACGTTTTGCCCGGGTTTGACGGGGAAGCCGTCATCAGCCAACTTATATGCTGGGAATGCCGCTTGGGTGCTCGTTTTCACGTCATCCAAAATCGCCTCAAGCGTTGCCAGCGTCTGCGCGTCCAGATAACTGGAGTCCGGGTTGCCGGCCAAGTCGAGTTGATACGTCGTTACAGCTCGCTCGATTTGGACAACGTCCGAGGCTCCCACAATAAACGTAGCGCAGCCGTCAAAAAGTAGAATATTGCGCTCCGTTGCCGTGTACCTAGAAAGCCTCGGCGGGGCCTTTACACCGTATACCGGTGTATACTGGATCGGAGCGGCTGGATCTAGCTTGAGCTTTCGAGTACAAGCCGAGCCGAAAGCGGCTGCGGCTTCGGGCTCCCATGTGGGGATCCCCGTATACCCGAAAATGTGGACGTGTTGATCATTACGTCCGTTCGTATGTGTTGTGACTGCGGATTGATTCGCCGCTTCGAACGCGCACCATGCACGCCCCCATAATTGGCGAGTGGGGCCCCATCGGCCCGTGGTTGAGTCGTTCAGCTCCGCGCCTAGGGTGTTGAGTGGTGTATCGTCAGGGTATGGCCAAAGTATGGAGTAATAGCGATCCTCCCCCATGGCATCGATTGCGGTTGACATGGTGGGATCCGTCGCCCCTCCGGACATCGCCACAACCGCGACCCCAACACCGTCCGGGGTTTCCTCTCCCCCCTCCGGGCCCATGAAATTGAGCTGAACGTCGATCAGATTGCCACGGGTCCCGCCGTTTTTGGCTGTCACCGTAACAACGTTAGTGGCTGATCCCGCAGTGACGGGGAGCGTTAGATCTGCATCGATCGCGGCTTCGATCGCAGCGGCGATCGTGTTTTGAGCGTCCCCGTTCGACACGGCAACGGTAACCAGAGAGCCACCCACGTAAATGTACAGCGTACCGGCTTCCGTAGCCGGCCCGGTGACGGTCAAAGTCCCCGCAGCGTCCGCAGCCCCTCCCGCATCGTCAAGAGGGATCACCCATGTATCCGCAAACGGATCGTTGGCAAAATGCCCGATAGCCATCCGATGGATCATGGATCCGGAGCCGAATGTATCCGCAGCGGCTCCCGCACTGGTGATCTGGGTTGGTGTCCCTTCGGTGATATCTGCGGACGTTTGCTGCCCTACAATCAGCGTCTTTTTCAGAGACGCGCCCCCCGCAGCGGACGTGCTATCAACCTCTTGATAGACCCCGGGGATCCGTAGGTTGCTCGGGATCGTGTTAAAATCAACCATCGTCTAACCCCTTGTTCTTTTTCTTTGTCTTTGTCTTTGTCTGCGGGGGATCTAACACGATGATTTCCCCGTGCCGGAGTTTACACCGCCAATATTTGTCAGCCAGTGTGACCCATTGCCCCGAGTCCGGTATTGCGCGCATATTGCGCGGATCTCGAACGATCAAACCAGGGGCAGGCGCTACTAGGATCCTCAGACTCATGGGTCTACCTCAAGCATCATTTCCGCGTTGTCGGTCCGAGACGTACCAGCCGGATCGATCGGGTCAACCTCTACATGTAACGTATTCCAACCGTCCACAGCAACCGGGACCCGCTCGACATCATAACTCACAGTAAACACGATTGAAACCGCAGCCCGTCTCCGATCGTCCGCAGATCGGCCCCGGTTGATCTCCCGATCCCCAAATTGCATACGCCCCCCGTCATATTGGGCGATCCCTAAGGGGGGCTCTGCTGTGTCTAGCGCTGTGAGGATCTGAGCCTCCAACGTGTCAACGTCAAATTCTAACCGAGCATCAGAAACGGATCCCTGTACGATCCCATCAATCTGCACCGTATCAGTACGCCGAAAAAGCGCATTTTTTACCTCGGTTGTTTTCGGGGTATATACGACGATCGCAGCCCCCCCGCTCTCGTTAATCGGGACGGCTTGGGAGTCTTTGACGTTGGTAGCGGCTGCGGTTGCCCCGCTCAAAGTCGCGATCACAGCCGTCCGGATCTGCGTCGTAGTGAGAGCCATTAGATCCCCGTTGTCAAAAACAACCGGGCGGCTAAGCCGCTCGGTTGCGGCTGGATCTCCGTAACCTCGTAGACAACACCCGAAACCGTAACAGCATCACCTTGGGCCGGCGCTACAGACAGATCCGCAAGCCGGATATCAATCATGGGACGGGTAACGATCATCGGCTGATCTGCGTCCGTATCAAACGTCTCGAAAGCCGCGTCAAAAATCGCGTCTATTGACTCCGCGACACCTGTAGCGGTTGGGACATAGCTAGCAGCGGAGGCGGTCTTAAACGAGCGTAAAACCGCTTTTGTCGTAACGTCCGCCAGCGTTGCCCAAGCCATCTATGCCAGACGGACCGCGTCAACGTACAAAGCCAGCTCACCATCCGTGAGAGCCTCAACCGCGATCACGGCTTCGAACTGTCGAGCGGCTGTCAGCTCCTCACCCATGTTAGCCATCGTGCCGGTTTGGATCCCCTCATGGAGTCCCGCGTCCCAAATGTTACCACCCGCACTAATGGCGGTTGCTGCAACGATTCCCGAAACATCATCAGTATCAAAACCGATCCCGATCGTGGCTGCATCGGTCGCACTGGTAAACGTGGTATCCACGCTGTAATAAGCGCGCAAAACACGGTAGCCAGCCGGGACCGTTGGACCGAAAGCGGAGTCACCGATCGCAATACCGGCGGACGCATCCAGGAAAGCCACAAACCGCTTGACCCCGCCAACCCGGCACGGGTTGAGCGCTACTTGACCCGTCGTTGCGGCCCCGGCTGCGGCTGCGGCTGCGACGCCTACACAAGGGCCCACTTCGGTTACCGAGAGTTGAAGATCCACGTTATCCCAATACAACCGATCGCCCTCTAAAAAAGCCTCGGTCGTATCCTTGGGGAGTGAGTAAGTACCTTCGGTGTAAAGGGTAAAATTGTCCCCTGCCGCTTCTGTAGAAGCCGCAACCCCGAAATACTCCCCAAACTCCATCCCGTTCCCGCCCGTAACGCCCCCAACAGGGGCTACGAGCGTTACCTTTCCGGGCTCTGTGATTAGATTATCAGCCATTATATACCCCTACACGCCCGGGTTACGAACGCTTCCACGCTCTTCTAGGATTGCCGATCCGAAAGTATCCTCGACCTTGATTGCGATCCCTGATGTGTCAAAATCGGTTTGACTTGAAACCACGGGATTCGGTTGACCTTGGAGAGATCCCCAAACGCAGCCATTCTCCCCGATGGGAGCAAGCCCCCAGTATTGGGTCCCTGTGATCCGACGCTCAAAAACGGGCACCATGCCCAGCTGGGCATCGGTCAACCGGTCCGCGATAGCCTCGGGGACAACGTCCGTCCGGAGGATCTGCCCGATAACCAGCTTGTGAGTAGGTCCATAAAGAACGTATTGCATTCCGACATCAATCGGGGTTGTCCCGTCAATGTCCGTCTGAGCGTCAAACAGCGCTTCCATGGCT
>Ga0098052_1002381_pt1 | contig 11402 bp, 14 predicted proteins | sample 15_taG_FD_81591 | JGI IMG/M metagenome (GOLD analysis project Ga0098052, IMG submission 81591) | Marine viral communities from the Subarctic Pacific Ocean - 15_ETSP_OMZ_AT15312 metaG | ecosystem: Environmental > Aquatic > Marine > Oceanic | place: Pacific Ocean | collected 2015-01-18 | reverse complement strand
TCATACCAAGGAATATAATATCCTTTACTGGTATCTATTGGTTTGCCCTGGTCATCATATTTTCTTTTATCTTGTCCACTATAGGCCACATTCATTTTATCTACATAGGTTAACAGGGGCATAGCTTTGGGTTTTGGTTGCGTTTTCTTTAAATGTTTTGAGAACCAACTCTTTCCTTTTTTATCAATCTCTTCCAGGTTCTCTTCAATTCCTTTGAGGTACGGGTGATCATCTTCATGTTTGTTTGGGTCTTCTGATTTTATAAATGCGTCTAACTTTTTCGGATCATTAATCCATTTCTCAGATTTAGTTCCTAATCTTTGGTGTAATTTCTTTGCCTGTACTGGATTGACTTTGGGTTTTGCTAGTCCCCAGTTTTTTAAAGTCTGCAACTGAGCTACTGTCTTGTCTTTTGGTAAGACTGTTGTTTTAGAAATATGACCAAATCTTTTGTTGTGCTCTGCCACCCATTCTGGATTTTGTCTGGCTTTCCTAACCATCTCTGCCCCTTTTGCCTGGTGTTTTAATATATCGTCCAAGCTCTCTTTTTTAGTTTCCTCTTTAGGTTTTAACTCCAGGTGTAAACTTGGGGTTGTCATCATCAGAGTTTCCCCAAGGGGTACTTCTCTTGGGCGTCTCTGGAGACTTTGGTTCACTACTGTTTCAACATATCTTCTATTGTTTTCATCTTCCTTAATTTCTTCTGGGGATCTTTGTCCAGGAATTAAAGCTCTTATTCCAATATCTCTATTGCTCATTATTTTTCCTCCTTATAATAATATCCATAGACACCTTTGTTGCCATCTTGAGAACAATCCCAGGTATCATTAAGCACACCATCAATTACTGAGGTTAAGTGTCTTCTTACACTCACAATTAATCTTCCTGGCGGAAGATCTTCTTTTCTTAAATATGTTTTAAACCCTTGGCCAATAAACATTTTAGGTACCCAGGTCCAACCAAGTTCCTCAAGGTATGGTTTGTATGCCTCTTTATATGTTCCCATATAACATTTATTTCGGTGGGGCTTTTTATTGTAAGCCTTTTTAGAATTGGATTTAATTCTCCATTCAGTTTGTCTTCTTTGTAATTCATCAAAAACAATTTGATAAGGAAGTTCAGTTGCTATTGTAATTGCCCTAGGAACACAATCTCCTCTATTTAATCCAGATCCTCTTGTGTAGCCTCCTCTGTTATAATTAAATTCCATTAAATCCTCATCACTTGTTCAAATAAATATTCGAGCTCTTTTATTGGCATTTTCATAATGTCATCTTCTTTGTATCCATAAGGAACCAGGTATCCTCCCATAAATTTTCTGTACTCATTGGAAGGCATTTGAGCTACTTGTGTCATAATTCCTTCTGGTCTTTTTCTAGTCTCATCTTCCCACCAGGGAGTAATTCTATCCCTAGGAAAAGGAATTAAGTTCTCTCCAGAGCCTCCATAGAAGGGATCAAAACCAGAAGAGTTCTCCTCTGGTTTTTCCCCATTGGGTTTATAGGTAATTGTTTTTACTTTTACCTCTGGCATTATGAAAAGTTCCTCTTCACTAAAGCATAATCGGGCACACTTGCGTGGTTAGTGCGATGGTTCCAATTTTCATCTTGGATTTCTACGCTCCAGTTCTTACGAAGTTTTTCTCTTATAACTCCTTTATAACATTGGCCGTTTGCCCAATTTACGAACACCATATCTCCCACTTTGATGTTGGGTTTGATATGGGGCATTCCAAAAGCTCTTGGCCCAATTTCTGTTATGTTATTTTTCATAGAGCCACCACTTTTTCTGGCGCGGGTAATACGCTTTCAACTTTTGGAAAAGGACACTTTCCATTTTGAGAAGAACCTTTAACCAGGTTCACAACTTGCACAGATAGAAGATACAAACTGCAACCAACCCCAACTGTTTGATCATAGCCATTGAGTTTATATTTAATTCTCATTGTACTATCTTTCCAAACTGCTACGTCTGAGGCCAATTCGTTTTGGTCCTTATCAAAAACCGTAGGTTTAAATTTTGATTTAAATTTAATTACGATTTTGCCCCCTTCTTCTTTGTAAGGTAATGGAGCTCTTTTGATCTCCTTAACTCCAGGCTTAGCTTTATGTTTCTTAGCAATAACTTTAGCGATCTCATCGTGTATTGCTTTTGTTTCTGGCTTAGCGTCTTCTTTATTAAACTCAACTGAACAATGGTAAATACCGTTGGTATCAAATTGAGTATCGGGTTCACTGATATAAACAAACTTAGATTTGCCTATCGGTGTCATTCTAATTATATCGTCAGTCATATTGCCTTCCTTTCTTGATTGACTGGAGGATTGTTATAGACAAGAAACTTTTTCAGAGTTTCTCTCTCTGCAAGTTCATAGTCATATTTGATTGGTTGTTCGACTTTGTATTTCAACACCCAATTTGCAAAAATACGAAGGTCCCATAGGTAAGAAACATTTTTTCCTTTTAAGGTCATTCTTCCCATGTCTCTCAGATCATTCCCACCCTTTTCCCACTCTTTGGAATAACGGTATAGGCGACTGTCAGAGATTGAAGTTATCTTCACAAGCTCTTTAGTCGTGACCCAGAGTTTTTTATTAAGATTGAATTTTTGCATTTAACAATACTTCCTTAATTAATAATAATTGAGATTACTAAAATACCTGTACATCGTCAAGAGGAGTGTTTGACGATTTCGGTACTTAAAGCAATAGGGGGTAAAACAGGAACATCGTTATAACTGTATTTTGACGATTTTATCTTAATCTATTAATAACTTCTTGGGGAATGTTTCTTTTAGTTCCTTCATAGACAAAGTTCTTAGATTTAAACTCTTTGTCTTGCCTAGGCTCAGCAATTAATTGCGTAAGTTTTTTAATTTCATTGTTTGGATCAAACTTAGGGTGGTAGAAAGTATCGTAAAGTCTTTTATATTTTGGAGCTAAAACAACTTGAGCAACTGTTTCAATTCTATTTTTCTTAATGCCCCTCTTCTCATTGTCTATTCTGGCCCATAGATACAAAGTAAATCTCCACATTTTCCAGGTTCTCTTGTAGGGGAGACTGGCCTCAATGTATCCGATAGCCTCTTCCTCTGACATGTTTCTTTCTTTTAAATATTTAAGTATATCTTTCATAAGTCGTTAAATATCATCTTGACGAACCTAGGGGAAACAAAAAGTGTTTCCTTAGGGCAACCAAAGGGTCAACCTGTATTTCTTTTAATAAAGGTAAACAGTTCAGCGACCTTACGTGCGTCTTTTTTAATCTCTTCTTTTTCGGCGCCATCATAGGCTTTGTCAAAAACTTCTGTAGTAGTTTGTCTCATTAAACGAATTGATTTATCGGATCTTCCTTGGAGTTGTTGTTGACTACCTTGGCCATAGGATTTTCTTAACATTTTACTTGTACAAAACTCCCAACCTAATTCTTCTCTAATAGCTCTCCAACAATTCATGTCGGTTTTTAATCTTGTCTGATCGGAGTTTCTATAATTTTTATCAAACAGTTTTTCTTTGTTTAACTTGGTGTGTGTTGTTCCAAACAACCAGGGAATAACTCTATAATATTCCCCGTGCTCTGGGTGGTTTTTATAAGCGAGTATTTCTTCTAAAACAATTTTAACAGGCTCAGTAATAGTACAGAATTCTTCACGACCCGATTTAGTAATTCCTGGGCGAAGGATAATTTCATTAAGATCCCATCTGATATCCTCTTTCCAAAGCTTACAGGCCTCCTCTCTCCTTATTCCAGTGATGGACATAAAACGAATACACTCTGCCTGGAAGGGAAACCGCTCCCTTAATTGGTTTGCTTTATCACATACAAGTTCTAATCTTTCTGGGTTAAATGCTTTCTTAAAATATTTATGTCTTGGCTTAGATCTGTCTCTCTTTGGTTTATATTTATAGGCGGGGTTTTTATCTTTGGAAACTCCTAGATAACCTTCATCACACGCGAAACAATAAAGTAAATTAAAACATTCGATAGCGTCTGTCTTAGCACTTTCAGAATTGAATTGTCTTATGTAGTCCTTAATCAGATCTCTATCCAGGTCGCCAATCCAAGTCTTTGAAAGAATAGGATCATCATAAATAGATCTACAATTATTTGGATTTAAAGTTTTGTTTTTCTCTATTCTGTGACCAGAAGGAAACTTTTGAAATAAATCGGACCAATCAGAAGGAGCACTAACTCTGGTCCTTTCATTGGGTTTAAAACTTACATGACCATTACCTTTGTCATCATTGTAGTAAGCTAAGTGTTTTCTCCTAAGATTATAACCAATAAGAGTTCTGGATCTTTTTCTAATAACATTAGCAATTAAGCTCCCACCATACTTAGCTCTAGGGAAACCCGCTTTACAATAATCTTCGATAACTTTAGAGGTGGGTTCCTTCTTTTTCTCAATCGCCTCCTCTTTAGAAATTATAGTTTTTTCTTTTTGTTTGGCCTCAAGAGGACATGACGTCCAGTGACCTTTGATGTTAGTATGTTTTTTATTTAGTTCAGTCCAATCATCACAAGCCTCTTTAACTCCATAAGTACCAGGAATAAATTTTCCAAGTGAATAATATTTTGTATTTTTATTATGTTTATAAGCTCCAACAAAATACTTACCACAAAGATTGCCCTTCTTATTTTTGAACTCACAAAGTTTTAAACCTTTGAGACGGGTTTTCTTGGAGACGTCAAAAGGAGTGTAAGATCGGTTTTTCTTTTGTCTTACAATGATGTTGCCATCACGATCTCTGGTTTCATACGACCAACTAGAAATATGCTCTTTAATCTTTCTATCGTCTAATTTTAGTTTTTCGGCCATGTACACCTTTTTAATCTTCTTCATGTACACCCCAAACAACATCTTTTAGCTTTCATAATACCCATTAAATATTCATCTCAATGGGAATTTCAATTTGTTTCTTCGTGGAAAAGGCTATTGAACGACGTAGAAGGATATAGACGGAATGTCATTTAGTACTTTATGAGTGTACTGCTCTAACCAGCTGAGCTACAGGCCCTTTCTCTTTATTATCAACCCTTATTAGCTTTTTCAAAAAAGAAATTTACTTTAAATTTCTTGTACATGTCCTCAAGTACACCCCATGTACACCTTTAAGCTATAAAAGACTAAATAATATGTAGGTTTTATACTAACTTTCCTTTGAGTAAAGCTAAAATAAAATCTAGCATTTACTTGCTTTTATCCATTGTTCTTTTCTCAGTTGATTTCATTCTTTGTTCCATGTGAAAACACCATCTCCTTAAGTCGCCAATCGAAACTCCCTACGGAGTTTCATTGGCTCCTTGCGGAGCCTTTTAATGGAGGACCCATTTCGGTTTTCAACTTTCAATCTTTTCCAAGGGTCGATCCCCTTCTCTCCAGAAAAGAATACATTACTCCTTTGCTATTTTACTCAGTCAAGCTCAGTCATAGCCAGTGAAAACATTTTGGGGGTACACCCAGGGGGCATAGTCTTTTTTTTAAGTACCTAAGTGAAAAAAATATTTTTCAGCAAAATAGTATCGATGTAGGATTTTATAGGTTAAGTCTGTACCTAGCTAAGTGTGTAAACTCGATCCCAAGGTGGGTATGAAGAACCTAACTAGGCACAAGTATTATTAATGCGTGTGTAATATAATATTTTATAAGATTAAATTAAAGTTCGTTGTGTCCTTTAATTCCCATTAAGTTTTTCTGAGGGGGAAACCAAAGGGGTTATCTCTGACCGTTTTTCGTGTTTCTAATAGCCTCGTCTAAATGTTTAAATTTTCCTGGTTTATAATCTGCGCCAGGATCTTTTTCTCTAGGCTGATCCCAGGTAATAACAATTTTTTCTTTTTCTTCTCTATCCCTTCCATAACCAACCATGTCTCCATAAGGTCTTCCACCTAAATGAAAAGAGGTATCTGGAAGATCTGGAGCGTCAATATCATATTTGTTTTTATACCAATCTGAATTACCATAAATCATGCCTCCATACTTAGGTCTGCCATGATAGGTTCCATGGATTTTGTTTACTTTTTCTTTAGCTCTTTTACCCGCCTCCCTTAATGCCTCCTCGTTTAAACTTTCAAATTCTCGACGTTGTGCGTCGCTCTGATACTTACCTTGAAGGGAGTTTAATAGTTTTAGTTCATTATGTTGTTTGAAAGCCTGTTGTGTGTACTTGCCTTTACGACTTGGTTTCCCCCCGTGTTCTCTATGGGTACTCCCTCGATCTAATCTCTTTTGTACTCTTCTATCATAGTCTCTAAGGGATTTTTCATGGGAGGTCTGGGGTGGTCTATGGGGTGTAATATCACGCGGTCTCTTGAACAAAAAGTTTTTGCCATCGAACCGATACTCTAAGTCACACTTGCCTTTACGCATACGACAACGCAAAGCATTTGTTGAAATACCAAGTAGTTTCGCCATTTCTGGTCGAGTGAAGATATATTCTTCTAAATCTTTTTTATGTGTATGGGCCATAATGTTGTCCTCCAGAGTAATAATTGGGCGGTCTGCTTAGGTGGTCTAAACAACACGCACTCCTTAGTTTTTACGATGAAAGAACCAACGGATCAAATATTCATTGTCCTTTAAATTTACTCAATAGCTCACAAGGGAAGAGAGGGATATATCAAGATTTAGCCATGGTCTCCCCCAGGAAAAAATAAAATCTGATCAAGGTTTTGTATTGAGTGAGTGAGTGAACGGAATTATTCCTTCCCCACCAACTCAAAGAAATGCTCCATGTCCAAGACTGCGATTGGTTGCTCCCTATTCATCTTGAGAACGAGCAAAGGTTCTAGAGCGGTATGGCGTTTTGCTTGTTTGAAAGCATTATAAACCTGTTTGTAATCCTGGCGGTTTTTGCACTCAATAGAATATGGAAAAAGTCTCCTGGAGGTTTTAGAAGTTAATTTTACGTCTGCCCCATTCTCACTCATCATGGAGGTCCTAATATCGTCTCTGCCTAAAACGGGGTAGAGTTTAATTATGCGTTGCTTAACTAAATTCTGGAGGTATCTCCCCTTTTGTTTTTTACTGGCGTTCTTCATAATGTTTCCTCTCCAGTTTCTGGGTCAAGACCATGTTCCATTCGATATGTGTAAAGATCTTCTTGTCTTTTTTTCGCTTTTGTTTCTTCTTCTTGAGCAAGGCCTTTCGCTCTTACATCGGTCATTGGCCCATATTTTCGAGAAGGAATATACTCCTCTGGCACTTCCTTAAATGCGTTCCTCATTAATCCATTCTTACTCTTTATAGCCTCTTCTTTAATTTTTACGTATTCTGGATCAGAGAAAAATCCCACCCAATCTACCTTCTTCGTTTTCGCCATTTTCCCAAAGTAGTTTTTTTCAAAAACAGTAAAGGCATATTTTTTTCTTAGTTTCCTTAGTTTATCCTCTTCGTTAACATAACTATTCATAAGGTCTTCAATAAGAGGTTTCCCTTCATTCCCTAAATACCAAAAACATCTATCCCTTTCTCTGGAACCCCAATCAGTTCCCCCAAAGAGAGTTGGCTCTGTAAAGCTGAAATGTTTTATTCCAATAAGTTTTACATGTTCATAGCGATCCATTTTATGCAAAGCTCCAAGTTCTATTGGTGTCATGTTTCTTAATGTGTCATCATCTCTTAATAAATGCGCGTGAGGTCTGGCCCTGTCTTTCATAACTACTTGTCTGGTGTCTTTACCATTCTTCCATTTGAATTGATTTGTTCTGAACCATTCCTTAATTAAACCTTCTGGAGGATAGGATATTTTCCACTGCTCTCTCATATAATTCATAAGCTCATCTAAGGTGGTGTACCCACAAAACATATCATTGAAGGGAGCTAGTCTTTGCTCAAAGGCTCTATCAAGTTTTGATATAGCGGGGTGTTTGGAGCTCTCTATCATAAACTTAAGGTCCTCTGTCACTGGGGCTCTCTGTTTATATTTTTCTGGATCTTTTATTTTAACTTCGTGAATTAGATAATGTTTAATAGCTTTAATGCCTTCATCACTATCTATAACATCATAGAGTTTCTCAAAATTTCCTGCCTCAGTAAATTCCTGGAGCCATTTATTAGTTTTATCTAAATGAATTACTAAATATCTTCTTGAGGAATTATCCATGTGCAAACATAGTTTGTTATTGGAAAACATAAATCCATTACAGACGTTTAAATACTTGTAAGGTCTTTTATTCTTTTCATTAATATTACAGAAATCATCAGTCCAGAAAGATTTTAAAACGGAGCTTACTTCCATTTTTTTACTATGCTCTCCAGTTAAAACTACTTCATTAAGACAGATTAAAAGTTGGTCCACTACTGCAACTGAGTGTGTATTTACCATGTCGTCCCATTCCACATTCTCATTTACATAATCGTAGCCAAGTATTCTGGATAGGGTTCTAATTAGAATTCCTTTTCCAACGCCCTCTGGAGAAACTACTAATATTCCCCATCTAATTTTGACCCCCAGGTTTTGCAAAATAAAACCTATGAATTGTTCAATGTGTTTCCAATTCTTTTCTCCAAAGATTTGCTTATAGGTGTTTACGAAGACTGAAACATCTCCTTTTTTAGGTTCTAATGGGTTTCCCTTGTAGCCATTAAAGTATCTTCCGGGGGGTAATAATGGGTGATCCCCAGGTTGGACGGTGGCTATTGGATATTCATGGTTGGGAAGAAATTGTCTTCCTAAACATTTTCTGTCTTGAAAATCTGGTGTCAGTAATAAACTCTCAAAAGCTCTGGGTCTTGCTGAAATATCAAATAGATGTTTGTAATCAAATTCAACTTTTTTATAGGGTTCTTTTGTTTTTACATTTATCATTTCTGCGGTGTCTTCCAGGTAAACATAATCTTTTATTAATTTCTCCACGTGTACAGAAGGAGCTCTAATACCTATCCAACTGAATATATCATGGAGGGGATTTTGGTTTTCTAAACCTAATATATTTTGAAGAGTACGAAACATCTTGAGTTTCCCCTTGGCCTCTATTTGTTTTCTTGCGTGAGTTCCTAGGAATGAATACTCATTTTTTTCATCTGCTCCATTATCGTCTGCAATTTCTTTTACGAATTGATCTATTTCACTATCGGACCATTGAGTATGCTTTGCTAAAATACAAGCTATCGCATAACCATAATCATTTCTTTTTCCTACAGAAGGAAAGAGAATTGATAATGCGGTTGATAGAGCAACTTTAGAAACATCAAGTTCAATATCTCCATCGTAAGGAGACACACCTTCAAAGACCTCCCACTTAACAGGCTCCTCTTCAACTGTACTACCTGGAACGATTGATTGATGTCCCTCTCCAGATCTTAATTCTATTAAGGTTGTTCCATGTTTAAAGTTTCCACAATAATTTGAGAAAGCCTCAGGCAACGCATATCTTTTATGTTTAGCCTTCCCTTTGAAAACTAAATGACTTCTAGGGTTGCTCTTCCTTCCATAAATTGCACTACAGGGCTTTACATAAATATTTAAAAATCTTGTGGTCTTAGGATTATCTTTATCAATGTCACAGAGCTCATCTAAGAGAAGGCCTATATTATCTTTATCAGTAAAGTCTTCTAATCTAGCTTTAGTCTTTTCCCAGGCTTTTAATCTAGGAGCTTTTTCATTCCACTCTCTTTCTTTTGTTTTTTTATTATAAACCCAGGTACCGCAAGGAGTAATATTAAAACCTTTATTTAAATATTCTTTGGGGGTAATCATGCGTTGGCTCTCACTTCTTTAGCGTCTGGGTATTTTTCCATAAGCTCTGCAAGTATTTTTACAGAATTATAATCCAGGTATTTTTTAACCTTTACTCTCAAACAACCTGGGTGAACATCTGGGTGTTTAATCTCTAGTCTTTGGATTAATGCGAGGATCTCATCGTCAATGTATTGAGATATGTTTTCCTCTCTATCATCTAATAAGCACTTCTTTTCTTCACATTTCTCTTTCATTATGTTTTATCCTCTCCGTTAGGTTTTTTCGGTTTCTTTTTTCCTGGTATCCATTTCCCAAAATAGAAATGTCCTTCTGGTTTCTTCTTGAAATTAAATATGTTTTTGACTTTCCCACTCTCTAGTTGGGTGGCTTTATGTTCAAAATTATAATCTTTTATAAATTTTTTGTCCTCTTCAGTTGCTACATAGTTTTCAGTATCAATACCCATGCTCTCTGCGGTCTCTTTCATGTTGCATAGGCCCTCATATTTTCTTCTCCAATCGATAGCTACTTTAGTTAAGGCCTCACATCTGCTTTCCCAAAGTTCCTCTCTTTCATTAATGGCTTTGGTGTTTTTCTCATTGGCCTTTCTCCATATATCCATCAACCTTGTATTTCTATCTAAGGCCCTGGATAGTCGGTAGTTGTTAAAAGAAAGATTGTAGAAATGTTTTTCGTCTTTCTTAATTCTCCACATCAACCTTTTATTTAAACTCTCTAGAGACTTATAACTGACAAGATCATGTTCACATGCTCCAGTCTGTTTTCTTATCTTGTTGAGTTCTTTTTCAGAATATTTTTTAGGCTTCTTGTTGATTTTTTGCATTAATAATTCCTTCTGGTGGTCTGCTATCGGAATTATTTACTCTGTCATTGATCAACTTTTCTACAGTCTTAGCATTAGATAGTTTGGTTCCTTTAACTACAACGTTAGAAAGATTTTCAAGTTTGGAGTAAGTTTTATTCTTCAAGCTGATTGAACGGTATTTATATGGATCAGTCATGGTCTCCTCTTATGTTATTAGTTTCATTCTTCTTTCTTTCATTATTGGCCATTTCCCTATCTAATTGCTTTAAGATCTTCCCCTCACGTAATTTATCCTGGGTAAACCTTTGGCTTAGACCTACGGGTGTCTCTGGCCCTTTCGTGTAGCTTTCTGGGTTCTTAATTGGTTGATCATATCTTCCAAAAGTCGTGTGTGACATATCCCTTGGGTAAACATGATGGCGAGGCACAGAAATTATATTTGGAATTTCTATTGGCTCTATAACTTTTTTCTTTGGTTTTGGTTTGTCATATCTTCCATCTGAGCCAGTCATCTGTCTCATCTCTTCAAGTCTCTCTGCCATAGCTCCAATTTGTTTTGGCGTTGCTTTATCTGGGTATCCTTTTTCGTCATACTTAACTGGTCCATTCTCTTCTGGGTATTTCCCTACTCCAGGGTTAAGCTCTGGTAATATTTTATACTGCCCCTTTTCTATACTAGATTTATCTATTGACCAGTTCTCTGATAGGCCAGTTTTTTTATTTTTTGTCATATACATTCTTCACATCTTGGGCCGATACATACTTAGGCTCTGGCCCTACACGTCCTCCATTATTCCAAGTTTGTCTTTTAATAGAGTTGAGGTGGTCCGCCTCTTCTCCCGCCATACGGTCATACCAAGGAATATAATATCCTTTACTGGTATCTATTGGTTT
>Ga0098052_1002380_pt1 | contig 11404 bp, 7 predicted proteins | sample 15_taG_FD_81591 | JGI IMG/M metagenome (GOLD analysis project Ga0098052, IMG submission 81591) | Marine viral communities from the Subarctic Pacific Ocean - 15_ETSP_OMZ_AT15312 metaG | ecosystem: Environmental > Aquatic > Marine > Oceanic | place: Pacific Ocean | collected 2015-01-18 | reverse complement strand
TGCAAATTCCGCTGCTTGCGTATCAACAGTTAAATCTTCCATTGTGTTTTCCATGCCTTCGTAGGGGTTTTTAACCTCTTGATTCATGTACTCATCCATTTGTTTATCCATCTGGTCTTTTGCCTCGGCTTGTCTTTTCTTAGCCTTCTTTTTACTAATAGCCCCACCTATTAACTTTCCAGCACCCATAGCTAGACCAGCTATAGCTACCACAGAAAAAGTTCTATCCATGTGGTTATTTGGAGACATCATGCCATTATAATTTATCATAGCTTATTTTTATTAATATATTCTTCGTATTCTTCGTAGTTCAAGGCTACTATTTGTTTTTCTAATTCTCTAATATCTTCTGTATTAGTAGGATTTTTATGCACGTTTGTAAATATAGATTCTTCATTTCCATATATAACTCTTTTAACTCCTGGTTTAGATAGTACCGTACACGGAGCTTGGTATTCTTTTAATTCACCGTCTGCTAAAACAGTTATGTTTCCAGACAATAAAAACCAAACATGTAGATGTTTATGTATCGCTCCTATTATAACTTCATCTTCTGCTATTGTCATTTGTCTAACATAAACACCATCAGCAAAAGTATGTTTGTATTTAAACTTATCATGGTAAACTATATTACCACCGTCAGCTATTATGTTTTCACCGTCGGCTAGACTTATTAGATGCTGCTCCATATCTATTAACTCTTGTTTAGTAATAGATAGTTTTTTACTTTCTTTTAACTCCATAGATTTAATTAAATTGTATCTATATAGTTACACTTTTTGACAATTATTTACTACTCTCCGTTGTATCTACAGATATAGAGTACATTTCCGCTTCGTCTTGCGAATTATTCCTTATTCTAAATTTAGCGTAATATCCTAGTAAACTAGACATATTAGCGGATCTGTCTTTAGCAAACATTATAAACTCACCTGGATCGGGAGTTTGCCCGCCTGGATAAAAAACCTCTATTACGTTCCCTACTATTTTTAAAATATTCCCTAATTCTATTATAACACCCGCGGTATTATGTACTCCGTTCACATAGACGGGAGTAAAATATACTATATCTCCCACTTGCGCGGATACGTTTATAGTGTTTGAAAACTGTAAGTTTATTATTGGCATATTATACTATTGTTATTGATATTTTTCCTTGGGTTAATGAACTTGTTTGTGGAGATGATTGCGCGTCTACTGTTTTGTAATAAAAGTAATCCTTATCTCCCTCTATCATAGAAGCATGAGGAGTGTATGTTACTTCCGCAACCCCAGCGCCACCCATAGCAGCCCCAGCAGATACGCTTGAAGTTCCAGCAACACCGAGTACCGCGTAACTTATTCCTCCATCAACATCATCGTCTATATAAGGTCTTGTAGCTGTAACGTCAGCTGTTGGCACAGAGTGCACTTTATATGTTTTGGAAGCTCTGTTAGCATCGATATCTCCTTTTGTGCCCAAATAATTAGTACACTCTACTATGGGAAATATAACTAACTCTCCACCAGCTGGACACAAAGCTTCTGTAACTGGAAACGCGTTTGGTTTAATACTTGCAAAAGCATCAACCGAACAAACCGAAGTTAAATCAGCCACCCCCTGCTCTTCAACGGTAGCGGTCATATTTATTTTAACAGTAGTTGTTCCACTAGCAGCACCAACATCCTCTATTTCTGCCACTATACCACCTACTCTCCATCCACCTTGAGAAAAACCCAACGAATCACCGGGTTTTAAATCTTGACCGGCGGATAAGGTTACTTTATCACCGCTAACAGCGGAAACTGTAATCTCATCTATTATATTATTCCCAACAACCGAATAACCAGAAACTATTCCAGTAGCATCATCTAGCAGTATAACAGCGCCAGACACATCGACAACGATAGCTTCTACATAATTAGATAATGTCCAATTACCTCCATCTTCAGCGTTCCAACTAGGTGTTTCATGTATATATATTAAGGGTGTTGGAGACCCGCTTTTTGTTATCGTACCCGCTTGTGTTAAAACGCTTGGACAGTTTGTTACAGTTCCGCCTGTTAACGGGGCTGATATAGATAAAGAAGCTGAACTAGTCGTAGTAAACGTTAGAGTTTTCCCTCCTTTTTGATACAACACCCCAATCTTTTGCTCGTGGGTAGTTGGTATACTCATTTTTGTGTCACCTATTGCTGTTACGTAAAAATCATAACTTGTATCTGCTGATACCTCTGGTATAACAATATTTTTAGTATAAACGCCACTATCTGGAATCTCTTGGAATTGTAATTTTTTTTCTAATGTTTGAAAGCTATCTGTATCCCAGTTGTAATAATCACTTCCTTTTTTTACATAAAGCTCGAACTTAGAGCCAGGAGCGCCATTAATTTTTATTTTTCTCGTTTGAGTCGATCTTCCTATCGTTACTTTACTAGCCATATTAAAAATTAAAAGTGGTTATTTCGTCTACAACCTTATTAGTTACATCGATCGCTTGATCTTTGGTAATTCCTGTACCGCGTTTTATGCTTATAGACAATTGTTTTGTATTTAAATTATTTGTAATAGTTGATTCGTTTTCCCCAAAATAAATCCATATAAAAACTTTGTTTTGTTCATCAGGAACAAAGTTTAACTCGTTGAAAGAGTTTTCGGAATCCTCAAAAACCACTTTATAAAAACCTCTAGATTGCACCCCGTCATTTATCGTATGTTGGAATCTAGACGGAAAACTAGTGTGGTTATTAGTACCAACACCTTCGAGATTAAGAACCATTCCATTAGCCGTGTATTGAGATGCTTGTATTATTTCTCCTTCGTTAGGCTCTATAGTTAATCTATAGTTAGACTTAGGACGAAACAAAGAAGCTCTGTCTAAAATCCTAGGGTTTAATCTTATTGTATCTATATTATAAATTCCAGCCATATTTTATATATTTTTTATTTAACAAGTTCCAGTAACGCAACCTACATACCGAAAAAAGTGTTTAACACACCAAGGTGTAAAATTCCCATAAACATCTTTAGTTCTATATTTAATTATTATTCTCCAATTAGCCCCATCCATCCAATCAATATCTATATTAGGATTACTCAGTGTAGCTCTATACGCTGCTTCTGAATTACCAAAACCCTTAGCTGCATCGTAAGTACAGTCTCCACCACACCAATCTCCATTCATGTATAAACTACCTCGAGAATACCCACCGATAGTTCCTCCGTCCCAGAAATCCGTTCCATGTAAAGAATTTGAATGGCATCCATCCAACCCGTTAGTTCCTCCTAACCCCATTACGTTCCATGCTTTTCTACCAAACGGTGCTTGAAGTTGGTTGTTGGAGTTAATAGGAAATACATTTCCAGTAGCTTGCATACCATTGGTAGTGTTAGGTATACTTCCGTCCCAAATAGGTCCACATAATTGCCATTCGTTTGTTTGGTAATTAGGATAAAGATAAGCGGCGTCACAATTATAATTCGGATTACCACAACCAGATGAGCTAGAACTCCATCCCGCAGACTTGTCATGGTACTCTGCTCTATATCTAACCTGGTAATCAGACATGAAAGTGTAATAGCTGGAGTCCCACGAACTAAGTGAGTGAGGAGCACCTCCAAGACCAGGTTTAATAAAAGGTATACCGGTAATAGGATCGTTTGGAATTGTAATTTTTAAAGTCCCGGTATACATTCCGGTAGCACCACCTGTACTTCCACTACCATACGGCGTTTCGTCCGTGGTAGTAATAATAGTTCCTGGAATGGAATCTCTACAACAAGAGCCATCGTTTAACGAAAACCCACCATTTGGATCGTAGTTATACGCTGAAGAATCTGTACATCCCCAACAAGAAAAATCACAAGAACCATCATCTATATTAGCCGCTGAATTGTAATTACACGCTATTGGATCTGTACAACCGTAAGTATTGTTAGGAGGTGTATAATCATCTCCTATAGTAAAATCATACCACACGTGGCAATCATCACCAGTATCAATTCTCACGTGGTAATCACCTGGTGAAAGGTCACCAATAATATTCCAATCCGCGGGATCTATACCAGAGTCGTTTTGATGTACTAATAACGCGTTAGGATTCTGAGTATTTACATCCCCCCACCCAGTTGCTGAGGATGCCGGGTTCCAAAATATAGAATGTAATCCTGTTACCTCATCGTTAGTGGTACCTGTATATACATTGATAGATATGTCAGCGTAGCTTGGGTACCAAGCTTGCAAAAGAGTAATAACACAAACACCATTATTCTGAGTTGCGTTGTTACTATTTGTGACAACTAAAGTCCCATCCATGCTTTGTACTGTTACATTACAGGCATCGTACTCACAACAGCAACCGAGACCTGTTTGTCCAGATATACAACTATCTTCTAAGCAGTCTTCAGCACAAGTTACCGTTGCGTTTATATCCCGATTTAACGCCGGACCATAATACCCAACAGGTCTACTACTAAAAATCGTACTGTTATTAATACCTAGCGTATTATCCGTGCAACCACAAACCGGTGGATAAACACAAGAACCATCGTCATACCAAGCGTTATAATTATAGTTCGTTGCATTTGGATCTGTACACCCACCGTAATCACAACTACCATCGTCTATAGTAGCATTTGAATCGTAGTTTGATGCGTATGGATCTGTACATCCAGCACTAATTAGTTGCGCGGAACCTATTATATTTATATCTATATCTAAATCTCCTGGAATACCTGCATTAATAAGATTTCCTGAGCTCATTCCGTTATCGGTCATGTAGACATCCATGTTGGTTGGCCAATTTGGAGCTCCTGGGATGTTATCGTCCATATCTGTTCCTATAAAACAATCTACTGTAACTATATTAGCTGCCGATGGTCCCGTCCAATTTACATCATAGGTAGGATTTTCTGAGTCTGCGAATGCAACTAAGTAAACTAATGGCCCTGTTCCCAGATCGTTTCCTTGACCTAACCCCAACCCTGACCCTGACCCAGCAAATTCGTCCATGAAAAAGAGTGGAGTGTGTGTTGCTGTTGGTCCACCAACTTGAGTTCCCGCTGTTCCACTTGGAAACTCAATAGCAAAATCACTAGCTCTAACAGTATAATTTGTGTCCGCGGATATTTCTAACCTATATTCGCTGTTTGGAAATGTTCCTGTCCCCGAATGAGGAATCACTGAATCTCCAATAATATTTGTTTTTGTAAACGTACTAACGCTATAATTTATTTGTTGTTGCGGTGGGGTTATGTCGTTTATTGTTAATGTATAACGTGGTGGAGGTGGTCCAGAACCACAATTGGATAAACACTCCGCTTTGGTATTATAATCATTACACGGACCGTTTAAAGGATTTGTATCTTCGTCACAACCACCACTTCCGTCACACTCCCAACAACTGTAAGGCGGATACGTACAACTACCATCATCATCCGTTGCGAGTGGATTGTAATTTGTTGCGAGTGGATCAGTACAACCGAATACGTTTCCAGTTGTAACCATATTATCTAAAATACCAATACCTTGAAATGAAAACTCTTTACTGTTTAGGTCCTCTACGGTTTCTACTGAAACTCCTTTCATGTAAGAAAACCACTTACCTTCCTTATCTTTAAATTCCATCTCTCCAGCTAACTGTAAATCTGTATTACCAGACTCTACATACCAGCCGGGTTTTGGATCGTTATTAAAGTAAGCTGGATCCGTAAGGTCTTGCGTTATCTTAGCTTGAGAACCTTCGTACTTCATTGAAGCGAAACTTTTAACTGTAGCGGATTCCTCATTAAATAAAACATCTACATGCGAATCACTTTGTTGACCGTAAAAATTATTTCTTGTTTCGTTAGCATGATGTTTCCATAATAAAAAATCAAAAGTAACTAGGTTTGGAGGAGTATTCGTGTCAAAAGTAGTTGTGTTTTTAAAAGTGTAATACTGATTATTTAAACTTACTCCACCGTCTTGGATAAAGCTTTTAAAGCTAACCCACCCACTGGATTCCTCACTAAAAGTAACTGTTACTGGTTCTATGCTAGTCGCCATATACGTTGTTTAATTGTTGTTTATTAATTAGTAGTTTTTTTATTAGTTATTTACAAGGGCACGTACAGGGCCTTGGTTGGGATTCCAATTATCAGGTGGTATATAAGAACTTTCAACATCTAATGTTAAATTATATTCTTTTTTTCTATCATCAAAACTTCCAATTAAATAATAATAATTTTGCATGTTATCGGCAAACCAATCCTGCATTCCCATATCTGATATAGGAGTTATACCGTTTCCAGATAATCTCAACACTTTACCTCTTTGTTTGTCCGTGAAATACATTCTAAAAGATTCTGATGCAAAAGATTCTGGGTTTTTAGATATACCAAACTCTCCAGCAAAGGAAGTTGTTTGTCCTAAAACGTTATTAGATGATATCAACTGAGGTTGTCCATCGGCATTATATAAAGCATCTTTGTTTGCTACTATTTTTAAAACCTTGTCCTCGCAAAAGGTTACTAAGTTTGTGTCTCTAGTAAATAACTTTTGTATACTACCGTATCTAGGATTTACATCTTTAGTTATTTTTTCTCCAGCTATAAATTGATTTAAGTTGTTTACTCCGCTTCTAGAATTGTAAATTCCAGAGTATATCAATCCGTTAGTTCTTTGTTCTTCTTCGTAAGGTTCATCTAAAACAGTAGAGGCTTTAACTCCTTTATCTAATCTAATAGCGTTAAAATCATCTCTTATTCTATCTGATTCAACCCCGTTTCCAAACGAATAACAATTAAAGTAAGGTAATCCAATCTTTGACTTTGATAAATCTCTATCGAATTTTAACAGCACTCTATCCGTGCTATTACCTGTGTAACCAATTGGATCTATATAGTGGTTACCGGGAGACCAACCTGTACAATACACAACTTTAGCAGTTGTATAACTCCCATCTTGTCTAGTAAACTTAAACTCTAAATCCATGTATTTATTGTTTAGATTCTGAAATACATTCGCGCTATTATTACCAAGAACCGGGTTGGTAGAATGGAGAACAGCGTTATGGTTTATATAACCAACTTCATCCGTTTTAACAGAAAGCAGTATTGTATCTCCACCGTGTCCGGTTGGACCCCAGTCGAAAAGTTGGGCATTAGGCGGAAGATAAAAAGACTTATTAATGTTAGGTCCAGTTTTTACAACGTCTTCACAACTAACAGCACACCCGTACGGTGCAAACAACTCGTTAGTAGTTTGATCTAAAGACAATGGATAAGCTTGGCTTGTTTCGTAGTAAATATCCATTCCAACATCTTCTCTTGGTTCTGTTTCCCATACAGCTGGATTATCAGAAAACTCTACCTCTGCATCTCCTTGGTCCATAGTTATTATCTGTATAGTGTTTTGCCACCCAGGAACTTGAAACGTCGTCTGAGGGTTAGCATTAGCTCCTGTGGCACAAGTTGTAACACTTTGATTTAAATCATTCCAAGTCCCCGTGGAACCAGCACCGGTACCAGCCCCGTTGTTTCCTAGAGGGGCGGGTAAACCAGTATTGTTGTTTACATATTTTCCAAATCCTTTGTCTGTTGGTTGCCACACAGCTGTCATATTGTCAGCAAGAGGCGCATTATACGATCCGTTGAAATCTCCAGCTGGAAATATTGGATATTTATTACTAAAGCTAGGGTCTTGCGCTATGTAGCCCGCGCCTGCATTTCCTGCTGCAATCGCTGCGACACTAGCAGCTTGATCCATTGGTGTTCCAGGATTGTCTAAATCCTCTAATCTCCATCCAGTAGTCTGGAATCTTAAATGAATCCTATGTGCTTTGTTAGAAGCGTAAGTTCTTGTCTTATTACCACTAGACATGGAGGTTGAATAATTATAAATACCATCAACTGCCTCCACTAAATTAGGTTCATCCACAGTGTTTCTACTTGTAAGCACCTTGTAGATATGTTGAAAGGGATCTTCTTTAAATCTAAACATAGTACCTGGAGCTTTTATTTGATGGAAAAAATTCATATTATCTGTATTGTTTGCAGATGTACTAAAACTATCTTCAACGTAATCTATACATTTTTGTAAAGTAAGATCCATAGTATACGCTCCCATGTGACTAGTTCTAGAACCAGTAATCCCATAACCATAATGACTATCATACGGACCGTCTGTACCAACGTTCGGACCGAATCCACTCCCTATCGTTTGGTAAGTTCCAACTGACCCTCTTCTAACGTTATCAATTAAAAACCTTTGTCCTACTCCGTCCCAAAAATTTTGGTAATTATCACCGCTCCCACCACACGTTTGGTCTCCTTTAACTGTCCAGTATTGCCTTTCGCTTACTATACTGATATTTGGAGATGGGTTATTAATAGCTCTAATAGTATCTTCGATAGTTCCATCTCTACGTATTTTTACGAAAAATCTCCCGTTAAACTCAGATTTATTTTTAACAGTTTTTCTAGCTATACCTACGGTTATGTTTTGATCACTAGCGAAGTCATTGTCGTAAATTACTTCAGCTGGATCTGCCTTAAGACTATATACTAATTTAACAAAGATGTCAACGTTCTTTGAGATTTTACTAACATCCAGCCACTTTGATTGACCTCCATTAGCGGTTAATCTCATAACTATATTTTCGTCTTTATATCCTACAAAACCAGTTTCTGACAATCCAGAAAAACCAGCGCTTGGGCTTGTTGTCCCAGTTGTTAAACTTACATCATAAAAAGGATTTGCGGGTTGATTCCAAGTGACCCATGTAAATTTTATTACGTTACTTCCGACAGCACTACCGTTAGCCGCTGCGACGAGATCGTAACTACCATATTGTTCGTAATCTGTTTTTATAAAATCCGGAGCATCATTTTTAACATCAATAACCCTATATTTAGCCTCGTCAACCACAGCGTTACTTGAACTTGCTTCCTTTTTTAATATTATAAAAGTATCTTCTTGTACTTTGTTTCTTTCCGCGGAAGGAAATGATAACCAAATATTACCATCTTCAGCATCGTACCATCTATCCATACATAAATTGTAATACTCATTTGAAGTTTCTTTGATAAAAAACTTAAACGAATCCGCCCAGCTCGGAGGGTCACTTAACACCGAAGATGTTACACTGTTTTTTAACGGCGCTAGTTTTTTAGGGATTGAAAACAAAGCTTTTTCATTCGTAAGAACAGGTGTTTCTCTTCCATATTTATCTTTATATACTACGCCTAGTTGGTAACTTCGTAATGACTTTAAGGATTTTTCTCCTAAAGAACTATTGTCAGCATCTTTAAAATTAGATTGTACGTTCGCTTGTATATTTATTTTTTCAGGCATATTATAAATTATAGTTTTGTAAGTAATTAGCGTAAACAACTCTATTACCCACTACTTCTTGTGCTTTAGCTGTTCTAGGAACGTTATCCCAAGGTCTCAATAGTTGGTTTGCTGCTACAGCTGATCTGACCATTTCTGACGTTATTTGTATTCTTCCAGTTGTTCTATAACTAGAACTAGTAGACGCGTTAATAGCCGACCCTCCAGCGAACCACTCTTCTTCAGGGAATTTTATTGTTTTAACTTTATATATATTTATAGAGTTGGATTCCTTATATAGTATATCTATCTCTACAACGTCCTTAGGTATAGCGTTCATATCCGTGGCAAAATCTGTTATGTAAACGCTTCTCAAGGTGTTTACCATACCTAAGTTATATCCTTCTTTAGGAACATAATCAAAAGAACCAGGTAAAAAAGCTACTTCAGAAAAAGGAGAGTAAGAAGAGTATTGGTTATCTTGGTACTTCCATCTAAAAGCAAATTTTGGCATTTTAAACTCGTATAAAGGTTTTTCTTGTTGCAATGCAGAGTGCCACTCCTCCGCAATAGGTACTCCAGTAGTCTGGGTGTATGATCCAACGCTTGTTTTTGGTGTGTAATTTATTTTTACCGTCGCATAACCAGAAGCAGAACTGTATTCTAATATCTCAACAATCAACTCGAAGTCATCCATATCAGTCGGTAAAAAAGGTCCACTTCTTCTTAGTATTACTAAATCTCCAGCTACATAATCTGGTCGCGGGTTATCAAAACGAATTGTTTTTACGAATCCAGCTGGTAAATTAGTTTGTTCAAAACTTACAAAGAATTCGTTACCCACTGCCCCACTCGCTGCGGGGTCTATTTTCCCGTTTAATTGCGCTACACCATTACTACTAGTGAATCTAATATTAGAGGTATTACTCATTATTAAGGCAGGTGGGTGTAACGGAGATTTTTTAATAGTAGTTATATGTTCTTCACGTAAAGACGTTGGTCGTGTTATAAGATCTATAGTTGGAAGTCTGCTACATACCATTAAGCCGTTATCTAAGGTTTCGTGATTTTTAACTGGAGGTTTTGATGAATTCGTAGTATACGCGTTAAAAAAACTATGCAACTCACCACTTTGGTGTGTACCGTAAAATCCTTTTCTCCTGTCCTTTATAAAATCTTCTATAATTATTTTTTTAGGTTCTGTTATACCGTCTGTCCAAAGCAACATACCGTCAAAAATATTAATACCAGTTATTATAGTTTTTTGGCCATCAGAATTTAAAGTACCAAAGTTTAAAACTCTTTCTGCTCGAAACGTTACCTCTGCGTCAAGATTTGTTTGGTTGACGCCACCACTATCGATACCTTCTTCGTAAAGTTGTTTTGCTTGATTTGCTAAACTTGAATTGTAAGAAGCTCCTGGGGGACTGTAATCTATATACACATCCCATAGTCCACTCCCATTTTTCTTAATTTTTTCTACCATCATATAGTCATCAAAAGCCCACTGTTGAAGCGATCCATTTCCATACTGGATAGCGTAGGGCGACGTTTGAATAAACATACCTGGCCTAATATTCGTCCAGTTTCCGTTAGTACTAGTGTTTTCTTTTTCTATAGAAAAGTAAGTTTTTATATCGCTAGAAGAAGTAGTGGTTGGCGCAACAATTTTTTGCGTAACTTGGTATTTATCTACTATTATTGGGATAATCTTGTCAGTATTAGAATCGAAACGGAAAATGTAATCAGTGTAATTATCCGCGTCTGCTACGAAGTAATATATATGGTTGTTTTTTTCGTCAACCACAGAACCAACACACTGTGAATTAGAACCCAATAACCCATCCTTCATCCCATGAGAACCACCAGTGTTAGTCATAGCCGTGTTACCCAATATAGTCTGCATGGTACCAACATTAGATCCCTCTGATGTACCAATCTCTATGTTTAAAGCGTCTCTGTACTCTCCGTTTGGAACAATTCTTTCATCTAAATCCTTGTTCATTTTAGCAGCACCGAAACCATGTTTCAATTCTGGCATATTCTAGTGTTTTATAAATTTCGATTTACCCCTCATAATTTGGGTAAGTTCTTCTATTTTTAAATTTGAC
>Ga0098052_1002379_pt1 | contig 11405 bp, 6 predicted proteins | sample 15_taG_FD_81591 | JGI IMG/M metagenome (GOLD analysis project Ga0098052, IMG submission 81591) | Marine viral communities from the Subarctic Pacific Ocean - 15_ETSP_OMZ_AT15312 metaG | ecosystem: Environmental > Aquatic > Marine > Oceanic | place: Pacific Ocean | collected 2015-01-18 | reverse complement strand
ACTGGCAGTACCGACGGCAATCGGCGGTCGGCCCCCAGCTCACCACGCCGAATCAAGTCCTGATGGAGCAGGCCGGTGTAGACCATAATGCGCAACGCCATGAAGCGGTCCACCGACGACTGAAATTCCAGCAGCAGATACACATAAAGCCACTCCTCGCCCCAGCGTATTCGCCAAACGGCATCGCCGTGCCGGCCACGCAGGTCGTCAGTGACGTAGCTGCCGTTCATTTTCTCCAGAGAATGCAGGTCCAGCACTGCCGTCCACGCCGGCGGCAAAAAGCCGGCCAGAAGATCACGCACCATTTCATGGTGAGAGAACAGCAACTTGTAAACGGTATCGTGCTCGTCCATGGGCACCTCGTCGGCATATTTACAGCCAAGCGTGGCGGGGACGAGCCGGGCTGTCTGTCCTACGGTGCGGACAATGCTTGTAAGCGAAGGCGGAATTGGCGCGGTGCCTTTGGATCTTTGCCCGGAAAACGTGCCAAACCGGGCAAACTAAGCTCAAAAAGCGGCCTTGAGGCCTCCAGAACGAAGAAAAAGGCGGAAATTTGCGCGCTCTACACGCTCAATTGCGGGCCCTGCAAAAGCGCGGCACCACCTTAAAGAAGCCGAGCGATCGAATACTTGACGGCACACCGTTTTTTAGGCGCAAAAACGTGACAATAGGGGGGGGGGGAGAAAGGTGAAAAGCGGCATTTTTGCGTGTTTGCCAAGGCTAATTGCGGCTTTCGCAAAACAGAGCGCCATGGGCTGTTTGAAAGCACCAGTCAGCCAAGTCGATAAGAATAAATGCGGGTGTTTCCCATGGTGGCGCTACATGAAAGAAGTGTCGAAAGAAGATTAAAAAGGGGACGTAAAATATTAAAAAGGGCGCATTAGGAACCATATAAATATCTGATAATAATAGATTTTTTATAGTGACTGGATATTGGCTCTAATTTAGATGGAACTTGCGGCGAAATTCTCTTCATAAGCGGCAGGCGAAAGGGGTAGGCTGAAAAAAAACAATCCCAAAAGCGAAAGCAAAAAGGGGGAGTTATGCCCGGCAAGGATCGCCTTCTGCTCGTGGGCCACCCGCACCACCTGGTGCGCAAGAGCCACGGCAAGCAACCCGTCTTTCTCAATGAAGCTGACTATACCCACTGCCTCGGGCAGATTCGGGAGCTCAGCAAAGAGTACAAGCTCGCCATACATGCCTACTGCCTGCTACCTGACGGTGTACACATCATCGCCACGCCGTTGGAAGACCCCACCGATCTGTCCACGTTTATGAAAGCGCTCTCATGCCGCACCTCGCTGCGGCGCAAGAACCTTCATGGGCAGCACTCAGTGTGGGAGGTGCGCTATCGCTCCAGCCCGGTAGAGCCGGGCCAATGGCTGCTCGCCTGCATGTGCTACGTCGAGCGGCTACCGGTGCGCCACGGGCTCGCCTCGTCGGCTTATCACTACCACCGCAGCAGCTACCGCATGCGGCTGGGCAAGACCGACCAGTACTGGCTCGACGACCCGGAGGAGTACGCACGCCTGGGCGACACCATCCGGGAGCGAGCGGAGGCCTACCGCGTGTATATGAGCAACGGCCTGGACCAAAACGAAGAGAAAATGATTGATACCGCCGTAAACCGCTGCAAGCTGACCGGCTCGATCCGCTTCGTGAAAGAAGTGTACCGGCAATACGGCGTGATCGGGATTAATCGTGGGCCGGGGCGGCCGCGGAAGTATCGTAAGAAGCCCGTCGGCTGACGGGCAACAACAAAAGGGGGCTTTATGCCCGGCAAGGATCGCCTGCTGCTCGCGGGTCACCCGCACCACCTGGTGCGCAAGAGCCGCGACCAGCAACCCGTTTTTCTTGATGAAGCTGACTATACCTACTGCATAGGGCAGATACGGGAGCTAAGCAAAGAGTACAAACTGGCCATTCACGCCTATTGTCTCTTGCCAAACGGCCTGCACATCGTCGCCACGCCGTTGGAAGACCCCGCCAACTTGTCCACGTTCATGAAGGCGCTCTCGTGCCGTACCTCGCTGAGGCGCAAGCACCTTCATGGCCGTAACTCAGTATGGGAGGTGCGCTACCGCTCCAGCCCGGTGGAGCCGGGGCAATGGCTGCTCGCCTGTATGTGCTACATCGAGCGGCTGCCAGTAATTCACAAGCTCGCGTCGTCCGCCTATCACTACCACCGAAGCAGCTATCGCATGCGGCTAGGTAAGACAGGGCATTACTGGCTGGACGACCCAGAGGAGTACGCTCGTCTAGGCGGCACCATCCAAGAGCGGGCGGAAGCGTATCGCGTGTATATGAGCAACGGCCTGGACCGGAACGAAGAGAAGATGATCGATACCGCTGTAAAGCGCTGCAAGCTCACCGGCTCGATCCAATTCATTAAAGAGGTGTATCGGCGGTACGGTGTGCTCGGGATCAATCGTGGGCCGGGGCGGCCGCGCAAGCGCCGTAAGAGTCCGCCCGGCTGAAAGGCTGGCAAAGCAAGCCAAAAAAAATGGGGTAACAGTGTCAGAAAGGTGGAAAGCTGCATTTTTGCGGGTTTGGCAAAAAGTTGCGGACAGTGCAAAAGCAACCAGGAGATACACCAAGCCTGGCGCTACTGCCTATTGGTATAGATCATCCAGGCGGCCTAGCTGTGTAAAGCCATCAGGTTGCTCAGTAAGGGCAGCCGGCTGAAGGGAGGCCGATAGCCGAGGGTTGAGTGAGGTCGATGCCAGTTGTACTGGTGCAGCCGGACAGGGAGCTGCTCAGCACCTTGATCGGCATTTTCGTAGGCTCTGGCATAGGCCCACTCGTGCAAGGAGGTCTGGATCAGCCTCTCGGCCTTGTCATTGGTGCGTGGCCGGTAAGGCTGGGTTCGCTTGCGTTTGGGGCCAGGCGCCGACAGACCCGGGCGAAGGCCTTGGAGCGATAGCAGGCGCCATTGTCGGTCAGAACCTCCAGATGCCGGTAGTAACGTATCTCCGGGGTCAACGCTCGCCAAGCACTGGCGCCGGCTTCATCCGGTTTGATGCTCGCACAGGCCACGCGACTTTGGTCGTCGATGGTGACATGAACGTAATCCTAGCCTGCGTCTGGAGAGCGGCCTTTCTGGCGAACGTCAGTGGCCCTATGTCCGGGCTTGTCGAAGCGCCCCAGCTCCTTGATGTCCAGGTGTAGTAGATCGCCGGGCGCCTCCCGCCCGTAGCGTCTGGGCGGCGGTGCCGGCTCCAGCGCCGCCAGCCGGTTGAGTCCTTCGCGTCGCACCAAGCGAGCGATGGTGCCGCCTCTGATCCCGCTCTCCTGGCTGATCTGACGGTAAATCCGCCGCTTGTACCGGGCCTTAATGATGCGCTGACGTTGGGTTTCGTCGATCTGGTGAGGGCGTGGGGTCTTGAGGAGCGATTCTCCAGGCCTCGGCGTCCCTTGTGGCGGTAACGAGCGAGCCACTTGTAGGCAGTGCGAACACTCACGCCCATGGCTTGGGCCGCCTCTTCAGGACGCAGGCGTGTTTAAGGATGCTAATCACGAGCAAGGCGGTTAATCGGGCGTTTGGGTGGCTGTTCATTCAGGACTCCTGGAGGGCTGCGTAGTCTCACAGCTCCAGTCTTCCGGGTACGCCCCGAATAAAAAAACTACTGAATGGTCAAACCTAGCGGTCGTTCATTCTCTCAAGGAAATTTTGATCCAGTGCCGCCGTCTCTTTATGTAGTAAATAATCCGGCCAAAAGATCACACGCTATCCGGACTTGAGAGAACGAGCAACTCGTAAAGGGTGAAGTGCTCGTCATGACACCTCGATGTATGCACCCAAGTCTGGCAGGGACGAGCCGTGTTGCCTTTCCTGCGACGCGGATAATTTTCGTAAGCCAGAGCGAAATGGCTCGCAGCGGCTCGGCAAACTTGCAAAACAGGCAAAATTGGTCCTCAGAAGCCGTATCGAGGCGAAAAACAAGCAGAAATAAGGAAATTCACGTGCGCCTCAAAGTGAATTGCGATCTTTGCAGAAAAAAAGCCGCTACCACCTTAAGGAAAACAGCGGGGCAGGGTATCCGCAGCTCTCCAAAAAAGCCGCATTAGATGAGAGCTAAGCGACTGATCTTGCATACCTTCACCGGGTCGATGAAAAAAAGCATAGCGGAACACGAATACTTCCGCGCGAACCGGTGCCTTACTTTACGATGAGCAGGCTTTGGTCGAGAAGTTGCCTTTTGCGCCAAATTCTGAGGAAAAATGTCATCGGTGCAATCAAGGCTGCCGCAAATAAAAAGCCTGGGTGAGTCTCCAGAGAGTGAGACCGATGATCAGAATCTAGTAAAAACAGAACATAGGTTAAGGACGAAATTTATGATAAAGAAAATTGCCACATTCATTCTATGTGTTACGGCGATCAATACCACTGGCGCTGATGAACTGAAAGACAGTATTAGGGCTATGTTGGCTAAAGTTACCGACGGCGTTGATGCCGTAAACATCGCTGAAACGCCAGCAACCAACATCATGAAAGTTGAACTGAGTAACGGGAATTTCGTATATGTCACTCGAGACGCTCAATTTATATTTCCAGGAGAAATGCTTCAGCACAGCGAAAGAGGCTTGGTCAACCTTACCGAACGCGATCTCATGAAGAAGAGGAAAACGGAGCTTAACAGCGTGGAATTAGCCGAAACGATAACTTTTAAGGCCAAAGATGAAGAAATGGCCGAGGTTTACGTCTTTACAGACGTTAGTTGCGGATACTGCAAAAAATTACATAGACAAATTGAAGAGATTAACAAGGCCGGCATCACCGTCCACTATTTGGCTTTCCCCAGAGCTGGCGCGCAGTCGACCACTGGCAAGCTCATGACCGGGGTGTGGTGCGCACAAGACCGTCGACGTGCGTTAACAACAGCGAAAGAAGGTGGTGCAATCAAGCAGAGTTCACATGAGTGCGGCAACCCGGTGCTAGAGCAGTATGAACTTGGCCTAAGGCTGGGAATTACTGGCACACCTGGTATATACGATAGTTCCGGAAAGCATCTAGGTGGGTACTTGACTACAGATCAGTTGAGGAATGCGGTTTATTGAGTAGCCATTAGCATTTTTATTTCATCTATATTTAATAACCTTTCTATAAGAGTGGCAAATATTGTAGTTCATAAAGTGTGCACACCATATCGACTTTTACGCGTCTTCAAGGCTAATCAGTTATAGGCCGGCTGGAAAGACATATGCATGGTATTGAAAAAAATGAAAGTCTCGCGGTTCGTATTGACTATAGTGCTAATTTTATCTGGTCTATACATTGCTTTATATTCAGCGATGTTTTTACTTCGAGGCCCAGTCGACGAAAATTTTTCATTCGAGGGCGGGAATGAAAATATTAAAAACAAAATCTCTGTGTCAAGTGAGGATATTATTGAATGGAAAATATTTGGTGATCTTAAAAATAAAGATATAAGTGCGAAATTCGATAAAGAGGCGAGCGAAAGCCAGGTTGGGCTTAAACTGTTGGGTGTCGTTAGTAACGAAGTCAACAGTAAGGGCTGGGCGATCCTAGAGAATAAATCCGGTATTGTTGATATATACTGTATCGGTGACAAAATCGGTCACGATATTATCGTCTACAATGTAGCATCTAAGCATGTATTAATAAAAAACCGAGGTCGCATTGAAAGAATATCGTTGTTTGCCTGGGATAAAGCACTCGGACTTGTAGAGGTTCCCACTCAAAACCCTAATGAGCGAAATGGGGATGCAAAGACTGAAGACAGTAACCTGTATGCTAACCCGAGATTAGAATGGTTGTCTGGCTTTGGTGTAAAACCAGTAAGCGAGGGCGTAGCTAGTGGTTATCGGGTGGTTGATAGCAAGGGCAAGCTTGTCCAAGAGTATGGGTTTCAAGAGGGGGACGTCGTTCTGACCGTCAATGGATATCCGATTGGCACAGCGAATGATGATAAAATGGCTTTCACTTCCTTCCGGCAATCTGGTGTTGCCAGAATCGTTATCAGGAGAGGGCGGAGTAATTTCATACTTGAATATGAAGATGGTGGTGGACAACTTAGAGGGCTAGACTCGTTGGCAGAAAGTAGGTAGGTAGCGCTATTTGCTCATGGATTCATAGGATAAGGCGTTTTGTATTCCTATAAGAAAGCAGAAGTTCCGAAAAAAAGGCGCATATGATCGCAGGTAAGTTTTTAATAATAAGGCGTTGATAAGTGGCCGGTCAGATGGCCCTGGTAAGAAGAATGTTTTGAGTGTGAATTTCGTTGTGTTAATCAAACTAAAGACTTAAGTTTTATTTACTTGGATGGAGCGCGAAAGCGCATCAAGCCAAGTTCAATCTCTTAGTATACGGATATGAAAGGAGAAATAAGATGAAAGTCATTAATTATAAATCCATCTTGGCTGGCTTTATGGGCACTGCCTTATTGGGCTTTTCTTCCACTGCTCTGGCAGGCTGGGATAGCAACGACTGTTCTGGCGTAAGCGGTACAGCGCCGTGCATTGACACTGATGTGGGTGGTTCGGATGTTCATTTCAACGGTACTGGCGGCCACGCAGGTAATTGGCATGGTGCTCCCGGAGGTGGAGACTTCGAGTTTGTTGGCGAAACACTGCTTACGTGTCCTGACTTACCGCCTGCAACCTGTGATCTAACGCTTTATGGTGAAGTTCGGAAGTTTCAGGATAATGGCGATTGGAAGATTGGTCTAAGAGTTAACGATGGCTCTGTAGCTTCAGGCGACTCTTTGTGTGCGTTTATTGACGTCACTGACTTTGAGTGGTTCCTTGGACCCGATGGAGTAAATAGTGGATTTGGTCCGAATAGCGGTGTTGATTATGTACCGAGTGCCACTTCTTATACGGGTAATATTGGTGGCTCTCCTACGACGAATGGCATTACAGTGACTGTGCTTGGTTCGCCGGTGGCTGAGTATGACTATGTGGAAAGTGTTATTTACGATAACCAAAATACTTTCAGTTTTGATAGTGATCTTTACCACATTGGTACCAATACATCTTCTGGATGCACAGTAGAGGGTGATTTGGTACTTCAAGATGGCACTTACTTGACTATACATTAAGACCATTTTGGGGACATTGCCGGTTCAATGCCGGCAATGTCTTTTCTTGATTGTTATAATTATGTAAAATTTTACGTTAAACTTCACCTTTCGTCCCTCCTTCTTTTTTGTTCGGTATAAGTTATATTGGTTTGTAAAGGTTGCTCGGCGGATTGATTGAATGCCATATTGATTGTGTGGCCTCTGGTAGCTGTTATGGCAATACTGGGCATATTCAACCGGTCAAAGTGGTGGAATCAACGGCTGGTCTCCAGATCGTTGGCGCAGACCGCTACGTAGCGCCTGCTCCACATCCTCGCTGCTCAAACTTTCATGCACATGATGGCCCCCTCTGTTTTGCGGGAATACGCGTCGGTCACCAGGCTCACATAGCTCATGCCCGAGCGCGTTAGCAGGTGGGTGATGTCCGCTACCCAGACCTGATTGAGACAGCTGGCAACGACCTGATCGACGACTGGTTTCAGGAGATTTAGGTGGCGCCGGAAGCGGTGACGGCTGTTGGTGGTCCGCAGATATGGCACTAGAAGACGATGAGCACCGACTACCTGGAACAAGTGGTCACGGCCAAGTGCAAGGTCCGATCCGGTTGCTTGTGCAGTAGGTAATGGAGCTTACGAGCGCCGAACCGCATGTACGAAGTCGATTACCAGCTTCCCGGACCTTCCAGACTCTCCGTGCTTGTTCGGCCTGATACCTGGCCTGGCGGCTGATGCCCAAGAAGCGGCATGCCCTGCTAACGGTTAGTCCGGCAACGCGTTCTTGCGTGAGGATTTTCCAGGTCGCTTTTTACGGACACCTCGTCGTAGTCCTTTTCCATACATCAACAACGGCTTCGAAGAACTCTGCCTTCTGATCGGCTAAGCGCAGCCTCTCTTCAATCTCCTTGATGCGTTGTTCCGGGATAGGAGGAGACCGTGGCATGGCAGGATTCTCGGTGGGACGGGTTCCAATACCAGGGCGCTAACCGTATCGACGCAGCCACTGTAGTATCGCCGAACGCTCCTGAGTATCATAGCGAGCTTGAGCCTGCTTGTAGGTGAGTTCGCCGCCTTCCACCTGATTCACCACTGACTGTTTAAAAGTCAGAGTGTAATCCCGCTTGCGTGCGCTTAACTCGCTGATTCATCACGGTCTCCAAAATCAGGGCTGGAACGTGTCAACTCTATTCAGCACGGGTGAACCATAACAAGGGCCTGATGCCAGAAGGCTGACACAGGCCCTTTTTGATAGATAATCTTATGTTGATTCGAAACGCATTCTATAACGTTACTTTATTGGTTCGGAGATGAAATTCAAGCGGCTTCCGTATTCGGGTATAAATATATCTGTATACCCTGTTCCAGTGCCCTCGCTACTATTATGTAGTCGAAGGAGAATATTTACCGCCTCCACATTGTACTGTTCGACTTGCATGCGCCCGTCGTCAGTAAAATTAACGCTACCTGTTAATTTCATATGTATAGGGTACGATCTCATGTTTACGGTATTAATGGCGCTTCCGATTGCGGTTTCTGTGACCTGTGGAGTGTCGACGTAAAGGTCAAGTTCTGCGTTTAGTTCAAGTTCCCCATTGCGGTCTGTAATCCACGCCGTGATAGGTTGGTTCCGGACACCTGGCTCAGTTTCTGATTCGTTGAATCTCATCCGTAGAATTTGTGCACCAGTAAAACCAGGGACAGCTAAGAGAAGACCATTCCCGAAATCTGCCAGACCATAAAGATCCATCGACGTGCTCACAACTTGGGATGGCCATAGTTTCACTTTAATGCCTTGATCTGATATTTCATCCGTAACCTCCGCAACCATACTAGACATTAGATATGTAAATTTATGCTCAGGGCACTCCATGGGTATTGTGGAGAATGCTTGGTAAGCGCACCCGAAATTAGCACCTTTGACATTGCCGAAAGATTGTGGCTGAGAATTGTATCTTGACAGAAGCTTTGCACTGTTCTTCGCTGGCTTTACTCCATTGGGATCAAAGTCAGGATGGCTCGTGTCGGGCTGGTTGGTAGCGCCATATTCTTCGAAGTCATAGGTGTACTCTCCAACGCTTGAGTTTAGAGAACTAGTGCCCAGATTTTCTTCTTCATGGAAGAAGTTACCATTTATGTCTGATATAGGCTGACTGTTCAGAACCTGCATGACGTTATCGTTGGGTTCTGCAGCTCTGAAAAATTGTATAAAGTCGGGGCCGCCTGCTTTGTATTCGGACGCAGTGACGCGCACGGCATAATCGCGCTGCTCTCCAGTAACTCCGTTGTATTCGATTTGTGTCATCCCAAGGGGTTGTGTCTGTAAGGGGAGACCTGAACTGTCACAGACGCTATTCTCGCCGCAGGTGTATTCATTGCTGGCAACAATTTTAGGTATGTCTTGGCTCGTAATTGTGCCTATTTCGAAGCCCGCAGACAGTATTGTATAACGATAAAGCGCGTTGTTGCTCCAGTCCCACGGCTTAGTCGGTCGAAAGACTAGCTTTTTGGGTCTGGCTTCCAGGCTGCCATTTATGATCCCATCAACGCTCCCGTCTTCATTGAGTCTTTCTACTATAAATGTCTCTCCAAGTTTAATAGTCTCGGTGTCCATCGTCTTGGAAAATTGAACAATGATAGGATCGTTCGCTGCTAGGTCCATTACTGGAAGTATGTCGTCTTGAGCTTTGTTGTCGAGTTCTGTGCCTGGAGTAGGAAATTCTGGATTATCGCCTATACCGATGCCTGGGAACCCGCCTGCACATCGACCAGCGAGATCAGCGGCAAGATCTCTACCATGTTCTGATAAGACGCAGGGAAAACCGGGGTAAGCAGACAGGATCATAGGTGAGTAGTCTGACTCTATAAATTCTGTTTTATTTGACCCAGATGGAGGAACTACTTCATACCGATTTTCTACTTTTACTGGTAGCTCGAATGTCTTATCTAAGGGAGCACCAATTGAGTTGCCAGCCAAATCTGTGATTCCGCTGGAAAGTTGAACGCGATACTCATTTGGTGAGTTTTCAGGACTGTACGTAATACTCCACTCTGCGCGAATATCGGCAGAGCCAGTGCTTTCGCTAGGGAATCTGCTTTCTATAGGCTTGACTATTAACGCTGCCCCGTCAACACGATAATCAATATCCATTAGTTGATCATTGTGATAGAGGTTAACGCTCCCCTTGACACTTTCCGGATCTAGCGGTTCATTGTAGTTGAGTACTATGGGGTCGCCAGGGGTATATAGCCTTGTTTTGTCCATTCCATCGCCTGGTTCAGAATCTAATGTCCAGCTTTGCAGGGTAGGCGGCGTGGTGTCCTCCAGGGCCGTTCTGGCGTCAGCTAGGAGTCCATCGGTCTGGTCTTTATACGATTGTAACTGGAAGCTCAACAAGCCATACCCATACTCTTGCCCCAAAATATCCGGTTCCACCATGCCGGTAGCATCGATATTCAGTACGCCGCCTTCGGGGTCCACTTCGGCCACGCCCACAAGGTGGATGTGCAGCAGGTTCTGCGTGAAGCCGCCGTTGGCTTTAGGGTTTGCGGTGGCGATACCCACGTCCATGAACAGATGCACGATGCGCAGCTTGTCCGGGTGGTTTTCCGTATAGGGGTTGGGCACCAGGTAGCCGGTGGCATCGGACAGCACGCGCATGGTGACGTCGCCGGAGCCGAAGCCGGCGTCCACTTCACCGCCGATTTTGACCATCTCGATGGGCGTGCCTTCCAGCAGGGTGCCTTTGGGCAGGCGGATCGGGGTGACGTCGGTGTATTGAGTTACATCCGCCAGTTCGGCGATCACGAAATCGGATTGCGCTTGCGTGACGTTGACGTCTTCGCCCAGCAGGGTGCCGTTCACGGGCACTTGGTTGATGCCTTTGCCGGTCAGGCGGGAGGTGCCGCTCTGGGTGATTTTTTGCACCAGGAAGCCCGGCTCGCCGCGCGGTGAGGAGTCCTTCGGGGTGAACTCGAGGGTCTCGCCGGCGAAGGTCTCGCCGTAGGTACTTTCCAGACCGCTGAGGGTGAGGGTGTAGGTTTCGCCCGGGGTCAGGTAGTCGTCCGTGGGGTCGACGGTCATGTAGGCGCCGTCCACCAGCAGGCCGGCTTCCACCACCGCGCCTTCGCTGTCACGCAGCACTACGCTGTTGCCGTCGCCGTAGCTGGCGGTGGCGCGGTCGATGGGCTGGGTGAACTGGAAGCGGAAGGCGGAGAAGTCCATCACCGGCTCCAGTTCCGAGCCGTTCGGCATGGTCCGGCTCAGCTGGAATTCATCCTCGCCTGCGGGGACTTCCTGGACCACTTCGCTCTTGGGGCCTTCCTGCAGGGTGCGCGTGGTGAAGGTGAGGGTCTGGTCCTTGGCGGT
>Ga0098052_1002378_pt1 | contig 11409 bp, 4 predicted proteins | sample 15_taG_FD_81591 | JGI IMG/M metagenome (GOLD analysis project Ga0098052, IMG submission 81591) | Marine viral communities from the Subarctic Pacific Ocean - 15_ETSP_OMZ_AT15312 metaG | ecosystem: Environmental > Aquatic > Marine > Oceanic | place: Pacific Ocean | collected 2015-01-18 | reverse complement strand
CAATGGCTAAAAGAGGTCTTGTAAATAGTTCTCTTGCTCAGGGTGAGGTCATGAACTCTATAATGCAGGTGGCTCTTCCAATTGCTCAGGCAGAGGTCAAAGCCTTAACGGATAATCTGTATTGGAATAAAGATTGGACCAATAAACAGAAGATGATGGCGAATGAAGCTGCCTATAATAAAATGCTAACACAGATTCAAGGGAAAATAAATTATACGTTGCAGCAATTTATTGAAGGAAGTAGGTTTGGGTTGCAGCAATTAATTGGAAAGCAGGCGATTGGATTGGAGAAGTTGACACAGGCAGGGCGCATTAAACTCCAGAAATTGTTAGGCTCTCAGGGCCTTACTTTAGAGACCCTTCAACAGCAGGGTCGCATGGCTCTTCAATATCTTAGCGGTGATCAGAGAATGGAACTTCAGAGATTGTTGGGTGAGCAGGGCATGGACCTCCAGACATTAATTGGAGAACAGCAACTAACAGCGCAACAGCAAGAGATTGCTGCTAATGCATGGGCTAAATATGGAGATTGGGTCTCTAAGATGGCCTCAACTGAAGGGGCTGATCAGGACGCATGGAAAAATATGCTAGACCTGCTTACCGGCGCTGGAGGTTGGCCCTCGTTATTTGGGAATTAAATGATTAGAAAAGCGGAGTTCAAGGATGTCTCCGGGATAATACAGGTTGTCAAGGATGCGCACCAAAAGTCCCTTTCAAGATCAGTTCCATTAGATGCCAAAACATTAAGAAATAATTTGCAGGTCTGTGTATTGTCTGCAGAGCATTTTGTTTTGGTTGTGGAGTTAGATGGAAATATTGAGGGAGCCTTTATTGGTGTAACCCATCAACTTTGGTACTCCAGAAAGAAGCAAGCTACTGACTTGTTTTTTTATGTGACTGATAAAGGCACGGGATGGGGCGCTAAGATGATGAGAAGGTTCATATCATGGGCTAAAGAGAATCGTGGTGTTAGTGAGATTATGTTAGGGATAGGCTCAGGTATAGGTGACCCCGGCAGAACTAGAAAACTTTATGAAAGAATGGGAGCGATTAAAATTGGAGATAATTTTATTTTGCCAGAGGAATAACAAATGGGAAGTATAATTAAGTCTATTGGAAAAGCAATCAAGAAAGTTGGCAAAGGAATAGCGAAAGTAGTCAAGAAGATATGGCCCGCGCTTCTTGTAGCAGCAGCAGTTTATACTGGTGTGGCTTTCTATGGATCAACTCTGGCCGGGGCTTCAGGAGCAACGCTAGGAACATCTAACTTTATGGCTGGCCTTAGTCAGATTGGGAAGGGGGTGGCAGGTTTCTTCTCGCCAACGGGTAGTGCTGCAGCCGGAACAGCCCCAGTTGCAGGTGCGGGTTATGCAACAACCGCTGCCGGTCAATATGGGACAGCAATGTCCGGAGCCGCAGGGATTGTCCCCACAATGGGAGAACAAGTTGCAGCCCAAGTTGCAGGCGGTAATGTTCTTGGGGAGTTTGCTATGAAAACTGCTGTTACCCCCGGCTCTGCTACAGCTTTTATGGGTAACGCTGCTCTAACTAACGCGACTAAGCAAAGTATAGTATCCAGTTATACATCAGCCGTAGCTGGCGGGATGTCATCAGGTGACGCCCTCGTCTACATGACAAAGATGAACATGCTTGCTACTGGAGTTAAAATGGTTGCTGGCTTCCTCGATGATTCAGAAGAGAAGCAAATGCAGCATGACAAAGAACTTCTTTCGATGAGATATGCATACGGAAAACCAATGACCGATGAGCAGAAGGCTTGGAAAGCTGAGAATCCCAATTGGATTACAAATCATCCAGCTATAGCCTCAACCCAGAGGCCGCCTGCAACTTCATTCGCAGCTAATGCATACGGTTCTCAGACAATGAACGCCCTTCCATCTCAAACTACTGCGCCCCCTCCCTATGTCCAGCAGCAGAAGATAGGACAACCTACATTTGGTCGCGGCCCCGCAAGACAGTTTGAAACTCCAGCCACAAGGGCTATGGTATCGAAAGGTCCGGGGCTTATAACAAAGGGAGCCCAAGGTAGGTTTAATCCAACTCAGCAGAGGTATTCTTGATGGCGATAATGAATGAAAAGCCAGTGGCAAGAGGCATGAATGTCCCGCCCGGAAGAACAGTGCCAGACGAGTCTCCCGGCGCAGTGCTTAACACAGAGTCTGTTCCTGTTGAGCCAGAGGTGGATGACAAACTGAAAGAGCCTACAAAGGACGAAGAAAAAGTTATTGATATGGCTCTTGGAGCCATTAAGGATTTTATATGGGACGAAGGATATGACGAAATTGTTTCTAGGCTAGAACAGTCTCAAGGTGACATTCAACAGGCTATCGGAGAAATGGCTGGCCGCATGGTTAACAGAGAAGTAATGGCTTCTGACGAGGGGGGTAACCCCGTCTCTAGAGACCTTCTTTATTCATTGGGCGCAGAGGTAGTTAACGAATTATACAACGTAGCAGAAAAAGAAGGGATTTATAAAAAGGGAGACGACAGGCAAGATCAAGAATCCCAAGGAGAATCTTTGATATACGCTGCGGAAAAATATGTTGAAATGGGTGATGATAAGATTAATCCATCCGGCTCCATGAAACTTGCCGCGAATGCCCTGAGAGGGGGGTATCCGGAAGAGGAAACGCTTACTAGAATGGGTATTCCAATGGAAGAAGAACCGATTGATATGGAGGGCGTCTGATGGTTAATTGGGCAAAAGGGTTAGACGAACTAGGAGCCGGACTCTTAAGGCAAGCAGATATTGGTAATCGCGCCTACGAAGGGGCGATGACAAAAGAAGCAGAGGCGAGAGCAGAGAGCAGAGCATTGTCTGCTGAGAGGAGAGCAGCGAACAGAGCATTGTCTGCCGAGAGGAGAGCAAAGACCGAACTGCTGGCTGCTGAGACAAGAAGAGCGGCTGAGTGGGATAGACAAGAAGCAGCACGGGAAAAGGCACAAATAAGAGCAGACCTAAGAGGCGATACAAGATTTACACAACGGCTTAAAGAGGAAGGCGTAGCAAGGCTTGGCCTTTTAGAAGACGAACTAGATTTGCGTCAGAAACAATGGCAAGACCAGTACGATATAAAATCGGCAGCCAAAATAGAAGCTGCTGAAGACAAAGCGAAAATTACTGCTCTTAAGCTGCGTTATGAAAAAGCACAGTCTGCTTATGAATCCCTCGTTAAAGAATTTGGTGCTGATCCTTCAGGTGAAGGGTTCAAGTATGCTTACAGAGCGCAGCAAGATGCGCTACAAGCTTGGAATGATTATGCTACATCTTCTGGATTGGAGATGCAGGTAAACCCAGAAATTGATAGGTTGCATATAAGAACTGTACAGGCCGTATTTGCTGAAGTTGCCCTGTCAATAAGGACAGGTGAGGAATGGGAAGATTTTGTTAAAGCCCTTCAGCAACAAAAAGGCGGGGCTTTAGAAGATGCGGAAAAAACCATTAGCGATGCTGTTAAAGATTTAGGAATTACTCTTCCAAAAAAAGAAAGGGAGAAAATGGTTGTTTCGGTTATAGAAAGTTTTATTAAAAGCCCAAATATAAGAGACGGTGGCAATGGGGATATCACGGACCCTAAGGACGACCTACTTGAAGAGGAACCCCCAGTTACCCCAAATGCCACAACTGAAGGAATAGAAAAAGTTCAGGGAAGTTTAAGTGAGCAACTTTCTACTATAGAGTCTCAGATTCCAGAATTAGAGAATCAATATAAGTCTGTAAGTGAGCAACGCGCCAAAGAAAAGGCCGCTTATAATCATAGTAGTGTACTAAGAAGAATATTTGAAAGCGGAATGCCGGTTAACGAAGTTCAATCTGCCTATAAGAATAATCCAGACTTATTCAAAGACGGGAAGGGAGATGCAATATCTCTTGACAGGGCTCTTAGAATTTGGGCCACAAATCAGCAGTTCGGTGCGCTTCAGATTAAGATAAGAGATTTGAAAAATAGGGAGCAGGAAATTAAAATTGAGATTCAAAAATATGGAAATCTTGGCGCTACTCCTCAAGCTTCAAATATGATGGGTTCAAAAAATAGAGGAATGATTGCAGCCGTTGACCAAGGAATATCTCCACAAGAATTTGCCTATTGGGAGCCGGGACCAACGGATGCTAGGGCAAAGGCTATGCAAAGGACGGCTTAATGGCTTTAGTTTCAAGGCCAATTCCACTCCTTGATCCGCCACCGGGAGAAGCTCCACCACCAGAACGCTCTGATCTAGGGCTTTCTTTTGAGATCGGTGTCACCCAAATGGAGGGTGTCCCTGCGTGGTTACAAGGTGTCGGGGCATCATTGCTCGACAAGGCTGGCTTTGCGGATGCAGCGAGAGGACAGCGAATGGCTGCTCGTCGCACCGTCAACGAGATGTACGATCATATCTATGAGTTAGAGTCTCTCTATAGTGGACCACACAGTTGGGCGCAAGCGCAGCAAGAGGGAACCATAGGTTCTTACGCCATGTGGGGAATCAACGAAGCAGTTAAACAGGTTCCCAACCTTGCGGCTATGGCTCTTGGCTCTTTCGCAACTGGTGGCTTTGCTACTTTAGCTTTTGGCGGCGCTAAAGCCGGAGCAAGGTTTGCTGTTGCAAACGCTCTTAAGAAAATGCCCGGCGCTAGGTTTAAATTGCCTGACGGGACTATGGCTGCAAGCACTATGAGAGGCGGCTCAACTGCTGGCGTTATATTAAGCAGCGCCCTGCTCAACACAGGAGAGATTTATTCTAGTGCTTTAGCTGATACTGGAGAAAGTAATCCTGCTGTTACAGGTCTAGCTGGACTATTGGCTGGCTCCCTAGATATGTGGCCCGGTTCTAAGATAGTCCGGAACATGGGCAAAAGCCAAGAATTTGGAAGCGCCATTGCCAACAAGTTCTTGCGTGATAAGAAATGGAGAAGTAGACTTTATCGCTCTCTTGAATTAGGCGCAACAGAAGCCATTGTAGAAGACTGGCAGACAGTCATCGAAGCCTTCACTGTCAACTATCTTAATGACAATCTTCTAGCTAGTGATTATGTAGCCAAGGCTTACGGAATAGTTCCCATCACTGCTGAACAAGTTGCAGAAAGAATGGAAGCCAGAGCAGCCGGTGCGTTGCTTGGTACGGTTCTTGGCGGCTTTGGTCGTGTTGGGGGAGGAAGGCCTCGTAAGGACAGACTCAAAATAAACATAGAGGAGTTGCGTCAAATTGACGAGGCTATGGCTATAGCTTCCGCCTCTCAGTTTGTTGAAGAGGGTACAGCAGTTCCGCCCGAAGGAGCGCCTTCTGTAGCCCCTCGTCGCCCCGGCATGAAAGTATCCGCTCTAAATGAACTAACATCTGTATACGCTGGAGACTTGGACACTTCTGAACTAGCTGGGCTTGCTAGTCGAGCCTATGAAGAACAAGCAAAACGGGACGCTTTCGACGCTACAAACCCCACCACAGGCGCAGCAGTCGATGCTCTAGGCATCCCCACCGACAAAGCCCCCACTAAAGCACAATTAACCAGAGAAGAATTAACAGCAGCCGCTAGAGAAAAGCAAGAAATCCTTCTAGCTGGACTAGAGGCAAATTTTGAAAGAGGTAGAGGTGACGATACCGAGACTACGGGACCGTTTCCTGTTATATCAGAGTGGGGAGAAGGGTCTACGATTGAATTTGAAACAGAAGTAGACGGTGAACAGGTCACCTTATCAGGTCAAGTCAAGACTCAGGCGGGGTCTGATGGTTCTACTGCTACTTACGTGGAACTTCCGAACATACAGGCAAAAGGAGGAGCCTATGATTCTGGAACAACGAGGATATATCTAACGGTAAACGGCAAAGATGCCGGTAACGCAAAGAATATTCGACTTGCTACACAGACTCGCGATGCGGGAGACGGCACAAGTTCCATAGATACCCCCATCACACCTATTACACCCGCTCCTGAACGAGCAACCTCAGAGGCAAGAGTAGATGATTTTATTGGTTCTGTTATAGAGCCAACTGAACAGCCCACTACTCAGAGGGATTTGGATATTGCCATGCTTGCTGTTCTTGAGCAGGTCAGGCGCACCAAAGACGCCAAAAGCCAAACAGAGGCAGTCCAACTTCAGAAGGATATGGTACTTGATGATTACCTCGCTCTGATTGAATTAACTCTATCGGAAGGTAAAGTACCGAGCAAGGCGCAACTGTTAGACATTCTTAAGCAGCAAGGGCTGGAAACCAGAACAAATAAAGATGGTACTCCCCAACTTGACAAGAATGGAAAAGTGGTCCCTGTGGATATTTCCCTTGCAGACTTGGGGCTGAGACTCAAGAAAAAGAAGAATATCAAGGCTGATGAACTGGAAGAAGCGATTGTTGAATTTCTAGGCCCAAGAGCGAGACAAGCTAGAGACATTAGGGAAACCCTAAATGAAGGTGAATGGTTTGATATTTTAGATAAAATTATAACAGAAACCCAAAGAGAGGCAAAGTTAGCAAAGTTTGACTCTTTGCTGGGCTTAGTAACATCGCTTGGAAGGGCTTCACCTGCAGTGGAAACCTTGTTAAGTACATACGGTCTTCCCGATGCTGCTGCTATTTTGCAAAAAGTTAAAGCTTTAAGGGAGCAAACAAGACTCATAAACCAAGAACAAGCTGACAGAGCAACTGCAGCCTTTAAGAAAGCTCAAGAAGAAAAAGAAAAGATAGGGGCTCTGTCTACAAGAGAGCAAGATGTTATTTCTGCTAAAAAAAGGGAACGAGTTGCAAGACAAGAAAAGCTTGGATTTAAGCGCACACCAATAGAGGGCGCTCAATCGTATATTGCTCAAGAACCCGACTCCGGATTGGTCGGTCCTTATTCGCCCAGACAAGAGCGAAAAGGCGCGAAGATAATAAGAATAAAGAAAAAACTCGCCCCGGTATCGGCAGGGAAAAAAGCGGTTGCAGTTGCCACCCCCAAAAGAGATGAGGAAGGTAAGGTCATACCGGGTGAAGGTGTGGTTACGGTTACCGAAGCAGTTGCGAAGCAAATTCCAGAGACAGGCTACACCCCAACATCTAAAGATTTGGAAACCTTCCAAAAATCTGAAGAATTCTATTCTTTAGTTTATAAAGCTTTCACCCTGAGCGATATGGGCCAGCACCTGACAGGATCATTCAAGGTTGTGGAAGAGGAAGTTAAGGACGCAGAAGGAAATACTAAAAAAGAGTTTAAGGTAGCGATTGGCCCGGAAGGGGACCGAGGAAGCGTGAGTCGTATGCTGGAAAAATTATACCCAAACGCAACGGAACGTGCTGAAGCAGCCAAATTCTATGAACTGGATTATTACGAAAAGAATAAACTGCTTGATGGGAGAGCCATTCTCGAAATTAAGAAAGATATTGCGAGAAGAAGGGTAGCTAAAGAGAAGGGCACTTATTACGACACTAATGGTAATGAGTCCATAAAAAGGGACAAGAAAGGGAAGATTGTTCTTGATGACAATGGAAATACAATTCCCACTTGGCCTGATACTGTAAGCGAGGAAGAATTAAATAAGGAAGTAGGGAAGATCAAAAGTTTTTCTCCTTCTGGAACTTATATGATTCGTCATAAGCCAGTAAGAAATACTACAATTGCTTTCAGAACTAGGACGTATGAAGTTTACAATGGGATTACAAAACAAAGACAAACTATAGACGTTTTACTCTTGGACCGCGAAGGGAATCCCATTCCTTATATTAAAACATACGATAAAAATGTTACTCAATTTGCAGATAGACTTTTCTTATATGACTCTTCAGATCAAGCCGTTCTCGAACAGTTTGTAGATGATGATAGAAGTGTAAGATTAAGAAGCGAGTTAAATGAGTTACTAAGAGAGTTTGGGGCAAAAAAAAATGTCCCTATCCAAAGGCTTGCAGATTTAGCCTCTAGGTTTCATATACGATCTTCATTTATAGGGGCGGTTACAACAAAAGGAAGAGCCACTTTCATTTCTCTAGAAGGGATGAATACTCCTCAGCCGCCTTCAGTAGAAATGTGGTTCAAGCCACCCAAGAATACTACCAGAGACGACTTCCTTTCTTTAGATGGAATGTCTAATCTTTACCAAGAACTTATCAAGCTAAAAACTCTTAGCAAAGATCAGGCTTGGGCAGAATCTTTAAAGTATACATTAGACCAATTACAGCTAGAAGCAAATATAAGGGCTCACTTAATTGTTAAGGATAATCCTTTATCAACTAAAGCGGAGTTAACAAAACTGCTAACAGCTAATGATGCCATTTTTGATAAAAAAAGAATTGCGAAGATTACAGATTTTGCAAACTCTCGTAGGGAATTTATAACTGACCCAACGGCTGAAAAGGTTTCTATCCCCGCGGGAGATGTGGTAAGTGTAGAGCAGATATGGAATTCTATAAGCCAAAGCGTAAGCCTTGGGTATAGGGCTCCTGTTGGGATAGATGAAACATTGGATGCGGGCGCAAGAGCGTCGGAAACCCCTTACTATGAAACAGAAGCATCATTTGTTGCTCGTTCATCTAACATTGCTGCCGAACCCAAACAGCTAGAGATTGGAACTAAGGTTGGTATAACAGCGGGGGGCTGGAAGGAAGCGTTTCAAGCAAAAGGTTCAACTGTCCGGCAACTATCTGAAAAAATACAGACGCTCCGAATTAGACAAGAAAGAGTTGAAAGGTTGGGGTCGTCCAGAAAGGCTCCCGCTACTAAGGATAGACCATTAACTGCTGCCGACTATAAAAAACTATGGATTTACGGGGGAATGACTGATAAACAGTTATTTGACAAAGCTAATGAAATGGGATGGCTCTCCCATAAGTATTTTGGAAAACTCTTTCCCGGCAAGAAAACTATAGATCAAGAAGTGATGGACGCAATTAGGAATTCTATAGATGTATTCTTAGTGTACAAAAAAATCCCTCGCCCAATTCAAGCCAAGCCAACGAAGGAAGAGGTTGCTAAAGTTACAGATATTTTTGATTTGCACTTGATCGGAATGGTTGAAGTCTTGGAGCAAGACACTGCAAGATTAAGCAAAGAAAAAAAGAAACAAATAAGCGAAGAAAAGAAAAATCTAAAAGACTCTATTGGTAGAGACAGGTATGATGCGATTGCCGAATTAGTAAACGAAAGAGGACAAATTGTAGACGAAATAGAAGAAACCATAATTGCGTTAGAAAAAGCCATAGGAGATATGATTGACAGGGGATACAACCTAGTTAGTCATAAAGGAGACAGTTACATACTGGAGCCGATAGGTGGTGGAATAAAATTCTCTGTTCTTAAAAAGTATGTAGGAATTAAAAAGTTTTCTCAGGCTGGTGTAAACAGGGTTCAGGCTAACGAACTTTACTCTATAGCAAACAAGGTTCGTGAGGTAGCAGAGAGATACAAAGGCGGAGCGGTCACTTCCTCAACAGCACAAGAGAAAATAAGCGGTGTTATTCTTGGCGCTAGAAAAGAAATACAAGATCGTAGAGCGAAGATAATCGAACAGAAAGCTGCCGGAGAACTTACCGACAAGGCATATCAATCCGAGATGGAAAAGCTTTTTTCGGATCGGCAAATGCTCATTTGGGAGGGGTTAGCTTCAAGACTTCATGAAGGCATCCCTCTTCTTCCACTTTCTGAGGAGTTACAGAAAAGAGTAGCCAAGGAAATCAACGCTGCTGCGAAAACACTAAAAATAAAGGATTGGAAGAAAGCTTACGAAACCGCTGGTAAAAAGGAAAGGTCGGACAGAAGGGCAGATGAAGTAAGGTTAATAAAAGCTTACAAAAAAGCTTACAAAAAAGCTACGGACGAACAGCTTCAAATCTTTCAAGATGCTCTTAAAAAAGAGCCGCGCTTTGAACAAATCTCTAGAACAAGAAGAGAGCGCAAAGAGGATCATGACCTTATGCGGATTGCTTCTTTAAGAACCCCGGAGGGTGGCTGGAAAGATATAAAAGTTGTTGGTGATTTGGTTAGGGATATTAATGAAAGCCTACGATCCTCCCCGCCTTTGGTTGGGGCTGCCGGAAAGAATCTGATAAGACGCAGGCTTTCTACTAGCCAGCTTCCACAAGCTTACAAAATGCTCAAAAAGCTTTGGAGTGATTTACTTTTCTTAAGAGTGCAGAGAGTATCTGGCGGATTAGTATACGAGGGAGCAGTTTATCCTTCTAAGTGGGCTGAAGGACGGTACTGGGAGTTTGTTAGAAGCGAAGACCTTGCCTCTGAAGATGCTATAGAAACCATGATGAGGGCAGTTCAAGATTTATATAATCGAGCCTTCAAAAGAAAAAGAAAAACAGATAGGTTGCCTCGCATTGTAGGCGGTAAATTTTTGGGAGCAACTCCAGTTGCAAGATGGAAGAATGCCTATGGAGTTATCATAGACAAAGTTGTTTTCTACCATCTTAGAAAAGATGCCGAGTACTATGATCAGTATACAATTTATGAGGTTAACGACCCTTACAATCCTGACGGCGCTAAACAATTTGCGCGTCTTGAAGATGCTAAAAAAGCTTACGGTAAAAAATCCCGTTATGATCCTTCCAGAGAAAGGGTTAAATTTCCGGTTACTGCCAATATAATTACACGCAAACAGATTAAAGAAGCAGAGGCGAGGGATAGAGCGGCAAAAGCAGCCCCTCCCATCAATACAGAAGACGTTCTGAAGGATGGTGAGGTGAAGTTTACTGTTCAGTATCATGCCGCAACTTCAAAACAAGACCGCCCTGTGGTGACACAAGAAACCATAGAAGTGGTCGATAAAATAACTGGGCAAAAAGTTGAAAAGAAGCCGTCTGAAATACCGGTCAAGAAGGGCGCTAGAAGTCAGGCTGATATTGTCAAGGACATACAAGATACTCAAAAATTGCTTGACGCTGCTTTTACTGAAAGACGGCTTATGAAAGATACAGCCCTTACGAAAAAAAGAAGGGATGAAATTGACGAGCGTATAAGTGGGTACACTACCAAGATATACAACCTAAAGCAAGAACAAATAACTGACGCTCCGTCTGGAACGCAACTATATTCACTAGCCCTAACCAGTGAAACCTCTGATGACGGGACTACGCATATTATATATGCCGAAAAAGGAGAAGGCGGGTCTACGGTTGCGGAGGTATCGGATACTCTGACAGAAGCTTTTGGAACACAAATCTTTAATATTGTTAGGGTGGTTCAGAGCGCTCATCAATTGCCAGTTGATGTTCGGCTTAATCGAATGGGGTTTGATACCGCCGTTCGAGGCGTTTCGTTTAACAACGAAGTCTGGTTAGTTGCAGACGCCCTTCCAGTGAACCGGGTGGTTCCGGTTGCACTGCACGAGATCGGCGCTCACGGCTTCCAAGCAGTCATGGGGAAAAGGTTTTACCAAAAGCTTATGAAACAAATAGCTTTGATGGTTAACACGGACCCTGATATAAAAAGAATCT
>Ga0098052_1002375_pt1 | contig 11413 bp, 11 predicted proteins | sample 15_taG_FD_81591 | JGI IMG/M metagenome (GOLD analysis project Ga0098052, IMG submission 81591) | Marine viral communities from the Subarctic Pacific Ocean - 15_ETSP_OMZ_AT15312 metaG | ecosystem: Environmental > Aquatic > Marine > Oceanic | place: Pacific Ocean | collected 2015-01-18 | reverse complement strand
GGGAGCATATAGCTAAGGAAGCAGGTGCAATATGCGGCAGGTTCGCTACCGCTTTCGGAGTATCTCCCTGCATGAGGTTCGACCTACTCTTACACGATATTATTTATCAGGCAATTCGCAATCAATGTTTTGTCATGTATCAGGGCCATGCTAGAAGAACGTTTATTAGTGTGCAGGATATCGCACGCTTTTACTTATTTGCTTTGGCTATGTACAATGAAATAGAGAATCGAGTAATAAACGTAGGTTCGCCCGATCTTAGCTACACTAAAAAAAATATCGCAGATGCCGTAGGACTAAACTTCCCATTAGAAATAATTCTAAAGGAAACTCAAATCGACCCTGACCAAAGAGACTACGAAGTATCCTATGACTTGGCAGGTGGATTAGGCTTTACAGCCCATGATAATATTATGACGGCTATTCCCCAAATCGGGGGGTTGGTTAAAGCTGATCTCTTTGAAACCAAGTGGAGATTACAAGTATGAATAAAATGCCGGATGAGTTCAAGAAAGTTTTTATCGCTACTAAAACGGTAAAGGGGGGTAAAGCCAAACGTTTTGGGGATAATATCCCTAACCTATTCCCTGACCACGAAAAAATTCTTGGGGCAGAGGTAGGAACTCATTTAGGTCATCACGCTGTAATAATGTGTAGAACGGCTCCCAATTTAGAATTGTATTGCGTGGATATGTGGGAACTACATTGGAAACGGCACAACAAGGATTATACGGGTCAGGATAAGGACGGTATTGCTAAGGCGTTTAAAAACTACGATTACGGTGTAAAAACGTTTCAAAAATGCCTAGAGAATTTGCAACCGTTTGCACAACAAATTCATATAGTTAAAGAGGATTCCACCATTGCTAAGGACCAATTTGACGATGGTTACTTTGATTTCGTATATGTCGATGCCGACCATAGCACGGACGGGTGCTACCGAGATTTAATGGCCTGGTTCCCGAAAATTAAATCGGGAGGATACATTACAGGACATGATTACGGCGTTTACGGAGTAGATATTGCAGTAGATAGATTTAGACTAGAGCACGATTTAGATTTCGTTACCCGCGAAGGATGGATCGATAACGACTGGGTAATGGGACCAATATGAGAATACTAGTTCTGCCAACTATATCTAAAAAAAGCCTTAGTCACGAATCGTGCTTTTTAGTATTCTGGCAAATCGCTAGGGCTATGCCTGAACACTACTTCCACTTCATTTTGGGCAAGAGTGCAAACACCTCGGCTTTGCGACTTCCTAATATGAATTTTATTTGTACTGAGGATAATGTAGAGTATAATACTATTCATACTAGTTGGCCTAGTGAAGTAGATCAATACTTTCATAGGATGTATGGACGATGGCCGGTAGACCTAATTTTTACTTCCAGAAGTCCACTAGCCGCACTTCTCAAGCAAAAGATGACGAACGTGCGGTCAAAGGCCCGGATACCTGTTTGTACATTTATAACAAAGGCTTTAGGGAAAAACGACAGTCACGATCAACTATTTGATACTGATTTACATTTACGGGGTCTAGGATACTCTGAATGTCCTACAATGTTCCTTACAGATTACGAAAAAAAGATCGGTCTCGACTCAATGCGGGGACACTTCTCAGCTACCGCTATACAAAAGGCCGAGAAAAACGCTATGATATGCTGTCAAGGAATGGCAGTTGATCGCATTAACGGGGCTATTAAGGACGTAGTTAAAAATGATAAGACTACTTTATTTTATGGCGGGCGTCTGGTTGGGAACAAGCATTGGGATGACATTATCAAACTATTTTGGGATTTCCGAGCAGTATCGGGGATGGATATGCGTATCGATGTCGTCTCTCCTGGTGGTGACACTCGCTTGGGCGGAAGCTCTTTGGGATCGCAAGTATTAAGAACAGTCCAGATTGACACGGATTTAAGTCAAGAGGAATGTTGGAAGCGAATGGCTCAAGCCCACATTTCTATGTCATGGTCGGAATTTGAAGGACTTCCCATAGGATTCATTGAGCAAATAATGTGTGGACTCGTTTTCCTGTGTGTGAGAAAACCTTGGTCAGTAGCTACATTAGGAAAAGACTATCCATTCTTCTTTAAGACTAAGGAAGAAGCTAGGGCATTACTCAAGTGGGCGTGCAAACATTTGCACAAAGCACAAGAAATGATGAAAGAGGTTCGGGAGGACATAGAATGGCGTTACGGGATGAAGACAACTACAGCCAAACTCAACGCCTGGTGGAACGAGATAGTAGACGGAACTTATTTTAGCACACTCCCAACTAACGATCTGACACACGTACTCAAAGCAATGCCGCCAACATTTACTTTAGACGAATTCGTAGAAGGTATATTAAAATACAAGCCTGGATATGCTCAAGGGCTATGTCAGGAATACGTTAGTACATCCAGTGCCGAACTAACTCGGCGGGACGTAATGAAGTGGATAAGAAAGTACGCTGACGATAACCAAGAACAACCAGTCCCCGTATTCGAGAAACATTAGAATGACAGATAAACTAAAAGACATCGTACCAATTTCTTTAGATAAGATCCACCCGAATGCTTGGAATCCTAACGAGCAAGGCGAGGAGACTTTTAATGAACTCGTAAAGGAAATTGAGGAGGACGGCTTCGACCACCCTTGTCAAATTTGTCCTTGTACGTGCGACGTTATCGAGGGAGAACATTATGTACTGATCGGCGGGGAGCATCGGTGGAAGGCTTGTAAGGTACTTAAATACGAAGAAGTTCCTTGCGTAATTTATAAGGATTGGGACGAAGACGCCCAGAAAATTAAAACGATGCGTCGGAATCTTTTGACAGGGGTAACTAATCCTCAAAAGTTCACGGAGTTGGTCAAAGACCTGACAAGTAAGGGATACGAACTTGATACTATGCATCAAGTATTCGGTTTTAGAAGTAAGAGGGACTTTGAAAGATATTTCATAGAAGAAAAGGAAGATCGGGATTCGTCATTTCTCGATGCTCTTGTCGAAGAATCTAAACGGGAAAAGCACGCGGTAGATTCTATTAGCGATATCATAGGATCAATTTTCGCTGATTGCGGGGATACTATCGACCAGGACTATCTCATGTTCACCTTTAAAGGATCTACGATTGCAGTAGTCATGTGCGATGCAGACCTACAAAAACTCGTAAAAAAGGTACATGATAGGCTTAGTAAATCGGGCGAAACTATGACAGAGTTTATGAAGGACTCAATCGACGATAGCCTAGAAAAAGCCTATTGACAAGACTTCTTAAGTATGCTAGAATTAGTGGTGGAGGAATTCTATGAAATCTGCCATTACTAGTATTCTAGAGGCCGCTGGCGTCGGCGGTCCTGAAGAAATCCGTGAAGCCCCAATCGTGCCTTCGGAGCCGGTTGCGGGCGTTGATCCCACACGGCTTAAAGCTCTTAGGGGTCTCTCTAAAGAGGATAAGGTCCGCGATGCCTTTGAATGGCGTATGCGAGGAGCCTCTGTCCATCAAATATCTCAAATCTTTGAGGTATCTGTTAGCACCGTCTATCGGTGGATGCAAGATTACGCAGAAGATTTTCGTAAAGAAATCGAGCAGCAGCCTAAAGCTAATATCATCTTTGAACGACTATTATCTATTGATCGTTTAAAAGAGTTAGCTCTCTACGAACTAACCATGTTAGATAGAGATTCAAAGGCCGCATCGTACGACCCTGATACCGGAGAAGTTTCCCGAAAAGCCAACAACGATTCCGGGCACATAAAAGTTAAGTGGTTGGACGCCGCTTTAAAATGTGACAGGGCTGCCATCCGACTGATGCTCGAAACGGGAGTATTGCAAAAAGAACCCGACAAAATCTATCACACTCTTAAAGGTGATGTTGTCGGCAAGGAAGAAGAAATGCACGACGACGATAGAACAGACGAGGAAGTACTAGGAGATGTACAGAAGTTACTCGCAAAAGGTCGTCGCCTAACTGCCGTATAATGCAAACGTTTGCATAAACTCAAATCAAAGTAGGTAGAATGACGGAATCCGCCTCCGATTATTTGACTGGAGCTTCTCGACGAGAGCTTGAGGTATTTGAAAAACTCCTCAAGGTTAGGGATATCCGTATAAACTTTGCCAGTAACCACCATCTAAACACTCGTGGTGAAAAGATGGATTTCGTACATTATCCTCATATTAGGGATTTATACGGGTCACTCTCACGAGAAATAGTTTTACAGGGTTCAGTACAATCGTTTAAATCAGAATGGGCCGTAATAGACCACTTTGCAGTAGCAATGTCTGGTCTATCGGTATTTTACGTTCTTCCGAAGTTCGAGACTCGAACAACGTACGTTCAAAACAGAATCAATCGCGTAGTCCAAAACGTTACTGAATACAAGCGTATTATCGGGGAAGGGTTCTTCGATTCAGTCGCTATTAAATCTTTTGGTAAAGGCGTAATCAAATACGTCGGATCAAATGTATTAGCCGACTTTAAAGAATTCCCCGGTGACATGCTTGTAGTAGATGAAGTAGACGAATGCGATCAGGACAACGTTGAGTACGCATTAGATCGTCTCCGAGCATCGAAGTACCAATTTAAACGATATCTCGGAAACCCGAAAATCCAGAATCAGGGTATCAACAAACTATTTAACATCTCTGATAAAAGAGAATGGTACGTTCCTTGCCGAGCTTGTGGAGAATACCATCAGCTAGATTGGTTCGTTTCTGTCGTAAAAGATAACACGGATAGGGATGGGAATGTCGTAGGATACAGTTTACTAGATCCAGATTGGGAAGTAGGCTGCGGACGAGACATTAAGATCATTTGCCCCGATTGCGGGGGCGAACTTGAACGGGCAAGCGTAAACGGGGAATGGCGAGCCCAGCAAGTTTCTCAGGTTGAAGGATATCACATTTCCATGCTATGCTCACCGATTAACTCGGTAGCAGAAATGTGGACTAAGTTCCAAGCCGCTTTCTACGAACCCATGCTTATGCAGGTGTTCTACAATTCATATCTAGGCTTACCGTATAACGCGGTTGGAAATAAAGTCACGGTCGACCTACTGGATCGTAATGTTGAAGACGACTTTAATCTCATCGCGGAACCAACCCGAGCATATATTGAAGGGGATTGTCACGAAGGCCCCTGTTCTATGGGAGTGGATATTGGTAAAGTATTCGACGTTAGAATCTCCTATCTAGAACCTCGCGGCCATCGTCGAATGGTCTTTGTCGGGAAGATACGGGAAATAGACGAATTGCACGACTTAATTGAACGATACAATATTGAAGTATGCGTAGTTGATTCGATGCCCGAAATCACGTTAGCTCAAGACTTCCAAGAATCCGCCTCCGAACGGGGTTGCGATACTTGGCTTTGTCGATATAGGAGTGAGGGCACGGATAGGCGAAAGAATTTAGATACTCGATCACGAATTATTAATGTAGATAGGACCGAGGCTCTAGACAGAAGTTTCTCACAGTTTCGCAAGCAAAAAAATATACTACCTGAAAATTACAGTAGTCTTATAAGCGGAGAATATGTGACTGAGATGTGTGGGCCAGTTCGGCAAATCGTAGAGGATACAAAGGGCAAACAGAAATACGAATGGACAAAGTGTAAAGACCATCAACGCCACGCAGATTCGTATGATTTACAGGCGTGTATGATTCTTCAAGACTCCGAAATAATCGAAGTTTCCATCGGTTAAACAGTAAGGCCCTAATATGATATTCTCTCAAGTACCCGCGTCAGGTTTTTTTGAGTCTGCGGGAAATTTTACTGCTACCGCTGTGATGATTGGGGTATTCGCTTGGTTGATTACGCAGTATCTACCAAAACTCTTTGTGGCATATCAAACTTCTTTGGATAAGCAACGGGAAGACTTCAAGGATGAACTACAAGAGGGTAGGAATCATTCGACTGAAATGCACAAAAACACACATGAAAAACTTGGGGGGCTTACTAGTGCTATTGAAGGATTAGTTTTGCATGTAAAAAAGGATTGTCCTAAATATCCTAAGAATCCTAAAGAGGATTAAGATGTTTTTTCACAACGACCCTGAAATAAAATCTACTGATTCTACTCCTAAGAAAATGGCTACGTTCTTCGGTACTTGGGCCAAATCAATCTTTGAGTTGAGTTTGGTAATGGGTGTAGCCCTTATTCCCATGTTTATTATGGCGAATGAGATTGATAAAGATGAGTGGCAAAAAGCCGGTATTACAACGGTTCTCGCTGGCACAGGTGCATTGCTTATCACCGTTTATAAGATTTGGAAAGGTAGCCAAAAATAATGGCTGATAACAATAGCTCAGAAGTCGAAGTCTTAGAGGAAGGGCCTCTGGCTGCCATTATGCAAACGTTTGCACACCAGCCAGGTGAAGATCCCGTTATCGATGAGGCATTCATCCTTGATGATAAAGTAGTATCATCTAAGGATGTTCTTAATGCAGCTATGATGCATTCTATGCGATGCTTCGATAAGGAGAGGATTGTTGGGGAAGATATGTCCCCAACATCACTTCGGGATGTAATGAAAACAGTTGAGGGAACTTCTCAATCTCAACGAGAACTCACTGAAAATCCGGCAGGTACCGTATCTTTAGGGGATATGAAGGTAATTAAACCTCCTTACCCACCAGAGGTACTATCTTCTTTTCTTGAAGTAGACCCCACACACTTCCGATGTGTTAAAACGAAAATGATTGATGCGGTAGGCAGAGATTTTACTCTAGAACCTACTAGCACTAAGGAAAACGAGTTATTTGATTCTAATAAGGCTGACGACGCACAAACGGAAAAAGCAGGTGAAGAAGTCCGTCTAATCCGAAACTTTATGCAAGAAGCGAATAAGATCCTTGGATTTCAGGGGGTACTTGAACGAGTTTGGATGGATTACGAGGCTATTGGTTGGGGAGCCGTCGAAGTTATTCGGTCAGCCGATATGAAAGTCCGACATTTTGCCCACGTTCCAGCCCCTCGGGTTAGAGTTCTCAGAGGATGGGGAGGATTCGTTGAAATAATTGGAGGCAGTCAGTTTATCTACTACCAAAATTTTGGGGATAAGGTAGTAACTCCAGGTAGAGAGTCTCCAATTACGGGAAAGGCTTCTCCGTATAATCCAATTGAAGACGGGGATCTTAGTGCAGCCCAAAAATTTAATATGATAGATAGGAATACTGGGGAACCTACGAACGACTTTAAAAAATCAGCTAATGAACTTATTTGGATACCTCGTCATCATAGCAATACAATTTATTATGGTATGACTGACGTAGTTCCCGCATTAGGCGATCTTATGTCTAATGTAAATATTAGAGATTATGTCCTACAGTTTTTTGAACACAATACCGTTCCTCGATATGCGATTATTATCGAAGGGGCAAAGATGGCTGCTCCTGTACAGCAACTCATTATGGACTACTTTAATACTCATGTTAAAGGTAAGCCGCACAAAACTCTAATCATACCTGTTCCAGCTATTCGGGGTGAAGTTAAGGTTAGATTTGAAAAGCTAGATTCCCAACCTACTGAATCTAGTTTTCAAGAAACTAGGAAGAATCACGATCAGCATATTATGACTTCGCACGGAGTTAGTCCAGCTATCATCGGAATCTCCGAAGCGTCTGAACTCGGTTCAGGTAAAGGCTTATCTCAAGCGGAAATCTACAAGGACCGTATCGTATCTCCATCACAAAGGCAGGCAGACGAGAGTATCAACAAGATATTCCGTTTGGGTCTCGGGGTTACGATGGTTGAGCTAAAACACGTCCCTCTAGATATTCGGGACTTGGAAGGCGAGCAGCGGTACTGGACTGGATATCAAGATTCCGGAGCAGTAAGTATTAACGAAGTACGTTTGAAGACAAGAATTGGCGACCCTATCGACGGAGGGGATCGTCCTTTTATTATGACCACTAAGGGCATAGTATTTGTGGACGAACTCCCATCGATGCAAGGGGCCGGAGTCATGGCAGAGCAGGAAGCTGAGAGAAGATTCCAAGACGGCCAAGAGCGTATGAAGATGGAGAAAGAGATTAAAATGGAGCAGGCCAAGCAGCCCGTGCAAACGATTGCACCACCTGCGTCAAACGGTGCGGCCCGACCTGCGATGAGTAATACCGGGAAAAAGTAGAGAGTATAAGGAAAAGTACTTGACATAAAACCATTAACCAGTTAAAATAGGATATTTGGAGGGAATTGTAATGCCCGATGCTATTAGAGAGTTGGTTGCGGTTGTCTCTCCTGTCGTAGCGGAGTCTGCCGATAAATCGTCTCAAATGCTAAAGGGATTTGTTTCGGTCGAAACTATTGACCGAAGTAAAGACCTCGTTTCGCCTGAAGAGTTCAACGTCGATCAATTCATGGCCGCTCCTACAATGATGGTAAATCACCGTTTTTGGAGGGACAAGCAGGGGAACGAAATTTCTATAGGCGTCCCCACACTTCTAAGAATTGCGAAGCTCGCAATTAACAAGTCTGATAACACAGTTTGGGATATCGTAGATATCAAAACCAAGGATGTTATCAGTTCGTTTCCCAAACAGAAAGTCCCCAATCTTAAACGTGGAGATCGGGGATTATTCATAATCGCTAAGGTTACGAATGCGGAAGTTTGGGGAATGGTTGACCGTGGCGAACTATCTGCTTTTTCATGGAGAGGATTAGTAGAGGTTGGATTTAAGGCCACTACTGAAGGTGTTCAACGTGTCTTGAAGAACATCGATTTATTTGAAATCAGTCTTGTTCACATGCCAGACAACCCCGATGCAACGTTTAGTATCGGAAAATCTGTTAATGAAAGTATGCCTATTTTGGCACATATTCATTTACAAAAAACTCGCTTTGAAACGGAAACTCAGGCGACGGAATGGTTGAAAGACCATAAGTTAGAGTCTCATACTATCGTTGAAAATGACACTGAGTACGTAGCTCGACAAAATCGAGGTGATTTTAACCCAGCTACTTATATCAGGGCCAAGATGAACGATGGCATTTATTTTGTTTGTGGTGACTTAAAACCGGAAGCATTGACAGAACATCAGCCTTGGCTAACTCAAGTTGTGGGTGAGGATGTTGTTAAGGAAATGTCCGATCTTTGGAAACCGTCAGAAAAATTGGAGGATACCATGACTACTAAAACCGAGGAAAAGACAGAAGACATGACAACGAAAACGGAAGAAAAGACAACGGAAACCTCAACGGAAACCCCAACGGAGATCGTAGCAGAGGAAAAAACCGAGGCCGAAAAGGCTTCTGAAGTATTGGTGCAACAGGTTTCGGCGGGAGTCGCTGAGACATTGAAGCCCACTCTAGAGGCAGTTGCCGAAGGCCAGAAAGCTATCGCAGCAGTTCTCGAAAAATTCAGTCCTGAAGTTAAAGAACTTGAAGAGAAAACGGAAACGGCTACTGAAGAAAAAATCGAAGAAGCGAAAACCGAAGTAGAGACCGAAGAAAAAACCGAGGAAGTAGTCGAAGGCAATTCGTTGGCCGACATTCAGAAAACTCTGGGTAATCTCGGTACAGCGTTACTATCTTTGAACACTAAAATTGAGACTGTAGCAAAAGCTACTCCCAATGGAACAGTTCGAGAAGAAAAAGTAGTAGAGGAAAAGACTACGGAAACTAGCCCGAATTCTGTATTCAACGGTCTTTGGCCTATGATTTAGTGCAAACGTTTGCATGTCAAAAGGTATTAAACTGAATTTTTCGGAGAAAATATTATAATGGATGTATCCATCAAAATGCCGCTTGAGGAGATGATTAGCAAGTCCGCAATCGACGAAAGCTCGCTACCAAATAGCGTACTAAATCGTCAGCAGGCGGATCGATTTATCGACCTCATGGTAGATTACTCGACTCTACTTAAAAAAGTCCGCGTTGTCCGTGTTAATCACAACAAGGGCGATATCAACAAACTGGATCTGGGTAGCATCGTAACCGAAGGTGCCCACACTACCAGTAAGGCCACGACCCGTAATCCTACGGAACGGATCGTGACGTATGACAACGAGAAGTATCGTTCGGCCTTTGATCTTAAGACTGACTTCATGGAAGACAATCTTGAGAAGGCGGGTATCCGCGACACTCTGCTGTCAATGTTCACCAAGCAAATCGCTATCGACACGGAAATGGCCGCTATCGAAGGCGATGATTCTCTTGACGTGGGCGATGCTCAAACTGACTCTAACAACCTTCTCGGCGTGAACGACGGTTGGCAGAAGATCCTTGAAGCCCGAGTCCCTGCCGCACAGCAAATTGATGCTGCTGGTACGGCTCCGTCGAAGAAATTGTACTTCGATATGAAACGGCAGGTTCCTGCTCGTTATCGTACTGCAAAGCCTAACTATGTTTGGGTACTTCCGTCTGGCCCAGCCGACAAGCAAATGTTGGATTGGTCGGATCGTGAAACGGCTCGGGGTGATGAAGCCCTTTCAGGAGGTACTCAGCCTCCTATCTGGGGAAGCTCCTGGCTTGAAGTACCTCTAATGCCTGAAGACCTGTCTTGGGGCACATCAGGTACGGATGGATCAAGCATCTGGTACACACCACTAGATAACTTGATCTACTTCGTCCAACGCGATATCACAATCGAATTTGATCGTGTTCCTCGCAATGACATGTGGGAAATCACAGTTCACTTCCGAGTCGATTTCGAGGTTGAGAACGAAGACCTAGTTGTTATTGCTACGAATGTGGCGATGTCGGGTAACGACTACACTGGCTAATATAGGTCCAGCCTCTCCCGATGCTGGTTGAATCGGGGGGTTAGGTTCACGCGACCTAGCCCCCTTTTTATTTTGCAAACGTTTGCACAACGAGGTTAATTATGGGTGCTACAGCAGGTTCCGCGACTTTAACTACGGGCGGAGTAACTTTCTTTGAAGATACAAGCGGAGCTACTTCCGTAAGAGTATCAATCGATTCAGGTTCAGCTAATCCAGCCTTAATACGGGTTGATGGGTTACACGCTTCTGGAGACACTTTTCCAATGATTGCGGGTGACGAACAAGTATTTCGTTTGAACCATTGCGGAATTAAAAAGATTTGGGGACAAGGTAACGGTGGAAACGCTACTATTACATACGGCGTAGTGTCCAAAACAAATTCTGAGGGTTAGCTGATGGCTGAATACACGTACACAAACGATCACGGTGCCGATTTGTTGTTGCATGAATTGCAAGAGCACCTTGGGTTTCCTGGGGTTATCGACGGACTAAGGGGCCGAGGCTCAAAACCAACCTTAGATAGACCATCTGAGATTGTTGACTTCGATGTAATCACCACACGCGACTTAACTGCCGGAGAGAAAAAGCAACTCGATACCAAGGTTGCTTCGTTCGTTCCAAACCCTACTTACACGCACGATCAACTTACTGCATACGTGGCTCACCTTGTTGATAAGATTCCAACCAATGCGGAAGT
>Ga0098052_1002371_pt1 | contig 11418 bp, 7 predicted proteins | sample 15_taG_FD_81591 | JGI IMG/M metagenome (GOLD analysis project Ga0098052, IMG submission 81591) | Marine viral communities from the Subarctic Pacific Ocean - 15_ETSP_OMZ_AT15312 metaG | ecosystem: Environmental > Aquatic > Marine > Oceanic | place: Pacific Ocean | collected 2015-01-18 | reverse complement strand
CAAGTTGAATATGACAAAGTCATTGATCAAGGCAACTCTGAATTTAATAATCCTTATGGAAATGTGGGCATCATGTCTCCAGCTAACCTATCTGTTCGCAAAATCTTAAGAGACATAATAATGTCGCCTGACGATAATTTTGCAAGATTTATTGGATACCAAGAAAGCAATATTTTATACGGTTCTTTAATAAGAAGCGAATTAAAAGCGGCTGATGTAAACTTTACAGAATCCGTAATAAAAGATGAACAAACTGGCGTATCATACAAAGTGATTGAAATTACAGAAGAAACCAAAAGTCAGATGCGAAAAGACAACCTAAGTAAACAAGTTAGTCCAGTTGTTTTAGACTACGATGGTTACACAAAACAGGAACTACAATCTCTGCTAGATAATGACTTGGTAAAAGAAAAACAAAAACCTGATGTTCAGAACGAAATTAAAGAAAGAGAAGAAGAAGTAACAGATATAAAGATCAAGCCTGGCAGAACTCCAAATGAGTTTATTGCACAGAATGTAGATCTACTTTTGCGTTTGATGAGTCCTGAGGATTATGCAAAGTTAGTACTTTTATTTCCTTCTAAATTGCGCAAAGACGGTAGGCGTGTTCTTACAAAAGAGGGTCAACAAAAACTTGCAGATATGTATGACTACGTTCGTCGAGCCAGAAGCTCAATTTCATCAAAAGATTTTGTAACAACAATGGATAAAATTACTGAAGAACTGACTGACTTTGGTTTTTCTGGAATGAAAGAAGCAAATAGCACAGCTAAACCGGGAGTGACAAAAGTCCCCAAAACGATTGAGATGATTGCAAGAGAATTTGGTGTTGCACCAGCGATTATTGCAACAGCAAGATCAATTGCAGAGCCAGAACTATTAAAGAACGCAATAGAGGCAGCACAACTTTTGGAAGGGCCTATAACAAGAGGGGTTGAAGGTATTCTTGATACAGCCATGAGGTCTAACAAAGACATTAAAAAACAAGTTTTTAAGTCTTATGAAGTTAACAGATCTAGGAATGTATTAGAAGAAAACTATAAAGATACCCAAGGTAAGGCGCTTGCAAAACGAAGAAAAAATGCCTCTGATCGACAATTTATGAATGATGAATTAATCTTTGAATTAAGGCCCTCGCAATACCCGAGTATTGATGACCCATCTAAATTAATACCTGAGAGAAGAAGGGCAGCTAGAGATAAGGCAATGGAAAGGCTAGACATGTCTTTAGAGGAAAGCAAAACCCCAGAAGGTGCTCAAAGAATAAAAGATGAAATAATGAAAGATGATTTCAATATTACACCAAATGAAATTGACGAAGCCTTTTTGAACCTTAAAAACGAAGGTAAAAATGTAGACAGGCAAGATTTAATCTTGAGGTCAATTGCATATACTAGGCAGATGTACGCGCAATCTCTTGTTAAAACAGAATATGTTGCTTTAACTTCTAGATCAATTGTAAGAAAACAAGATGTGGAACTGTATTCACAATTAGCTGCGGTCAGTCTTTATAAATTATTTGGTGTAAATAATTTAGATGAGCTTGTAGTAAGGTTTGAAGGAATACCAAAACATTTGGAAAAGAAGGTAAAGAACATTACAGATTTGAGAGGAGAGGCACAGCCTTTTATATCATTCAAATTAGACAATGAAAATGATAGAAAAACAGTTGTTCGTTTACAACGACTAGTTCGCCAAGCAGAAAACACTCCTGGTATGTATACTTTATCAGACGGATTGAAAGACCGAATAAACAACCCCAAAAGTGAAATTGTAGATGGCACAAAAACAGTAACCATTAGAATGGATGATGTAAATCAATTGAGAGAAGCCATTATTGATATATCAGTACCAGCCGGAAGCAGAAGAAATCGATCTATAGAGTCGGCACATCGAAATGCTGTTTATCAAATCATAAAAGGAGGTTTAGACTTATTCGGCACCCAATTTCCAAGTGTCGCAAAGGCTATCCAGTCGTCAGTTGATATGGTGGTTGACCTCATATATGAAAGGTATGACCCTCAGATGGTAAACATGGGTGATGAGCAAAGTATTCGTGTGCAAGAATTCATTAAAGAATTCCATCAAGAAATGAGAGCGTTTTCCAGTGAAATAAATCAACTATTGTTGTTGTTAGCAAATAAACAAAGCAAAGACGTTATAGACGAAGCGAGAAGATTACTTGGAAATGATTCCAACCTACCAAGCACTAAGGAAATGGACAGAATAACACCTGCAATGGCGTTTGTTATTGAGAGATTAAGAAACTTTTTGAACCCACCTGTAGATCCAACTCATGTACAATTTATTGAACATGTGTATCGGACATTAAATAGTGTTGAAGATGGATTTGAATTAGATCTAGATTCACCAAACTCACGCGCAAGATTAAAAGAAATGAAAGCTCAGCTAGAAGGATTAGAAGTAGACGAAAAAGGCTGGAAAGGAGACTACGACATTCTACAGGCGTACATTGAAGATAAAAATAAAGTAGTGACGAGGAATGAAGAAAGCATCGTTACTGAAGCTTATGATAATTTCAAACAATTTTATGCTAATCAACATACTACGGTTGATGTATTGAGTTTGGGTAGATCACCCACCACAAAAGGCGACGGTAGCATTGACCCAGGAGAAGGATTTCTTAGTATAAAAAAGACCATAGAAGATTCTTTTATGGGCGGTAAGGGCATGACACTTGCAGAACAACATGCTTTTGACAGTATATCTCTTATTGAGATTAACAGAAAGGTAGACGAGCCGTTAACAGAACAACAAAGAGTTGACTTAGAAAAACACCTAAGTGTAATTTATGATGGTGTAAAAACAAGAAGAGAACAAATTAGAGTTAGTGGAGAAACCATTCTGAGAAGTCTTGCTGGTAGTAAAGATTTCGAAATGAAACCGGGTTTACCGGAAAAAGCCTATACTTTGTTCTACACAGGTCGTATATCATCACTTGAAACAGATTTACGTTACAAAGGTGATGACCGACCAATGTTTAGTATAGATCAACCACCAAACGGAAAAACTTGGGAACAAGATGACATAATAAAAATAGCAAGACAATATGGTTATTCAGTTGATAACCCGACAAGAGCAGACATAATTGATGCAATTAAAGATAACTTTCGAGAAGATTTAACGAAACTACAAGAGCCAGAGGAGATAGTTGAGTTAGCAAATAAAATTATAAACAAACCACAAGGAAAATCTATTCATTCCCTTATGGATTTAGCAGATAACTCGCATATTTTACCTGTTGATATTGGCACTCGAGCTAATAGAAAAGCCGACTATAATCTTATTCAGTTAGAAATGATGATTAGGTTAATGGCAGAAGAGAAGTTGTCAATTTTATCAAGAAAAATTGCTGAAACGCATGTGTATGGAGATTTACGAAAAGTAAGTCGTGAAAAACTAATTGAGTTAGGGTTTAATCCTATAACCAGGCAAGAGGAGTTTTTACAAACAGTTGAAAAACAATTAGAAAATTATGTTCGCAATGGCGATATACATACCAGAAGAAAACACAGGTATTACAGCGAACCAAAAACTGAAATACAAGCTGCTGCTCAAGAGGTTACACAAACAATAATCGACACTTATGGTATTAAGCCAGCAACATCACAAAAGGTGGTGCGATACACAGCGCCAGATGGACAAATATATTTTATACCAGAAGAACTTGATCAACACATACATGATACAATCGACAGAGTGTCGCCTTCGGGAGTAGCAAAGGGTAGAGAAGGAACGTCCTTTAAGTCATTTATTGAAGGTAATCAATATAGAGACAGAATACAACAACAGTTAGTTGTAGCGGAGGATATGAAAAAAGCGATTGCTGATGACCTTGCAAAGAATAAAGATTTTCCAACTATAAAAAAAGCAGAGGATGCATATGGAATAGTTGAACAGTATTTGTTAGAAACACATCCTGATTATCCTGAAACCAAAAGACTTCTTGAAGTAGAAGCCAGGGCAAATATTAGAGGGGGTAAAGAAACAGTTAGCGTTGCAGGTATTTTTGGAGGCATAGAAGAGTCTTTTAAGGCGCAACAAATAAAAGCTATAAAAGGAGCAAGAGAAACGAAACTTTCTGATCTTAGCACTTGGTTTAATGACCCACTTGTTGTTGGAAAAGATGGGATGTTAGACCCAAAATTAGCAGCTTATCTTGACAAAACAAAAATAGCGGCTGCTTTGCATTATAGTAAAGAAATTGAAGCCACAACAGATTTCAAAGCAGAAGCAGCACTTAATGAACAATTAGAAGACCCAAGACGTTGGGGAAGAAGAATGGTAAGTCAATATTTTCTGGGGACTATTCAAGGTTGGGCAAACTCTATACATAAAAAATTTGTATATAAAAGTGGGCGTGGGGCAAGAGGAGAGAGGGCTTGGGATGTCGCGGCTGGGGTTTTTCAGGTTTTAAACCCAGCAATTTTACCTATAAAGTTTTACAACACCTTAAAGAAACAAAATGTAACTGTAGGTACTTTAATATTTCCAAACCCTGCGTACTATATAAACAATGCGTTGGGTGCAGTAGCACAAGCTTATATTTCTGGAGGGATTACTGGCTTGAGTAGTCTTGGTGGGACTATGGCAAGAAATCCTCTAGTATTTACAAACACCATTCGATACTTGCATAAAGGACCGTTTGGAATAAACAGGGGTGTACCAAATGACGGAATTATGGTTACCGAAGATGGAAGACTTTTTACAGCGCAATCTTTAGCAAATGCTGCAGAAAAGTATGGTATTGGTGCAGCGTTTATTAAAGCAGAAATGGCACAATCTATAGCAGACGATATTCGTACAAACGCTCCAGGAACGAACCTACTCTTATTAAAAATGTTTACTGGTAAAGATGCTTTAAGTATGTTTTACATGGAAATGGCACAAACAACAGATAACTTTTTCAGAGTAGCACATTTTCTTGATGAAATCCATAATGGTAATAGTCCATCAGTAGCAGCAAAAATCACGCGAGACACTTATTATGATTATGCTTCTTTAACAGCTCTTGAAAGAGAAGTATTGCGTGAGGCTTTCTTGTTTTATGCTTATATGAGAAAAAATCAAATACAAGTCATGAGAGCACTGTCTGAAAACCCTAGTCGCGTAACGGGTCAATTGCGACTTATTAGAAATAGTCAACGAGCTGCGCTTGAAGAAGAGGGACAAGACATAGATCCAATGATCTTGTCAGAATGGTTGCACTTTAGGTATTTTGTATCTGGACATGCAATACCCTGGGACAATACAAGACAAGAACAAGATTACAAAGATCGGTATGGCTTAAGAATACAACTAGCCCCAATGATGGGTGTATCTGATGTTTTGCCTTTGTTGTCGGCACTTTACCCTCTTTTCTCATCCGCAGCGGAGGTTGGCGGTTTTGACTGGAGTCCTTATGATGATTTGGAAACTGGTCAAACATATAGCGAATTGGGATTATGGCTTGCAGGTCAAACAACACCAATTCCTAAGTTCTTTTTTGAAGGAGTAAGGGGAAAAACTACATTTGGCGATCAAGATATAGACAAAATACGAATACCAAAAAGTATGGTGGATCAACTAAACCGGGTTATTGAATATGGTGATACATCTTTGTTCGGTGTAATAAGAGAAGTTGATGGAGAGATAGTAGAAGGTGATGGTTTTATTAACTTGAAATTAGAGAATAAAGACTACCAAGACATAGGTAGAATTGAAAACGAATACTACACACCAGCAAACAATGACGACATATGGAAATTGTATATCCTTATGGATTTAGCACAAACCCTTCCTGCTAGTGGCGCGTTCTATGGTCGAGGTAAAAAGTTCTACGGTGATCTCGTAGCACCTGCTATACTCGGTTCATTACCAGAGGGAGAAATATTAGGTGTTAAAACGGGTGAACCTTTTGAACTTACACTTGGCGAGACAGTTGGAGAACGAGCTGCGTCGGGATTGTCCTTCCCATCGTACAACTTGCCAACTGAGCAAGAGTTAAGACGACGACAATTGTATGAAAGGTTGTCAGTAATTAGGGAACAACCAACACCAAAGAAGTAAAAATACATTAAAATAAAACCTGACAACCTATAGGAGATTATTATGTCACAGATTCCACAATTAATGAGTGGTCGGGCTTTAGAGCACGGCATTGCAATGGCAGTTGATCACGGAGGAACAAACTCTGCAAAGATGTACGTTGGTGGACAGGCAAATGCTGATGTTGCTGCTGGTACATCCTTTGGTGGTGCTGGTGCAACGACCGAAGGAGAAATGAGCGAGTACACTATTCCAGCAAACTCGTTGGTCGCTGGCTCAACAATTCGTGTTCGGTTTTGTACCTCAACAACAGCTATTGCAGGAGGAACAGATAACCTTACCTTAAATCTACGGTTTGGTTCAAACACGACTGCCAGTAGCAATCAGTCTTTAGGTATAAACACTGCCACTGACCAAGATGCTACTACGGATTATTGCATCGGTGACTTCATAATACAAATTCGAACAGCTGGCTCAAGTGGTACTTATATTGCTTGGGGAACAATGACAGTTTCTGACACTTCTGCTGCTGCCAGCGGTAATGCTCCTTTGACAAAATTTTCTGGCGCGACAGCTATTGCAATTGATACCACGGTAGCAAACTATCTGAGCGTAACGGGACTCTGGGGAAATACTGATGCAAACGCTGCAACTACCCAAGGTTTCGTAGTAGACATCGTAAATCCTTCTACATAAACCTCTAATCTCAAAAGGAGGCTATTATGGCTAGTGGATTTTTAGCAACGAGTGGAACAACCACGTTGACAGGTGTTGGTGGCGGTGCAATTGATACTAATAATTATGTAAAGGTTACTTTAACAGCCAGTACAACGGAAAGTTCTGGTATTGGATTGCCAACTGGTATGGTTCGTTGGAGTCATCTAGAATTAATTATAGAGGATGATACTGCGAATCAGGTTGACAGACTGGCTAGAGTGTTTTTGACTTGGGATAGTGCAGGTAATAATATCTGTGCTGGACCTAGTTCAAAAGCAGGTGCAAGTATGATTGCCAGAAGGGATACCACCACTGATTACTATATGACTGTTATAGATTTAGACTTTGTAGCAAGCTTGCCAACAGAGGTTGGAGCAGCAAACACAATATATCTATGGATTACAACAGGTGGTTTTAATCTTAGCAATCCAATATTGCAGAAAGCAAGATTACACTGGTATGAACTAAGCAAAGGATAGACTTATGGGCATCAATAGAGGTAATGAATTAAGTACGTTTAGTACACTTGCAATTGACGTTTCTGATTCAGGGTTAATCTATGAAAGTTCCTCGAATGAAGTTGGTATTGGTGTAGCTGATCCCGGTGCTCAATTAGAAGTTTTCAAAGCAGGCACTCAGTTAATGCTGAGTTACGATGCTGACTCCTTTGCTACTTTGGCAGTTGCTGATGCTTCTCACCTGACAATTTCAACTGCTGAAACTGGTAATTTAATACTAGATGCAGCAGGAGATATCGAACTTAATGCTGATGGTGCAGACATTGTATTTAAGGACGGGTCTGCCACCATAGGTAAATTCTCATCGACATCTGTGCTCGGAATGACATTAGGTGCAGGCGTAGCTGAAGACATCATGATTGCCTTCGATGGAAACGCCCAAGACTTCAGAATAGGTATTGATGACGGTACAGACACACTAGAGATTGGACACGGCATTGCACACGGTACAAATACTGCCCTGGCTGTAGACAGTAGTGGGCAAATTACCACATTTAACATTCCTGCTGCCGCTGTTGCTCAAGCAAGTGACCACATTATCTTTTTGGATGGAGGTGCAGGAGGAGCACCCAAAGCGGAAAGTATTGATGATTTCTTGACCGCTATTGCTGGCTCAGGTATTTCTGTGTCCTCTAGTCAATTGACAGCCTCTGGAGGTGGTGCCTCTGCCCTGAATGATTTATCAGATGTTTCATTTAGTGGTGGTGATTTACTGGTTACTGGTTTGGACCTACTTACCACTTCTGCATCTGCTCATAATGCTGCAGGTACAGCGGTAGTAATAGAAGGTGGTAGTACTACTGCTGGAACCACGAATAACATTGCTGGTGGTTCTCTTACACTTGCTGGTGGAAAAGGAAAAGGGTCTGGTGCTGGTGGAGACATCATATTCCAGGTTGCAAATGCTGGAGGTTCTGGGTCTTCTTTAAATTCTTTGGCAACTGCTCTTACTATATCTGATGATAAGTCTGCAGAATTCGAAAGTACTATTGCTGGTCGTACATCAATGACTATTCTCAACACCACAACCTCCAGTGCAACGCAGGGTGGAAAATTAACCCTAACTTGTGATGACGGTGCAGCAATGGCCGATGATCATAGACTGGGCATTATTGAATTCACAGGAGCAGAGGACAGTAGTAATAGTCTAACAATTGGAGCCACAATAGAGGCTCTATGTGATGCTGGCTGGTCGTCTTCAGAAAACGGCGGCAGATTAGTATTTTCTACCACAGACGGAAATGCAAATGTCAGTGAGGTGCTTAGACTAGACAGCGACAAACTGGCTACATTTGCTGGTGGGGTCACAGTTACGGGGGATGTTACATTACCCAATACAGTTTTGTGTGGTAAATGGTTACGACATGATGGTGATATTGATACCCAAATTGTATTTTTTAATGGTGGTGACACTATTGCTGTTGAGGCAGGAGGTATAGATATACTTCGCTGTGTGGAGGATGGAGCAAATAGTGTCTGCCTTGTCAATGCTGGAGCCAATGCCAATCTCGACTTTCGAGTTAATAGCCAAACAGAAACACATATGTTGTTTGTTGATAGTGGCAATAATAGAATCAGTATTGGTGACAGCGTTGATGCACCAGCAGCCACGCTTGAAATTACTAATCACGCTACTGCAGGGGCATTCGGGGTACCACTTCTGCAATTAAACAGTAATGATGTTGATAAAATTGCATTAGATGTAAATGCTGCCAATACAACAGCAGAGGTAATCAATGTTACAGCAGATGCTTTAACAACAGCTGGCATTATGAAACTGGTGTCTGATAGCAGTAGCACAGCCACCAGAACGCTCGTCGAGCTTGTGAATGATAACGCAGCTGCGACAGACACAGTACTCATGAAACTACAAAATGACGCTATTACGCCAGCGGCCTCGCTCATTGTAGAGAGCAGTGCGAACGATTCGAGCGCACTGGTTGATCTGATCAATACATACAACGCCGCTGATCGTCCTCCTGTTTTGAAATTCACGAAAATTAATGGTGCGGCTGATGATTATAATATTGGCACAATATCATTCAACGGCGAGAACGACGTCGAAACGCCGGAACCTATCGAGTATGCCAAAATAACCGCGATCGCCTCTGATATAGAAGATGGCGATGAGGGTGGTTTAATACAGTTTTCTGCTATGGCTGGTGGTACTGCTGGTACTGGTGCTATGACAAATTTTATGAATATTGGGCTGGAGGATGCTGACTCGTTTCCTGCGATGGTTCAAATAAATCCTGATGCTGGTGATATAGATTTTCAAGTGCGCTCACCTACCAATAATAATCTCTTGCGTTGCAATGCTGGTGATCATAATGTAGGTATAGGTAATCAGCCAACGCAAGCATCTGCTGTATTAGAGGTAACTTCAACTACTGCAGGATTTCTTCCCCCCCGAATGACTACAACCCAACAAAATGCTATTGGCTCACCCGCTTCCGGCCTGGTGCTTTACAATACTAGCACTAACAAGTTAATGGTATGGAATGGCAGTGCTTGGACTGCCTTACACTAGGAGATATAAAAATGAACAGACAAGCCCTTAGACTAACCATCGCTGTAGTGAGAAAAATGATGCCCTTGATACTGAACTTACTTAAAACAGTAGAAGCAGCCAAGAGCGAAAATTCTGAAGGTGGCAAAAAAATAACCAAAAATGAAAAATGGATGATCGCTGAAGAAGCATCATTTCAGATCATGCCAGCACTCATTGAGACAATAGCGGATGCTCTGGAGTAGTATCATGAACGAGGCGAGCCTTATTGATCTATTAGTCAATTCATCACCGTTGGCTGGATTTGCGATTTACCTCGTAACGCAGAATAAATCCATGTCAAAAAAGGTGGATGAAATTAACGATAAATCAGAGGCTCGCTCCGAGGTGCTCACTACACGTTTCGAAGAAAGAGAACTGGCTCTTCGGGACAGATACGACAAGGTAATTACTAATTTGCAGACCGAGAAAGAATCAATCAAGGATGACAGCCAAGCAACCATAACTTTGCTTTCAAATAAACTGGACACCCTAGAAAGACACATCCAGGATGTTGATAAAAAGTTTGACCAAATATTAAATCAACTGCAGAATCTTACAGCTACTGTGCAAGAACTCCGGATAAAGGACATCGCACGAGACACGAAAAATAAGTAGGAGTAATTATGGCCCTCACAACCAACATTTCCCAACCAAATTTTGACACCCACGTCAGGCAAACCAGCATTGCAAAAACGCCTGATCACAACATTCTGGATTCGATCACAGGATCGGTCTTCACAATCAAACTGGTCAATCAGGCCAACATTTCATATTTCAAACTATATGATGCCTATGCACCGACATACGGGACAACAGCACCAGAACTGGTGGTTCCTGTGGCAGCGGATACCACAATGGTCATCACCTGTCGTCAGGGTATTGTGTTCGGCACAGCCTGTTCTACGGCTGCTGCAAGGGCTGGTGGAACTGGAAACAGTGTCGATACAGTCCCTGGTGGGCTGGCATACACAATTTTTGGAGGCTCCTAATGGCGACCTATAAAACACCGATATCGAGTGCGGTATCCAGTACCAGATGGACAGACACCGCAGCGAGCAGCACAGCCGTGGAAGCCTCTTCTTCATCGATCCATATACACCAAGTCAGGATCGTTAATACTGCCAACACAACAAAACTGTACCTAAAAATTTACAATGTAGCAGCGTCAAGCGTGACCGTTGGAACCACCTCTCCAGATGTCATTTTGCCTGTTGAGGCCAGTTCGTCCGTGGAATATACATTTGACCCAAGAATTGAACTCGCAACCGCTCTGAGCTATGCCGTCGTTACTGCCCCTGGCACAGCCGGAACCTCCGCTTCCTCAACTGCGATCACTGTTGAATTTCTGACGAGTTAGATATGGCTGGCAGAGGATTAGCATGGGAGAGAGTTTGCAATAATTCTCGAAATAAACTGCAACAAGATGGTCTTATCCATTGGATGCGCATGCACCCACCTATTCTAAAGATTGGACCGGGAAAAAAAAGTAACAAAGGTTCGTTTCTTGCTGTTCGCACCGGGAAAGGCCCACCAGATTGGATCGTACTTTGCAACGGATTGAGTATTTTGGGTGATGACAAAGAT
>Ga0098052_1002368_pt1 | contig 11429 bp, 10 predicted proteins | sample 15_taG_FD_81591 | JGI IMG/M metagenome (GOLD analysis project Ga0098052, IMG submission 81591) | Marine viral communities from the Subarctic Pacific Ocean - 15_ETSP_OMZ_AT15312 metaG | ecosystem: Environmental > Aquatic > Marine > Oceanic | place: Pacific Ocean | collected 2015-01-18 | reverse complement strand
CTTCTGGATCAAGTGGTTCTTCTGGATCGTCAGGTTCAAGCGGTTCTTCTGGATCAAGTGGTTCTTCTGGATCGTCTGGTTCAAGCGGTTCTTCTGGATCAAGTGGTTCTTCTGGATCGTCAGGTTCAAGCGGTTCTTCTGGATCAAGCGGGAGTTCTGGTTCTAGTGGAAGCTCTGGTTCAAGCGGGAGTTCTGGCTCAAGCGGGAGTTCTGGCTCAAGCGGTACTTCTGGTTCATCTGGATCAGCTGCTAATTTCGACATGAACACGCTTACTACGTCAACCAATGATGATCACGGGGATTATTTTGGAGTAGTAAGGAGTACCACCGCACAGTATAAACTTACAAAAGGTAATATAAAATTATCTGGATTCAACAATGACCTAGGGAACTATGGCAATTGGACAGTATCAGGTCATGATCATGACGATTTGTACGATGACTATGGTGCCTTTAAAATAAAGGCTAACACTGGAGTTGTTGCAAGCGTTAATTCAGGCAATACGCTTCAGTTTATCGAGGGTGGGGGAACCAGTATCTCTAGATCTGGATTAGCAGTTACCGTTGCCGTTGGTGCTGCACCCATAACCTTCAGCAATTCCACGAACACCAAAATTAACTTTAACGATAGCTCGGCTTATTGGCTAGCGGTTAATACTAATTGGGGCGTGTATTGGAATGCAAGCTCGGAACAAATTGAATTTCATAACGCAGGAACAGAAAAATTAGCCATCGATTTGGATAATGGTAATATTATATCTCAAGGTAAAGTGTTTGTTGGCGGATCAGGAGGGGGCGATTCCGACGATTGGAATAGCGCTTATAACGCAGGAGCTTCTAGATATACTTTACCAACCGCAACTTCTACCACATTAGGTGGAATTAAACTGGGATCCGCCACACAACAAAGCGTTGCCGCTAATACTGCTACCTCAACCGCAGGTAAAACATACCCCGTCCAATTAAACGCAAGTAACCAAGCAGTTGTTAACGTGCCTTGGACTGGCGGCAGTGGTGGCGGTGGAGACACGGTAACCATCCATGCAAAGGCTGCTGACATTTTGTCTGTTTCTTCGGGGGAGATTAGTGCAGTTGATGCAACTAAAGATAAGCTAGTATTTTGGGACGAGAGCGCAGACAAGTTAAAATATTTAACCTTTGATGATTTAGCACCTTTACCAGCAAATTGATCCGGATAAGATATTTATAATGGGATTACAAGATTCAGATATAATTTTAGTTGAAAGGGAGGATTCTGGCACTTCTGGAACCAGCACGCTCTATAAGGAAACTTATGGCAATAGAGGTAACATCGGTTCGTCTGATCTACTTTTGGTAGAGCGAGACGAAACTCTCTATAAATGCACCTATGCAGATTGGAGCAGCGCAAACAATACAGATTTAATTCTGGTGGAAGCCGATTCGACCATCAATGGCAGAGTGAATGGGAAACTCTATAAGGAAACTAAAGCTAACTGGTTTCCTTCCAGTTACGCAGACATTCATAGTGCAAATTATGCAGTGCCGAGTAGTAAACTTACTTTTACCTACGGAAACGGAAACAACTTAACCACTAATTTTAGTGTATTTGAGGTTCAAGTCGAAGTTACAGATTCTGGAAGTAGTAGTACAGGTCATTTATATATTGGAATTAACAACACAGCTTCTTACGCTTATTATGCAGATTTACCGATAGGCGCTGTTCAAATTTTACAATCTAATGGTACATCTTTCAGAACCAACGACTACCATATCGGTGATTGGAATTTTGCGTTTGGTAATAGTGTTGAGGGATACGACGAATGGTACACAACAGACTCAGATCAAAGCGGTAGTGTCATTACGAATACAGCCTTAAACCCGGGTGACCCAACTAACGGTTTTGTATTTTATGATATAGGCACGTCCTCCGATTCCGGGGATAGAAAATTTTCGTACACTACAAATGGCACTACTTCCACAAATGTTGGGGCCGCTCAAGGCGTGAATACGAATTCATACCCTGCAGATAATAGTACTGTTCTTCCTGTTGGAACAGAGAATATAACTCAGGATTCAGCCCAAGATGATGGCGGATACATTTTTCAGGAAAGTTCTGGAGGGGATAGAGGCATAGTTTGGATAAAAGGGCCTGAGGCATCAACTGGAGCTGCTGTAATGACTTTACACAATGGAGACAGAATAAGGATAGCTTACTATGGTGGGTCAAATGGTGCAACTTCATCTAATGGCTTACAAACCACTAACTGTATTTATCTTAGATGGCACGAGGAGAATTAAAATTTATGGCACTAAAAAAAACATTTGAAAATCAAGATAGCGAAATATTAAACGGTTATTACCGCGTACGTGAGGTTCATACCCAATACGAAAAAGACAAAGATAACGCTATAAGCTTGGAAGCCAATTTTATCGTAGAACTATTCAATTACGATACTGGAGAGTTTGTAGGCACAAAAATTCAAAAAGAAGGTCCTCCCCGGATAATCTGGAAACCTGATGGAATTGGGTCTTATAGCCTAACATTACCAGATTTAGAGCCAGTCCAAAATTTGATCACCAGAGCGTACGATCATTTAAAAACTTTGCCAAAATTCGATGGAGCTACAGATTGTTAAAGAGTTTTATATAGCAATATATACAAGAAACTATTAAAAGGGCAGAAACCCTAGAAGCGGAAGCAGAAGCGTTAAAAAATAGTTAATATAAATATTATTGGCCAGTATTCCGTCTATATAGTTATAATATAGTGTAAAATATCACGAATATGGCAGCTCAAAAGAAAAAAATAGAACAAATCACACCTTTAATGGCTTCTACGATGGATGAATCGCTTGCGGTTCAGTCCACAAGAACCAGACACAACAAGTCTGGATCGATAGAAAGGAAAAATAGGTTTACTAATATTGATGATGGTCTTATCCCGTTTAAATACGATAGTTCAACTTACGGAAATAAGAATTCAGCATCACTAAACATAAAGGACGCAATAGTATTATGTCAAAAAGCCTATTATAATTTCGCCATATTCAGAAACACGATAGATTTAATGACGGAGTTCTCCACTAATAATGTTTATTATACTGGAGGAAACAAAAAGTCCAGAGACTTCTTTAAAGCATTTTTTAATAAATTAAATATCTACGATCTTCAGGATAAATTTTTCAGGGAGTATTATCGCTCTGGAAATGTCTTTATTTACAAATTCTCTTCCAAATTAAAGAAAGGGGACGTCATGAAGATTAATCAAACATATAGTGCTTTAGACAAATCTTTTGATGTTTCTATCCCATCTAAATACATTGTTTTGAATCCAGCCGATATAAGAATGGGCGGCAATATATCTTTTGTGGCGGGCAAATATTATAAAACTTGCTCCGACTACGAATTGGATAGACTTAAAAACCCAAGAACGGAAGAGGATAAAGAAGTGGTCGACGCGTTGGATCCAGAGATTAAGAAGCAACTAAAAGACCCGAAAGCGACCGTAGTAAACATACCTTTAGATACCAATAAAGTCGAGGCTATTTTCTACAAGAAACAAGATTATGAGCCTTTTGCTGTTCCTATGGGCTACCCAGTTTTAGAAGACATTAACTGGAAAGCTGAAATGAAGAAAATGGATATGGCCGTAAGCCGGACAATCCAACAGGCAGTTCTAGTCGTTACTATGGGGACAGATCCGGATAAAGGGGGAGTAAACCAAAGGAACCTAGAGGCAATGCAGAAGCTATTCGAAAACGAATCAGTAGGAAGAGTCCTCATAGCCGACTATACAACTAAAGCTGAATTCGTTATCCCTCAAATAGGAAGTATTCTCGATCCCAAGAAATACGAAGTAGTTAACAGGGATATCCAACTGGGGTTAAATAATATTTTACTAAGCGGCGACGAGAAATTCGCCAATGCACAAATTAAGATTCAAGTATTTGTTGAGAGGCTGAAACAAGCAAGAGTGTCATTCTTAAACGACTTTCTAAGCCCAGAAATAAAAAGGATATCCAAAATATTAGGGTTCAAAAATTATCCTACTCCTCATTTTGAAGACATAGAGCTAAAAGATCAAACCGTCTATTCTAGGATTTATACTAGGCTTATCGAACTTGGAGTCCTTACCCCTGAAGAAGGGATACAAGCTATTGATAGCGGCAGGCTTCCCACCTCCCAAGAATCTAAAGAAGCACAACAAGATTTTCTAGATCTAAGGAAGAAAGGGTTTTATGAGCCAATTATGGGAGGACCCCAAACGCAGAAAGACTTAGCGAAATTAAAAAACAAAAACGATCAAAAAAATCAGTCTCCTGACGATAACAAAAATATACCCCAAGAAAATGGGAGACCCCCGGGGATCAATACCCCGCAAGAAACAAATAAAGTCGGCCCAATAGGAGGCTCTATGCTCAAGTTTAGCGTAGAGAAGATCAAAGAGAATCTTTTGGCCGCCCAAAAATTAAACGATCAGGTTGAGGCTGCATTAAGGAAAAAACACAACAAAAGAAAATTAAGCAAGGCTCAGAAAGAGGTAGCTTTTCAGTTGTCGGAAGTTATAATATCTAATGAAGACTCTCAAAACTGGGTTTCTAAAATAGATAAATATATTTCTGCTCCTGCGGACACGAACAAAGAAAAAGTAAAAGAGATTAACGAGATAGCTTACGAGCATCAAGTAGATAGCTATTTGGCCAGCATACTTTCTAACAGTAAAATTTAAAATGAGCGAAGGAATACAAGATATAACAGAGTACAATGATGACCTAACCGCCAATATTTCGTTGCCGGATATTCCTATGCCGACAGCCCAAGAAGAGGAAAAAAGAGTTGTTAAAGATGAAATAGATGTAGCATTTAAATTTGCATTCGTAGGCGCTGGTCAAGGCGGATGTAGACTAGCGGAAACCTTTTATAATCTAGGATACAGAAAAGTTTGTGGAGTAAATACCGCAATGCAAGATTTAAACACTGTCAAGCTTGAAAATAAACTTTGTATTGGGGACGGAGGCGCGGGAAAAGATCCTTCGCTGGCCAAAGCTTCCTTCGAAGATAAGAGGGAAGACGTTTTGGATTTTATGAGGTATTCTTTCGGAGAAGAGTTCGATAGAATTTTTATTTGCGCCGGAGCAGGAGGAGGAACTGGAGCGGGAACTTTGGTGCCGTTAGTCCATACGGCAAAAGAACTTCAAGAGACTGTCAAGATGGCAAACAATAAAGTGGGAGTTATCTTAGCCTTACCCAAAAACTCCGAAGGAAAAAGAGTAAGCGAAAACGCTTACAACGTACTAAACGAAGCTTTTGAATTAGTAGACGAAGGTTTAGTATCTCCATTGATTATCGTAGACAATGAAAGAATAAGCAAACTATATCCCGGATTAGTTGTTTCCAATTTTTGGCAAACCGCTAATAATAGTATGGCTGGGCTATTTCATTTGTTTAATTTAACTTCAGCTAGAGATAGTACTTATTCGGCTTTTGACCCAAAAGATTTCATGAATGTTTTGGATTCTGGATTTATTGTTTTTGGAGCTGCTCCCGTAAAAGATTGGAGTGATCCAATAAGTATATCAAGAGCTGTAAGAGACAACCTAAAAGGGAATATTTTATCGGGAGGTATAGACTTGAGTACAGGTAGAAATGCTGGAGTAATCATAGTGGGCGGAAAAGAGGCTTTAGACAATGTTCCTCAGTCTAATTTGGACCAAGCTTATGATCAATTATCTAGGATTCTGGGCTCTGGAAGCGTTGTTCATAGGGGAATTTACAGTGGGGACAAAGAGGGCCTTACTGTATATAGTACGATAGGCGGTTTAGATAAGCCTGAAGCCAAACTAGCTGAACTTAAAAAATTAAGTGATTTAGGTTAATTTTAGGTGTAATCGGTATTAGCTTTAATGTTGAAAGATTTCGAAATTAATTTAATTGATAGTCTTATTTTTCCTTTTTCCGAAAAAGAAGAAAAAAGCAAAGCTTTAAGAGAGCAGGAGCACGCAATAGAGTACTCTAATAAATTAATAGATTTTTTAACTGGAAAAGTTTCGGAACACAACAGGTCTTGTAAAAGCAAGATCAATATCAACCAATTGAAAAGTATTTTCATCGACGCTTTCGATTCGTGCCCTAACGAAAATAAGTTGTCCTGCGCTATTGGCAAAGTTAATGTATTTCTAGAAATAAAATCAGAAGGATTCAATAAAAAGTATTACGACAAGAATTTATGTCTTAAATTAACTGACGAAACAATAGTCGCAGCAGAGAACGAAGTTGAGAAAAGCGAACTGAAAGATTTTCCGTTTAGCTCATTAGAGGAATTGTACATAAACGAACGTGGACCTTTAATGTTAGATATAGTGTAAAAAAGGAAAACAAAAATGAAAAAATTTAAATATAGTTCTATTTTTAGCTCTACAGTTAAACCTGTGGTCTCTGAAGACAAGGACAAGTATCTCAGCTTAGCCTCAATGGTCGACCTAGAAAAGTTTATTCCCAAGGTAGATTCGGAGAAAGAGGTAGATCTTCTTCCAGTTGCGTTTAATGCGTTCGTAGCCAACAGAGTAAATAAAAACGGAGACGTTATTGACACGGATACTTCTATAGCGGTTTACGAGTCCTTTATTAACAAGCCTATCAACATTGAACACAATAGGGACAGGATTATAGGAACTATATTAACCGCTGGGTTTTCGGAATTCGGTACAGACAAGCCTTTGACCAAAGAAGAAGTTTCAGGACTATCTGGGCCATTCAATGTTACCCTAGGAGGAGTTTTATGGAGAGTGATTAATCCAGAACTGGCAGATTACATAGAGGACTCGGCTGATCCAACAAGCGATAATTATATGAGCGTCAGCGCTTCTTGGGAATTGGGTTTTACAGATTTTGAAATAGTAGCAATAGACGGCGACGAAAAAAATATAGAAAATGCTGAAACTATAGCTAAAGACGGTGAGGTAGACGAGTATCAAGATCTTTTAAGGGCCTTTGGCGGAGAAGGTAAACTTGAGGACGGAAGGAAGATCTATAGAAAAGTGGTTAATGAGGTTTTACCCTTAGGAATTGGTCTGACGGAGAATCCTGCAGCAGACGTAGAGGGACTAGCATCTAAGATAACATTTATTCCTACTTCAAAAAAAGAAGAAGCGCTATCAAAAGAAACCGTTACACAAAAAGAAGAAACAATTTCACAAGTCGTGGAAAAAGATGTAAATCAAAATAATAAAGGAAGAAACATGAAGTTAAATTCTATTAAAGACATAACAGAGGAGTCGTTAAAGGAACTTTCTGCTTCGGCAATTTCTGACTTTATCGAGGAACAGCTCAAAGAGGCCTCGGAAAAGTTTAACGAAGAAAAAACCGAAACCGAAACGGCCCTAAAGGCTGCTAAAGACAGTTATGATAAACTGTCTACGGAACACACCGATACAAGAGAAGAGCTTGATAAGCTCTCTAATACTATCGCTGAATTAGAAAAAGAGAGAAACGAAAGAATCGCTTTAGACAAGTTTAATGAGCGAATGTCCCTTTTGGACGAAGCTTATGAATTGAGTGATGATGACCGAAAGGTTATCGCTTCTCAGATCAAAGATTTAGATGACGAAGCTTTCGAGTCTTACTCTAAAGATATGAAAGTTCTTCTTTCAACTAAAGACAAGGAATTGTTGGTGGAGAAAGAGGAAGTCATCAAAGCAGAAGAGGCTAAAGCCTCTGTAGAGCCTGTAGAGACTTCGGTCGAAGAGGTTGTAGAGAGTGCTTTAGATAGCGCCGAAGAGGCAAAAGAGGAGATTCCGGTTTCTGCTACCGCATCAGACGACACTGTGTACGATAAGTACAGAGCGGCTTTTGATATGGGTAACTGGACTTTTCAAAACAAGTAAAAAAATAAACATTATTTCAAGGAGATAAAAATATGGCTAACTTAAAAGCATTTAGACAATATTCTGAGCATGATGTCGTTAATCTATTTTCCCTTACCGGAAATGGTATCACTCTTCCCTTCAACAAGGGGACTTTGGTGTCTGTTGATGGTGACGGATGGAAGAACGATAATGACTTAGTGATGGCAGGAGATCCCGGAGCTGCTTATAGCAATACGGTTTCTCAGCGATATGGGGTACCCGCTTGCGTTACTGTTGCCGCTACTGGCGACAATATCTTGGGTATCACCTTATATGACGTAAAGGAGACGGATGAGAACGGTGAGAAGCTCATCTTTAACCCAAGAAAAGCAGCTGAATTACAAGCAGTTGTGAGTGGACAAGCTGTCCCGGTTATGACCAAAGGTGTTGTGTTATACAACGGCGTTGGTGGAACCCCTGCAGCTGGTGGAGCGGCATATGCTGCCGCTAACGGTATCATTACTGCTACTTCTGGTGGCAATGTGGTAGGTAAATTTCTCGGAGTCAAGGATGCCGACGGCAATGTCTTGGTTAAGATTGAATTATAAGAAAGGAGATTTAAGAAAATGAGATTAAATTTAAAAAATACACCCGAACAAGTTGAGCTAATTAAGGCTATGGGTTCCAAGCAACAGACTGTTGCTCGTGAAGCTCAAGAAGCCTTCGCAGCTTTCCTAGGCCCGGTTATTCAGCAGGTTTTGAACCAAGCTGGTACTGCTGGTGCTATTTATACTGATTCAAGTTTTGATGAAGATGATAGCCCTAGTTACCCTCTTGATCTTTACTATGGTGATGGCGCTGGTGCTGTAACTGTGTGGTCGCAAGGTATCGCTGGTGGTCTTCCCGCAAGTCATGTCGAAGGTATGGCTGAGTTGAAGATTGCTACTTACCGTTTAGATAGTGCTGTTAGTTTCCTCAAGAAATACGCTCGTCGCGGACGTCTTGACGTTATCAGCAAGGGAGTGGAGAGAATGGCGCAAGAAATTCTTGTAAAGCAAGAACGTAATGCATGGGCGGTTGTGCTCAAGGCTTTAGCGGAAGCTTCTTCTGATGGAGTCACTGCTGCTGGTACTGGTATCGGTAGTTTGAAAGCTGGTTCGCATGTGATTCCCGTCACTGCTGAGTCGACTATGCAACTGCATGACCTGAACAAGCTTCTTACTCTTAACAAAAGAATTAATGAGTCTTTTGCTAACGGTACTCCGGATTCGGCTTTCAGTAACGGAATTACTGATTTATATGTCAGTCCTGAGATTAAAGAGCAGGTTCGCGCATTCGCTTACCAACCGATGAACACTCGCGCTGGCACAGAGACTACTTCTGGTGCCACTGCTGTTCCGCTTCCTGATTCTGTCAGAAGCGACATCTACAACAACGCTGGAACTTCTGAGATCTTCGGAATTAACATCGTTGAGTTGAATGAGCTCGGTGTCGGCAAAAAGTATTCTACTTTATTCGACACGTTTGATAGCGGTAATATTGCTCCTAATGGTGCAACTACTCACGCTACTGGTGCTCATGGTTGGAGTGCTGCTGCTGACGAAATCGCAGTTGGTGTTGACAATAGTAAGGGTTCGTTTATTCGTGCTCTCGCAGTTAACGCTGATAGTGGTTCTTCGTTTACGGCTCAGCCTGATGATCAGTATGTTCAGAGGCAGGAGAAAATCGGCTTCTACGGCGCTCTCGAAGAGGGCAGAATCTGTATTGATTCTCGTTCCGTGGTTGGCTTGACTATCTAATACTTACGTATTAACAATTGAACCCAAGGCTTCGGCCTTGGGTTTTTTTTTGTATTCTCTGAATTTTTTGTGGGGTGTATAAGTCTTTAAGGAAGGAAAAAGGTAATGAAAACAAATGTAAACATTAAAAAAACGCGCCGTAAAAGAAGCGTTAAAGACGTAACTCAAACCCACGGCAAAGAAGAGAAAGCTCAGCCAACCACCTTAGACCAAATTTGGGGTGATACAGGCTTATGGAAGTACAATACTATGGATGCTGAAGAGTATCAAAACGGACTAAGAGAGCTGAATAAAACAGACCTACAAGCGCACGCTACCAAAATTGGGTTAATTCCTATTGACAATAAGGAGATGCTGTCGAAAAGATTGTTGAGAGAATTTAAACGGCACGTTAGCTCTTACAACGTATCCAACAAAACCCCAAACGCTAAGAATGACGGAGACGTTTCAGATAAGGTTAAGAATATACTAGCGGAAGGTAGATAAAATTTACCCATAACTATGTTTTTATAAGCCCCGTCGAAAGATGGGGTTTTTTTATTCATTTAATAGGTTTAATTAGTGTAATTTGAAACATATGGCGACGAGTTATAATTTCAATGCGTTACAAGGTTCAGAGTTGGATGTTCGCCTTAATATTAAGGACGAAAACTCTGATGCTATTGACTTAAGTGGCTTCAAGGTGAGGGGGGTTGTGAAGCATCGTTACGGAGACACAGGCACTCTTCTGGACCTTAATCCGATTATTGTTTCAGGGGCAACCGGTGAGGCTTGGATAAGCGGATTGATTGATGTTTTCATAAGTGGGTCAGGGCTAGCTGCCACCCCCGTAGGGGATCACGTTTATGATATAGAAAGATATACCGAAGAAGAAGCGGGTGGCGGAGTCACAGAGCCGAGCGCAATAAAACTCATGAAGGGAAAATTTATAGTTTCGCCTGAAGTAACCTCTTAATGACATGGCTATCCAAGTAGATGTAATTGTTAAATCAGCGGCAACAACAGCTTCAGTCACTACTGAAAGCACAAAGGCTACCGCAGATGTTGCTATTGCAGGGCCTCAAGGTCCTCCGGGCACAGGTTTAACAGATTCTACTACTCATTGGTCATCTGATAGAGATTTTTTACCTTACGCTTCTGGCGCTCAAAGCTTGGGAAGTGGAGATTATGTTTGGGGAGAGGTTTTCGCTAACACTGGACTCTTTAACGAGTTAACCGTAAGTGGAGCACTTAATGTTAGCGGAGATTTTAACATAGGGGATTCTCAAACCGACAAAATAACAACTCAAGGAGATTTATACGTTAAGGATGACGCTTTCTTTGCCGACGAAGTTGTTATCACAGGAAACACTCAGGCAGCGAATATCTTACCAAGAGCCCATGATGCATATGACTTAGGGTCTTCTACAGCTAGATGGGGTAACCTTCATGCAAAGTCTGGGCACTTTTCAGCGAACACAATTACCCTAGGCTTAGACGGGGCGAAAATTAGCGTAGTAAACAACCAGATACAGCTACAAGGAAACTCCGCTTCAGAAGGACCTTATTTTGTTGGAGATACATATATCGACGCTGGAACTTTGTCTGTCCAAAAAGCCGAAGGTGTGCAATTTCAAATATTAAACACTAACGCCACTAATAGCTATAAATTCTCTTTGGATGGTAACGGCAATTTAGGAATAAGCGGTTATGCCGGAAGTGACGAGACTGGTGTTGTTAATTTTTCAAATAACGTATCAATAGCTACTAGTGGCTATCTTCGCGTACCAGTAGGGACAACGGCCGAAAGACCTCCAGAGGTTTT
>Ga0098052_1002364_pt1 | contig 11437 bp, 9 predicted proteins | sample 15_taG_FD_81591 | JGI IMG/M metagenome (GOLD analysis project Ga0098052, IMG submission 81591) | Marine viral communities from the Subarctic Pacific Ocean - 15_ETSP_OMZ_AT15312 metaG | ecosystem: Environmental > Aquatic > Marine > Oceanic | place: Pacific Ocean | collected 2015-01-18 | reverse complement strand
ACTTTAATCTTTCGGAAGGATGCACCAAGTGCATCGACAATCACAAGCCTGCCGGATAGACCATCGCCAATCCCCATCAGTTCCTTGAGAATTTCGGTTGCCTGAATCCCGCCAATCATTCCCACGACCGAACCCAGAACACCGCCCTGCGCACAGGACGGAATGGCGTCTTCGGGCGGTGGACTGTGATAGATGCAGCGATAACAGGGATGCGGATCGCCCAGATGCGCCTTGAATGTCGCAACCTGACCGTCAAACCGGAGGGCCGCACCCGACACTAGTGTTTTGCCCGCAAAATAGCATGCATCGTTTAGCAGGAATCGTGTTTCGAAATTGTCCGACCCGTCGGCAATCACATCATAATCCGCAATCAGGTCCATAACATTGGACGCATCAAGCCGCACATTATGCGTCTGCACGGTGATTTCCGGGTTCATATCAAGCATGGTCGATTTGGCACTTTCGACCTTAGGGCTGCCAAGGTCTTTCATGCCATGCGCGATCTGGCGCTGCAGATTGGAAAGTTCGACCGTATCCGCATCGACGATCCCGATGCTGCCAACCCCGGCCGCGGCCAGATACATCGCCAATGGCGATCCAAGTCCACCCGCGCCGACAATCAGCACCCGCCCACGCTTCAGCTTCATTTGCCCTGTGCCGCCAACATCCTTCAGAACGATATGCCGGGCATAGCGCTGCACTTCATTTTCGCTGAAATCAAAATCACTCACAGGCGGTTTCTTTCATTCATGCCAAACGGGTCTGCCATTGCATATAGCGCGCATGCCTCAGACAAGAAAGGCCCGGGAAAATCCGGGCCTTCTTAAGATGCTTCGGTCAGCAAAACCGGATTACTGCAGACCTTCGAACAGCGGGGTCGACAGATAACGTTCGGCAAAGCTCGGAATGATGATCACGATACGTTTGCCTTCGTTTTCCGGCAACTGGCCAAGCTCGATACCGGCAGCCACGGCCGCACCGGACGAAATCCCCGTCGGCAGGCCTTCAATGCTGGCAAGTTTGCGTGCGGTGGCAAAGGCGGTTTCATTGCCAATCGTCATGACCTTGTCAATCACATCGGTATGAAGGTTACCAGGAATGAAACCGGCACCAATGCCCTGGATTTTATGCGGTCCAGGTGCGCCACCGGAAATAACCGGGCTGTCTTCGGGCTCGACCGCGACGATCTGGATATTCGGATTATGTTTTTTCAGGACTTCACCAACACCGGTCAATGTCCCGCCAGTACCGACACCGGCAACAAAGATATCGATCTTGCCTGCGGTATCCTTGATGATTTCCTCGGCCGTCGTATTGCGATGAATTTCCGGGTTTGCCGGGTTTTCAAACTGCTGAAGCATGATCGCGCCATCAATCTCGGCGACCAGTTCCTCGGCGCGGGCAACAGCACCCTTCATGCCTTTGGCTGCCGGGGTCAGGTCAATCTGCGCGCCCAAAAGCATCAGCATCTTGCGGCGTTCCAGCGACATGCTTTCGGGCATGGTCAGGATCAGCTTATAACCCTTGGCCGCCGCAACAAAAGCAAGCGCGATACCGGTATTGCCAGATGTCGGTTCGACCAGTGTTGCACCCGGCTTGATCCGACCGGACTTTTCGGCATCCTCGATCATTGCGAGACCGATACGGTCTTTGACCGAGGCCAGCGGGTTGAAGAATTCAAGCTTGCCAATCAGGTCGGCCTTCACACCCTCGGCCGCTGCCAGACGTGAAAGACGAACCAGCGGCGTCGCACCAATGGTGTCGATGATGCTGTCGTAAATCTTGCCGCGAAACTCAGTCATGTTTTCCTCGCAATTTCTTGTAATTTAAAACCAACCACATTCTTGATTTGTATTTATCCCGTTTAACACCCAAGTCAATTGGGTTTAAACAGTTTTTACGCAAAACCCGGTTTGGCCGGTTTCCGATGTCTGTGTATTGGATATGAACAGCAGCGGATTCTTGTGGTTTAACGATACAACAATCCGCAGCCCGTTCCGACGACTAAATAATGAAATCCGGTGATTCCTCAATTCCGCTGCGCAGGCCTGCGTCACGCGCACGGTTGCAAAGATCCTCGACCGTGATCCGGGTCAGTGCCACCATCATTTCGTCCTGCAATTCCCGCCAAAGCGGACGGACAACTTCCTTACCCAACGGCGATCCTGCCGGATCCTCGATCGGGTCGTCGGATGTTTCCATTGACCGGATGACGGATACAATATCGGCAAGGGTAATGCGCCGACGTTCACGTGCCAGACGATACCCGCCGCGCGGACCGCGCACACCGACCAGAATGTCGGCACGCACTAACTGTTGCAGGGTCTGTTCAAGATAACGTTTAGGAATGCCCTGACGTGCGGTGATATCGCGACTTTGCACCGGTTCACCCGCAGCGTTATAGGCGATGTCCACCACCGCCTCTATGGCGAACAGCATCTTCTTTGACAGTTTTAACATCGTCTCTTTCATGCTCCCCTTGCAGTCCCGCTGATCCCCCCGGAAATATCGGGACTGGCGATTATCAGAGTTCACAACGCAGCAACATCATCAGATAACCCAAATGGTTTCGATGATATTGCTGCTGTATTTAACGGCAATCAGACCGTTTTTACCGCCGGTGCAGCAACACCGGTCGATCCAAAGCCACCGGCACCACGCACCGTTTCATCCAGATCGGCAACTGCATTCCACGCCACCTGGGTTACCGGTGCGACCACAAGCTGGGCGATGCGCATACCCCGCTCGATGGTGAATGCCGCGTCACCGTGATTGATAAGGATTACTTTGATTTCACCGCGATAATCCGCATCGATCGTCCCCGGGCTGTTCAGAACCGTGACGCCATTTTTCGCAGCCAACCCCGAACGCGGGCGAACCTGTGCTTCGAACCCGGCGGGTAGGGCAATCGCAATACCGGTTTCAACCATGGCCCGTTTACCCGGTGCAATCACAAGCGTATCATCAATCGCTGCCTGCAAATCGACGGCCGCCGACTGTGCGGTGGCATAATCGGGCAGCGGAAAATCCGCACCATGGGGCAGCTGTTTCAGATCGACAGTCAAACGCGTCATAAACAATCCTTGTCTTCACTTTTCTGGTCAGATGCGTGGCAATGCCACACAAACACTGACCGGGTTAAATCCATAATATCATGCAAAATGCTGGATAATTCGTTCTGCCAGCGCCCGCGCCACACCGTTCTTGCCCTGGCGAGGCCAGGTTTCGTCACTGGTGGCGTCCGCCCCGGAAATCAGGAAAATTTCATTCTGATCACCGCCAAAGGTCCCGGTTCCAGGGGCGACATCATTTGCAAGAATCCAGTCACACCCCTTGCGCGCGCGTTTGGCGCGGGCATGTTCGATGACATTTTCCGTTTCGGCAGCGAAACCAACAACCAATTGCGGGCGTTTAGGACCTTTCTGGCTGAGTGTCGCCAAAATATCCGGATTTTCCGAAAGCTTCAGGTCTGCAATCACACCAGAGCCATCTTTTTTAAGCTTCTGACCTGCTTCTTCGGCCACACGCCAATCTGCAACTGCGGCAGCACAAACCGCGATATCGGCAGGCAGGGCTGCCAGCACCGCATCAAGCATCTGGCGGGCTGTTTCAATACGCACAACTTTGACACCCATCGGATCAGGCAGGCTTACCGGGCCGCTAACCAGCGTCACATCTGCACCCGCCGCAGCAAGAGCCGCGGCAATCGCATGCCCTTGCTTGCCAGAAGACCGGTTGGCGATGTAGCGCACCGGATCAATCGGCTCGTATGTCGGGCCACTGGTTACAACGGCCTTTTTCCCTGAAAGCGGTTTTGAAACCGGCTGTCCTTCAAGAAAATCAGCAACCGCTGCGATGATTTCAGCAGGTTCTGCCAAACGACCCGATCCGGTCTCACCACAAGCCAGATCACCCGCCGCCGGCCCGACACGCATCACGCCACGCCCTTCAAGGGTCGCGATATTTGCCTGTGTCGCCGCATGGTTCCACATTTCGACATTCATCGCCGGAACGACCATCACCGGCTTGTTGGTAGCCAACAGGGCCGTCGTTGCAAGATCACCCGCCTGTCCGGTGGCCATTTTCGCAAGGATATCGGCACTTGCCGGAGCGACCAGAACAAGGTCGGCCTCACGCGACAGGCGGATATGGCCCATTTCGGCCTCATCGGTCAGAGAAAAAAGATCCTGATAATCCTTGTTCTCGGTCAGGGCGGCCACCGACAGCGGTGTAACGAACTCTGCACCGCCTTTGGTCAGGATCGCGCGGATATTAATATCTCGGTCGCGCAACCGCCGGATCACCTCAAGAACCTTATAGGCGGCAATGCCGCCCGAGATGATCAGAAGGATATTTTTTCCTGTCTGCACTGTGGTTACCAGCTATTTACGTTGAAGAAGTGTGATTAACCTACCTTCTCCGTTGATTGCGCGCAAGCGTCCAAAGCGATCAGAAAAAACGCCACAGGTTCGTAAAACCCATGGCGCCATTTCATTGTTCATTCTCAATGATTTATCAGGGAACGGTATAAAGCATTCCAAACCAGCGCCACCGTCCATTCGGCCCCATCGAAGTACAGTTGATCCGCCACCGCCCCGATGAAACCGGGGCATCCAGACGGATTTCAACCCGTTCATCGCCCAGCCGATTCATGGTCGGTTCGCCCTCGGAAGGGTAACAGGCTATGTGGGCTGCCTTCTGCTTGAGGGTGAAGCCGAATGCTGGCGGATTACGTTCAAGCATGTAATTTGGCGGTGTCACATCGCTGACCGATAACGGGAGGGAATTTGCCGCTAGAATAAAGCGGTCCATTTCGCCGTAATTCTCGTTCATGGCAAAGCGTGGCAGATACATCATATCCGATTCCGTACTCATCGCGCCGCTTTGCTGGCCAAATGCCGCCTTGTAACCGGCTTCCTTGACCGCGGCGACGACTTCGTCGCTGGCCTCGCCATACGGATATGCAAAGATGTCCGGGACAAAGCCCAGTTCTTCCCTGAAACGCTGCGCCGAATGCGCAAGTTCGGCCTTCACTTCCTGGATTGGCAAGCTTGGCAAGTGCGAATGATGCTGGCTGTGGCCGCCAATGGTTACCCCGTCTTTGACCAGTACGCGCAACATATCCCAGGTCATGTAGTTCTCGTACCCGGCATCAACCTGCTCGGTCGCGACGAATACCGTCATCGGGATATTGTGCTTTTTAAAGGCTGGCCACGCAACGTCATAAACCGAACGGTAGGCGTCATCTACCGTAATACCGACGGCATAATCGGGAAGTCCTTTGCCATTTTGCATGGCATCAATGATTTCCGGGATGCCCATGACCGTATATTTGCCACTTGTCAGTTCGCGGATATGGGCTTCGAACTGCGGACCACGAATATTGGTCGACGGGAAATCGGTTTCCGCGAACCGATGATACATAAACACAACGGCCGACGTCGCATCACCCGATGGTGCCTGTACGTCACCGGAGGCATCATTGTTGCTTTGGCGATTATCAGACTGCAACACATCAGCAGCAGGAGGTTGGATTTCCGTTGCAGTACCGCTTGTATCGGCATTCTGAGCCATGCCCGGCGAGACACCAAATGTCAGACCGACCGCAAAGGCCGTGCCGAATACCATGCAACGAAACATGTTTGCGCGTTTGGCGCGCGCAACAGCATCAGAAGTTTGCTGCCCATTGGTCTGTGCTTGCATTGCCACATCCATCTTTTTGCGACCCCACTCATTGGTCACTGCAGCCCCCAAAACCACAGTCTTCATTTTATGGTTTCCGGTAATTATGTTTTTTGTGAACCTACCAGCGAACCAATTGTTTTTCCACAATTTCGTCACTCGGCTTGTGTATAGTTTACTGCAACCTACCTGAAGGGCACTCAATTCAACCGCAGTATTAACGGAGATTCGCATGCTGGATTCAGACGCACTGGACATTCTTTTCAATGAAGCTCGAACCCACAATGGCTGGCAGGATTGCGATGTCGACACAGCGCTTCTGAAAAAGGCTTGGGACCTTACGGTTATGGGCCCGACCAGCGCCAACTGCGAACCGATGCGCATCAAGTTTGTTAAATCACAGGACGCCAAACAACGTCTGGAACCGGCACTTTCCGAAGGAAATCGGGAAAAAACCCTGGCAGCTCCGGTCACAGCTATCATTGCCTATGACATGGAATTCCATGAAAAATTACCGAAACTGTTCCCGCATACAGATGCAAAATCGTGGTTTTCAGGCAATGATGACCTGATTGCCACCACTGCGTTTCGTAACGGAACATTACAGGCAGCCTACTTCATTCTGGCGTTACGTGCCCTTGGACTTGATTGCGGCCCGATGTCAGGCTTTGACAATGCCAAGGTTGATGGAGAATTCTTCGCGGGCACGTCGGTCAAAAGCAATTTCCTGATCAATATCGGCTATGGCGACCCCTCAAAACTGTTTGATCGCAGCCCTCGCCTAGCGTTTGACGAAGGTGCCGAAATTATCTGATTTCTATCTGAAGTCGAAACCGACGCGGGATGGCCGCGCTGGCGCATTCGCAGATTTTTTTGCAAAATCGGATTATACACCTGTATGATCAGGGTTCAGACGACGTATTTTTTCAAGCTTTTCCGATACTTGAAAACTGTCATCTAACTTTTATTTGATCTTTACAGGCGCATAATCATTTTAGTCGAAATTTTTTGCATGCGTTAATGCGTACTCTCTTGGGGTACCCGACATCAGGAGCATCCGTTGGGCTTTCGCCAGTTGTTAATGACCGCATTTGCGGTTGCATTCCCGAATGCTGCGATCTTTATCGTACTGGCATCGATGGAATTGCTTGGCTGGGGCACAGCGATTCTGTGTGCGGTCTTGGCGTGGGTCGGTATCGCCGGGGTTTTACGTATCTATTTCGATGATCTGCGCCGTGTTGCGCGTTACGCCACCGCATTGCGTGACAAGTTCCGCGGCACCCCGCCACAGCATCTTTTTTTCGGTGCGGCGTCCGAGCTGTCGTCCCTTTATACCCAGATCACCAACGCATTTCGCGAACGCATCGCCCATCTTGAAGCCCAGACCAGCACCGATGCCGAAATCCTTGATCACCTGCCGAACCCGGTTGTGATGGTCAACCGGCAACGCGTTGTGACCGGTTTTAACCAAGCGGCACGCGGCCTGTTCCACAATCTGGAAATCGGTCGCGATCTGACACGCTATATCCGCGATCCGATCCTGCTTGATGCCTTTGATGATGTCGCGGGCGAACGCGAACAGATGAAACATGCCGAATTCGTTCTGGCAAGCGACGCCCATCGTCATTTCGATGTTCTGACCGCGCGCCTGCCAGCCGCAACCGGGGACCGGAACTTTGTTCTGTCCTTCTCCGACCTGACAGAGCTTCGCAAACTTGAACAGATGCGCGCCGATTTCGCGACCGATGCCGGGCATGAACTACGCACCCCGCTTTCGGTGTTGCTGGGCTTTATCGAAACGCTTGAAGGCCCGGCAAAGGACGATCCCGATGCGTTGCACCAGTTCCTGCCGGTAATGCGTGATCAGGGCCAGCGTATGCAGCACCTGATCGAAGATTTGCTGTCACTTGCAAGGATCGAGCTGAACGAACATACACCGCCATCTGATGATTGCGATATCGGCAAGATCATCGACAAAGTCGCCCAGACACTGGCGATGAAGGCCGAAGCCAAGGGCATGGAAATCAGGATTTCCTGCGACCTCGACAACACCGGAATTGTTGGCGAGGAAAAGGAAATGACCCAGGTTTTTGTCAATCTGGTCGAAAACGCCATCAAATACGGACACCCCAAAACCAGTATTGATGTATCGATCACACTGGCCAAAAACACCCCGGGTGCATTGGCCCGTTACCGGCATGACCGTGTTCTGGCCGTTGCCGTCCGGGATCATTCCGACGGAATCGCACGCGAACATCTGCCACGCCTGACTGAACGGTTTTACAGGGTCGATACGGCACGGTCGCGTGCCGTTGGTGGCACCGGTCTTGGTCTTGCCATCGTCAAACATCTGGTGCAACGCCACCGCGGCACCATGATCATCGACAGCGAACAGGGGGTTGGTTCGGTATTCACCGTCTATCTGCCCGCCAAGGCCAGCGATAATATCCGAACCTTGCATCGGGCCTGATTTCAGCCCCAAAGGCATCCCATGATTGTCGCGGATCAGAGAATGAATTTCGAAAGATCCGCATCCTTGGCAAGGCCATCGACCTGCTCGCGGACGTAATTCGCATCAATCTTGATCGTTTCACCGCCGCGGTCAGTTGCGGTAAAGCTGATGTCATCCAAAAGCTTTTCCAACACCGTATGCAGTCGACGTGCGCCTATATTTTCCACCGTTTCATTGACGCTGGCCGAAATGCGGGCAAGTTCATCAACCGCATCGTCGGCGAATTCCAGCGTAACATCCTCGGTTTTCAGCAGTGCGACATACTGCTTGATCAGGGATGCTTCCGGTTCCAGCAGAATACGGCGGAAATCTTCCTCGGTCAGGGCTTTCAACTCGACCCGGATTGGCAAACGGCCCTGCAATTCCGGCAGCAGGTCCGATGGCTTTGAAAGATGGAATGCCCCCGAACAGATAAACAGGATATGGTCGGTTTTGACCGTACCATGTTTGGTCGAGACACTTGTCCCTTCGATCAACGGCAGTAAATCGCGCTGCACACCTTCGCGCGATACATCACCGCCACGCTCGGAACGAGCGGTAATCTTATCGATCTCGTCAAGGAACACGATACCATTCTGTTCAACGTTTTCGATGGCCTCGGCGGTGACCTTGTCCATATCCAGAAGCTTGTCGCCTTCCTCGTCGATCAGGCGTTCAAACGCTTCCTCGACGGTCATGCGTTTTGGTTTGGTCTGGCCGCCGAAGGCCTTGCCGAACACATCCGACAGGTTCAGCATCCCCATCTGTGCGCCTGGCATGCCGGGAATATCAATGGTCGGCATCGAAGAAGAACTGTTTTCCTGAACAGGGATTTCAATTTCCTTGTCCTGCAATTCGCCTTCTCGCAGCATCTTGCGGAATTTCTGACGGGTATCAGCCGAGGCATTTTCACCAACCAGACCATCAAGAATGCGTTCCTCGGCCTGCATTTCGGCCTTGGCACGGACTTTCTTGCGCATGCTTTCACGCGTCAGGTCCAGCGACACTTCCAGAAGGTCACGAACGATCTGTTCAACATCACGACCGACATAACCGACTTCGGTGAATTTGGTGGCTTCGATCTTGATGAACGGGGCCTCAGCCAGTTTGGCAAGACGCCGGGCGATTTCGGTTTTGCCAACACCGGTCGGGCCGATCATCAGAATGTTTTTGGGTAGCACTTCATTGCGCATCGTGTCGTCAAGCTGCTGGCGGCGCCAACGGTTGCGCAAGGCAATGGCGACCGCCCGCTTGGCATCTTTCTGACCGATGATATGGCGATCGAGCTCGGATACGATCTCGCGCGGGCTGAAATGTTGGGTCATTAAATTTATCCGTTAGTTCTTGCGACGGAAATGCGATGTCAGGCCCGAAACGGCACCCTTATTTCGCATCCTCGATCTTTTCCAGCGTAACGCTGTCATTGGTATAAACACAGATATCACCGGCAATAGCCATGGCTTTGCGGGCAATTTCCTCGGCACTCAGGTCCAGATCAATCAGGGCCCGCGCCGCGGCAAGGGCATAATTCCCGCCCGATCCGATGGCGATAATGCCGTCTTCCGGTTCAAGAACATCGCCCATCCCGGTCAGGACCAGCGAAACATCCTTGTCGGCCACCGCCATCATTGCTTCAAGCTTGCGCAGATAACGATCCGTGCGCCAGTCCTTGGCCAGCTCGACACATGCGCGCATGGTCTGGCCCGGATGACGATCCAGCTTGGCTTCAAGACGTTCCAAAAGGGTAAAGGCATCCGCCGTCGCCCCGGCAAATCCGACGATGATCTCGCCTTTCTGGCCGATGCGGCGCACCTTGCGGGCGTTACCCTTGATCACGGTCTGGCCCAAAGAAACCTGACCGTCACCGGCAACCACCACTTCATTGCCCTTGCGCACCGACAGGATCGTCGTGCCATGCCAGCTCGGCTGCGATTTTTCGCTCATAAATAATCCCTAGATTTTCATCCAATGCGTTCGATCAAGAGTTAGCACGCACAACAGCCCGGTCAAGGGCCAAGCCCCGCGAACCACCACCCCTGGATCACAAACACTGTTTCAATGCGATGGAATGCAAAAAATTCAGGACGTATTACCGCCACATGCTTTACCCTTGGACCATAAAAGAATTTCAAAGAACAAAGGAAAATAATCATGAGCAATCCTGCCCTTGCGCAAACCCAACTTGGCAAATGTATTCTGGCCGGTCAGGGCCGGATCAAGGCCGATCTGGTCCTGCGCAATATCGGATTGCTTGATGTCATTACCGGCACGGTAACTGAAACCGATATTGCCATTGTGGGTGACCGGATTGTTGGTACGCATGCCACATACGAGGGCGACCGCGAAATTGACTGTACCGGTAAATTCGCCGTACCGGGCTTTATCGACACGCACCTGCATATCGAAAGCTCGCTTGTCACGCCGTTTGAATTTGATCGCTGCGTCTTGCCGCACGGTGTGACCACGGTCCTGTGTGACCCACATGAAATTGCCAATGTGCTGGGCGCGGACGGGATCAGATATTTCCTGGATTGCGCTGAACGGGCCGTGATGGATATCCGCGTCAATCTGTCATCGTGCGTTCCTGCCACCGGGTTTGAAACATCGGGTGCGCAGCTTGAAATCGATGATCTTCTGCCATTCCGAAACCATCCCAAGGTCGTCGGGCTGGCCGAAATGATGAATTATCCGGGTGTGCTTAACCTTGATACCGGCATCATGGCCAAGCTTGAAGCCTTTCAGGATGGTCACATTGACGGTCACGCACCACTGGTTCTGGGCACAGCACTGAACGGCTATATGGCCGCGGGCATCCGCACCGACCACGAAGCAACATCAGCCGCCGAAGCGCGCGAAAAGCTTGCCAAGGGCATGGCAATCCTGATCCGCGAAGGATCTGTTTCCAAGGATCTTGAGGCGCTGGCCGAAATTCTGGATGAAAATACGTCAAGCTTCGTTGCGCTATGCACAGATGACCGCAATCCGCTTGATATTGGTGAAGAGGGTCACCTTGATAGTCTTATTGAACGATTAATTGGTCATTTAAAAGCACGTAATTGCCCTATCCATCATGTCTATCGCGCCGCATCGCATTCAGCGGCCCGCATTTTCGGCTTGCGTGACCGCGGACTGATCGGGCCTGGTTGGCGGGCCGATATAGCCATACTTGATGATTTGGAAACCTGCGCGGTCAGCGATGTGATTGCCGGTGGCCGTCTGGTCACCAACGGTCTGTTTGATGCCCGCGAAACCGTTGCGCCAATT
>Ga0098052_1002362_pt1 | contig 11438 bp, 15 predicted proteins | sample 15_taG_FD_81591 | JGI IMG/M metagenome (GOLD analysis project Ga0098052, IMG submission 81591) | Marine viral communities from the Subarctic Pacific Ocean - 15_ETSP_OMZ_AT15312 metaG | ecosystem: Environmental > Aquatic > Marine > Oceanic | place: Pacific Ocean | collected 2015-01-18 | reverse complement strand
TAGTCGGTGTAAAAAATGGGAGCTTCTGTACGGTGAGCTCCCGTTAACCATCCTGTCACTACTGTGATGTACTTGGGAAAATAGGTGTACATCTGATTTAACCTAGGTTATTGTTAGTCTCGTCTCTATCACGAGGCATATGCTTTCCATTAGAGACTAACTAAATCCTTATCGTGCGTTCAAAGGATTTAAGATTTAAAAGAGCCGGGGCAATCACCCCAGCTCTTAAAGAATGTTTTAACCTTCGTAGTCATACTCAGGTTCAACAATAGCATTGTCGTAGTACTCATCTAGCTCAGCACATAGATCTTCTATGGTTAGTTCAGTTGTGCAAGCAGAGTTAACAGTCGTTCTGTAAGTAAAGTCTACAGACGAAGCTTCACTAAGCATAGTCAAAGAATCTTTTAAAGGTAAAGACTCAGATTCTTCTAAGAACAAGTACTTTTTATGTACTTTCTTACGCTTAAAGAAGTCAGAACTAAGAGATATTAGTCCTTCAACCCAGATATTTGTCTCTGGATTTTCAAATTGGTCGAGGTTTATTAAAACTACAGCCATGGTTTTAGGTATTGGTGTCGGTGGTTTCTGCTATATTTATAAAGATACGCCAGCAAAAGTTAGCGTAGTAAAAAGGGTGTAACCATTGGAGTTTGGTATACTACACCGCTTACATCTATACCGTAACAACTCTTTTCGGTCTCGATGTGTAAGAAAAGCAAGGGGAAACAACCGCGAGTGCACCCCCTTTACTTTTAAAGGCAATTAAAAAAGGAAAGACCTCGTTAGAGGTCTCTCCTTGGGAAGTGCGCTGCTTAGGCGTTAGCCTTAGCCATCTCCTTCTTGAAGGCGATGAGTGCTTTTTGCAAGCCGTCAAAGACCTTGTCTTCGGCTGCAAACATTAGCTTAGTGTAGATGCGGAAACCTGCCGCGACCCGAGCATCGTGCTTAGCTACTTCTTTACCAGAATCTATATCGGCATCTTGGTCGAGATCGATGGTAAAGGTATTTCGGGCTCCGCGAGCAAAGATTGTGACATCTTCGATCAATCTCTCGCGGGTTTCTCCAGACCCGAAAGCTGTAAGTAGGTCTCTACCTGCTTCATTCTGGAGGTTGTCATCCAAGATGAAAGACACTCCAGGCTTGGCTTTGACAACGTCACCGTCAAGCTCAGCGGTTACTTCCTTATCAAGACCAGCGACACAAAGGTAGATGGGTTTGCCAACATTGACACCTGTGCCTATGTTGGTTTGAACGAATGTGAAAATAGTTTTTGCCATTATTTTTTTAGTTTTTGGCGTTAGACAGAAACATTCTGCCACAGGGGGGTTCCCCACCTGCAGAACCTAGGCGTGTTACAAGTAGTAGGTCCCCATTCTTACCTACATAAAAAAAATTTTCCCAATAAAGAAAATTTATTTACCTTTGTACCCAACAGGTCAGAGACTAACCAGTTCAAAGTTCAAAGTCTTACACTTCAGGTACCACCTGTTGGATCAGATAACCATCAACTCAAAAATGGCAGTTAGGGTCTAAGGTGCGGTTTTTGACCTACATAGATTAGGTGTTTTTCGCGGTGATTCCAAAAAAAACTAGGGAGAGAGGGTTTAGAGGTGTGTCTTTTTACTAATAAAACTTGCAACTCTCATAAGTATTGTTTAGATTTGCAGCAGGATGGGAAGAACAATAGTAATAGGAACGGACAGTAAACGGTTTTTCCGACTGTACCTTGAGCTTTTGAAAGCTCTACCTCCCCTGAATCAGCTCTCGAACAAGGACTGTAATGTACTAGCTGAAATGATGCGGAGGAATGCTGAGCTTTCTGAGTCTTTTAAGGACAAGGAAGATTCGAAGAAATGGGAACTTGTGTTTGCATCGTCTACCCGGAAAGATATGAGGAAGTTGTTAGGGCTGACAGAAGCCAGTTTTAATAACTCCGTATCTCTTTTGCGTAAGGCGGGGATTATAAAGGGAAACCGGCTGTCTAAGGCGTTTATTGTTTACCCATCAGATGTCAATAAAGTGACATTTGAGTTTAGGATAGAAAAGAATGGAACTAAATTACAAGTTCGAGAGAAACAGCTTGAAGGAGTTGGAGAAGTTGAATGATACTATCACCGAGTCTTTACAGGTGTACGTCTCTGAGAGACCTAACTCTTCTATTGACATTGATTTTGATGCAGAGAATCTGATAATAAATCTAAGAATAGTTATAGATGACGGAGCAGGAGAGGATATTGAAGGACGCATCTTTGCGAATAGGCATTCCGTATAACGTGATGTTGTACGTATGGAAGATGCAGTGGAAGTATGTTAATAGTGTTGTTACATCAGGGGACCAGTCTGATCCCGATACTATGGGAGAAGTGTATGTGAAAGATCTTGGTAGGTTTAAGCCTAATGATCGAAGTCTGAAGAAAGTAAATGAAAGGAAAGCTAACAGAGATAATTGATGGATGGAAGCATCTTATCAATCGTGACCCTAAAGTAGAGGAAGTTGCGCTCAAGAGAGCTACTATATGTGCAGGATGCCCAGAGGCTAAGGAAGTACTTGGTGTATTGAAGTGTGATGCATGTGGATGTCCTTTGATTGCTAAGACTAGGAGTATAGATAGTAAATGCCCTAAGAACAAGTGGGATGAGTGAAGAAGGAATTACTTTAACAGTGTGGGGGAACGATGGAATGCCCTCTGATGTTATTGAAGGTGTAGAAAGAATTATTGTATATTTGTTAAGACATGAGAGAGGTGGAGTTGAAGCTGGACTTTCTGATAGGGGATACTGTTTATCTAAAGGCAGCGAACCAATCATTGCAGGAGGAGGCAGCGAAGGGGATTGTAGTACAAGTGGTAGTACACTATAGTGGCAAGCCTGAGTATATTGTAAGGTGGGGTGACTTTGTTAGTAGTCAACATATACCTGATGAGCTTAGTACAGAACCAGAATTGTAATGGAGTATATGGAACATGTTAATGATGCAGGAGAGATTGTTAAGATAAGAATGAGTTTTTCGAATGCAAGACTAGATGGTGAATCTAGAGAGGAGTACGTATTTAGACGTGCTTTTATGAAACAAGAGATTAAGAATTATAAAAAAGGAAGATTAATTAAGTAAGATGGAGAATAAAAGTGGATTTACGCCCAAGAATGGGCACATCATGATCAAACTAGAGTTGATCACAGAAACAAAGGCAGGGATTATTATGTCTGGTGTTGCGGACACCGGTCCTATCTATAACCCTTTTGTTAAGATTGTAGAAGTGTCTGACGATGTTACTACATTTGAGGCAGGTGACATTGGATTGTTACTTGCAGGAGTACATCCTTCACCTATACTAGGGTTAGACGATGAGGTGTACTTTATGATTAAGGCATATGACCTTATGGGTAAGTATGATGCAGAACCTTCAGAGGATATGCTTCAAACTATCGTGTCAAGTGACTTACATAAGAAGATTGAGCGTGACCTTACTCGTTATCTGAACCCAAAGATGATTGAGAAGGCTAAGGGCATGAAGAATAAGTGGAAGACGGTTGATCCTAAAAAGGAAGGCCTACCAAGTTAATGGATCTTTTCTACATGGAGAATGGTGTAGTTGCCTGGTTGCCACAGACCCTGGCGATTAAGGAGTTTAAGGCTGTTTGGAGCAAGAACCGTAATAAGGATATGGCGTTCAAAGAGCTTAGCTACATCTTCTTCATGGAAGATCTACGTTCTCCCTTTCGTAATTATACGGAAGAAGAAAAGGAGGATAAGGTTATAGAAGCGATATTTAGTAAGGAGTGGAAACCTGATGAGAGGGTACAGGTTGCTCAAGAAATGTATAAGGAGCTTATGCAAACAAGGTCTATGAAATTGTTAAGGAGTGCATGGCACAACCTTGATGACCTGTCTGAGTTCATTAACAATATCGACTACAACGAGAGAGATAGTAATGATAAGTATATTAATGACATCTCCAAAGTAAGAAGTACTATTGAATCACTCCCTAAACTTGTTGCAGCTCTTAAGAAGCTGGAGGATGAGGTTAAGAAGGAAGTAGAGGAAGGTGGTAGCTTACGTGGAGGTAGAGAAAAAGGAATGTTTGAAGATGATCTTGGAGGATAGCGCAAGTTTTACTTATACTGGTTTACATAACTTTACAGAGAGGATCTTAAGGGAGATTTTTGTAGCCAATAGGGAGAAGGTTACTCTAGAAGTGACTAAAAAGGAGAAGAAGATTTTAAATGATGAGCTGAGGTTTTATCCTCATTTATTTTTAAAGGCTCCTAAAGGACAGACGGAATATCATCTTGTAGGTCCTAATGGATTACTCGTAGAGATTAAGGACAATGACGATCAATGACAAAGAGGCCTTCGAGTATGAAGGCATTGATGACCTGACATTTAGGTCTTTAAGGTATATGCAGCATGATGAGATGCAAATTACTCTTACGACTAAGGAGTATGACAAGCTTATGCATGACCTTGATCGTGACGCCTATAGTTTTACTATACATGATAGTAAGGTTACAGGACCAAATGGTTTGAATATTATATTTAATGTCAAAGAAGGAAGATATACATAGACAGGTATATGACCTGATAGACGAAATACCTATTCTGTCCTATATGACTTCCCTGGACAGGCCCTATGCGGACATGATTCCGAGGGACGATAAAGGGAGGATTAAGGTAGATGTTACAAGGCCGCACATTCTAAAGGATATGGATTTCTTTAGACCTGCGGCTCTTCACTTTCAAAAACAGGGATGCTATACACACCTGATGCCTAACCCGCATCCTAAGTCAGATTATATGAAATTCTGGCTTGAGGAGATAAGGCGGTGTAAGGAAGGGTATGTGAGGAAGAAGGATGGTGAGTGGATACCAGGTTATTACTATTGGTATTTAAACTACTGTCCTATCATGAAGACAGTTACATTGGAGGAGCATGACGAATCAGATTTAAAACGTGCTGAGAGGGTATTTACTTTTCCTGATGTTTGGGATAGTGACTATCTGTACTTCCATTACTTAGAACACGCAGAGCAAAGAGGACTACATGCAGTAGTGCTTAAGACAAGGGGACGTGGATTCTCTTATAAGGGCGGAGGTATTATGGATAGGAACTACTATCACATACCACAGTCAAAGAGTTATGCACTTGCTTCTGAAGGGGAATATCTTAAAGGGGATGCTATACTTGATAAGTCCTGGGATATTATGGATTTTATAGATGAGCACACACCTTGGAAGAAGGCAAGAGATGAGAAGGATACTGCAATGCACAGACGTGCATCGTATAAGGATCCTAAGTCAAAGGTTGTTAAGGGGTATAAGTCTGAGATTATAGGTGTTACTCTAAAGAACCAACCAGAGAGAGCTAGGGGTAAGAGGGGTAAGGTTATACTGTTTGAGGAGGCAGGAAAGTTCCCACACCTGTTAAAAGCATGGTCAATTGCAAGACCTTCAGTGGAGCAAGGTAATGTGACGTTTGGTACGATGATAGCATTTGGTACAGGTGGTACGCAGGGAGCTGACTTTGAAGGTATCAGGACTTTGTTCTCACAACCTGAAGGTTATCGTATACATGCAATACAGAATGTGTTTGATCAGAATGCACCAGAGGATAATCTATCAGGATGGTATTGCGGGGAGTATCTTAATAGGGAAGGGTACTATGATAAGGATGGTAACTCAGATGTATTCTCTGCTCTTATTGAGATTATTGAAGAGAGGGAAAAGGTAAAGAAGGCTACTACTGATCCTAATGCTATGATACAGGAGCGGGCTGACCGTTCTATAACTCCACAGGAGGCAATGATGAGACGGGAGGGTAGTATCTTTCCTGTTGAAGATCTTAAGATACAAAGGTCTGAGGTGGAAGCACATCCTGCAAGATGGACTGATAGGATATTTAATGTTGACCTAGTAAACCGTAATGGTCAGATTGAGCTGAAGCCTTCTGATAATTATCCTATTAAGGAGTTCCCTGTAAGAGATAACTTTGGACTGCATGGTTGTGTAGAGATATTTGAGCATCCCCCTGAGGATGAGGTACCGTCTAATATGTACATAGCGGGAGTTGACCCTTATGATGATGATATATCTACTACTGCATCACTTGGTTCTTGTTTAGTTATGCATAGGATTACGGGAAGGATAGTAGCAGAGTATACAGGGAGGCCGGCAACTGCAGAAAAGTTTTATGAGATATGTTACAGGCTTATTAAATACTACAACGCAAAGTGTAATTACGAGAATAATAAGAAAGGCCTGTTCTCATATTTTGAGAAACGCAATGCATTATACCTACTGGCAGACACTCCTAAGATTTTGAAGGATATGCAGATTATGAAGACATCTACGTTTGGTAATACTGCTAAAGGAACAAATGCTACTAAGAATGTAAACGCCTGGGCAAGATCTCTTATTAAGTCATGGTTATTAGATACTGCATACTCTGAGGAGGAAGGTCAGGATCATGATAGACTTAATTTGCATACAATATGGAATACGGCAATGCTAAAAGAACTTGAGATGTATAATCCTAACTATGGCAACTATGACCGTGTATCAGCGTTTGGTATGGTACTTATTTTAAAGGAAGATTTATTTAAGTTAGAGGTAGTAGATGAGCCTAGAACATACCCATCCTTCTTCGACAACAGACCATCCATGAGAGGAAACCGCCATAGGAGAGAATCTAAACAATTGTTCTCTGGCTTTACTCCCATGCACATGCGTCATAAAAAGTAACTAATTTTGTGCTCATGGCCGTATCTGATTATGGACTGAGCGGGTTTCCGTCTCAGAAGAGATCCCTCAACCAGAAGGGGGAAAGCTGGAGAAAGAAGTGTGTGAAAGCAGCGATAGATCATGCATTCTCTGCAACTGAGTTCAAGACGAACTACAGCGAAATGAGGTCTAACATCGATCTCTACAACAATAGGTTGAACGATAAAGAGATGATGGAGTTCTGCGACCCATTCTCGTTAGGATCAGATTCTTTTCCTATAAAGCCTCGCAACTATCCTATTGCTTCACCTAAGATAAATCTTCTCATAGGCGAAGAGGCAAAGAGGGTCTCTGACTTTAAAGTCAAAATAGTAAACGAAGATGCGGTCTCTGAAAAAGAAAAAGAGATTAAAGATAGATATCTAAAAACTTTTGTAGAGGAGATTATTCAAAAGCCTGGTATTACAGAAGAAGATATACAGAAAAAGTTAAAAGATCTTGAAAAGTGGAGAAAGTATGAGTACCAAGATTTACGTGAACGTAGAGCTACTCAATTACTTGAACACATCAAACATGAAGAAAAGATAGATAAGAAATTCAATGATGGATTCTTAGATGCACTTCTTACAGGGTTAGAGATCTATTCTATTGATATTGTAGGAGGGGAACCTTCTATGAGAAAATGTAATCCGCTTAATATTAAAACTATCCGTACTTCGGAAAGTAATAGTATTGAAGATTGTGATATTATTGTAGAGTACAAATACTACTCTCCAGGTAAGATCATTGACATGTTCCATGATCACCTTAAGCCTTCTCAAGTATCTATGCTTGAAAAAGGTAAAGCAGGTTATTCTGCAGATGATAACAAGTCGTTTATTAATCTAGGAGAAAAAGAGCCAGATCTTCCGTCTATCAATCTTATAGAAAATACAGAAGGTAATCTAATAGCCTCTGATGAGATGAGCGATAATTCATATCATCTTCCAGAGTATACAAGTACTGGATCTATCTTAGTTACAAAAGTAGCTTGGAGATCTTATCAGAAGGTAGGTCGTCTAAAGTATTACGATGACGTTACTGGAGATGTGCAGTATAAGCTAGTTTCAGAGTACTACGAAATAGATTCTGCTAAAGGAGAAGAAGTTAAGTGGTATTGGGTAACTGACTGGTGGGAAGGTACACGTATCGGACAAGACATCTATGTTAAGATGCAAGCATTTCCGATTAAGGCGTATTCAATGTCAAACCCTTCTATCTCACAATGTCCTTATGTAGGATCAGCGTATTCTATGAATGATGACGACATTACCTCTCTGATGGGAAGAATGAAGCCTTATCAGTATTTGTATAATGCATTTATGTGGAAGACACAGGATGCCTTTGCAAAGTATAAAGGGGTTATCGGAACCATTGACCTTGCACGTACTCCTGATGGATGGGAGTTCGAAGATGTTCTGTACTATGCAGAACGTATGGGTTGGATGGTAGAGGACTCATTTAAAGAAGGTGATAAGGGAGCTTCTACTGGTAAACTTGCCGGTAATCTTCCTGGAAGAAGTACTCCTATGGATTTTAACCTTTCTGGTTACATACAACAGAATCTTTCTATGCTTAACTTCTTGAAGGTTGAGATGGGAGAGATATCAGGAGTATCTAAGCAAAGAGAGGGCAGCATACATAATAGAGAATTAGTAGGTAATGTGGATAGGTCTGTTACACAGTCCTCTCATATTACTGAGGTATACTTCAGCATGCATGAAGATATAAAGAAAAGAGCTCTTACTGCTTTACTTGAAGCAGCTAAGTTTGCATACAAGGGTAAAAAGAAAATAGTACAACATATATTGGATGATATGTCGTCTGAGATATTTGAGCTTGATGGTGACCACTTCCGTGAAATGGATTTTGGTATTGTCATGTCAAACAACCTTATGGACACTCAAATGAGAGAAAGGTTCATACAGCTTGCTCAGTCGGGACTACAAAATGATAAATTGAACTTTAGTCAATTGATGGATATTATGACTGATAGGTCTATCTCAAGCATGAGACGTAAAATTGAAACTGCAGAAGATGATGCAATTAAGCGTCAACAAGAACAGCAGCAACAACAGATACAGTCTCAGCAGCAAATGCAACAGCAACAGCTACAGGCTAGTGTCGAGATGAAACGAATGGACCAAGATCATGAAACTAATATTGCTCAGGCAAGCAATGATAAAGATCTTGCAGTTCAAAGAATGAAACAATCCTTCCAAGTTGAAGGAGATGAAGTCAAAAGATTAAAGGTAGAATACGATAAGATGGAGAAGGACCTTGATAGGGAGCATGAGGCACGTCAGAAAGAGTTAGACCGCCAAGCGGACATAGCTAAGCAACGTACCTAACATTAAATTGCTATAAAAAGGACCATCATAATTATGGGTAAAAGCGTGGTTTAAATTAAAAGTGAATATTATATAGTCTAATTTTGTACGTTAGAAACATGGCAGAAGAAACAAATGACATTTTTGGTGGATTTGATCTCAGTAATGAGAGCTTTATTCACTTTGATGATAAAGGAGAAATTATCGATGCTCCTAAAGAAGAAAAGCAGGACACAGCTCCTGAGAAGATCGATATTGAAACTCCGTCCAGCGAGGCGGGAGAAGTAAAGCCAGAACCTCAACTAGAGGGAGAGTTGTTAAAACCTTCCTCTGAGGGCGCTCCCTCTTCTCCATCCGAACCGTTAAGGTTATTTGCCTCGGTGCTTTTGGAGGAAGGCGTTATTGACGCTGAAGACGACAGATTGGAAGGTCTTTCCGGACCTTCTGATCTTGTCGATCTTATTAAAGACACTATTCGTAAAAACGAATTTGCTGATCTAAATGATGATGCTAAACAAATGTTGGATGATTACCGTAAGGGAATCCCATCAGAAGTCATTCGTAACTACAACAATCAGCGTTTGCAGTTAGAGAGACTAGAAACATCTCAGATACTTCCTAGTGACGAAGATAGTGAAGAGCTAACTAATCAAAAGGAAAACATCAGAAAGTCTTTAATCTACAACTCTTTTATCGCAAGCGGTATAAATGAAGAACGTGCTCAGAAACTAACATCAAGATCATTGGAGCTTGGTGATGATGTAGATGATGCGGCTTCTGCTCTAAAAGATCTTAAGTCTCTTAATGAGAAAAAGATGGAAGAGCAACGTCACTTTGCAGAGTCTCAAAAATCAGAGGCAAACGAAAGAGTGAAAAAGATTGAAAAGCGAATCTTAGAAACTGAAGAGATACTTCCTGGAATGAAGATCCCTGAACGTAAAAGAAAAGAGCTTTTCGATCAGATGACGCAACCTACTAAGGTTACAGAACAAGGACCTACATATGCTATACAGGAATTGAGAGCCAAAGACCCAGTGACCTTTGACCTTCGACTCCACTACTTAGCATCTCTAGGTCTCTTTAACGATAATCCGGATATCTCGGTATTCGGACGTACAGTCAATACAAAAAGTGTAAAAAAGTTTACTGACTCTCTTGAGAATCAGAAAGCAAATAATTTTGGAGGCGGGTCTACTCGCCAACAGACATTTGGTAGCGTAGATACAGAGCTACTCAAGTCATTGGATAATCTATTTTAAACTAAAAACAAAATGCCACAAATTTCTCCATTTCAGATGACGGAGGCTCAATCGTGGGCAGGTCTTACAACTTCCAATCACATGGGAGCTATTTATCAAGCCGCTCCACAAAAAGCCTCCAACCTAATGAGAAGAATCTATACCTCTAACTTTGGTATGGATCTCGACAGTTATCTATCTGACATTCCTTACAAAGTAATGGAAACAGATGATGATTTTACATGGGAACTAATCGGTTCCGCTAAGAAGAATGTTCCATTGGTAGAAGCTCAAATTGCAGGTACTGCAGTTGTTGCTACTGACCAGCCTGGACTTAACTTCTCTCGATTCGATCTTATATTCCCAGAGCAACACTTCACAGATGTTCACACTATTGTAGGACACAAAAATGAAGTGTATCAATTACGTATCGTAGCAGATCCAGTTCCTGATGGAACTAACTGGCGATACACTGTAGAGCTTGTAACAGGTGATCCTGCTGCCTTTATGCCAGTAGAAGAGCTTGACGCAGGAACTCGTTTCAGCCGTGAATGGTCTCTTGTTGAATCTACTCTTTCTAAGAAAGGTGGTGGTATCAACTTCGAGTCTCCGTTCACTATGCGTAATGCATTCTCTATGATCAGAATGGAGCACACTTCTCCAGGAAACATGATCAACCGACCATTTGCTACTAAGTGGCAAGCAGTAGGTGAGGAAGGTGAGCTTGTTACTCACACTACTTGGACTCAGTATGAGGATTACGTGTTCGATTACCAATATCGTCAAGAGAAAAACCGTCTCCTAATGTTTGCTAGAAGCAACAAAGGTGCTAACGGTGAGTATCACAACATTGGTAACTCAGGACATATCATCAAGCAAGGAGCAGGTATCCGTGAGCAAATGGAAGCGTCTAACACTTCTTTTTACAGCTCATTTGATATTGATTTCTTGACTGAAGTTCTTGTTGACCTTTCTGAAGGAAAACTTCCTACAGATGAGCGTCACTTCATTCTACGTACAGGTGAGAGAGGAGCACTACAGTTCCACAAAGCTCTAGAGACTCACTCTCAGTTATTCACTCCTCTACGAAATGATAGCCGTATGTACTCAGCT
>Ga0098052_1002360_pt1 | contig 11441 bp, 8 predicted proteins | sample 15_taG_FD_81591 | JGI IMG/M metagenome (GOLD analysis project Ga0098052, IMG submission 81591) | Marine viral communities from the Subarctic Pacific Ocean - 15_ETSP_OMZ_AT15312 metaG | ecosystem: Environmental > Aquatic > Marine > Oceanic | place: Pacific Ocean | collected 2015-01-18 | reverse complement strand
CGGATGTTGCATCGAAATAATTCCGTCATCCACCCGTATGCGTCACTTCGTTTATCGGTTTTGTTACGGCGCTTGGAAGAGGAAGGCAGCCGATATCAATATTCGATAAACAAACGCGTCGCTGAAGCCGCTGCAGAGAAATCACTCATCACGGCGCTAGCCGTCAAGGCCGTTTCGTTACTACCGAGCTTTGAGCAGTGGGCAGAGAATCTTCGCAAAACAGGACTTAAAGCACAGTTTTCCAAACTCGGCGCGCTGAGCGTCGGCGCCCTGTTGCTATGCTTGGAAAAACGCATCAGCTACCCACGCATGCTGCTTGATGTGGCTCAAGGGCGTAACTATCGACTCATCCAGCATCAACGGGACTATTTGCTCGAGTATAGTGAAAGCCTGGACATGGCGGACTACCGTGCCCCCGCTCAGCGTCACCGGGTTAGCTATAAAACCGCGTCTTTGTTGGCGGCCGGTCAAGGCCTTCAAAAAGAGGTCGACCTCAGCCAAGTCAAGCTCCCAGGTAATATCACCTCTCCCCCAGAAGCACTGAAAGCACACCAGCCAACGTTACCGGAGGCAAGTGTTCAAACGGTATTGACCACGCTGAGTGAGCTGATGTGCCAAGCTAATTTACTGACGCTGCCCGGTTTGGTCTCAGGTGCGTTAGCAGGCCGCGTCCCTTCTACAAGCCTGCCGCTAGTCGATGAGCTGCGCATTCGTGATGGGAATAGGTTTGCGTTCCCTACCCCCCATGATACCCAACACGATATGGAGGTGAATTTATCGACCGGTGTGACGCCTAGTTGGCGGGATATGAGTAAAGTCGAGCAGCAAAAAAGTGCGAATCGTCTTTATACAGAAGTACTGGAGGTTCTAAAAGGATATACAAAGCGCCAATCGCGGCGGACGGCCTCACAGCTCGATAAGCTAACCAACCGATACGAAGGAGAGGTGAGCGCCTGCGTAATGCTGTTAGTTCGGTGGATAAGCTTTCTAATGCGGCGAGGCAAAGTCGGGAAGCAAAACGACTATGCGCAAAGCTCGTTAACGCGCTATTTCTCGTCATTAAAGACGGCATTTGCCGAGTTCGGCTACCAGACAAACCTAGTCGATCACGACGAAGAGGAGGTGACAGCGCTGTATGCCAAGATGTTGACATTCGTCGAGTTGGCGTCGCAAGACGTGACATATTTTAGCCACCGACTGCGCGATTTTCATGCCTGGGCTGAAACGTTAGGGGTGGCGAGCCCTGACTGGCAGGAGCTATCAGTCTCGGACGATCGGCGCAGCGTGCGCCCAGGCATGCTAGTACAAAGTGAGTATCTTGCGTGCCAGTCAGTGCTACTTGCGAAATGGAGACACCACAGCGATGAAACGTTCCTGCTACTGGGATTTGTGCTGCTGCTCACCTTTCGGTTTGGTCTGCGGGCGCAGGAGGCCATTGGCTTGCAACGCAGTGATTGGTGTGAGCATCAAAACACCCGCTGGGTCCTGATTCGCGACAATGCCCAGCGTAAGCTGAAAAGCGATTCGAGCCGACGTGCCGTGCCTCTGCTTTTTGCGCTGGATGGTAGCGAAGAAAATATCATCGAACAGGTGTTCAGTCGTTTTACCTCATTGGCAGGTAATGACGTAAAACGGCCAATCTTGTGTGAGCTTTATGAAAGCCAGGCACGGCTCATCTCTTGGTCGCGGCAGGTCAGTCCGGTGTTAATACAGTTGCTTCGCCAGGGGACATCAAGTGACGGGCTAACACTGCACCATTGTCGCCACGCCTTTTATAACACCTTGGCACCGGCTCTATTCGGTATTAACACAGCGCTAACCCAATCGATATGTAAGGGTGTCGATGCGCGAGCGATACGCCAACAAGTATTAGGAGCTAATCACACGGTATCGCGTCGCAGCGGCATGGCGTCGGCGAGGCTGATGGGGCATCGGCACCCGCGTATTGGTTTGTTGAATTACAGTCATTGTTTATTCGATTGGGCGGATCAACTAACGCCCGTTTGTCATCAACGGGCAAGGAAAATTGCCGGTGTTCTACACACGGGCAACCTGCGACGACTTAAAGCCCCGGCGCTTGAGCAGGTCGATATCACCGTGCCCTATGCTGAGTTGACCTTCACGGCCTTATGGAAAATGCTGCGGTTTGTCGGGTTGGGCATGAGCTATGAGCGTGCTGGTCAGCGGGTCAATATCAGCCCAGAAAACATTGAGACGATCGCAAAAGGCGTTCGGCAAGCTGAGTCACATATGCGGTTCAAGGTGAAAAACAATAATGATAGGTGGGTCAATGGCGAAACCTATCCATATATCTTCTTGAGAAGCCTGGGCGAAAAAGCATGGCGTCGCTTCTTTGAGCATATTGAGAAGATAAAGGAAAGTGATTTGGCCGTTAAAGGCGAGTGTATGGGCCTCAATGAATTGCCTTTTTTAATTAGCAAAAATCGCCAGCTATTAATGAGCCACGAGACTCACCTGCGGTTCTTTATGAAGGTATTGGCACTTTTTGGGGTGCCAAAGCAAAATGTACAAGTGGTGTCAAGGAATATGCCAGACGAGATGGTTTATGCATTGAAAGATAATGGTTTGCATGCAGACGACGAAATCGATGGCTTCCAGCTCGACCCGTTTCCCATCGTGGTAGAGGGTGTCTTGGACCGTCGTCAACAATACGCCGCCCTTCGCCTCAAAAGGTCGCCGGTTGGCACTGTGCGCAATAGCCATGAACTCGCCGTTGCAGTCTTGGCATGTGGCCTGTTCGGTGGACTATCTTCTCCTGCGCTGGGAGATTGTTAGCGATCCACTGCCTTATTTACTCAAGCCAGTTGGTGCCGATCGCATGAATGAGCATTTTGGTATTAGCGGCCATAAGGCGCTGTTAGCTCAACTTGACTACGAGCTTTTGAAGTTGGCTTTTTAGTGATACGGCTGTGCTGAACATGCCGGAATCGCGCTAGATTGCCGGATTACGAAATGCTTCATCCGTATTGCTTGTGGTACGTATTGATTCTGCTGGCAATATGCCTTCCTCCTACAAAACCAGCGGCATACAGGCAAAGCAAGCTTGTATTGCAGTCCGTTATGTATAGTTCAGCACAATCGCAAAAATGGTTTACGGTTACATTCTCTGTAAGGGCTAGGCCAGCGCAACGATCTAAAGTCTGCTTGAAAGCGACAAGGCCAGTTACCTTCAAGGTGGCTACGCTTGCATCTTGCCACCGAGATACTGAAGTGGACCCCGAAATTTGGACAGGTGCCTAAGCTCTGATTCATCATCTCCACAAGGAGGAGAGTCATGAGCAAGAAACGCAAGCAGTACAGCGCATCATTCAAGTCTAAAGTCGCCCTGGCCGCCCTCAAAGGTGACGAGACCACCTCCGAGATTGCTGCCCGGTTCCAGATCCATCCCACCATGGTCAGCACCTGGAAGCGTGAACTGCTGGAGAACGCTCCTGAGCTCTTCGAGGGCAAGAAGAAGACCGCCAAACAGACCGACGAGCCCAGCGCTGATGAACTCTATCGCGAGATTGGCCGGCTGACGGTGGAACGTGATTTTTTGTCGCGCAAGCTCGATCAGTAAGCCGTCAGCGCCGGTTGGCGATGATCGAGCGAGCGGATCCCCACATCAGCATTTCGCGCCAATGTGAGCTGCTCAAACTGAGCCGCTCATCAGTGTATTACGTCCCTCGTGAGCCACGTCAGGAGGATCTGGAACTAATGTATCTGATTGACCAGCAGCACCTGGAAACGCCGTACTATGGCGCCCGCAAGATGCGGGTTCACTTGCAGCACCAAGGCTACCGGGTCAACCGGAAGCGGGTGCAACGGCTGATGCGCACCATGGGTATCCAGGCCGTGTATTCGCGCCCCAGAACCAGTATTCCCGGCGATGGGCACAAGATTTACCCGTACTTGCTCAAGGGGCTGGCGATCGATCGTCCCAACCAGGCGTGGGCGACTGATATTTCGTATATTCCGCTGGCTCGGGGCTTCATGTACCTGGTCGCCATCATCGACTGGTACAGCCGCAAAGTGCTGTCCTGGCGGGTCTCCAACACCATGGACACGAACTTCTGCATTGATGCCCTGGAGGAGGCTCTACAGCGCCACGGGACGCCGGAGATCTTCAATACCGATCAAGGCGCCCAATTCACTAGCGACGCTTTTACAGCGGTACTGAAGGAGCACAGCATCCGGATCAGCATGGACGGCAAGGGCTGCTACCATGACAACATCTTTGTGGAACGGCTCTGGCGCAGCGTGAAGCACGAGTGCGTCTACCTCACCGCCTTCGAGGACGGACAGCACCTGAAACAGGCGCTCAACCGCTACTTCCGGCATTACAATCAGAACCGATACCACCAAACCCTTGAGTACCAAACACCCGATGAGGTGTACTACGGACACCCCCTATCCTTGGCAGCCTGAGCCAAGGGAAACAACCGGATCAGAGCTTAAGGACACGATCAGGTTGTCCAACGGAATGGGTCCACCTCATGAAACCCCCATCATATGGACTGAAAACTTTCGGAGAGAAAAATAAAGTCGGTAACAAAAATAAAAATAATAATAAAATCAGATAAATACTATATTAAAAAAGTTGGTAACAAATTAAAATTTATAAAATATCGTGTATGCAGTCTTCTCACCCCGCCGGATCGGCTGGTGCCAGCAGCACCGGCTGGCCATCTTCCCTCCTACGTAGCGTGCCCGTTAGACTGAGACCGTGCCGAGAGGGGTAAGCAACCTCATGTACCACTGGCAAATTGATCATGCCGACAGCGCGACTAATGACTTCGGTTTCCACGCTACCGAGTAGAATCGGCATCTGCCCGCCGGTGTCGGAAAGCGTCGTGTCTGATTCCCATAGGCGCAGAACGTCGCGGCTATTACCGTTCTGTGCGGGCCGGATCATGGTCAATACAGGCAATTGGCCATCCTGTAGCCGCGGGATCACTGGTAGCGCGTCAACTGAGACTGTCGAGTCGAGATAGCGTGGCAGGGTCTGCAAGGTGAGGCCGTCGGCGCGAACCCAGCCGGCATTTCTCGCCGCTGTCTCTAAGGCAGCCGACGTTCCCGCCCATTGAAGCGCGAAGGGTTCTTCCGTTTCGCCCACCAGGTCGGTTCTACGCACCGCGAGGGATTGCCAGCCCGAGGTAAGCCAGGCATCGCGGGAAATGACCTGCACGGGTGCCGGGGGCGGCGTGTACATGGTTACGGCCTGCGGCAGGGCCTGCCATGAATGCCAGGCCCCGAACCCGAGGAAGGCGGTCAAGGCCAGCGTGATCGTTATGCCCGGCCTGGCCTTACGCAGGTCGGTGCGACGAAAGGCAAGTGCAAAGCATAGCGTAAGCCCGGTTCCTAGCAGCAGGCCGCCAACGACATCCGATGGCCAGTGGGCAGAGAGATACAAGCGCGAGGACGCGATGATACCCACGATGACAGAGAGCGACATAGCTATCACCTTGCGCCAGGGGGGCGGCAAGCCGGTCCAGGCAAACCAGATGAGAAGCCCCATCAGCGTCGCGGCACCGGTGGCGTGGCCACTCGGGAAACCGAAGACCTGGGCACCCTCGTAAAGCGCAAGCGGGCGCGGTATCGACATTGCGGCCTTGAGCAGCGTGGCGATGCCGGAGGCAATGGCGATGCTCAGCACAAACCCAAGGGCGAGGTGCCATTGCCTACGCAGCAGCAGCCAGACAGCAACCACGGCAGTGGATACGATAATGACGTTGGTGTCACCAAAGCCGGTGAGGAAGGTGACGACTTGATCCCCCGGTTCGGTACGCAGGTGGCTAAGCGCCTGGCTGATCGACCGATCAGCTGCCGCCAGCCCACTGCGTTCGGCCACCTCTTGGGCCAGCATCGCCAGAGCGGCGGCGACGAAGGCCAGCGGCATACCGACCAGGATGAGCGGTCGCAGATCGTCCGAGGGCGCGAGAAGCGATATTGCCAGAGCTCTAGCTCGGCCCGCGCCGCTTTTCCGCAACCGCCTAATGAGCCGCAAACGCAGGACATCAAGCGCTGGCCCGACCCTAGTCAGCATCAGGCGAATCAGCAACACGATAGCGAGGCCAGCTGCGAAGATGATGCCGACAAGCACCAGCAGTCGCATGCTCGCGTGCCCCACCAGGCCGAGCCCGAGGCCAGCCGCTGCGCCGGGGAGGATGTGCGCGGGAGCCCAGACGATTGCGGAAGTAACGTTTGCCGCCAGAAAACGGGCGGGGGCCATGCCCGACACTCCTGCCATGACCGGTATCACGGCGCGCACTCCCGGTGTGAAACGGGCGATCAGGATACTCTTGCCGCCATGGCGGGCGAAGAAGGCATTGCTGGTATGGATAAGGTTTGGACGTCCCTTAAGCGGCCATGCGGTAGTGATGCCATCGCGCCATTGATGACCGACCCAGAAAGACAGACCGTCTCCGGCGATTGCCCCAAGGGTTGTGGCAATCAGGATCGGCCATAGCGCCAGATGTCCAAGGCCAATGGCGGCACCTAGGGCAACCAGCACGGCGGTCCCGGGCACGAGGGCCCCGATGACGATGATTGATTCTCCGGCCGCAAGCACGAAGGCCGCCACCACCGCAATCCACTGGTGTTGTTCGAGAAACATTGTCAGCGATGCCATCAGCTCACCAAGCGTCATGTCTTTTCCTTCATCTAGAATTGCCCCCCCACCTGATGCTTACATTTAGCCCACTGGGTTCGCGGTTTGTAAGGGTCAGCACGGCATGTTGGCGTTGGGCCAATTCCGCAACAATCGAAAGGCCAAGCCCACTGCCGGTCGTTTCTTGCCCCGAGGCGCGCCGAAAGCGCTCGGTCACTTTATCCAACAGCTCTGCAGGGAGGCCAGGGCCGGTATCGCGCACGATCAGTTGCGGCAGGCCTTGCCAATGCGTCAACTCAACTTCCACACGGCCACCTTCCGGCGTGTAGCGCAAGGCGTTATCCAGCAGGTTACGTACGAGAATACCCAGTTCGACGCCGTCGGCATCTACCTCCAGGCGAGTTAAGCCAGTGAGTACCAAGTGCTGATTGCGCTGTTCAGCGATTGGCCAGAGCTCTGCCATCAGCTCGGCGACAATCGGGTAAAGGTCCACCGCCTTTGCGGACGTCGCAGCAACTTGGTCGAGGCGCGCCAGTACGAGCAATTGCTCCACCACCCGCTGCAGCCGCTCGACCCCGATATAGGCCTTTTGTAACGATTGCTCGCCACCCGCCTTGGCGTTATCCAGGTGAATCTTCAGCGCTGCCAGCGGTGTGCGTAATTCATGAGCCGCGTCAGCGGTAAAGCGCCGCTCGCGTTTCAGCGTTTCTTCCAGCCGGGCAATAAAGTCGTTGAGCGAGCTGCGCAATCCCCCCAGCTCTTGAGGCACAGGCTGTTCGATACGGCTCAAATCATGGGCACTTCGCCCTTGTACCTGATTGGAAAGCACCTGGACTGGCTCTATGCCACGCCGAATAATTCGGTTCATCAGCCATAACAGCAGCGGCAACAGCAGCAGCATCGGCCAGAGGTTGTTCCAGGTCATCCGCTCTACCACTTCCTGATGAAAACTGCTCCGCAATCCCATGCTGATCCACGTATCGCTGGCCACGTCGAACATGCTGAAAACTCGCCAGCGATGTCCATCGTAATTTTCCCAGCGGAAGCCTTCTTCATGCGGCGTGGGAAATGGCCCGGCATCATTCCACCTGCCTCCCAGTAGTTTGGGTGCCCCTTGTGCGTCCCAAAAGCCCAGCACTAATTTAAGTTCTTCTTCGTGATAGAGCGTGGGGGCAATATTGTCGGCAGTGATTATCGCCTCGCCTTCGCTATATTGCCGGGCAGGATGTTCTGGAAGACTCATCCGTGTGGCGAGGCGAGCATAGTCGTTCTGGGTGGCATCGGGGTCGAGTTGGCTGGCCACAATACGGCTATGCAAACTGAGCTGAGTATCCAGGATTTCTTCCAATTCGTGATCTGTGATCAGATAGGCCGCGATGGCAGATAGCCCAACGGCGATGACAATGACCAGCGCTAACGTCCGAACTAAATATCGCCGAATCGAGATCATACCGTCTCACTGTCTAGACGGTAGCCAATGCCGCGAACGTTGATAATCAGCCCCTTATTGAATTTTTTACGCAGATGATGAATGTGGACTTCCACTGCATTAGATTCCACTTCCTCCCCCCAGCCATAAAGCAGGTTCTCCAACCGAGGGCGAGAGAGGACTTTATTGGGGTGCCTCGCCAACTCCAGCAGCAAAGCATATTCTCGTCTTCCTAGCTTCACTTCTTTCCCCCGCCATAAAACGCAGTGCTGCGCTTCGTCAATACTGAGCGCACCAAGGGTAATCAACTGGGAGGCGCGACCCTCGGCACGGCGTGTCAGCACACGTAGGCGCGCCAGCAGCTCCTGGAGGTCGAATGGTTTAAGCACATAGTCGTCAGCACCAGCATCCAGCCCGCGGATCCGCTCTTCGATGGCATCGCGGGCAGTCAGAATCAAAAGCGGCAACGCTGAGTCCTTTCTTAATTGATGCAGCACCTGCATTCCATCCATATCCGGCAACCCAAGGTCAAGAATCATGGCAGTGAAGGCTTCACTGCTAACCGCACTGAGTGCCTCGCGGCCTTTGGTAAACCAGTCCACCGTATAGCCCTCGCGCTCCAGAGCCGTTTTAATCCCATCGCCGAGTAGTGGGTCATCTTCGATTAGTAGCAGCCGCATAGCCCCCTCCCGATTAAAAGCATCATCATCGCGATGATCCCTTAAGGCTTACTTAACAACATTTCATTGAAGGCTATTTTCTGGCTTACCAGGTTTTTCACCCTTTTTTATTGACCAATACGCGAGCGTTTAAGTCGATCTTAAGTTTCCCCGCCCCAAGCTGCCCATAGAAATTAGCTAAGCCGTCGAAACAATCATCAAAACGTTCAGGCCTTATCGGAGTGCTCGCGCATGCTATTGCTCTCGCGTATTAGAACCAACCCTCAGTTGAAGACCCTCGCACGCAGGTTAGAAAAGCGCCTAAAACGGGTTCTGGTGGCTGCTCTTCAGCGGATGCTGCCACCACCTTCGCCAGAAACCATCGATAGCCTTGAAGGCGTAACACGTATTTTGATTATTCGCCCCAATTTCCGTCTTGGCAACGCGCTGATCAGCACCCCAGTGATTGATGCCCTGCGCCAGCGCTTTCCCGCAGCACGCATTGACTACCTAACCACCGATAAAACGCTGCCCCTCCTCGCCCAACAGCCCGTGGATTATTTTCATGTGCTATCACGCACGGCGATTTTACGCCCTTGGCAGTGCCTCTCGTTGCTACGCCAGCTGCGTGCTGCGCGTTACGACCTGGCGGTACAAGTCAGTTCGGGCTCGACCACCGGCTTGATGGTTACGCGTTTGATTAATGCTCGCTACAGCATGGGCCGTCGCCGTGGCGCATTGCGCAGCTATCACGTTGAAGTGGAAGGGCGCGCATCTCACGCCTACGAGGATATCGTATTGCTGACACGCCCGCTGGGCATTGCCTGCCGCCCACGCCCAACGCTGCTTCTCACCCTAGCTGAGCGCCAGCAGGCACTGAGCCAGCTCCAACAACTCGCAGTGCCTATGCAAGCCAATGGCAACGGTGCCCCCTTTATAGCCGTGTTTGTGGGTGGCCATCAGAACAAGCGTTGGCCGCTGAGTTTCTGGCTACGGCTCATCACCGACCTGGAAACACGCTCGCTCGCGCACGTGGTATTTGTGGGGCCAGAAGAGGCAAGGCTTGCGCCCACGCTTGCGCAACACATGGCTACCGCCACCTTTGGCTCGCTCTGCTACCCCAGGCCGCTGCGCGAATTTGCCGCCATGCTGGACAACGCCCAACTGCTAATAACACCGGACTCCGGCCCGATGCACTTAGCCGCGGCGCTGGATGTACCCAGCATCGCGCTGTTACGGGAGAAAAAGTCGCTCAGGTTTGCCCCGCAAGGCCCGTTTGACACCCCGCTCTGGCAACCAAGTCACCTCGACGTTCTGAACGCCATTCAGGCAACGCTTGCCCAGGAAACACAAGCTGAACCTGTCTACTTCAATGCGCTGGCTAGCTGATCAGTCAGCAAAGCCATGCCTGTTTAATACCCAACTCTTTTACGAGCGCCTTATTTTGCAAAAAAGCACTATTAACCCAAAGCCTAATGGAAGGGGAGTTAAACGAATCCTCCTTGCATCTGTAAATGCAATATCCGGTTTAAAAGCTTGCTGGATAAATGAGTCTGCCTTTAGACAAGAGGTGACTCTCTGTCTAATCCTCTACCCTTTTTTATTTCTTGTTAATTTTAATTTAGTTGAAAAGGCGTTGCTGTTTTCTTCGCTCACTCTCGTATTGATAGTGGAGCTCATCAACTCCGCCATCGAAAGTACCATTGACCGTATCGGACTAGAACATAACGAACTTAGCGGGCGCGCTAAAGATATGGGGGCTGCCGCCGTCATGATGACCATTTTTTTGATGATGGGTGTATGGTTATGCGTTTTTCTCAACCAAGTTTTCTAAAACCCTTGGCATCCGCTTGGCTTTTATTTCTGGTTGCCATGTCAGCTTTCAGTTTTTTAAATATAGATTTTACGCTAACCGACTATGTATATCGTCTTCAGGGTAATACCTGGGCATGGAAAGACGCCTTGATCACCCAAGATGTTGTTCACAAAGGTGGTAAATGGCTAAGCCTGACCATGGGTTTAGTCACACTCCTATTGTTGATACTAAGCACTTCGATTAATCGCCTTAAAGATTATCGCACACCGCTTTTATATCTTTTTTCCGCAGCGCTTCTTTCGACGCTACTTGTTGCGATGATTAAACACCTGGTGAGCATGGAATGCCCTTGGGATTTAGTTCGATATGGTGGGGCACGAGACTTTATTGGCTTGCTCACCATGCGCCCTGCTTCAATGCCAGCGTCTGCTTGTTTTCCAGCCGGGCATGCCAGCGCAGGGTATACATGGATGGCCCTTTACTTCTTTTTTGCCTCCGTCAGGCCCCATTGGCGGTGGGCAGGTCTTGCGCTGGGATTGGGGCTTGGCCTGACGTTTGGCATCACTCAACAGGTACGCGGGGCGCACTTTCTGTCTCACGACCTCTGGACCATCATGATTTGCTGGAGCGTAAGCTTTGTCCTTTCAAGAATATTATTAACTCCCCGAGTCCATTAATCTTTTCATAAAGTGAGCTTCTCGATGCCTTCTTTGCTGTCCTTGCCTTCAAAAATTATTGACACCATTTGGCACTATCGCCCCACATTAAGCACAGAGCAGCTTGTCTTGTGGGCCGTTGTTATATTCAGTGTTTTTTACAATATACCTTTTTGGCAACAAGCCCTCGCGGGCTATGACCTTCTTGCCACCCAGACATGGCTGACCTTTGCCAGTATGTTCTTGATAATGACCTGCCTTCACTATTTGG
>Ga0098052_1002358_pt1 | contig 11443 bp, 9 predicted proteins | sample 15_taG_FD_81591 | JGI IMG/M metagenome (GOLD analysis project Ga0098052, IMG submission 81591) | Marine viral communities from the Subarctic Pacific Ocean - 15_ETSP_OMZ_AT15312 metaG | ecosystem: Environmental > Aquatic > Marine > Oceanic | place: Pacific Ocean | collected 2015-01-18 | reverse complement strand
TGTACGCACCAGTAGGAGTTGACTTCTCTAGAGGTAACGCTTCAAACTGGGAAACTCCAGGTAAAGTAAGAAACAAACTAACTACAGTTAGAAAATCTTACCATATGTCTGGAAACGCTAAAGATTATGTAGCAGAATTTGCTTTACCTACAAAAGGTGGCAAAACTACTAAACTTTGGATGGACTACGAAGAGTACTTACACATGCTTGACTTTAAAGAAGAGTGTGAAATGTACTACTGGTATGGTCAAAAATCTTATGATTCAAACGGACATACTTATATGAAAGATGAGAATGGACAACCTGTAATCATAGGTCCTGGTCTTTTAGAGCAAATTGTTGAAACAGACACTTACTCTACAATGACTGAAACAAAATTAAAGAACATCATTGGTGATTTATTTTATCAAATGACTGATGCTTCTAAAAAACAAGTGACTCTTTATACTGGTACTGGTGGTGCTAGAGAATTTGATGAGGCTCTTAAATCTCACTTCTCAAGTAATACTTGGAAAGTAGGTGGAGAGAACCGTTTCATCACTGGATCTGGTAGATCACTAGGTATGAGTGGTTACTTTACTTCGTATGAGCATATTGATGGACATAGTGTGAATGTTGTAAAACTTCCTATGTTTGATCACGGTGCTGTTGCACAAGCTCGTTCGAAACACCCAACAACTGGATACTCTCTTGAATCTTATAGAATGGTATTTGTTGATCAATCAAATTATGATGGTCAAAATAACCTTCAAATGATCTCTAAGAAAGGTCGTGAGTCTATGAGATGGTGTGTAGCTGGATCAGTAGTCCCTAGAGGATTTGATTCAACTTCTTCCAGAGCATCTGATGTTGACGGGGCAAGCGTTCATATGTTAAAAACAGCTGGTATCGCTCTTAAGAGATTTGATACTTCGCTTGATATTACATGTGTAGCGTCTTAATTTGGCATTAATTTGCGTCTATATATTGGTTTTTGATTAAGGTTGTGGGGGAGCAATCCCCCACTTCTTTAATTGATTATTATACGGGGAGTTATTCTTTACACCCACTTAATTAAAACTTTAAAAGAACTATTATTATGAGTAAAAAAGTATTTTTAAGGCGACAAGACCTAGGAGGTCACTTGCCTAAAGCAGTAAGAGCTGAAGCGACAACAAGGCTTAGTAGTGTTTATGTAAATAGACAACCTTTAAAGGGGTTTACCCCAGAAGAAGAAAAAAAGTATATGAAAGAAATATTAGATGTTTCGCCTGAGCATGTTGATTGGCCAAAACATTCTAAGAATTTCTGGGCTGATCTTTCAATTCCTGTAGGATTTACAGGTGTTGAATTAGAAATAGGTTTACATGAAGATGGAAGTCCAATAAGTATTATGGATTACATTAAATATAATTTTGCAATTAAGCATCCCTATGTGGCACTAACTAAAGAAGAAATGAATACCGATAGTACTAAAAAGTTCTATATTCAAGATCTTACAAGAGAAGATAAAGTTAAAAATAACTCTATTAAACTTAAGAAAGATGCAGATAAAGAATTTATTAAAGTTTCTTCAAATCCTAGTAATATGAAAAGAATTTTAAGATTGATGTCTAATAGTAATCCTGATAGGATGACTGAGGATCAAATTGAGAATTCTCTTTATGAATTAAAAAACAGCAATCCTAAAAAGTTTATTAGAGTTGCAACAGATAAAAATTTAGAATTAAGAGCAGAAATTGAAGAAATGGTTTCAGCTAGTGTTCTAAGAAAAATTGGAAATCAGATAATTTTTATTGATGAAGTACTTGGTGATACAACAGAAGATACAATTATTCATCTTAAAGATAAAAAGAACTCTGGAAAATTAACTATATTAAGAGCAAAACTTAAAGAATTATCTTTAATATAATATGAATGTAGGACAAATGCATTTAGCAGTTCAGCAAGGAGTGGATAAAATTAATTCACTCCAGGCTGATATGCTATTACCTCAAGAAATAGATATTGAATTAAATAAATCTTTAATTAGATTTATTAATACTAGGTATGGTAAAAACAATACTTATAGAAAAGGATTTGAAGAAAATCAAAAAAGAATTGATGATCTTAGAAGTTTAGTAAAAGAATATGAAGGCAGTACTACTTTTAAAGGACAAATAAATAGTAATACTTGGGCAGATACATTTCGTTTTCCTTCTGATTATATGTATTTAGTTTCACAACAATCTGTAGTAGTATCAAAAAAAGATTGTACACCAATCTCTTATAATACAAATTCATTAAATAATAGTGAGTTAAAACCATATTTTAAAATTGGATTAAGTGAATTTATATGTAATGATAGTACTGAAATTGCTGACTCTATAGTTTTATTTGAAGATATAAATGATGCTACAGCAGGACAAGTAACTATATGGAATAATTATACAGGGACACCACCTGTGATCAACTTTACATTTCCTCAAGATGTTGGACAATTAATTACAGATATAGTTGATAACCCTCCAGCAGGAGTTGAAATTTATTGGGAAGATTTTAATACTTTAAATTTTCCTGGACAGTTTATTGTTATAATAGATACTAATGTAATATCTTGGTTTCAATGGGATTTATCTATAGGAACGGTTTCTACTTTAGCAGCTTTAAACAGTACTTCAGATGTTTTAAAAACAGCTACAGGTAATAATGCAATAACGGATTATAACGAAAAAAGAATAGCATCTAGTATACACATAAATTCTAATACAGTAGGTAATACTTATGTACAACATGATGATATATTTACATTATTAAATGATCCTTTTAATACAACAAAAAAAACAGATCCACTTACTACTATACGTGGTAATAATATAGATATATATACGAATGATATATTTATAATAGACGCGGTTAAAATAACTTATATAAGAAATCCAAAGAAAATTTCACTATCTTTGGGGATTGATTGCGAATTGCCTGAACATACACATCAAACTATTGTGGATATGACGGTAAGTAGCATATTAGAGGAAATTAGTGATCCTCGATACAAGTCTCACGAAGTAGAAGTGAGCAAAAATGAATAAATATTAATTTAAAAAACAAAAAAAATGGCAAGACATTTGTATATTGGAAATGATGTTGCAGTTAGTTATGATGCTTCTACAGGAGCATTAGCTAGCGGTGCAATCGACATTCAAAAATTAAGTGCTACAGGACCTACAAGTATGGTAGCTGGAGACACAATCGCAGATTCCCCACAATTTAGAATTGTGCAGGGGAATGGAACAACTAATATTGTAAGTCCTTGGATTTATGGTAAAGATGTTATTAACTGGAGTGGAAAATCTCATGTTGCGCAAGTAGCACAAGTAAAAAGAGCAACTCTTACTACTAATGCTACAGCTGCAGGAAATCAAACTCTTAAAATTATTAATAAAACTAATGGCGCTGAACCGTTTGAAATGAAGTCTTATGAAATTGCAGTTACAGCAACTATGACTCCTACAGCTCAAACTGCTTTATTAAAGACAGCAATTGATGCAGATTTACCTCATTGGGTAAATGGTGCGGTTACTGATAATGGTGGTAGTATTGACTGTACAGGATTTAAAAAAGGTGAAACTAAAGCTGATGGATCTGTTCAAGGAGAGTTAGTTGAAATGGAATACGCTTGGGGACCTACTGATAATGGTACTACAATGGCTGATACAGCTCAAACTCCAGGTTTAAGAGGTTATGGTGATGGGTATTATGTAAAAGAAATGGAAGAAAATCATAGAGGTGTTCAATATGGATACTATAATAGATTAGAACTTCCTAATACTCCAGCTTTAGTAACAGAAGTAAATGAACCGTATGATATGTATAATATCTCAGCAACTAAAGATGGATCTTCTGCTTCACAAATAAATGGTGTTGATAACATTATTGAAATAAACATAGCATTTGATAATGGAACAGCAGCATTAACAGGAGCATTAGAGTCAGTATTAAACGGATACTTAGGATCTGTTAACTTTGCTCCAATTAACCTATAATATTAACTTTAAAAAATAAAACAAAATGAGTAAATTATCAAATGTAAAATCAGTTTCATTTAGAACTGGTGTTATGACAAGCGCAGGAGATTATCCTACTGCTGGTAGCGATGTAGTTTTACCTGCTGGAGCTTTAGTTCTTCGTGCACATTTAAGCGAAATGACGGCTTTAGCTGGCGGAACAAGTGTAAAATTAGTTTGTGGTTCTACAGACTTAATGAGTGCATTAGCAACTGGGTCTATAGCAGACTACAATGCTCTTACATTAACAGCAAATAAGATTACAGCTCCAGGAGCGTTAAAAGTAACGACTCTTGGAACTTACAGTGGGGGTAGTGATGCTATCATACACGTAGAATACGTAACAGAAGCTGACGAGTAAAATCAGCTAACTTATTAAGACTTATAGGGGGCATTGTCCCCCTATCGGTCTTTTTTTTAAAATCTAAAAATAAAAATAAAATAAATGGCATTATCTATAAATGTATCAGATAATTGTAAATACTTAACAGTAATTATAAATTATACTACTACTTCATCAGTTACTGTAAATTTAGATATAGTAGATTATAATGGGATAAGTATATCAGGAAGTTTAGATCCAACATTCACTATTTCATCTGGTTCAGCACCTATTAATTATCCTATACCTATTAATGATTTAGATATTACTAGTGGAATAGTTACTGTAGTTTTAAATACTGCAGGAAGTGAAATAGCTAAAGCATCAGCATTAGTACATTGTGATATTGATTGCTGTTTAACTAAATTAACTAATGAACTTTTAGAATGCGATTGTGATTGTTTAAAGTGTAACTCAGCATTAGCAAAAGCACAAAAAGTGTTTTTATTAATTAAATCTGCAGATCATGCTTTATCTCAAATTAGTATATTAAATCCTTCAAATATTGCAGGATACTTAAAAGATGCGCAAAATAAATATCTAAAAGCAAAAGAAATCTGTGACGATAGTTGTGGATGTGATTGTTAAAACTAATTAAAAATAAAAAAAATAAGTAATGGCAATTGATGATACAGATTACGATTATGAGGACAGTCCTTCTGAAGAAGGTGACATTTATGAAAGTGATGATGCTAGTTACGAAATAGACGGAGCAATACCGGAATCTGACTTAACTTCTCCATATATAGGAAATCCTGTTCAGCCTCATATGGCCCCAGCTTTCAATGATCCTAGACATGTAGTTTTATCAGCTATGGTAACTGGAAATTGGTTATCAGTAATAGTTTTTGAACAGCCGGCTTCTACTGCTACTGGATTTGATAAAGTTGATTTTATTACAGATATAACAGGTGATACTCTTAGTAGTCTTTCAAATACACCTCAAACATCATCAGGCCAGTACCACTATACGTATCATTGGATACCTGCCACGACTTGGCCAACCCTTCTTCCTCATTATAGAACATACAAAATAACATTTACATCTGGGTTTGAAAAAGAATTAGAAATACTATGTCCTGTTCCTGGAAACACCGCCTCGCCTTCCGCGGCTGTATATAACGGACTGATGAGTGTATTTGCTACGAATGGAACAGGTTTTGGGACTCATATATTTCCATACGAATGTACTGGTACAGATCCTTTTCAGTGGGCAGATTACGCAGGTACCATGGCCGCTACACATAATCAGATATATTTTAGTGCATTTTCTAGAGGAGTTGAAGATCCAAATTCAATATTTCCAACATGGGCAGCTGCATATAGTCTCACTACTGGTAATGTAGGTAGAGATGTTGGAATTAAAACAATAGTTAATGATTTACTAAATTTATCTACACCGGTAATAACAGATTGGAAAGTTCAAGAAAATACTATAGATGCACAAGTATTTGAAGTAGTTGTAATTACAGATGAACGTAATACTCCGAATTATGTAAATCTTTATAATTCTCTATATCCTTCTTCAGGGTCACCTACCTTTGATAATAGTAACTGGTTTGGAAGTAGCATGATAGGCTTAGTAACAAGTGGAAAGTGGGCCGCGCCTTTTTTCTCTGCTGTAGTATATGCTGAAAATTTGGGTAACTGTGGTCCAAGACTATATCATATAGAGGCTTGTAACGATCCTAATAATATGGCTTATTGGGGATATACAGGTATAGATTGTGAAGATACTGCTATTCCTACAGCTGTTATAAATAATCCAACTCTAGCTCTTTTTAGCGGATCAAAATGTTGTCCAGATTGTAAAAATAAAAATTCAGGAGAGGGTGCATATAGTGTAGATCCTTTTACTATAGATGTTCAAGGGTATGATCCAACTACTCCAGGTGGAACAGATGGTTATATAGATGTAACTACAGTAGATGGTGGATTTGATGCATCTGGTATTCCTACAGGACTGATTACAGGTACACCAAATTATACATTTGTCTTACAAAATCAAGATGCAACTGATACAATGTGTGGAAATACTGCTGGAGTTGCTATTAGTTCTGGATCTTCTTTATCTGGTACAATTCTCAGTTTTACTTTTGGTTTTGGTACTCTCGCTTCCAATCCTAATGGAGGTTTACTACAAACTGGAGCTGCAGGTAATGCAACATATGTAGCCTCTAGTGCTCAAGGATATATTCCTGCAGCAACAGGAACAACAAATAGTGAAGGATTAAGGGCGGGAACTTATGATGTATATGTATTTGATTATAATTCCGATGGGGCACTTCCTTGTTTAGCACGAACAACGGTAACGTTAACTGACCCAGCAAATACAGTAGGGTGTACAGATTCAAATGCTTTAAATTATGACGCTTCAATTACTGTTACAAATAATACATTGTGTCATTACTGTGATGCTTCAACTGGAGAATTAGTTGATGGTAATACTCCAGCTAATATAGTAGATGATATAAATCAAACTTCAGGGCCTGTATTTGATATAACAACTCATCCAGATCATACTACGGCTACGAATACTGTACTTAAGATTCAAAATATTTCACCAACTGCTCAATTTCAAGCTTATATAAATGATGTAGTTACTGGAACCACTCAAAATGCTGACTACATGTTTGCAGTATACAAATGGAATGTTCAAAGTACTGCAGGTAGTTTTGCAGCTAGTTCTATTGTAGGTGCTGCAGTTAATAATCAAGGTACTGGTTGGAATACAAATACAGTTACTACTGCTAGTTTAGGAGGTAACCTTACTATGGGTTATTATAGTTTAAAAATATGGATAAGTGATCCTGATGCTGTTGTTGAAATTGAAGAATGCTATGAGATTTTAGATTTTATAATTCCAGTACCCGTTTGTGATGATGGAGGTAGTTTTACAGATCTTAATGGAATTTCTGTAACTGATCCTAATTTACGGTATGTTGACCAATCTATATGTCCACCTGTTCCTTGTTCTTGTGATGATGTAATTTTATCAGCACATTCAAATAATACTGTTTGTGCTCCTATATACCAAGGTACTGTCAATTGCTCTCACGCACATCATTATTTTAAAGTAGAATTACAGTATTATGATAATGGGTCTTGGGTAACAGTTACCCAAAATGTATATGGAACATTAACTACAAGCCCTCTGATGACAGTATTCTCTAATACTTGGGGTACAGGAGGAATATATAACAATAATGATTTTAGTACTTATGGGGATGGAGATTATAGATTAAAATGGACTAGTAAGAGACAAGGGAGTCCTCTTTGTACTGAATATAGTAATACAGTAAATATAACACTAGGTATTTATGGATGTACATCTCCATCAGCTATAAATTATAATCCATTGGCTGATTGCAATGATGGCTCTTGTATATATTGTGTATATGGATGTACTACTGCTACAGCATTTAACTACGATCCATTAGCTACTTGTGATGACGGATCTTGTATATTCTGTGTATATGGTTGTACAGATATTACTGCTAGTAACTATGATCCACTTGCTACATGTGATGATGGTTCATGTATTTCTAATCCTTGTGGATGTACCGATCCTTTAGCTTTAAATTATAATTCTTTAGTTACATGCGATGATGGAAGTTGTATATATTGTGATCCTGTTCCAATGGGACATACTTATACAACTACTGCTGCAACAGCTTCTGTTATTTCTTCTGGTAGTGGATTCTATTGCCAATCAAATGCAGATGGATGTTTACACCTTACAGTAACTTCTACAACATGTACTAGTCAATTTAATCTTATAAGTACAAATGCAAATCTAGTTCTTAATGCTAATTATAGTTATAATACACAAATTGATATCTGTAATTTATCTGCAGGTAGTTACGGGTTTACATTAATAGATTGTAATGGATGTCAAATGCCAATTACTATGAATGTTTCAACTACAGGAAGTGCTTGTGGTTGTACTGATCCTGCTGCATCTAATTATAATTCTAGTGCTACATATGATGATGGGTCGTGTTTATTTTGTGGATGTAGAGATAGTAATGCACTTAATTATAATCCAAATGCAACATCAGATTGTGGTACTTGTATTTACCCTTCACTAGTACCTCCATGCATACCTATAAATCTAGACCAAACTATGTTTAGACTTAAATTATGTATTGCAGAAAATGGATTTAATTATTATAATAAATTAATTACAGGTAAATCTGATGATTGTTCTATAATGAATGTTTGGAAACTATTACTAGTTACTTATTTATTAGACAGAGTAGGATTAGAATGTATTTATAATTGTGCAGATGCAGGCACTCCCGATCCTACAAGTGTATACACAACTTGTGAAAGTACTTGGATAACTGGAGGTCCTAGTACAGGATTAAATGATACTACTGTTTCAGGAACAGGTGTTGGAACTACGTCTGATGTAACTATGTTTACAACTGGTTCATTATCTCCAGGAGATGTAATTAAACATCATATTAGTGGAGGTATTTGGATTTTTAACGGTCCAACACAAAATGGACCTCCTTCTCCAGTTAGTGTTTCAGGTTTAGATCCAGAAAGTGCTTCTGGAAACGCATCAGGCTACTGGCATTGGTGTAATGATAACATATTATACACATCAAATAGTAATAATATTAATTATCTCGATAATTTTATTAACTTTGCAAATACTTTTTGTAGAGATTGTGGTAATAACCCTAAAAATCTATCTCTTAGTAATGAGCAAAGTATTGAATCTACAAGTACAAATACGCTCTATATTGGTTTAGATGAAATAGATGAAATAGAAATATAAAAATTAAAAAAAAATGGCAAAAGTAACAGACTTAACAACGTTAGCTAAAACAAGTGTAGAAAATACTGATTTCTTATTAGTAACTAATAGTGCTTCAAGAAATTCTAAAAAACTTACAGTAGCTTCTTTATTTCCTGCAGTTTCGACAGCAGGTACTAGCAGCGAGACACTTTATACTAGTGCAACGTTAACAAATAAAAATCAAATAGTCTTTAAAGGACTTAAAAGTGGTACTACATCTAATTTAACAGTAGCTACAACTTCAAATAATCTTCTTTTAAGTTTAGTAGAATCTGGAATAGATTTAAATTTGTGTGATAATACATCAGCAGTATTTATGAAAGGAGTAGATTTTACAAAGACAGTAACTAGTCAATGTCCAGTTATAAATGGAGGAACAGGTTTATCTACAATAGCAAAAGGAGCTGTACTCTATGCAAGTAATACAGATACAATTGCAGGAACAGCAGCAATGTCTACAAATGGACAATTACTTATAGGCAATGCTACTACAGGATATCCTTCAGTAGCAACTCTTACAGCTGGAACAAACATAACAATTACTAATACTGCAGGAGCTATATCTATAGCAGCTAGTTTATCTACTCTTGCAGGAATATTAGATATGGCTAATAACAATATAGATTTAGGTACTGCGTATTTAAGTGCTGACGGATCTACTAGTCAAGGTATAAGAGTAACTGGAGCTAATACTTATATAGGAGCATCAGGATCTTATTTTAATAACGACATATTAAATATAGGAGGTGGAGGTATTGAGTTTTCTGATACTGCAACTATAAATCCTACAGCTCAAACATCTGGTACAGCAGGAAAAACTTTAACAATTGAAGGTGGGAACAGCGCATCAGCAGCAGCTGGAGCAATTAATATAACTGGAGGTACAGCAAGTGGAAGTGGTGCAGGAGGTAATATTAATTTAACAGCAGGTAGAGATACTTCTGGAAGTTCAGATGGTGGAATTGTTATGAAGACTTATACAGGAGGGACAGCAACTGCAGCTTTAACAATATCTCCAGAAGGACAAGATGTGACAGTTGATACAGGTAATATAATTATGTCTACTAAAGGAATAAAGATGAGAAATGCATCTTATCCAGATGTAATTAAATATCAAGGAACACCAGATGATACAGATGATGGCACTGCAGTGGTAACAGCTGCTAATATATTAAAAGGGATAATAACATGTACTCCTACAGCTGATAGATCTAAAGCTACAGATACAGCAGCTAATTTTGTTTCTGGATTAAATCTAGATACAAATGGAGATGCATTTGACTTTAGTTTAATAAATACAGCTACTGATGGATCTTCGCATGTTACTTTAACTGCAGGTACTGGAATAACACTAGTTGGAGCTATGGTAATTTCTGCAATTGATTTAGCAGAAGATGCATTTACATCAGGTGTGGGAAGATTTAGAATTAGACGAACAGGTGCATCAGCTTGTACAATATATAGAATAGCATAAATTAATATTAACAAAAACAATAAATAAAATGACAACAATTAATGCAACAAAAGGAGAATTTGTAAATTTAATCAATGGATTATTTCAAGTTCAAGAATTAAAAGGTAAAAAATTTGGATTAGTAGTAAGTAAAAATATTACTACTTTAAAAAAAGAATTAGAACATTTAGAAGATTTAGGAAAACCTTCTGAAGAATTTATGAAATTAGCTCAAAAAGTAAATGAAATTTCTACTAAAGATCCTGAAAACTCTAAAGCAGAAATAGATAAATTAGAAAAAGAAAATGAAGAGTTAGTAAAACTTAGAAGAGAGCAAATGGAAAACGTAACAGAGCTTATGAAAGATACAATGAGTATTAAACTTAAAACTGTTTCTGAAGAACTTTTACCAGAAGATATTACAGCTCAACAAATTAATAATATTGAAAAAATAATAAAATAATGGCAATAAGAACAGAACAAGATGCATTACTAGATGCAGTAAAAAATAATACAGGATCAGCTATAACACCAAGTGAAACGGTATTAATAGATGATTTAACTACAGAACATATAGGACCATTTTTTGCGGTTACAGCTTTAATAGATTCTACAATAGATCATTCAGAATGCACAACTAATATTACAGATGGAGCAGACTTTATACTTCCAATGGGAAGTACAATGTATGGGAATTTTACATCTATTCAATTAGTAACTGCTGGTAAAGTATTAGCATACAAATTATAATATGTTAGGCTTAGGGGCACATA
>Ga0098052_1002354_pt1 | contig 11458 bp, 17 predicted proteins | sample 15_taG_FD_81591 | JGI IMG/M metagenome (GOLD analysis project Ga0098052, IMG submission 81591) | Marine viral communities from the Subarctic Pacific Ocean - 15_ETSP_OMZ_AT15312 metaG | ecosystem: Environmental > Aquatic > Marine > Oceanic | place: Pacific Ocean | collected 2015-01-18 | reverse complement strand
TTGCCATTTACCTGAGTCTCCTTGGCGTGTATGTAAACGCCAGCGCGTTCACTTCCCAATGGTTGTCTGTGGAAGGACCGCTGACCTTCATACTAATACTTCTTCCTGTCCCAAGTGTGGGCAGGTTTTGCACATTTGCGGTCAGATTTGATGCCACAGCATCCCATTCGGCCAAATACGCCGAATCTGGGTCTGCGTCATCCCATTTCGCTGTGCCCCAACGGGATTGAGAAACCTTCCCGGTCACAGACAGGTTGAAAGAGTTCGACTGTTCCGACTTGTCGAAATCTTTGTAAATCAGAATAGGCAGCGTGATTGTAGATTCCGCTGATAGCACCACTCTGGGGCGACCCCAGCGTTTCTTCACGATGGGGTCGCGGCCCGTCACCCACCGGGTTACGAAATAGGATTCGATATGTGCTTCGGTACTCCCAACGTAACGGTCACTGGTACGATTCTGGGCATCTTCCACATCAATCAGAACCCCAGTGTTGGCGACACAACCACCGTAGACGGTGGGTGTCGCATTCGGAGGGTTGAACGCGTACAGCGGGCCTGCATCAATATCGGTTGTGACCCACGCCCCGCCTTCTCCTAAGGTCGGGTCGTAAATCAGAGTACGGCGAGCCGTGATACCGCTTTCTGTCCAGTCCACTGATACGTACAGTTTATTGTTTCCCCACGCCAACTGCGGGGGGTTGGTGTCTAGGTTGCGTATGCGCCCATCATCAATCGCTGGTTGTAGTTTGGCGAACAGCCACATGAACTGTTGACCGTCGTACAGGTAAACGCCGTTGTTCGCGTACCAGAAAAAGGTTCCAAATGTTGTGGAAATGGGGGACGACAGGGGGATAGAACCGACATCGTTGGTTACGTTGACGACCTGAAACGAATCAGAATCCCATCCGTAAATAGCGTGGATGCTGTTGGATTTGAAAACCAGCAGTTTGTCGCCTGCCGGGACCAGCCCGGTGATGTAGTCGCCGTGTTCGCCCTTGTCGATGTCAACATAGTCGGCGGCAGACCATTTCTCAGGATCGTTGATGTTGCTCCACCGGACCCGGTATTTGTAGTCGGTAGCCGACTCATACGTATCCGCTGCCCAAGCGAAGTTGTTCCAAAATGCTATGTACTGTGCTTGCGGAAAGTTACCCGCAGAACCATCCAGCGTCGTACCAAGGTCAGCCGCAGCGCTACCGTTCCACCGGAACGAAGGCTTGTCTCGTGAAACCCCGTAGGCGATATTGTTCATTGTCATGCCGTACACGCGGCTACCAGCGGTACGAGCAGTAATGCCAGTAATGTCAGTGAAGTTGCCGGAAGTGGCGTAAGCCACAGCGGTTCCGTAGTTGACCATTACCTGAGCGGTACCACCGTCGGTAAAGAACCCCCAGATACCTTCGATGTCTGCGCTTAGGGCGGTGGTGTTCAGCCGATCTACGCCGTCGCGCTGGCGGATACCGCCGCGCGGGTCAACGACCACGTTCAACAAATCGGGAGACTCATTCTCCGCGAGGTTGAACTGGTCGGACCTGAGGTTCAATCCGCCCGTGAAGGCTTCAAGTACCTCTAGTTTGAATTGGCGGGCCATCGCCCGCTACCAGATAACGCCGCCAGTATTGGCGTAGCGCAACGCGCCAAATCCCGCCAAATACCGCGTCGGCCTGCGACTATTGGCGACCATCGGTTGCGGGGCCGGAACATCAGCGTACCGACGAGCCACATTGTCCAAGTCCGCTAAGAACTGTGCATGGTACTGGTTCGCCATGACTGGATCTTCCTGCTGCAAATAGGCTTTAGCGATCCCATAGGTCACAAGTACCGGATGGAACGGATCGGGAAGATCCGGTTCGGTGCCGTCAGCAGTACCAACCCCGAAAGCGGTCGCGTTCCGCAACCCGCGAACATAAATAGTTTGAACACCGCTTGGGGTCGGGTAGAGGCGCACCGTGTCGTTCCAGAAACTCCACTCCCACGGTGGCCCGGAAGTAGCGACATTCAACGGATAGTTCCAATCGGCGTCATCGGAGCCGATGTATTCAAGAACGTGATCGTCGTTGCGTAAAGCCATGACTTCCCGCAACCCTTGGCTTACCGCATCTGGTGCGGCAGCAATCGTCGCAAGCGTGTAATCCTTCGTGTCGCCAGCAGTCGGAAAGGTTGTCCGTACTTCAAAGAACGGCCAACGCTTCTCGCTGTACACGATCAGGTCAAAGCCTTGACCCAACATGTTGTTCATCACCGTGTCAGAAATGTCGGTGCTGTCAATATCAACCACCGCACGGATCTGTGTCCGCATTTGCGCAATGGTCATTGCTGTCACGACGCAGCCGCTTTCTGTCGTGTGTGGCCGATACAAAGGTCCGACCCGGACACAGGGCGCGCTTTACAAGCGGCCCCGTGCCGGGTCGTGGCGGAGCAGAAAACGCCGGGTGAAATGGGAGGTTCCCCCTTTTTGGGAGGGCCACTCACCCCCGGCACCAGACGAGCGCCAGAACGCTCGCCCGGTGCATAGTGGGATGGGCGGGAGCCACGCGACCCTGCCAGTTCGGCATTCTTGCCATACGAAAGGGCGATTCCACGCGGCATTTTCTGCTCCTAGTTTGTCAGTCGCTCAGGGCGTAGATCATTCCCTGTCGGGCGCGGTTGCTTGTAGTCAACTCGCCGTAACAGAGGATCTGCGCGTACCGCGCGTCCTGATTGGTGGGCCGAACGAACGGAGTCGTCTGGAACCACGTTTCTGTATGAGCAACCAGTCTGAGGTATTTAGTGTTCAAGAAGAACATTTTACCGTCAAGGTTGGTGTCACTGTCATAGGTCACAGGAGCGCCCTTGAACAGAAGGTTCTGGAACCCTCCGTCCGCAACCGCAGTATCCGTGTACCGCAACTGTGGCTCAAGTAGAGCCTCGTAAGCCTCGTACTCGTCCTGATCGCTGATGATAATGGTCGGCTGGTCGTTACCAACAGACACAGTGTTGTAAATGGTTCCCATAGCATCGACTGTCAACGCGCCAGCGCCCGCGTCAGCGGGACCGTTGCGGAGAGTTGACCTCCACCATGAGTTGTCCGAATCGGTGGCATCGATGCCGCCGAGGTCGCTTGACGATGGGCCATCGTTGCCGGTTCCGACTAGAGCGTTCAGACCAAAAAAGTCTTTTCCGCTGTTGCCAGCACCGTTCGACCAGAACATCGTGTTCATGTTCTGAATGATGGTTTCCTCAGCCTGCATGACCTTGCCTTCCAGCAGGTCAATGATTTCGGCTTCGCCATTGTTCTTGGCTTCCTCAATACCCGTGATCGTTACGCTCGCGGCGTACTGCTTCCACGAATACTCAGCAGCCGTGATGCCTGTCTGAGCAGTAGTGGAAATAGTGTCGTCACCCGCGTACGAACCGGCGGTTGAGTTTGTCCCGTAGATGATGGGGACAACAATCTTTGCACCCCCACTGATGCGCCGAATGGTCTGTCCATTGGTCAGCGCATAAAACAGCGGGCGAGCAGTAAAGACGTTATCCGCCAACTTGGGGACGTAATTCTTCAGCGTCGTGCTGAGAATCTGATCAAAGTCTGCGTTACCAGCAGCCATTTGATTGTCTCCTTGTGATTAGGCGTTGGATAATTCTTCCTGCGCCAGCGAAAAAGCATCACGGAGAGAGTTCACAGCGGTAGAAACATTGCTGGACACAGCCGATTCGGGGCTTCCGACCGTGGACTCAACCACGTTCGCAGCCCGCTTCTCGTCCACAATCCCAGCATTCGTGGCCTTCTCTTGCATATCACCATAGGTCATATGCGCGTATGCGGCCTCAAGGTTACCGATGTTGTGTTTGAGAGCGTGGCTGTAAAGTTCCCGCTCGTCAATGTCAGCGCTGAATTTCTCCCGAAGTCCCTCAACTTCGCTTTGCATATTTTGCTGTCGTAGTGCGCGATTATGTTCCTCAATGGAAGATTCCAGTCGCCGCAAGCGAACTTCTTCTGGGTCCAAATCATCCTCTGGTTCAGCCTGAACCGTGTTTTGGTTGCCCATGCCAACCCCGAAAGCATCGGCTAAAGCCGATACTGCGCCTTGGGGATCAGACTCTAATGCTTGGACGATTGCCTCTCCTTGAGCCAATCTCTCGCGTTCTGATGCCAACTCCTGCGTCTTACGGGTGTAATCCGCCTGTCGCTGGTATCCGTTCTGAAGTTCCTCCAATGAGACACGATGTTCTTCGCCGTCGATCTTGACGAGGTACGTGTCACCTGTTGGTGTCGCTCCTGTTTCCATTCGGAATCCTTCCGGTTGTTCCTATAAAGGACATGTAACTGTCCCGTTACATACTAGGCAACTCTAACCCCATTTGGTTTTGTAGTTGCGCTAGCAGTTCAGGAGGCACACCCCCGGTTGCCTCAAAGACCTGATCGGGTACTGGGCCCGGACCCATACCACCGCCCATAGGGGGTGGGGGCATACCAAACGGATCTGGGGCCGCTCCGGCTTCCGCCTGCGCAGCCTGCATATCCTGCGGTGTCTGCTGCTGAATCAAAAACTTCTCAGCATCCGTAACACCAAACCCGTACTGAAGAACATGTTTGACAAGTTCAGCCGGGTCAACAACAACGCCTACAAGCGGAGCCAAAGCGTTCATCAAAGAAATGGCCTGCTGCCGTCGCGCTGTCTCATTGAGCGGCTGCATCGAACCGCCCTGAATGTTGAAGTCGTATTCCCCGATGATGTCGTCACGCGTGTAAGCGATGAAATACTCTTCTTCGTCCTTTCCGGTGACACGAATCATTTGCGCTTCGGTCATGTACTGCTGCATGAGTTGCATGACCATGCGAGCCACAGTGGACACAACAAGTTCCACGGTGGCGAGTTTGTCCGCTGCACGGGCATTACCCGCATCAGCGATAATGCTTGCTTCCGTAGCGGTACGACGAATCTCCGGCATCTGACCGCGCGCATACTCAGATACACCTGACACCGTGTTGATGTCAGCCTCAATGATCTGAGACTGCTGGTAGATTTCCGGTGACAAAGGCACCTGCGGGAGCGGCGCTACGACACTACCCAAATCCCGGTTCTCGTCAATGACAGGAACGAACCGGCCATCCTCGTCGGATTCCAAAGCCTCCCGGCCTTCCGGGCCGAACGACCGCTCATGGTACAAATACTTGCGGGCGTAACGCTTCCGGTGGTTCACCATCTGCGTTCGCGTCTTGTTCAGTTCCTCCTGCAACGATTCGATCTGCGACAAGTCGCCTATCGGATAGAACGTGTCAGGAACGTCGTAGTTGCGGAGCATCACGAACGGATGCCCAAACGCATACGGCATCGGAGTGGGGTCCAGCAAATAGTCGTCGCCTGAACTAGCGCACACCGACAGGGTGCCCCGGTCGATGTCATAGTATTCGTAGATGCTGACCCGCTCCGCTAGGTCTGCGTACTGCTCACGTTCCGTGTCGTTATCCCACCGGTAACGCACACCAGCATCAGCGGTGAGTTGCCTGCGGACACTCGCCTTGAACCGTTTGTCCTTCTTAACCTCCGCTAAAGGCCGCACGATGCGTTGAACAATCCACTTGGCATCCTCCAAGCAGGTTGCTTCCGGGTCCACCAGCATGTCGAATGGGCTGATCCGCTCCACGAAAGCCTGATCTTCCACCACCTCCATAGCGGTAGAAGGAACCCCAGCCACGATGTCCTCATCGGATGGGAGATCCGCCGCCATCGACGGGTTCGCGTAAGCGAAATCCTGAACCTCCAACGCTGCGTTAGCGATCTCCAAATCCTGCTGACCGGGGGTTAGCGGACGCTCTTCCTCCACGAACCGCCAACCGACCTTGAGCCAGCCGTGACCAACGATCAGAAAGTCCTTTACCGCCCTGCGGAAAGGCTTCCGGTAGTCGTGGTGTCGCCACAAATAGTTGATGACCGCTTCCACGAACACGGCGCGATCCTCGTCACCCTCCTTGTTCGCAGTAACCGTGATCTTCGGATGGTTTACTGCTACTGAAGGAGCGATGACGTTGATCGTGCTGAACGCAAGATTGACAGAAACCCGGTCGTAGCCGACGTTACCGGCGTATCCGCCACGGTCACCGAAATAGGTTTTGCCACGGTACATGTCGATCATGCGCCGCCACAACTGGTCGTAGCCCTCATCGACCCGCCAACGGTGGGTTTTATCGATGCGTTCCTTAACCTTGGCGAACCGTTCGGCTTTTGTTTCTCGCGCCATTAGGCAGGTGCCCTCTCAATGGTTCGTCCTGCCGCCTGCGCCTCGGCAATAACCTTCTTTTCCCGCTCACGCAGGGTGAGGTGCTGCTCGTCCTGAGGGACGCACCGTTCCCGGTACCCCCGTCCAGTCACCACCCGCACCCCTAAGAGTTTCTGCCGCCAATCCCACAAGTCGTCCATTTCCGCGCAGGAAAGGGGACCACGCAAATCCTCCACGTACTCGCGGAACTCTGCGTATGTGGCGTCAGAAGGAAGAATCAACTCGGGTGGTTAGCGCTCTTCGGCTGCACAGACGCAGGCTCAACCTTGCCTGTTGCGCCATGCTGGTTGAACGGCGTCGTGCGCGGTGTGCGCTCATTGCCGATATACCGCGACCCTTCACCCTCAAGGCGAACCTTGCCGGACTGTGAACCGTTCGTCTGAACGGGGCCGTTGTACAACTGGGCGGTGTTCAACTTAGGGTTGGCACCCATCCCAGAAGCATTGTACTTGTTTGGCTTACTCATGTAGGACGCTCCATTTCGTCGGCTATGTCCTAAACAAATGCTTAAGGTGTCCCACGCAAAGTGTTCAAACCGATGGTATCAGCATCAGGAACCCCCGTGGGAACCTGCCGACGCCACCAATCAAACGTAAACGTGTCATCCACCTTCTGAACATACTCCGGTATAAACGCATACTTGCGCATCTGGTTAGCCAAAGCCAACGCCATCACCCGGTCGTCATACGGCGAACCCGACATCGAACCCCGATCATTGCGAACAAAAGTCCGCAACTCAGCCAACGTGTCCTTACACCGCAACACCAACTCTTCGTTCTTCAACGCCATACCCAAATCGTCAATCATCAACGGTTTAGACGTACGCGTCGTTTTCCACCCAAACTCCTGAGACATCCGATTCGTTTCATTATTCAACGAACGCTTACGGAACAGGTTCGGATAACCCAACTGGCGTAACTGCGTAATCGTCGTCAACCCGTGGTTATTGGACTCCACGCAACACAAAGCGTTCCCATACCAGATCCCAATGTTGTAAACCTCATAAGCCAACTCGTCAGGCGGAATACGACCATGCCAAACAGCGACCTGCTCGCATTCCTTCACATCAATAACCTGAACACACGAATAGTCGCCGTGCCCTAAACCCTCCGCAGTATCAACACCAAGCGCATAACCACTCCAACGCTTAGGGCGCTCCCACACGGTCAGCATCGGAACTCCAAAACATTCTTCTGAAGTTCGTGAAGATAGCCTCGCTCACCCTCGCGTAAATGCACAGACATACCATCAAGAATGTCAAGATCAAATACAGGGTTCCCAGAACGAACAAATGCCTCTTCGGGACTGGACGGATACTCCTGCGCGAGTTGCCACGGCAACATCGACTTGCATTTACCCTCATACCACGACTCATCCCGGTCCTCAGACGCAGACCACGGAAAAAACATAGCATCAAACTTGTTGTTCCCCGTGATCGCACCATTCCACAACTGGTGAAAAAAGTTGCCGGAACCATTCGCCGTAGACAAACCAATAATCCGACCACCCACATCAGCCACAGGCTCTATAGAAGCCCACGCTTCCTCAGGATTCGGAAGGAACGCCCATTCGTCAACCACAACCAACGAAGCCGACTCACCGCGAGCAGGATCGGATGCTGAAGGCATCGAAGTAATCTGGCTACCATTAGAAAACCCCATCTTCTGCTGATGTTCAACCAGCGACTCAGGGCCACGCTCCAACATCCACAACGGCAAATGCTTAAAGCCGTACTTCGTTTTGCGCAACAACAGCACAGCCTCCCGCTCTGTACGCGACAAATCAATAATGTTCTGATCGTCACGAAAAAACGCGAGCCAAAACTGGTGAGCAGCGATCAACGTCGTCCACCCGATCTGACGGGCCTTCAACGTCAACGAATAACGGTTAGCACCCCACCGCTTCAAAGCCTCAGACTGGGCGTCCCGAAGATCAAACAGTATTCGACCATGAGCAGGATGAGCAATATGCCAATACATACGTAAGAAGTACGACTCATCGCGTACACACTTGCGCCATTCCGCCTCCTGACGAAGTTCGCTGACCCGGCTCATCCCGCAGGATGATCCGCAAGAAAGGCTTCATAAGCCTCAGGGGTGTTCAAAATGATAGTAACCCCATCCGGCTTAGACGACCGCCCAAGATTCATGCTGATCGTCCCAATTAAAGTACCGATAGCGACCAACAAACCCGTGACAGCCACGACGAACTTAGTGACCCGGCTCATCTAACCGAACAACGATTGTAACATCCGACCCAAACCCCAAACCAAAAAGGCGATAGACATAAACACCACCACTACCGCAGTAGGAACCGCCCACCTCACTGGCAGGACTCGCACACCTCAGGGGTTTCCAAACCGCACTCCAAAGGTTCCTCATCGGAAAACGGGTCCAACGACGGATTCTCCCCCAACGACTCTTCACGGTCGTAATACGGAACCCACCTGCCTTCCGACAGAACATGCCCCGGCATTACTTACGCTTCTTAGCATGAGTAACCTTCTTACCGGTGCGCTTAGCAGCAGCCTTAGCAGCAGCCTTACCCTTCGCGGTATACGAATAATGCTTATTACCGACTCTAGGCATTAGTCCGTCAACTTCCTGTGCCGCGCCATGTTGCTTTTCTGGCCGGGGTCTTTCTGATGGCCCTTCTTTGGACCTCGCTTAGCAGCAGCCTTTGGCTTCACCTTCTGGGTCTTGGGCGTGGAAACTTGCTGTTGTTTGAACCCTTTAGCCTTCCTCACGTTCCTTGCTTCTGTCTGATGAATCTCCGTTCGCAACCCCAGACGGTTCGACAACCTTCTCGCGTAGCGCTTCCGTCCGGGGTCCAACTGTTTAGGCACTCTCCACCATCCTTAGTTCAATCACCTCAGCCTCCAAAGCGGAAGCCAACTCCTCATCACTAAAGCCCGCGATGTCCCGCTCATCCTCCACCACAACCTTCCGGCGCGGAGTGAACTTCTCAATGTACTGCAAATACAGATTCGCAGCCTTCACATCGCCATCGGAAGCCCTCTGCCAGAGCGAGTCGATCACGCTCTGAACCCGTTCCGGGTTGATGTTCAGTTCCGCAGCGCGACTATCCCATTCCTTGATGAACCGGTGGTCGCGTTTGATGCGGCGTAGCGAATCTTCGTGCATGTCGTTTTCGGCTGCCCACTCGCGTTGCGTTCGTGGTTGCCGTTCCGGGCCGCGAAGAAGCCAGTCCAAAAAGTCCTGCCAGCGAGCAGGCATGACTTTGTTGCCTGACTCTTCGTCCCAAACCCAGCCGGTACCGCCACCATTCTGAGGCATTACTCTTTTTCCTCCCAGTTGCGTCTGATCGTTTCCATGAACCTGTCAGCGTCCTCTCGTTCCACGAACATCTCTTTGACCCGTCCGTCCTGAACGACCGCGTAGCGGCGAACCCAAAGTCCGGCTCCTAAAGCGATGGTTCGTTTCTGCACTTCTACTGTCGTGTCCATAGGTCATCACCTGTAGGCGTATGTGTCCCATTCGGTCATCTGTAAAAAACATAGCAGATATCTGTAATAACTGTGGGACAAACAGGCTTTACTACGGGAGGGAGAGGGGGTACTAAGTCTCATCCCCAGCCCCTCAGGCTGGGGATGGTACTAAGTCCCTTAGGCGCATACAGCAGCCAGAGTTATATCCACTCTGTATCGGCCCTTGATATCTATACATAGATATAGATTGCACCGGCACCCCCCGTAGGGGGGTGGGGTGGGCCAGTCCGGGGGTCTAGCGCACGCGCAGGGGATTCCCGTAGGGAATCCGAGCCGACCAGCCGATTTGCCTCGCGCCCGCGCGCCTTCCCTGCGCATTATGCGACGCCGAATCGGGCAGGTGGGCGAGGACCGCAACCCATCAAGTTACCCCGTAGGGGTAAAGGGGGGGGGTCTGGGAAATCTGGGGAGTGTTTTCCCCCCTCACGAAGTGAGGGGGAAAACATCCCCACCACAGCGAATCGGGAGGTTCGGAATGACGACGATGACTGCGAAGCAGGCTTTGCACTTTGCCAACACCTTTGGTGTTGATGTTCTGGCCGAGGTGCTTACGCTGCTCAAAGAGCAGCAGGATGCCGTAGCGGAGCCGAAGGCTCCGGTTCAGCCGGAGGCTGTTCGGCCTGTGGTCGAGATGACACCGAAGGTGTCACGAGAGTCCAAGAAAGCACAGAACAAGGTTCTGTGGCGGCAGATCAACGGCAAGGTCAAGAAGGCGGAGAACGCCAAGACCAAGGTCTTGGCGAATGGCTTCCTGAAGGAAGCCATGTCGATGACTCCGGCGAACTGGACTTCAGTCCAGAACAAGATTGTCGCCAAGCAGGAGGCGCTTGGGATCGCGGTCTGACCAGCCGAAACGCCCCGAAGGGGCGTCAGTCGGGATTCGCCATCCGGCTCTGATGAGGCAGGCGCATACAGGGCGGTGAGGCCGCCGAGGTTGGTTGATCTCTCTTACTGAACAAAGTGAAGTAAGAGAGATCAACCAAACCAACCAGAAAAAATCCGACAAGCAATGGAGGTTGCGATGAGGACATTAGCGAGTGAGATTGGACGGCTTCGGTCGTTCATAGTGTGGGATGACGAGGATGTCGCCCACCATGATTATGCTCCGCAGGTTTCTGCGTTGTCTGCGTTCAAGGCGTTGGCTGGGGTGCCGAACTGCACCGCTGGCCGTGGCCGTGAGGCGTGGCGTTACGAGTTGCCGATGAAGGAGCGGATGCGCTTGTATGGGTTGGATTTCAACGAGTCGCCGTTGCCGAACATTAACCGTGTGCGTGCTTCGGTGGCTCAGGATGTTCCGGTGCATGGGATGACGCCGGGTGAGTATGAGGTGTGGTGGCAGGAGTCGGAGCGGGCTGAGCGTGACGCTGAGCCTGCGTTTCTGGCTGAGGTTGCCGCATAGCGTTGGGCTGCCACTCTCTCTCTTCTTACTGAACAAAGTGAAGTAAGAAGAGAGAGAGTGAGAGTCTGGTTTTTTCGACGACGAAATGGGGATTGCGATGAAGGATGAGACTTACAACGGTTGGACTAACCGTGAGACTTGGGCTTGGAATCTGCTTGTGTCTAACGACGAGTACCTACAGGAGCATTTCGTGGGGGTGCTGGTGGCTGAGCGGAAGGCACGGGGTGAGAAGTTCCCCGGTGTGTTGACCAATGGTGTCAGCCCGTATGTGGTAGGTGACTGGTTGAAGG
>Ga0098052_1002353_pt1 | contig 11459 bp, 7 predicted proteins | sample 15_taG_FD_81591 | JGI IMG/M metagenome (GOLD analysis project Ga0098052, IMG submission 81591) | Marine viral communities from the Subarctic Pacific Ocean - 15_ETSP_OMZ_AT15312 metaG | ecosystem: Environmental > Aquatic > Marine > Oceanic | place: Pacific Ocean | collected 2015-01-18 | reverse complement strand
CCTTCAGACCCCACCGTTGGCCAGTGACGCCCTTGCCAGTCGGATTGTCTTCCCCTCAGTCGGGGTGACGCCATCTTCTTTCAGATGGCCGGGTTTGCCGGCTTCGCCGGGCAAACAAAAAAACCCCGCAAGAAATCTTGCGGGGTTTTGCGTGACTAAGCGCTTATAAAAAGCGCTTAGCAGGCGCGTTTAGCCGAGCAGGTGCTCAACGGCAGCGCGCTCTTCACGCAGTTCTTTTTCGGTGGCTTGCATCTTCTCTTTGCTGAACGCGTCCAGTTCGAAGCCTTGGACGATTTCATATTTGCCACCCTGGCAGCGCACCGGGTAGGAGTAGATGATGCCTTCGGCAATGCCGTAGCTGCCGTCGGAGGGAATCGCCATGCTGACGATGCCGTCGCAACCCAGCGCCCAATCGCGCATGTGGTCGATGGCAGATGACGCAGCAGAAGCGGCAGAGGAAGCACCGCGCGCTTTGATGATCGCGGCACCGCGCTGCTGCACAGTCGGGATGAAGTCGTTTTCGTACCAGTCACGCTCAACCAGATCGAAAGCGGCTTTGCCGTCTACTTTGCACTGGGCCAGATCCGGGTACTGGGTGGCACTGTGGTTGCCCCAGATGATCATGTTTTCAACGTCAGTGACGTGCTTGCCGGTTTTCTGAGCCAGCTGCGTCAGCGCGCGGTTGTGATCCAGACGCGTCATGGCAGTGAACTGACCAGCGTCCAGATCCGGCGCGTTGCAGGAAGCAATCAGCGCGTTGGTGTTGGCCGGGTTGCCGACGACCAGCACTTTCACATCACGGCTAGCATGGTCGTTCAGTGCTTTACCCTGTACAGAGAAGATCGCGGCGTTGGCTTCCAGCAGATCTTTACGCTCCATACCCGGGCCACGCGGACGTGCACCTACCAGCAGAGCGAAGTCAGCATCTTTAAAGGCAACGTTCGGGTCGTCGGTGGCAACGATGTCTTGCACCAGCGGGAACGCACAGTCGTTAACTTCCATCACGACGCCGTTCAGCGCGTCCATCGCTTGAGGAATTTCGAGAAGCTGGAGAATGACAGGCTGATCCGGCCCTAGCATGTCGCCAGCGGCAATACGGAAAATAAGAGAGTAGCTGATCTGGCCGGCACCGCCGGTAATCGCAATACGTACTGGATCTTTCATCATTGCTCCTTGATGGTTCGCCTAATGGAGGTTCGCCTGGTAAAGAATAGCGCCATGATGGTATGCCCAGACGCTCAAAAACTCAATCAGACATGAGACGACTACCCATTTGCACGCGGGCTTGATACTCGCTGAAAACGGCCAGTTACGCTATGGTGTGACGGGCTGCGGTACCATCCTTACCGCGCTATCTATTTTGTCATTCCCTTGGAACAGTGACTTTCCATGCGACGAATTCCCCCCTCTTACGCGCTGGCTAGCCTGCTGGTGCTGGCGTTAGTGGTATGGCTGGCCGTTGGCGATTTTCAGCAGTTTCAATCTTCACCTCCTGAAAGCACAGCAGAGCAAGCCGAGGCCCTCCCCCGCGTCGAGGTAAGCACTCAGCAGAGCACGCCGTATATTCCCCAGCAGGTGCTACAGGGCCAGCTCACCGCTGAGCGTGAGACAGTGCTGCGTGCCAACGTCGCGGGTTACGTCGCAGAGAAGCCGGTCAAGCAAGGAGAGAGCGTGCGCCAGGGCGAAACGCTACTAGTGCTGGATAACGATGCCCTGCCCGAACGCTTGCGGCAGGCCAGAGATGAACTAGCGCTGGCCGAAGCCGAGTACGCCGGTGCCCAGAGCCTGCGCCGTCGTGAGCTAATTTCCCAGCCGGAGCTGCTGCGCCTGCAAAGCGCGCTCAGCGCCAGCGCGGCGCAGGTGGCGCAGCTAGAGAAACAGCTGCAAGACACCCGGCCCACTGCCCCATTTGACGGCACCCTCGACCGAACACAGGTAGAGCTTGGCGACCTACTCCAGCCAGGCGAAGAGTGGGCACGCTTGATTGATGATCGCCGCCTAACCGGTACCGCCTGGGTGTCACAGCAGCAGATAGGTGCTTTAAGCGTGGGGTTACCCGTGACGGCCCGTCTACTTAACGGTGGATCGCTCGCTGGCGAAGTGAGCTATATCAGCAGCCGTGCAGAAGAAGCGACCCGTACGTTCTATATCGAAGTAGCACTCGACAACCCCGAGCGCCTGCGCTTAGCGGGAGGCAGTGCAGAGTTCACGATCACATTGCCACCCCGCCAAGTGCACACCCTTTCGCCTGCGTTATTCAGCCTTGACGAGCGCGGCCAGTTAGCCATCAAGCACTTGGATGACGAGGATCGTGTCGTGCAAACCGCCGTCGAGCTAGTTAGCGCCGATACCCAGCGCGCCTATGTCAGCGGCCTGCCCGACCCGGTCACCCTCATTACGTTAGGGGCTGGCTTGGTCCGCCCCGGCGAAGCAGTAACCCCCGTGCCTGCCCAGGAAGGTGGACATGCGCCAGTTAATTAATGCCGCCCTCACCCATACCCGTACCACACTGCTGCTACTGGTAGGGCTGCTACTGGCGGGCACGGCCGCATGGCAGGCGATTCCCAAAGAAGCCAACCCCGACGTGACGATCCCGATTATCTACGTATCTCTCGCGCTGGAGGGCGTCAGCCCCGAAGATGGCGAGCGTCTACTGGTCCGCCCCATGGAGCAGGAGCTGCGTGGCATCGAGGGGCTGCGTAAATTCACCGCTCAGTCCAGTGAAGGGCACGGTTCGGTGACGCTTGAGTTCGACCCTGGTTTTGACCCAGACACCGCGCTGGCCGATGTGCGCGAGCGCGTCGATATTGCCCGCAGCAGCCTGCCCGATGAAGCGGAAGAGCCACGGGTGATGGAGGTGAATGTCTCCGAGTTTCCCGTTTTGAGCATCGGACTTTCGGGCGAACTAGATACCCGTGAGCGGATAACGATTGCCCGGCGCTTGAAAGAGGAAATCGAAGGCATCGCCGATGTGCTCGAGGTAGAGATTGCTGGCGAACGGGAGGACCTGTTGGAGATCGTCGTCGACCCGCTGGTGCTGGAGAGCTACGGCGTTGATTTCGACACCCTGTTCAATCAGATATCACGCAATAACCGCTTGGTCGCCGCAGGCAGTCTGGATACGGGCGCGGGGCGTTTAGCGTTAAAGGTTCCCGGCATTATTGAGTCGTTAAACGACGTGATGAACATGCCGGTGAAAGTAGAAGGAGATCAAGTGGTCACCTTTGGCGATGTGGCCTGGATTCACCCCACCTACAAAGAGGCCGAAGGATTTGCCCGTATTGATGGCCAGCCCGCCGTGGTGCTGGAAATCTCCAAACGCGCTGGGGCCAACATCATCGCGACCATTGAAGCAGTGCGAGAGCAGTTCGCACTCGCGGAAGACCTGCTGCCCGAACAGCTACGGATAACCACTATTCTGGATGAGTCGGTTACCGTGCAGAATATGCTCTCGGAGCTGCTGAATAACGTGTTAACCGCCGTTGTGCTGGTACTCATCGTGGTGGTGGCCGTGATGGGCTGGCGGATGGCGCTGCTGGTAGGGCTGACCATTCCAGGAGCGTTCCTCACCGGCATTCTGCTGGTGTGGGCGTTTGGATTTACGCTCAATATTGTCGTGCTGTTTGCACTGATTTTGGTCGCGGGCATGCTCGTGGATGGGGCTATCGTCGTCAGCGAGTTGGCCGACCGGCATCTGCACGACGGCCAAGCGCCGCATCAAGCGTGGCTCGATGCGGCATCACGCATGAGCTGGCCGGTCATCGCCTCTACGGCAACGACACTCGCCGTGTTCATCCCGCTGCTGTTTTGGCCGGGCGTGGTGGGCCAATTTATGAAGTACCTGCCCGCCACGGTGATTTTATGCTTGCTGGCCTCGCTGGCCATGGCGCTGGTGTTCTTGCCTACGCTGGGCCGCCTGTTCACGCGCACCTCTCATGCCAGTGGTACCGGGCCGATAGATGAAAGCACGGCGCTGGGGCGTGGGTATCGCCGGATATTGAGCCGCCTGCTGCAGCATCCGGCCTGGGTACTGCTGTTTGCGGTGCTGTTGATCGCGCTTCTGTACACCGGCTATGCACGCTTTAACCATGGCGTAGACTTTTTTCCCAGTGTCGAGCCGGACAGCGCCCAGGTACTGGTACGCGCCCGTGGCGATTTTTCGGCGGAAGAAACTGACGCGATATTGCAGCGCGTGGAGCAGCGGCTGGGCGGACTGAGCGAAGTGGAAGCGCTCTATGCGCGCTCTTATGCCGTACCTGATCAACAGATGGGCAGCGATGTGATTGGCATGCTGCAGTTTCAGTTCATCGACTGGCACCAGCGCCGTCCTGCTCGCACCATTCTGGCGGATATGGCTGAGCGCACCCAGGATATCCCAGGCATTACCCTGGAGTTTCAAGAGCAGGAGATGGGCCCCGGCGGCGGCAAGCCGATTGTGCTGGAAGTGAGTGCTACCGACCCGGACATTGCCGATGCAGGGGTTGATCAAATCACGGCGATGATGCGCAACCTTGGCGGCTTTACCGATATTCAGGATAACCGCAGCCTGCCGGGCGTCGAGTGGCAGGTGCATGTGGATCGCGAAGCCGCTGCCCGTATGGGAACCGATATCACCACCATCGGCAGTGCCGTTCAACTGCTCACTACCGGCCTGCAAGTCGCCACTTACCGCCCGCCGACGGTGAATGATGAAGTGGATATTCGCGTTCGCCTGCCAGAAAACTGGCGCACATTGAACCAGCTTGAGCGTTTGACGATTAATACCCCTCGCGGGCAGGTGCCTATTTCGCACTTTGTGGAGATTACTCCTGCACCAAAAGTGGGCACGCTTAACCGCATTGATGGCCGCCGTGCCATTACGATCGAAGCCGACTTAGCTCCAGGATTCTTGGCCGATGAGCGGCTGCGCGCTCTATTGGACGCTGGCCAGGGCCAACTGCCCGACGGTTTGATGGTTAACGTCGCCGGTGAGCAAGAGGATCAGCAGGAGTCGATGCAGTTTCTGGTCAGCGCTTTCTTGGTTGCGATTGGCTTGATGGCACTGATTCTGGTGACGCAGTTCAATAGCTACTACCAAGCCGCGCTGGTACTGTCGGCGATTGTGTTCTCAACGGCAGGGGTATTGATGGGACTACTCATCACCGGCCAAGCGTTCGGCATTGTGATGGTAGGCATGGGGGTGATCGCGCTGGCAGGGATCGTGGTGAACAACAATATCGTCTTGATCGATACCTATAACGAGCTGCGCGCCGAGGGCATGCCCCCCGCTCAAGCGGCCTTGGAAGCAGGCTGTTTACGCCTGCGCCCGGTGCTACTCACCGCGATTACGACCGTACTGGGGTTGATGCCGATGGTGTTGGGCGTCAACGTCAATTTGTTTGCCCCGGCATTAGGTTTCAACGCCCCGTCTGCCCAGTGGTGGACACAAATGTCCAGCGCGATTGCCGGTGGGTTGACGTTCGCCACCTTCCTCACCCTGCTGCTCACCCCCTGCATGCTGGTGATTGGCGGCCGCTTACGGCGGGAGAAAGATCTCGGTTGAAAACGCGCCCCACCCCGCTACGGGCAACCCCATTTGCATCGTTGGCGCCGCACCCGTAGCGCGGCGTAAGCGGAGCGCACCCGCGAAGCAACGCGCAGAGCGTTGCCGATGGGGGCGCCGGGGGTGGTGGTGGCGTTTTATCGTACGGAAGCGTGCTGGGTTCGGTGGCGTTACCGGGGCGGCTGGCGCCGCCTCCGCGGGTGCCTCTTTCGCTCGTTGCTCTCGCTCTTTCGTTACGCCGCGCTACAGGGGCGCGGCATTAAGCGGGAGATTTGATCTGCTGGGGGCTGTGGGCTGCATGGAGGCGTGCGATGAGCTGTTCCTCCAGGGCGAAGCGTTCGGTGAGCCCTTTGGCGAGACGGTCAATCCAAGCGGGTAACCGCGCTAGGTTTTGTTGGCAGCGCACCGGGGATACGAAGTCTTCATCAAACTCCAGCACCATGGCAGTAGACATTTCCAGGCGCTCTAGCAGTTGTGCGGCAATGTGAAGCGCGCTTTCGTCATTAAAAGCTTTCGCTTCTTCCGCAAGCTGCGGGTAAATCTCAAAGTGCCCAGCACTGATATAGTCCATCAGCAGTTCGCTGAAGGTATCAATGCGCGCTTTGCTCACGGCTTCCAGCTCCGCATCGCAGGCTTCTTTTAGTTCAATAAAGCTCACGAGTAGCGCGCGACGCTGATCAAGCCAGCGATCAATTAAGCTGTGTACGCCTCCCCAGCGCTCCAGGGCATTTTTGCAATCTTCGAGCATGGGGCTTTCTCCTTGCAGATAGCCGCCTTGAACAGGGCTAGACTCGCTTTTCCTTCTGCCTCTGTCAATCCTGGCGGGAATGATTTCCTTGATACTGGAGAGTACGTCTTCGATAGTCAACGCTTGCGTTAGACAGCCGTCGATAGATCGGCTGCCTAACGACTAGGCTAGCGCTTGATGGCTAGCCACAGCATACGCAGCGGCGCCAGGGCCAGCACCAAAAAACCGATCAGCGTCCAGGCAGGCAGTGACAGCCCCAACAGCATGAAGTCGATCTCAGCGCACTCCCCAGAGCCGGTAAGCACCATGGCGACGACTTCCTGCATAGGTAGGATATCCATCATGTAATCCAGCCCTGGGCCACAGCTAGGCACCTCATCTGCTGGTAAGCCCTGCAGCCATACATGACGCCCGGCGATAAAGGCACCGGTGCCCACGGCAGCTAACCCTAACAGGCCATAAATGCCTCTACCCACGCCCCCTTTAGGGTTGTGAATGGCTGCCACAGCTAGCACTAGCCCGGCGGCGATAACCGCTACTCGCTGAAAAATACATAGCGGGCAGGGCTCTAAACCCACAATATGCTCAAGGCTCAGCGCTACGGCCATCATCAGAACGCAAAACGCGACACCGGCGAGTGCCGTCGGACGAATGGCTGATGATGTCATTGCGCATCCTCGGGTGGCAGTGCAGAAAGCGCCCGAGACTCTCGCGCTTTGGTGAAATAACTCTCTAGGAACTCGCTAAAGCTCTCTTGGTCGGCCTCCTCAATATCCCGCTGCTGCTGGTGAGAGGTGTCGATCAGTTGAGCGAGTAGCGCTTCGCGGGAACGCAGCATCGGCGTGGCTTTTAGCTTATCGGCTTGGGCCTGCGCCATGCTCAGTAGCGTGTCGCTTAGTGATCCATTGCCCTCTTGCAAGCGCGCCAGCATTTGCGCCGAGGGGGTCAACGAAGGATCTTTCAAGCGTGGTGCAAGGGCTTCAAGCGCTGCTGCATGGGGCTCCCCCTCCTCGACAGCATCCAGCAAGCGTGCCACCTCAGCCATTTCAGCAAAAATTTGCTCGCCCCAAGCAGGCAGCGTGACCGATTCCCCATTGCGAGTTAGGCGCAGTTCCGGGTCGCGGCCGCGCTCTACGACCAGCCGACGATTATCGTCTAGGCGGTCACACTCCTCATCGGAAATCCAGGGGCTGTCGCTGAGTAGGCACCACATCAGGAAGGTGTCGACAAAGCGCATCTGGGATTCCGTGACGCCCAACGGATCGAACGGATTGAGATCCAGGCAGCGCACTTCGATGTATTCGACGCCCCGGGCCTCCAACGCCTGGCTTGGCGTTTCGTTGTGCTTGGCTACGCGCTTGGGCCGAATATCGCTGTAGTACTCGTTTTCGATCTGCAGGATATTGGCGTTAAGCTGCTGCCACTCGTCGCCGTTTCTCACGCCCAGCGCTTCGTAGTCCGGCCAGGGGGTGGAAATGGCATGGCGCAGCGTGTTGACGTAGTTCGACAGCGAATTGAAGCAAATTTTAAGCTGCGACTGCACTTTGTTCTGATAGCCAAGATCCGACATACGCAGTGTAGTGGCATAAGGCGCGTAATAGGTATCGTCGCTGAGCGGCTGTAGCTTATCCGGCACTTGGCCATTCGGCAGGAAGCTTTTGTCTATCGCAGGAGACGCGCCAAACAAGTAGAGCAGCAACCAACTATGGCGGCGGAAGTGGCGAATCATCCCGAAGTAGCGGGTCGAGCGGTAATCGTTAAACGGGATGTTGGTGGCTTTTTCCATTTCCCGCAGCGCGTGCCACATATCGTCCGGCAGCGACACGTTGTAATGCACGCCCGCGATGGCCTGCATAATACGGCCATAGCGTACGTCTAAACCCTTACGGTAGACATGCTTCATGGTACCGACGTTAGAGCTGCCGTAATCCGCAATGGGCACACTATCGTTACCTGAAAGCCGCGAGGGCATGCTGCCCGGCCAGATCCACTCGTTTTCCAAGTGGTGATAGGTAAAGGTGTGCAGATCAGATAAAAACGCCAGCGCCTCTTTAGGCTCGGAGTACACCGGAGTGATGTACTCCAGTAGCGCCTCTGAGTAATCGGTGGTGATGTGCGGATGAGTCAGTTTTGACCCCAGCGCCTGCGGATGAGCCGTTTGGGCAATATGGCCGTTGGCATCAACACGCAGACCCTCTTTCTCTAGCCCGCGACGCAAGCGCCCTAAGCGCCCAAGTCGCGCGCTTGGCAGCAGCCGCTCTACCTGGGCGGTGAGCGAAGATGGCACAGTGAGAGGTTCAGACAAGGTGAACACTCCTTGTTAGTAAGACCTGCATTAAGCAGGCTTTGTTGAAGTCAGCTGGCATCGCCATAACCATTACCCTGCTTTCTAATCGAGAATAGAGAGCAGGATATGGCGACAATGGTTAAATATTCAAGACGCGCGACTATTTGCCCCGCTTGGCTTTCATCAGCGCAGCCCCAAGCGCACCCATCGCAGCAGGGGGTTCGCTCTGCTGATTGCCCTGGCGCTGCCCGCCTTGGCGGCTGCTGCGAGTGGGTTTGCGCGGCGCTGCCGAGGCAGTACTGCCTGGTGCTTCGGGCTGTTCCGGCTCGTCACCCAAACGCATGGATAGCCCTACCCGTTTACGCGGAATATCCACGCTCATCACTTTCACCGTGACGATATCGCCCGCCTTAACAACGCTACGCGGATCATCAATAAAGCGGTCGGAAAGCGCCGAGATATGCACGAGGCCGTCTTGGTGAACGCCGATATCCACAAACGCCCCGAAGTGGGTCACGTTGGTGACGGTGCCTTCCAGCACCATGCCGAGCTTTAGGTCTTTGAGGGTTTCGACGCCCTCTCGGAATTCAGCGGCTTTGAACTCTGGGCGCGGGTCGCGGCCGGGCTTATCCAGCTCTTTGAGGATGTCGCTCACGGTGGGTACACCAAAACGCTCGTCGGCGAAGTCGGCGGGCTTGAGTGCTTTCAGGGTCGTGCTGTCGCCAATCAAACCTTTCACATCACGGCTATTCTGCTTGGCGATGCGCTCCACTAGCGTATACGCCTCGGGGTGAACGGCACTGGCATCCAGCGGGTTCTCAGCATTGCTAATACGCAAAAAGCCTGCGCACTGCTCGAAGGTTTTCGGGCCAAGGCGGCTCACTTCAAGCAGCTCTTTACGGCTCTTGAATGCCCCCTGCAGATTGCGCTGAGCGACGATATTTTCGGCAATAGCGGCGCTTAGGCCTGCCACACGGGAAAGCAGCGCGCTGGACGCGGTATTGAGATCCACGCCCACGGCGTTAACACAGTCCTCAATCACGGCTTCCAAGCTGCGAGAGAGCTGCACTTGGGAAACATCGTGCTGATACTGGCCCACACCAATGGATTTGGGCTCGATCTTCACCAGCTCGGCCAAGGGGTCTTGCAAGCGGCGGGCAATCGAGACAGCGCCGCGAATCGTCACGTCGAGATCCGGGAGTTCGCGCGCGGCGTACTCGGATGCCGAATACACCGATGCGCCCGCCTCGGATACCATTACCTTGCTCAGCCGATGGGCTGGGGCCAGCGCTTTTACCAGCTCGCCCGCGAGCTTGTCGGTTTCGCGGCTGGCGGTGCCGTTACCTACCGCGATCAGCTCCACACCGTGCTGTTTTACTAGCTTGGCCAGCACGTTAAGGGATTCATCCCAGTGGTTTTGCGGCGCATGGGGGTAGATCGTTGCTTGGTCAATAAACTGACCGGTGGCGTCGATCACCGCTACTTTACAGCCGGTGCGCAGGCCGGGGTCTAATGCCAACGTGACTTTCTGCCCGGCAGGCGCTGCCAGTAGTAGGTCTTTCAGGTTGGCGGCAAATACGTCGATGGCGGTCTGCTCGGCGTGTTCACGCAGGCGGCCCAGTAGTTCGGTTTCCAACGCGGTGTAAAGCTTCACGCGCCAGGTCCAGCGAACTACTTCGCTTAACCATTTATCCGCCGCGCGTCCCTCATCACTAATGCCTACTTGCTTGGCAATCGCCACTTGGGCGGGATGAATGGGTGCGTCGTCTTCGCCCGGCAAACGGATCGCTAGGCTTAAGATGCCTTCGTTGCGGCCACGGAACATGGCCAACGCCCGGTGCGAGGGCACTTTCGCCAGCTTTTCGTCGTGCTCGAAGTAGTCGGAGAACTTCGCGCCCTCCTGCTGTTTGCCATCCAGCACGCGCGCACTGAGCTCGCCCTCTTGCCATAGCCGCTCCCGCAGTTGACCAATCAGCTCGGGGTCTTCGGCAAAGCGCTCCATCAGAATCTGCTTGGCACCATCCAGCGCCGCCTTGGCATCTTCAATGGCGGGGATATCCCCTTCGGCTTCGCGCAGGTATTGAGCGGCTTCGCTTTCGGGGTCAAGCGTTGGATTCGCTAACAGCGCATCCGCCAGCGGCTCTAACCCGGCTTCACGGGCAATTTGGGCTTTAGTGCGGCGCTTTTTCTTGAAGGGGAGGTATAAATCTTCCAAACGCTGCTTGGTATCGGCGGCTTGAATGGTCGCTTTGAGTGCGGGGTCTAACTTACCCTGCTCATCGATGGCGGCCAGTACCGCTTCACGACGCTCTTCAAGCTCGCGCAGGTAGCGCAGGCGTTCGTCCAACTGGCGAAGCTGCGTATCATCCAGCGCGCCAGTGACTTCTTTACGGTAACGGGCAATAAAAGGAACGGTAGCGCCACCATCCAGAAGCTCTACCGTTGCGGCGACTTGTTCAGGCCGGACGCTTAGCTCTTCGGCCAAGCGTGCAGTAATGCGTTGTTTGACATCCATAACGTGCAACTAACTCATGCAGCATTCGAGGTGCCGACAAGGTACCACAAACCACCTAGACTGGCATGGATTGCCCTTTACTCCCAACGTTAGGCGGGCACAAAGCGCAGCACAACGCCGTTATTACACCAACGCAGGCCGGTGCCAGGGTCGTACTTCATGGCACTGGTGAACAGCAGCAAATCGCAGCCTGCACAGTGGTATGCGCCTTCATCGTACTGCTTATCCAAGGGGCTTGAGAATGCTGCCTCTACCCCCTCTTCGCGCAGCACCTAAATCTGGGGCAGCCTCAAGATCAAGGCGCGGAAAGCCAAACGAGACACCCGGCAAAACACCCGCTAAGCCGGTTAAGCCGGTTAAGCCGGCT
>Ga0098052_1002352_pt1 | contig 11462 bp, 13 predicted proteins | sample 15_taG_FD_81591 | JGI IMG/M metagenome (GOLD analysis project Ga0098052, IMG submission 81591) | Marine viral communities from the Subarctic Pacific Ocean - 15_ETSP_OMZ_AT15312 metaG | ecosystem: Environmental > Aquatic > Marine > Oceanic | place: Pacific Ocean | collected 2015-01-18 | reverse complement strand
ATCAGGCAATCCACTGACAAAGGCTAAGAGATTTGCGGTTCAATCCGATGACACAGGTTATTGGATAGATAAAACAGTATCAGCCAATACAGCCGATTGCGACCCAATCTGCCCATCTTGTCCAACCTGTCCCACTTGCCCAACTTGTGCCAAGTGCGATTCATGTTGTCCCGAACCACCTACCTTTGATTGTGCCGACTGTGCGCCACCATTTAAGTGTGATTCTTGTTGCCCTGAATGTCCCGATTGCTCTAAACCAAGTAAGCATCCTTCACAGCCCCAAGGGAGAGAAATCAAACCCTCAAGAGGGCCAATAGGACGATTCTTCAGAATGTGGTGATTATATGTTCGGACACAACACATGGGATACAAAAAGTTTTAATGCTTTTTCAGATGAAGCCGTAGCCACAACTGATGACCCATCTATTCAAGCCATCTCACAAGATATTGAGATTCCAATATGGACCTTTACAGAAACCACTGATTCCAACGGACATCCAACTGAAAAGTTTGAGAGAACTATTGAATCATCATATGGTTCAGTAACTCAACATAAAGAAGTTTTACACCCCGACCCTGCTACTATGCAAGGGCATCCTACTTTTGATGTAACTATTCATAGTGTATTTACAGATGCCAATAATGAAACATCAGAACGAACTGACACTCAAACTGTCCAAGACCCACATATGTTTAGTGAATGGGAATTATCTGGTTTAGATGAATGGCTTGTGCCAGAAACCGAAGAGGAAGAAACAGTTGATGAATCATCCACGGCTACATCATCAGAACCAACAGAATCTAAACCATTGTTCTGTAAGACTTGTCCAGCAGGATATATTCTTGGTGGCATCGGAGTTTTGGCAGGAGCCTATATGTATTTTATCATTCGTAATCCCCAAGCGTATGTTCAAGCCACCGCTATCAAAACTGGTGGAGGATTAGTCGGCCAGTTACTTAGTTGAAACCAATAACTTCATAAGAGTCGTTTAATCTATTAGATTCATGGATATGTCCGATGAATACCGATGGCAGATTTATGGTCATCCAGTCTATGAGGGCTGTGTGACGACTTATTTATCTTCAGTCAAGGCTTTTGCATGGAGTGGTGCAACCTCTAATGAGTTTATTTGTAGTTCCTATACTTTTACTGTGGGCAAACCTGACCCTCGCAACGAGGGTCATACAATCCTCGGCTTGCGCCGAGTCATTCACCCGGATTCAGGAGGGACCGAAATCCAAATAAGTATTGAAGGAGAATCCACTACCAATAACTGGGAATATCATAGGCCATTAGCCTATGATTCAGTGGAAGAGTTGTTAGAAGCACACCGTCAAGAGTCTCCTACTATTCCAACACCAATCTTTAAGTAGTCGTTCAACTTACCCTAATCTATGACTGACGAAGGTATTTCTCCTTTTTTAGAACAGATTGAATCTGAAGTAGTCGTGGAAGCATCTGGCAATCCAAACAATGCCTTGGCTTTTGATAGCGATTCAGAAACAAACTCTGTTGTCGGAACAGTGGAGATTGCTGCCGAAGATTATACCAAATATCTTAGTGAGGGTCAGCGTAGTTCACTGCCTAAATCACTTCAAGAAGGAATTATTCGTAAAAAGAAAACTCAAGAGGCCGAAGAAGCAGCCATGCCTTCTTTTGAAGCCATGCGAGATGCAGACGGATTAGATGGAATAGAAGCAGAACCCGAACCAGACATTAGCCACATGGGAGAAACTCCTGACCACGGATTAGAGGAAACCGACATGGGTCCAACAGAAATGGGCGGTCCCGAAGAACCACCTGCTGACCCACTACCTCGTCAAATCAATCCGATAGAAGTTGATTTCTTAGCAGAACGATTGGCAAATCAAGAACAAGAAATAGTTGTAGCCAGTATGACTCAAAAACAATATGAAGATTGGTTGTTTCCCGAAAAAGATACAGATGATTGGGCATCAGGTCAAATAACTTTGGCTCGCATTATGGCTAATCTCAAAGCAGCAGGTTACGATTCTAATTCTCTTAACTTAGAGGATGAACTATTTCCTGCCTATGTTCAGATAGGTGCCGCCTTGTGGAGCCGACAGAATCTTATTAACCCTATTCGCACCGAAGTCCTAAGTCAAATTGAGAACGCACCTGCCTCTCAAATGGTCGCTACATTAGAAGCAACTGCTTCCGCAGTTCCCACAGAATTAGCAGCAGAACTGTTCAGGGCACCCGAATCTCCTAATTATGTTCCTTATTTTTTAATCGGCGCAACAACATTGACAGCGTTCTTATTACCTTTCTTTTGGAGGAAATAATAGTAATCTTTAAGTATCAAGGATGGTGATGTATTATTATGAATCTTGACCTTGCCATTCAGAATGTCTTGAAGAGAAGTGAAATGGAGAGTGCTATGCACGGAGTTATGTCAGACTTTGGCAGCAATTTCCAACTCACATCTTATACAGAATCCGCTAAGGCTGCTGATTCTATTTTAGGAGTCCCCGTAGCACATATGAGTCCAAATATACTAAGTCGCCCAGTTATTACTAAGAAAGCAGAAACTTATGCTGCTGCGGACCCAAATCAAAATCTTGCTACAAAGATTGATGGATATAATCTAACTTATGATGCCAAAACTAAGAATTGGACACTTGGCCAACAATTAAAGCCCGGATTCTGGGAAAGTTTGTTCGGTGGAAATCCAAGAGTCAAAGTTATTACTACAACTTATGGCACAAACTCTTCTCACAGATTTTTGAGTGCGGTTGAACAAATGAGGACTATTAGTGCCCAAACCAAAAACAAAATTGGCTCATATGTTATGGCTAATATGAGAAATGTTTCCGTGCGAACTTTACAACAAGGTTACACTGTGGATACCCAACCAACGGATGATATTATTACTTCTCGTAGTTCCGCTAAAGTTATGGAAGCACCCGTTATGAATAACGGAGGTATTGAAATGAACCTTGCATCTGCATATAGTGGAGTCGCCAAACAAAAAAATGATACATTCATGGGAGATACAGTTATCCCAACACCACTTACACAAGCGCAAGTAGGGATGGTGAGAACACCTCTGGGTGACCCAGTAGGAGTTCATATTGCGCCGCCGACTCGCCCAATGGGTGCAGTAAGAACCAACCGAAGTCTTTAAGTAGTTGAACAGGAGAGTATAAAATATGACCAACCCCGTAGCCGAGATTGCTGAAGAATCTTATGTTGGATTGAAAGACCCTTCATTTTATTCTGGAGTCGTTGGAATCGCAGTGGGTGGTATTCTTGGGACAGTTATGACAATAATTCCTTTTTACAAAGTAGGAACTATGGGAAATCTTGTTCGCACAGTAGCCACAACTGGTGCTGGCGCATGGTTAGTTATGGAATCCCGCAATATGAAAGATGACTTAAAGCCATTATATCTAAGTGCAGGAACAGTTCTCGGATTTATTGGTCTAAGCCAAGTTGCAGGATACATTACTGCTAATACAGGACTAAGTATTCCCGGGTTTAATGGCCTTGGTTCAGTTCTAACAGGCAAGGCTGCGGAATCTTCACTATTACCACAAAGAGGTTCTGGTTCAGTAATTGGACAAGAGACAGCAACACAATCTTTTTCAGATATTTATAATTCAGATACTTTTGAAGAAGGAACTCATGAAATGGTTCATCGTGTTCCCCCAAACAACCCAATTGATTCAGTTGTGGAAGAAGCACCTCTTGGACATGGAGTAACACAATGGTTCGGTGCAGATGGTATCTCACCAACTGGAGGCGTTGCACAAAGTTTTGGTGGAGTTGCTGAATCATCATCAGTTAATTATGCACCGCAGACAAATGTAAGCAATTATGTATCATCAGTTGATACTATGGGTGTGCGTGCTATGAATGTGAACAAGGGTTCAGAATATACTCAATCAGTTTATGGCAAAGGATACGAACCTCCTGTAAATTATAGTGCTGAAGAACCAACTGTTGAAGTTGGTAAGCCAGCACCAGTTCCACTGGCTGGCTCAATGCCTGACCTATGGGGCGCATATGTTAAACCATCAACTTCTGCGGAAGAAATGATTATGGACACTACCCGTATGATTAACCCCGGACAACCAATTCAGTGGTATGGGGCAGAAACAGGAACTACTGGAACACTTTCTCACCACATTACCCAATCAGAAGGGTATGGAAGTGTGGTGGGACAATAGGTGAATAAAATGAATATAAAAAGCATAATTGTAAATGAATACACAGTTGGTGGAAGCCTTCTCCTTGTTGGAGCAGGTTTCTTTAGCACACGATTTACCGATGCACTATCTTACGAACTATTTAGTATGCCATCCCAGATTCCAGTTATAGGTGGAGCCTCCGTTACAGTAGGCCGTGTAGTCGGATTAGTTCCATTAAGTTTGGGTCTTGCTTTCTTGGTTGGAAAGGTTCGCCCAGTTACATCACGCATTCCAGTAGTGGATAAGGTTATGGATATTGCAGATGACCTCGTTAGCGAAGTTTCTATGCCAGTAGCCTCTGAAGTTCAAGGTGCAGAAACCGTGAACCACATTAACCCAACAGAAGTTTCAGCAGAAAACGATGAAGAAGTTGTTCTTGAAGCCGAAACCTCCGCACCAGCAAAGATGAAGTGGACAGATGCAGTTGCTAAGGCTCGTAAAGACCTTAATGTTACAGGATTTACTGCCATCAAGAAGGGAACACCCCTTTATAATAAGGCTAAGTCCTACATGAACTGAAATCTTTCTTAAGTTTTAAGTAGTTGCTACATACTATGCCCTTTATGGCAGAAGTAAACTTGGTTTATTATCATGATAATACTAATCATGGAAACTTTGGGGATGAGTTATCACCCTATATTGTCTCACAATTATTATCTGACAAGCATACTTTAGTTAAAAATCAAGAAGGACTTGATTACAATTTGTTATGTATCGGTTCTTTGTTACATAATGCTAAACCAAATTACTATATTTTTGGGACTGGGTTTGGCTTAGACGACCCAGAAACTTTTCCTCCTGTTAATATCGGTGCGGTCCGAGGACCACTAAGCCGAGAAAAGTTATTAGAATATGGATTAGATTGTCCTGAAATCTATGGAGATGCAGCATTACTTTTACCCTTATATTATGAACCCAGAGATTTACGCCTTCAAGATAAGGTCGGGTTTGTGCCACATTTTGGCCAACACCATCTGTATAAAAAGTTTTTGACCAATCATGATAGTATTTATTTGATTGACCCTACTAATCATTGGAAACAAGTTATAGATGAAATAAGTTCTTGTAAATCTATTATTTCTCAATCGCTTCATGGGTTGGTTTGTGCAGATGCCTATAACATTCCTAATGTTTGGTTTGCAGAGAATATCTGGTTTTGTAATATGTGTCATACATATGCTTCTCAATCTTCTTTAGGATTAGGAGATGAGTATGGGTTCTTTGAAGATAGCCCCAGACCACCCTGCTCATGCGGGTGGAAGTTTACTTGTTGGGGAACCAATCTTCCTTACCACCAAGGTAATTTTAAGTTTCACGATTATTTCTTAAGTCAAAACCGAGATGCGAATAGTATTAGTCATTTAGATGAATATGATGAATCCAAACTTTATGTCTTAGGAAACCAAATTGATTTAGAATCTTTACGGGCCGCTTTCCCTCTTTGAATAAGCCTACTTCGGATAGACGACCCAAACCTTTAAGTAGTCAAAAAGACCAATATAATATAGAGCAACACAAGTTGCACTACAAAAAAATGGAGAATGAAAAAATATGAGTATGAGAAGCCAAGTATATGAATGGGCCAACCTCGCACCAGCAGGTGTAACATCAACTCTTCGCCGAACAACTGCGGACCTTCCAAAGGCCCTCGTTGCGAACCGAGAGTATGATTTGTTTATCGGCGGTGTAGGTAATAACATTACTAAGCCAGCAGAAACGACAGCAACACAATTTATTGTGATTGAAGATATTGCGTGCAGTGCAACCCTAAACGGTGCAGTGCAAATCCGCATTAACACGACAGACTACTTCCAGAATCCGGATGTTACCGATATGGTCGGTATCCCGGGATTGGCAAGTCCTTACCCTCGTGGTTCAAGCACAACCGTTGTAGCAGCCGCAGTAACAACCGCAGCCGCACAAGTTACAGCAGAGAACTTGCTAAAGTCTTTTGACCTATATCCGGATGTTTATGTCCTACCCGGTCAGACTTTCCAGATTCTTTACACCCCGCTTGCAGCAACAGCCGCAAGCACACAAGTTGTGTCTGCATTTGTGAAATACACTCTTTACGATGGACCAGACGCACTTATCGCAAACAAGTTGCTTGAACTTGGTGTCACCATCAACCCAAACAATGTGGATTGGTATAAGCGTTCCTTGATTGAGCAGCAACAGCGTGGGGCAGCCGCAGCATCAGCCGCAGCAGCCGCAGCAGCCGCAAATGGAGGAGGTGCTTAAAATGAGTATGAGAAGCCAAGTATATGAATGGGATGCCTCAAGAGGCACACCAGCAACAGCAAGCAACGCAGGAAACAGAATCAGTGTCTTTATTGGCGGTATCGGTAATAACATCACCAAGCCAGCAGAGACAACTGCAACCGAGTTCGTAGTTATTGAAGATATTGCGTGCAGTCCTTCACTTCCAGTCGGAGTGAACGCCAATTTCGCAGCAGTCGCAACAGACCCAATCCGTGGTCTTACATTTAACAATGTTGGTGGAGTGGCCGGTGGCCGTTCCTATGTTCAAGTGAGAATCAACACAACCGATTACTTCCTTGACCCAGACAATGTTCCAAACGATGGTATCCCCGGTGCGTCAAGTCCTTACCCACGAACCATTGATTTCCAACCTTCGTTCAACCTATACCCAGATGTTTATGTCCTACCGGGACAAGTTTGGGATATGTTGGTCACATTTTACAACTGCCAAGGTTTGTTGTTCGGTGCAGCAGTCGGAATCCCCAACAACGCCGTAGCAACCTGTGACGCTGGTGAACTACAAGCATTCTGCAAATACACCCTCTATGATGGACCAGATGCTCTTATCGCTAACAAACTGTTGGAGATGGGAATCAGTATCAACCCCGGAAATGTGGACTGGTATAAGCGCAGCCTACTTGCATCACAAGCCTGAAGTGAGACAACAGTTTCACTTTGAGCCTTTGGGCGAGACGGAGAAAGCCGTGAGGCTATCAATGATGACTCGTCTAAATGGTTTTAAGGATGTGATAGCGTGATTAAGCGTTTGCTAACGGATATTATAATCGTTGGAACAGCATTATTTGTTGTAGGCACATGGATGACATCACATCACACCCACAAAGTTGTGACTGGAGACCACCCTGAACATAAGGTTCGGGAGTTTCTGATATACACTTGTATAGGTGTAGCATTGATTACAGTGGGTAGCAACATGATAACAGATGGATTTATTCATCGTTTGAGTGGTGATGACTTATGAAGCCCGTTGTTATTGGCGGTTTGATGTTTACCATAGGATTTATCCTAACCACATATCACACATCTAAGTTGTTTTCCCCACAAAGTCATGTCGTTAGTCATGTCGCATGGGCTATGGTTGGCGTAGGTTTGTTCCAAATAGGGTCTAACCTGACTGCCAGTGGGATGTATGACCACCTTAAACAGAACGCTTAAGTAGGTGCTACACCTTATTAAGTCTATGGATTTTGATGTCATTATTCCTATTTACAAGGTCTCACCAGAGTTTATTACACGATGTATGGACTCCGTAGTTAATCAAACAGTGGATACATGGCATTGTTGGATAGCCGATGGAACACCCACAGACCATGAAAGTTATGAACCTATGATGGCAGCCTTGGCTCCCTTCTTAGATTCGGAAAAGTTTACCTATTTGCGCCAAAGTGGAACTGGAGTTTCACAAGCACGAAATGAAGCCGTAACCAAAGGGTCAGCACCCTATTTAGCCACTTTAGATGGTGATGATTTATGGTATCCAGAGCATTTAGAATGGATGGTTGAAGCCATTGAGGTATCAACAGATACTCCCGTAGCCATTTGGTGGGCAGGTGCAGATGCCGAATTATACTTAACCAGTATCAAAACAGGTGAAACCTATGCTCAAGAAGGGGTTATTGGTTGGTTTGAACAATTCTCCAAGATTCTTCCCAGAGATACTCATTATTTCATTAGGGGTAATCCAGTCATTCCATCTAACACCGTAGTTCTCCGCAATCGTTTTGAAGAAGTAGGAGGCTATGATGAAACTTTACAAATAGGCGAAGATACCGACCTTTATTTACGAATTACTGGCGACCCAGCCGCAGTAGGGTATGAAAATACTTATTGGGGTTATCAAATAGATGCTATCAGTGGGTATCATGGGTGCGGTCCTTGGCAAACGACTTCCATGGGAAGTCAAACCTCCGCCGCCGATAATAGAAACTTTGAAGAGACCAAAGCAGAACTGGACCGACAAGCCCAATCCTTCAATGATAAGTTACGCCCAATTAGGTTGGAAGATAAACCCGATGATGTTTCTGATGAGTATTGGAACTTTATTGTCGGATTAGTAGTTCAAAAATATACTTCAACCCTTATGATGAGTCTTGGTGGAGATGTTTAAGTAAGTCATACGATATATGGTGTAGTATGACTGAACACCTTACGATAGACACCCCTATTGGGCCGATTACTGCTAATCTTGATGAATTGAGTGAAGGACTATCCTATTTGACTGATAATATCAAGAAAACTGATAAGATAGACCAAGAAGTATCTAAATATCTTATGTTAGATGAACAACCAGCAGATTTTCCTATTGAATCTAAGAGGCAGTATTATCATGATAGGTCATATGTCTTTTGGATGTATGCTTTGATGGAAGTATTAAACAAAGATTATGATATTGTTAAATCTGAAAATTATAATCATGGAGACACTAAGACAGCCCCAGTTTGGTTTGACGAAAAAATTGGCGATAAAACAATTAAAGTTCCACACAAGTTAGTTATGTATGTTCAATTAAAGAAGGACCCTACTCAAAGATTTGTAATGATGTTTACTCCGTTTGATGAATATGAAGTGGACATAGTGGTTCAATTTAGGAGTGATTGTTTTGATTATTCAAAGTTTTGGGAATCCGTTGAAAGTTATTTCTATGAATCGGGCTTACTGAAGGGCGCACACTTTACAGCAGGTTTTGAGATATTAAACACCGAAAAGTTATCTTGGGCAGACATTATCATTGATGCCGAAGATAGACAGATATTGGAACGAAACTTAGTCCGATTTATTGATTCAGTGGAATTGTTTAAGAAAAAGGGATTGCGTGGAAGTCGTGGAGTATTACTTGCAGGGCCACCCGGAACAGGTAAGACTCTTGCTTGTAAAGTCTTAATGAATGAATTAGATACCACAGTTATTTATGTGGCTCGTGAGACAGTTGTTGCCGTAGGTCAAATTGGAGACTTATACAAATTGGCACGAAGGTTGTCTCCATCAGTAGTTATTCTTGAAGATATTGATACATTAGGAGGTTTGTCTCGTGAAGAAGGCGACCACCCACTACTCGGAGAGTTTCTTAATTGTTTAGCAGGTGTTGAAGATAACCATGGTGTGGTCACTTTGGCTACAACTAATCACCCAGAAAAACTTGATTGGGCTTTAACAGACCGCCCCGGAAGATTTGATGTTAGATTAAAGTTTGATTATCCTTCAGAAAAGAGTCGGATAGCGATTATTCAAAAATACTTGACTCCATTTAAGACTAAGAAATTAAACATCAAGGATATTGGTAATCGCACTGAAAAGTTTTCAGGAGCATATTTACAAGAAATTGTGCAAGCAGCATTTATGTTTGCTCATGAAGAATGTGGATATTGTGATGAACCAATCATTACCCAAACACATTTGAATGATGCTCTTAAACAAATTGAAAGGCACCGTCAAACCGTAGGTAAGGAAAAAAACTTGCCATATGATGCTGATGAGGGTAAACTTGCGAGCAGTTATATTTGAGCGAAACTTTAAGTAGCAAGACTACTTCATATTATGTATGGTTTCGTGTAATTGTGACCCCGGTGGATTGTGTTGCATAGAATGTTGCACCCAACCACCTTGCCAGACCACAGGGATTTGTATTGATTACTGTGATGAATGCCCCGAAGGTTGTATCGCTTCTGAAACTTTTGAGGCCGTGCGTGACGATTACCTCATCAGTATGCAAAGAAACAATCCTCTTTCTCGTCATTACATTCCTCGTAAGAAGAAATCCGCCGAATCTTGGGCAGTATTTGATGCAGAGGGGATTTATGGAGTCTGCCCTTATTGTGGATATGATGCCGAAGCCGCCGTAGTCTATCAGTCTAAACAAAACAATGAAACTTTAACCCCAGACCAAATACATGATGAAGTGGAGTTCTATTTATATGAAAGTCACCCAGACTTTTGTGAAGGAATGCGAAACTCACTCAAAGAATCAGAAACTTTTGGTGCAGGACCCGGTATTCTAACAAAAGAAGAGTATGATGCGCTGATGGGTCAGTTTGATAGCATGACAATAAATGAATTGTATATGGTAAGACACCAACTACACCTTAGACTAATCCAATTAGGCATGAATCCCCACAAATACGAGGCCGAAACTTTTGAAGCATATAATCCAGAACAACCTCGTGATGAGCGTGGTCGGTGGATTTCCGATGAAGAAGATGATGAAGTCCCAACTTTTACTATTGGAGATGAAGAATGGCGTATCCTTCCTGCATATGGGTCTAAGATTACTTTAAGAGACCTTTCGGAAGCAGTCATGGAAACGACTCATAATCAACTTGATTTTGATACAGCCCATCAGATAGTCAATGAGATGTTGTCCCAACATCCAGCCGGCGATAGCCAAGAAGCCAGAAACGCATTACTCCTTACTTTAGAAGAAACCAGAATGCAATTAGAATATGCTGATGAAATCGGTTGGGACATGGACATAGAAATTATGGCTGGTTTGCTACGCAGTCGTGGCATTCAACCACCCCCTGAATTAGAAGAAGCCGTTATTAACCGTTTAACCTTTGAGGATGAATGGGCAGCCGAAGCCATTACCACACGATTCTGTCCTATTTGTGATGAAACAGGTTGGATGGTTCAACAGCACTCTGATTCTGTGGATTGGAGTTGTTCGGCCTGTGGACATCAATGGCATGACTGGCGAGCAGAAGAACCCGTTGGTTATGATAAACCACTCGGAGAATCCTTAAATTGGACTCCATATGAATATCTTGATTCTAAAAAGATTAAGCCTAATAAACCAACTCCTGCTAAAGATTTTGACATGGGAGATACCTTTGGGCGTAATGTTTTACTAATGTCCGAAACTTTTGAATCATCTAATTACAAATGTGTTTCCTGCGGAATAACTTTTGCTCAAGAAGATACACGAGATATTGATGGCGACATAGTTTGTGACGATTGTGTGTATAACATTT
>Ga0098052_1002349_pt1 | contig 11469 bp, 9 predicted proteins | sample 15_taG_FD_81591 | JGI IMG/M metagenome (GOLD analysis project Ga0098052, IMG submission 81591) | Marine viral communities from the Subarctic Pacific Ocean - 15_ETSP_OMZ_AT15312 metaG | ecosystem: Environmental > Aquatic > Marine > Oceanic | place: Pacific Ocean | collected 2015-01-18 | reverse complement strand
TATTGCGCGATGTGCCGCAGTTAGGGTTGTGATAAATGATTACTGACATGGAGGAGCGTCACGCTGACTAGGAGTTTGATTGATAGCAGGGGATAAGCGGGTGGGGTCTTGCTCGGCTTTATACGCTTTGGCGGCGTTTGCCCACCACATCAATTGCACTAGCGTCCGACCAAAATAGCCTTCCCAGCGCTCTTGCTCTGCACGGAATTGTCCATCGTTATCGAGGGCTTTTGGATACCCGCTCGCCCAGGCGAGCAGGCGCGGGAGGCGTTGACGTTCTGGTTGAGCCGAGAAAAATCAAATAGTGCGCCATCAAGCAGACTCCTTAAGCATGAGTAGGGAAGTGCTGACGCGTGTTATTGGCAATGCGCACCAGGGCCAGCATCAGCGGTACCTCTACCAGTACACCCACCACCGTTGCTAGAGCAGCGCCCGATTGCAGACCAAACAGCGCAATGGCGGCGGCCACGGCAAGCTCAAAAAAGTTGCTGGCGCCAATCATCGCCCCGGGTGCGGCAATATTGTGCGGGACGCGCCACGCTTTCGCCCAGCCATAGGCAATGAAGAAGATTAAAAACGTCTGCAGAATTAGCGGAATGGCGATAAGCACAATATGCAGCGGATTGTTCAGAATGACATCGCCCTGAAACGCGAAAAGCAGTACCAGGGTAATGATCAGCCCCATCGGCGTGACCGGGCCAATGCGCTTCATAAAGACGTTGTCGTACCAATCGGCACCGCGCTTAGCGATAAGGGTTTTCCGCGTGAGGTAACCTGCCGCCAGGGGAATGACGATGTAGAGCACTACCGACAGCAGCACCGTATCCCAGGGTACCTGAATATTGGAAATACCCAGCAGAAAGACCACGATCGGCGCAAAGGCAAACAGCATGATCAGGTCGTTGAGGGCGACTTGTACCAGCGTGTAGGCCGCATCGCCACGGGTAAGGTAGCTCCAGACGAAAACCATCGCGGTGCAGGGCGCCGCACCCAGCAAAATGGCCCCCGCAAGGTACTGGCTGGCCAGCGCATCAGGAATCCAAGGTTTAAAAATCACCATAAAAAATAGCCATGCTAGGGCAAACATGGTGAAGGGTTTGATGAGCCAGTTCACCGTGGTGGTGATGGCCAGCCCTTTTGGCTGGCGGCGCACGCCAGCGATTGCGCTAAAGTCAATTTGCGCCATCATGGGGAAAATCATCGCCCATATCAGTATAGCGATCGGAATCGACACCTGCGCGTATTCAAAGCGTGAAAGAGCCTCGGGAATGGCGGGAGCCCACTGGCCTAGCGCAATACCGGCCACAATCGCAGCGGCGACCCAAAGCGACAGATAGCGTTCAAAAAGCCCCATATCAGCACTGCTGGGGGCTGCCTTCTCCTGATGTGACATGCTCGCTCCTTGATTATATGGCCCGCTGGTTAACGCGCTTGGAGAGCTCTTCGGCGCTCTCTTTACGCTCTGAGTATCGGTCGGTGAGCAGGTCGCTGCGCTCTCGTACCAGTAGAGTGAATTTTACGAGTTCTTCCATGACATCCACGATGCGATCATAAAACGGCGAGGGCTTCATGCGGTCGTTGTCATCGAACTCCATAAAGGCTTTGGGCACGGACGATTGGTTAGGGATCGTCACCATGCGCATCCAGCGGCCCAAAATGCGCAGCTGGTTCACCGTGTTAAAAGATTGTGAACCACCGCAGACCTGCATCACGGCCAGGGTTTTGCCTTGGGTAGGGCGTACGCCGCCCAAAGCCAGGGGTATCCAATCAATTTGTGCTTTCATAATGCCTGTCATCGCCCCGTGACGCTCTGGCGAGCACCACACCATCCCATCTGCCCACTGTGCTAGGGAGCGCAGCTCTTCCACCTTAGGGTGGCTGGCATCTTCGGCATCAGGAAGCGGCAGGCCACGCGGGTTAAAAATGTGTGTTTCAGCGCCCATCGCGTTCAGCAGGCGGGCGGCCTCTTCAACCGCCAAGCGACTAAATGAGCGCTCGCGTAGCGATCCGTACAGCAGCAGCACCTTTGGTGCAGGGCACGAAGAGGGCGGTAACCCCAATGATTCGAGGCTAGGGGCTTGGAAGAGCTCAGGGTCGAGATTGGGTAAATCCGCAAGCAGGGCCATGGGGGCTCCTTGGTGAAAGCAGCAATAGATGGCTTTCATGATATATGTTTTTTCGTATATTTCTAGCCGCCTGCTTGAGCTGCAATATCTCCGTCATCATCTGGGCGTATGGTGGCGATGTAAAATTAAATAAGAGGTTGTTGAATTATGTCGAAGCGTCGCGTGCTCTTTCTCTGTAATGCCAATTCTGCGCGCTCTCTCATGGGAGAAGTGCTACTTCGCCATATGGCCGGTGATCGCTTCGAATCCTTCAGTGCAGGCTCTGAACCCGACGAGCCTCATGCGCTAACCCTTGAAGCCTTAAAAAAGCAGGGTCTTTCGACAGAGGGGCTGCACAGTAAGTCGCTGGATCAGTTCGAGAACGAAGCGTTCGACGTGGTGATCGTGCTGTGTGACAAAGCTCAGCAGGCGTGCCGCGATTGGCAAGGGAAAGCAGGCGAAATTTTATTCTGGGACATCCGTGACCCTCGTCTGATCAGTAAGTTGGACGCTTACGAGCAGGCGCTGTTCGAGATCCGCCGCCGTTTACAGCTGTGGCTACCGCTGCAAAAAAGCTGATCATTTCTATCTCGACAGGGTGCACCATGAAATTTATCAATAATTTAAGCGTCAAGGCGAGTTGGACGCTGGTACTCGTGACTTTTACTTGCCTTGTGCTTGCCATTGGTGGCTTAGGGCTTTTTGCCAACCAGTTTGGCCGCGATGCCTTTACATCGATGCATCAACGCGACATGGCTCAGGTGCGTGAGCTAAATAGCGCTTACACACAGCTGTTGCGTGCCAGGGTACAGATGAATCGGGCAGCTGAGCTGATTCGCACTCCCTCGTTTGATCGTCCAGAGCCGCTTCTGGAAGAGTCGGATCGGTTGCTGGCATCGGCGGCCACGCATTTTGAAGCTTTCCAAGCGAGCTTTCCGGAGGGGGAGCAGCCCGAGCTGGTCGGCCAGTTGGCGAGCAATTTTCAATCCCTGGTAAATAACAACCTTAGCCTGCAGATGATGATGCTAGAAGAGCGCGATGTGCGTGGCTTTCTCTCTGGCGAATCTCGGGTGGATGATAGCAGTCAGCAGTTCGTTAACACCGCGGAAGCGTTTTACGGCTATTCAGTGGCCCGTGGCGCTGGTTTGTCTGAGCGTTTCGAGAACGTTTCATCGCTGCTCTTCATGGGCGTGGTGGGTGTCGTCGTGCTGGCGCTGCTAGTCGTAGGCCTAGTCGTATGGGGCGTACGTCGGAACGTTTTGCGGCCGCTGCGGGTTATTACTCAACACTTTAAACGTATTGCTAAGGGCGATTTATCCTCTCCGGTAGAGGCGCACGCCAATAATGAAATTGGCCAGCTGTTTAGCGAGCTGGCGAATATGCAGCGTTCATTAACCACCACCGTGAATCATCTCAATAACAGCAGCCAGCAGGTGTATAGCGACAGCCAAGCCATGGCGACGCAAAGCCAGCAGTTGGCTGGACAAACCGATTCTCAGGTATCAGCGCTTCAGCAAATGGCTGCTAGCCTTGAGCAGCTCACCGCGACGGTGAATCAAAACGCAGAAAGCGCCGCGCATGTAAATCGCTCTACCACCGACGTGTCTCACAAAGCGCAGCAGGGCGATGAAGTGATCGCTCAGTTTATTGCCACCATGCAGTCTATCAACGAGCACTCCGAAGAAATTCAAAGCATTATCAAGGTGATCGAAAGCATTGCGTTCCAAACCAATATTTTGGCATTGAATGCCTCTGTAGAGGCGGCGCGGGCTGGCGAGCATGGACGCGGATTTGCTGTAGTGGCTAGTGAAGTTAGGGCGCTGGCAACGCGCAGTGCCGATGCTGCTCACGATGTTCGTGCACGTATTGAGGCCTCGAGTAAAAGCGTTGAGCAGGGTAGCGAACTTTCTCAACAGGCAGGCGAGCACACTCGGGCAATCATGCAAGCGGCGACTCAGGTAGAACACTTGATGGCGCAAATGGCCAAAGCCTCTGAAGAGCAGCGTCGCGGTATTGAAGAAGTGAACGTTGCTGTCACGCAAATCGACGCGACGACTCAAGATACGATGCGCTTGGTCAACCAAACGGCACAAAGCGCCGAGGGGTTAACCCAAGAGGCGCTGCAGATGCGTGAGTACGCGGGACAGTTCCGTATTATTGAGGAGGCCCCAGTACCTGACGTACATGATGACGAAGAGGCGGAGCAGCCTCTGGAGCAGTTGGATTGACAGGCAATGGCCAGCGCTGAATTGAGTAATCGCGATCATAAAGACGATATGCGCGCCTTGGCATAGTGGCTGCCAAGACGCGGATGGGCACTGTACTGTGTGATGCTGCGGTGAGTGTTTAATCCATGAGCTCAACGGCAACGGCGGTGGCTTCACCGCCGCCAATGCAAAGGCTGGCAATACCGCGTTTGCCGCCTTTCGTGCGCAGGGCATGAATTAGCGTGGCGATAATACGGGAGCCGGTGGAGCCAATGGGGTGACCTTGAGCGCAAGCACCGCCAAACACGTTCACCTTCTCATGGGGTAAGCCCAGGTCGTCCATGGCCATGAGGGTCACGACGGCGAAGGCTTCATTGATCTCAAACAGATCGACGTCGTTGACTCCCCAGCCAAGCTTTTTCATCAGCTTTTCAATCGCGCCTACAGGGGCAATGGTAAATTCGCTGGGATGACGTGAGTGGGTGGCGTGTCCAAGCATTTTTGCCAGCGGTTTAACACCATGGCGCTGTGCGGCTTCGTGGCTTGCTAAGATGAGCGCTGATGCACCATCGGAGATGGAGCTAGAGTTAGCTGCTGTGATGGTGCCATCTTTAGCAAATGCAGGACGCAGCTGGCGGATTTTATCCAGCTTGGCTTGGAAGGGCTGCTCATCGTGAGAAACAACGGTGTCGCCCTGGCGCGTGGTGACCGTGACAGGGGCCATTTCGGCATCTAAATCGCCATTGTTGGTGGCAGCCATCGCTCGTTCCAGGGAAGCAATGGCGAAGTCATCCAGCCGCTCGCGGGTATAGCCGCGCTCTGTAGCTACATCCTGCGCAAAGGCGCCCATCAGTTTGCCGGTTTCGGCATCTTCAAGGCCATCTAGGAACATATGATCTTTGAGCTCGCCGTGGCCCAGTCGATAGCCGCCGCGTGCCTTAGTGAGTACATGAGGCGCATTCGACATAGACTCCATGCCGCCTGCTAATAAAATCTCTCCGCTACCGGCCTTGATCAAATCATGCGCGAGCATGGTGGCTTTCATGCCTGACCCGCAGAGTTTATTGATGGTGGTGGCACCGTTGGCATCGGGAATGCCTGCTTGGCGCATCGCCTGGCGTGCGGGTCCCTGTTTAACGCCAGCAGGCAAAACGCAGCCCATGATGCCCTCTTCAATAGCGGCAGCGTCGATACCTGCGCGTTCAATAGCGGCACGGATGGCAACTGCGGCAAGTTCGGGGGCGCTCATGCTGGAAAGGCTGCCCATCATACCGCCCATTGGGGTGCGGGCGGCGGATAAAAAGACGACGTCGGTAGCGCTACTCATTGTCTATCTCCTGATAGATTTTTTGTGATTATCTGGCTGAGCGATTAGCGATGCGTTGACCCATTCGCGGGGCTGTGGTCTTCTCCTAAGTAACCAAGCAAGCGCTAGTGTAAATGACATGAATGTAATGAATGCATCTCCTCGCCGCAAGGAATTGACGCGCTTAGCAGCTCAGCTATTCGTCCAAGAGGGCTTTGATCGCACCACGGTGCGCATGTTGGCCCAGGAAATGGGCATCAAGTCCGGCAGCCTGTTTCACCACTTCAAAGATAAGCAGGAAATTCTGGCAGCAGTGATTGAGGAGGGCACTCAGAACGCACTAGGCATAGCAAAAGCCGCGTTGCAATCTTGCCCCGACAGTGCAGAAGCTCGGCTGCATGCCATGGCAAGGGCGCACCTGGAAACGCTGTTTGCAGATCGTAATGCTCACGTGGTGGCGCTGTTTGAATGGCGACGTTTAGACCCCGCCGCCAGCGCCCACCTTAGCCACCTACGCGATGCTTATGAGGCGATGTGGGTTGAGGTGATTGATGATGCTCTGGCGGCAGGGTTGATTCATGGCGACCGCTTCCTCGTTTCCCGCTTTATTTTAGGCGCGTTGAACTGGACCGTTCGTTGGTATGACCCCAACGGCCCGCGCACCCCAGACGACCTTGCTGATGAGCTTGTGGCAATGATCCTGTCGCGCTAATGCTTGGCGCTGTCTCTTCCCAATCGACCAACGTCTAACCTCATGGCCGCGCTTGTGGCTTGCGCTCTTGGGTAAATGCTTTTAGCGTTGGTCTATCGGTAGGTTTCCGTTAACGTAAACGCACAATAATGACAGCACTACGTTGAATCCTGCCTGCCCGAGTGCTCACGACCAACAACATAAGAGAGCCGTCATGACAGCAACATCCACGTCACTTCCCCCGTATTCGACTTTTCTTGAAAGCTTTTCGGTTGATAGCGTTATCGCCAAACTTGACGACCATCAGGATGGATATTTAAACGCCTTTGACGTCTGTTGTGGACGGCATGTGCGCCAAGGGCGTGGTGATGTATTGGCGCTAGTACATGAAGATACCCAGGGCCAAACCCATACGCTGACCTATTCCGAACTTGATCAGCAGAGCGGCCAATTGGCGGGCTGGTTCAAAAGCCAAGGGTTCGGTGAAGGCGACCGGATTGCCTGCATGTTGCCTCGTTCTGTTAATTTGCTGATCACCGTGCTGGCAACGTGGCGCATTGGGGCCGTCTACCAGCCGCTGTTTACTGCCTTTGGGCCGGACGCCGTGGATTACCGTCTTAGCCGTGCCGATACCAAGTTGGTTATTACCGATCATGCCAATCGCTACAAGTTTGATGGGTTGAGCCAGTGTCCGCCCGTTTTAGCCGTGGGCGGTGCAACCAGTGAGCATGCCAACGACCTCGATTGGCAGATCGCATTGACGTATACGTCAACGAGTGAAGCACCGCCCCGGCTTTCGCCGGATAAGCCGTTTCTTCAGATGTTTACTTCCGGCACGGTGGGTAAGCCCAAAGGGGTCGCCGTGCCGTTATCGGGTATGACCGCATTTGCGCTCTATATGGAGCTGGCGGTTGACCTTCGTGAAGATGACCGCTTCTGGAATATGGCGGACCCTGGCTGGGCCTACGGACTTTATTATGCGATTGCAGGGCCGCTGCTGTTGGGCGTTACCACGCATTTTTGTGAGGCCGGTTTTAGTGCAGAGGGGGCGCTGGCATTTATGAAGCGCCATCGCATCACCAATTTTGCAGCGGCACCTACGGCATACCGTTTGATGAAAGCGTCAGGCTTATTTGATGACGCCCATCAAACCTTAACGCTGAGAGCAGCCAGCTCTGCTGGGGAGCCGCTGAATACGGAGGTCGTTACTTGGGTAGAAAAATCGTTGGGTTGCCCGGTGATGGATCATTACGGCCAAACGGAAACCGGGATGACCTGTAATAACCACCACTCTCTTGAGCATCCCAAACATGTAGGTGCCATGGGCGTTCCTATGCCGGGCTACCGACTGGCCATTCTTGATGCGGAATATAACGAGCTGCCACCCGGTGAGCCCGGTGTATTGGCGGTGGATATCAAGAACTCACCCGCCCACTTTTTCCAAGGCTATACCTGGCAGGAGAAAGACCCCTTCGTTAACGGTTACTACCTGACCGGCGATGTGGTGATTCGCAATGAAGATGGTTCGTTCCAGTTTGCAGGCCGCGACGATGACATCATCACTACTGCAGGTTATCGGGTGGGACCGACAGACGTTGAAAATAGTGTGATGACACATCCAGCGGTGGCGGAATCCGCCGCGGTGGGGCAGCCGGACGAGATTCGCGGCGAAGTGATTAAATCTTACATCGTTTTGCGCGACGGCTTCGAACCCAGCGATGCCCTGGCGGAAGAGATTCGCCAGCAGGTGCGCGAACGGCTCTCTACCCACGCTTTCCCCAGGGTGATTGAGTTTGTCGATGAGCTACCTAAAACCCCCAGCGGCAAGATTCAGCGCTTTAAGCTGCGTGCCCAAGCGGCAGAGCAAGTGCGCGATAACTCATAATTCATAGGAAGAGTGCTATGCAGGTAAAGGATCGTACGTTTTTGATTACTGGCGCTGCCTCGGGTCTTGGTGCGGCCACGGCAGAACGGCTGGTAAACGCTGGTGCCAATGTAGTGCTGTGCGATATGAGTGATCGGGTGTTGAGTCTAGCAGAACAGCTGGGTGCTCAGGCTAAAGCCTGTGTCGCTGATATCACCTCTGCCGCTGATGTGCAGCAGGCGGTGAATACGGCGGTGGCGTTGGGTGGCGAAAGTGGGCTTTCTGGGGTGGTTCACTGTGCGGGTGTGGTGAGCGTCGCCAAGTTAGTGGATCGAGAAGGTAATCCTGCCGACCTTGATAGCTATGCGCGCACGGTCCATATCAACTTAGTTGGCACTTTTAATGTGATGCGGCTCGCTGCTGCTGCGATGGCTAACAACCCGCCCGGTGATAGCGGTGAGCGTGGTGTGATTATCAACACGGCTTCTATTGCGGCGTTTGATGGGCAAGTGGGGCAGTGTGCCTACAGCGCTTCTAAGGCGGGGGTTGTGGGAATGAGCCTGCCAGCGGCAAGAGAGTTATCTCGTCATGCCATTCGCGTTATGGCGATTGCTCCTGGGGTGTTTGAGACGCCAATGATGAGCGAAATCCCGGATGAGGCTGCTCAGGCATTGGCTGCTGCCGTGCCTTTCCCCAAGCGTTTGGGGAAACCTGAAGAGTTTGCGCTGTTAGCAGAGCAAATCATTACCAACCCCATGCTTAATGGAGAGGTGATTCGTTTGGATGGCGGTATACGCATGCAGTAATCCGCTTTAAGCACACTGCTCCTGGCCAGCCTGCTCATATTTCGAGCAGGCTTTTTTGTATGTAAAACAGGGTATTGTAGTTATAGCGACCAAAGTTGTAGTCGGTTTTTGAGCTTAATTCAAACGACTGCTTGACTGTGCTGTGTGAGCGCGCTAATTTTCAAACATGTGTTTGAAAGCCGTTGGTAAAGCCCAGCCCTTTCAGCCCCCTGTTTAGGAGAAGTGACATGCCCAGCTATCAAGCCCCTCTGCGTGACATACGTTTCGTGATGGACGAAATGTTTGATTACCCAAGCCACTACGCCGCATTACCCAATGGTGAAGATGCCTCGCCAGATGTCGTGAGTGCGATTTTGGAAGAGGGTGGTCGCTTTGCTCGTGAGGTGCTGCTACCTCTTAACCAAAGCGGTGATGAGGAGGGGTGCTTGCTGGAAGGGGGTGAGGTGAAAGCTCCTAAAGGATTTAAAGAAGCCTATCAGCAGTATGTTGAAGGCGGTTGGCCGAGTTTGGCGGCAGATCCTGAGCAGGGTGGTCAGGGCCTTCCGCACTCATTGGCGATGATGCTCTCTGAAATGATCTGCGCTACTAACTTAGCGTGGGGTATGTACCCGGGCTTGTCACATGGTGCGGCGGATGCGCTTCGTCATCACGGTACGGATGAGCAGAAGGCGACATACCTCACCAAGCTGGTAGAAGGTGTTTGGACTGGCACCATGTGCTTGACGGAGCCGCACTGCGGTACTGACCTGGGTTTGATCAAAACCCGTGCAGTGCCCGCTGAAGATGGTGCTTATCACATTACGGGTACCAAAATCTTTATCTCGGCCGGTGAACACGATCTCGCTGAGAACATCGTCCATCTCGTGCTGGCCAAACTTCCAGATGCTCCTGAAGGATCTAAAGGTATTTCGCTATTCGTTGTGCCTAAATTTTTGCCGGACGCTGCAGGTAACCCTGGCGAGCGCAATGGCGTCAGCTGTGGTTCGCTTGAGCACAAAATGGGTATCCATGGTAATGCCACCTGCGTCATGAACTTTGACGGCGCAACGGGTTACCTAGTGGGCGCGCCCAACAAAGGCCTGGCCTGCATGTTCACCATGATGAACGCTGCTCGCCTAGGCGTAGGTATCCAAGGGCTAGGGTTGATGGAGGCAAGTTTCCAGAACTCGCTGAGCTATGCGCGCGATCGTCTGCAAATGCGCGGGCTGTCGGGTGTCCAAGCGCCGGATAAAGTCGCTGATCCTATTATTGTGCACCCTGATGTACGCCGTATGCTGCTGACGCAAAAAGCCTTCGCTGAAGGCGGCCGCATGCTGGTGCTGTATACCGCTCAGATGCTGGATATTGTTGAGCACGGCGCGCCGGGGGCAGAGAAAGAGCGTGCCGAGACTCTCCTCGGCCTACTGACGCCCATCGTGAAAGCGTTTCTGACGGAAGTAGGCTTCGAGTGTACCAATGAAGGCGTGCAGATTTTTGGTGGTCACGGCTTTATTAAGGAGTGGGGCATGGAGCAACTGGTGCGCGATGCGCGCATCACACGCCTCTATGAGGGTACGACCGGTATTCAAGCGCTTGATCTGCTGGGGCGCAAAGTGCTGATGAGTCAAGGTGAGTCGCTGAAGGTATTCACCAAAGAGATTCACAAGTTCTGCAAAGCAGAAGCGGATAACTCCGCATTAAAAGAGTTTATTGAGCCGCTGGCTAAGCTGAACGCCGAGTGGGGAGAGCTCACCATGGGTATCGGTATGAAAGCGATGCAGGACCGTGAAGAAGTAGGGGCTGCCAGCGTCGATTACTTGATGTACTCAGGCTATGTGACATTTGCTTACCTGTTCGCACGTGCTGCCAAGCAGGCGGCTGCCTCCCAGGGCGGTGATGATGCCGCTTTCTATCAGGCAAAGTTGAATACAGCGCGGTTCTATTACCAGCGCTTGTTACCGCGTACCAAAGCACACGCGGCAATGATCCAAGTGGGAGCGGGCAGCTTAATGGCCATCTCAAGCGAAGATTTTGGCTTGGGCTTTGAGATTTAAGTCTAGGCGTTTACCAGGCACTCTCTGGTCAGGGTACTGATCGGTGGTTTGCGGCAGACTTGCCTTTGGCATCGTCTGCCGCTTTTTTTTCAAAACCCTCTTGCCAACCCGGCAGCGAATCCGTAAAGTACGCATCCGCTGCCGGGGACGCCAAGCGTTGCCAGCGGTGAATGAGGTTGAAAAACCTCTGGTTTGTCAGGAAGTTAGCGTCATCTATTGGTTGGATTGATCGCTCACTCCATTCGCTGAAAACAGCCCTTGACAAACACCACGGAATGCGTAGAATACGCCTTCCTCGCTGAGGCAACACGGTTCAGGTCACCGAGCCCGTCGCAGCGAACTTAAGAAAGTTGCTCTTTAACAATTTGATCAGGTAATTCATGTGGGCGCTTGCCGATGAGGGTGATAAATCACCAATTATCAAGGCAAGCGCACAAGAAAGATGTTCACATCTTTC
>Ga0098052_1002348_pt1 | contig 11471 bp, 6 predicted proteins | sample 15_taG_FD_81591 | JGI IMG/M metagenome (GOLD analysis project Ga0098052, IMG submission 81591) | Marine viral communities from the Subarctic Pacific Ocean - 15_ETSP_OMZ_AT15312 metaG | ecosystem: Environmental > Aquatic > Marine > Oceanic | place: Pacific Ocean | collected 2015-01-18 | reverse complement strand
AATTCTTCATAATCTTTTGCTATAATTAATTCTTCTAATTCTTGTAAATCCTGCGTGTTAGTTGGATTAGCATGTATATTCACCCACACTGAATCTTCGTGCGCGTAAATCATTCTTTTTGATCCTGCTGGTGCTTCTACATAACACGGAGCTATGTGATCAACGGTGTTGTTTTCGTCAGCTACAGATATCTCCCCAGTTAATAAAAACCAAACGTGATTGTGCTTATGTATTTTACCGATAACAAACGAATCTTTTTTCATAGACATCTGCCTTATATATATTCCATCTGTAAAAGTATGCTCTAAAGGAAAAACTTCTGAATCTCCTTTGACTATATTTTCCCCATCTACAAATTCCATAATAGAATCTTGCAATTCCATTATACTATTTCTTTTCTGTAGCTTTTTTTTCTTTATTGTTAATTCTTGTTTACTAGTCATTTAATTGAATTTATATCAATATAATCACAGTTTTTACCATTTATTTACTACTTTCGAAATAATCGACACCTACACTAAATAGTTCTGCGGGTTGATAAGAATTGTTTTTTAGTTTTATCTTAGCAAAATATCCTAATAAGCTACTCATATTAGCGTGGTTATCTTTAGCGAACATTATAAAGTCACCAGAAGTTGGGGGGTTACCACCGATCCACAAGCTGTTGTTTACATCTACCTCAATAAAATTTATACCAACTTGCGTTACTGGTCCCATTTCAATAGGGTTGCTTACCGCTGTTGTTGACGGTATCGTGGTTGGATCCAAAGTAGTCACAAACCAAGCTATATCGCCTACTTGCACAGAGACATTCAATGGGTTAGGAAATGTTATTGTTATTAAAGGCATATTATGTTAGTGTTATAGTTACTGTTTTAGTTGCGCTATCTGTTGTACCGTCGTTACACTTGAATGTAAAGGTGTCTGTTCCAGTGCCGCTGGTATTGTTATACGTTATAGTAGAGCCAGTAAACGTGTTGTTGTCAAAAGCTGTAGAGTTGTTACCAACAGTACCTTTTGAGGGTCCGGCTACTCTTGAATAACTTTTGCTACCAGCGTTAGAATCCGTGTCTCCAGCGCCGCAATTGACTTCTATAGTGCCTCCTTCCGGGCAAGAAGCAGATATATTCGAAGCGTTAGGAATTGTTGTTACGTTGTTTTCCAAAGCCCAAGTAATAGTAACATCGTCGTACCCAAACCTCTTTATATTACCAGTGCACGTAGCGGTTAAAGAGGTTGTTCCACTGCCAGATATCTCCGCTTCTTGAACCTCTATAACGTGACCACCTGTAGTGTAATACAGGGTTTCTTCATTACTTATCGTTGGCCAACTACTATAACCAACTAAAGTTAATATAGTAGCATCTTTAGTTACTGTTATTTTTTCATTTATACTTCCTCCAAAAACTACTAAGCCATCAATAACGTTCGTTCCGTCAGCCACCGTTATCTTACCTTGAGAAGGGGAGGTGCTTTTAGTTACTTCAGCTACATATCTAGAGTTTGTAAAATCCCCATCTATACCATCTGAGTTTAAGGTAGGTTGTCTAGTAACGTACAACAAAGCGGAGCTTTTTGATATAGCTCCGGTTAAAGAAAGAAATGTTGACGTTTCATCTAACTGCTCTGGACTAAAAGGTTTTTCTGGAAAATCTCCATCAAACGAAGTTGATAACGTAGACGCTATTGTGTAACCCGCTGTGCTGTGAGAGGTTGTCCATGTTATTGTTTTTGATGGATACTCTTCTTTAGTAATATAATCTTCTTTTGCTAGCAAACTTAAATCAGTTGAAACGCCAGCTATAGGCTTAACAGACAACGTGTAAGTGTCATTACTGGTTATTTCTGGTAAAAAAACTGGTAAAACAGCCCTACCGTCTAATCCAACAGATATATTCACAAAGTTAGTTCCTGATTCAAAAAGTCTAGTAGACTGGTTATACGTATTACCAGCCGCGTTTCTTAAAATAACTTTAGCCCTAGAGTTTGGAGAGCCTTTTACTATTATGTGTTTAATTTTTTCAGGCATTTTTCAAAGTTATTGTTTTTATACGCGGATTAGCGGAAGCTTTAGTTGTGTCTCTATCAATATCTATCTCTATGCGTAAATCGTTACTTGGCATTTGCAAAGGATTCAACCCTACCACAACTACAATAGTATTAGCATTAGTTGGCACAAAATTACCAGTTGAATCATAAAACGGGTTTACACCATTGGCACACGCGGTTCCAGAGTAACCGTCGCAATACGAATTCTGGCTATCTTCAAACTTAACAAAAGCAACTTCTGGCGGTAAAGAGCCTCCAACAAAAGTAGGTGGAAACGCGTTTGTTTGAGAAGCGCCACCTATTGTAAATTCAGAGGCCTGTATAGTTTGCCCAGCGTCTGGTGTTATATGTGGCCAAGCCCAATCAGCTGTTAGTTGATTTGCTAAATAAGTCCCCACTGTCCAATCCGCGACTGTATAACCACCTTCGTCTTGATCACCTAGATCACCAACCGATAAAACATAACTTCCTCCATAAGCGCAAGACCCGTCGTCGTTACAAGCGTTTGGATCGTAGTTTGTAGCTAAAGGATCCATACAACCAGCGTAACAACAAGAACCGTCATCTAAAGACGCGTGCGCGTAATAATTAAACGCTGTAGGGTCTGTACAGCCAAATAATATAGCTGGATAATTACAGCAATTTCTAGTATTAGTAATGGTATTAATACTACTACTACTACTACTACTACTAATCACGTCGCCACTAGGCGAGTCAACACTAGGGCAGCAATCAAATTTATAATCAAAATTATCAGCTGCAAAACCAATAGGTTGACTATTAGAATCTACACAAGGAATGCCGCAAGGGTTTTGAAACCTATCTAAACCTATCCCAGTAATTGGATCTGGATTGTACGGGAAGTAACCAACTTGAGAGTCGTTGCATCCATAACTAAAACAACAAGAACCATCGTCTATAGTAGCTGACGGATCATAGTTTAAAGCAGATATGTCCGTGCAGCCTAGCGCGTCTGCGGACTCTACTATACTAGACGACACGTCTATACCTTGAAAAGAAAACTCAGACAAATCAACATTAAGCGCGTTGTAAGCTTCCCCCTTCATTCTTGAGAAAAACTTACCTTCCTTGTTTTTAAACTCTAAAACACTTGTTTGTTGCAAGTTAGTCTCGCCCTCAGATACGTACCAACCGTCAACCGGTGCGTTGTTTTTGTAGTCTGCGTCAATAAGGTTTGGAGTAATCCTAGCTAAACTACCTTCGTAGTTTAAACTTCCAAAACTTTTAACAGACCCAGGGGACTCGTTAAATAAAACTGTTACAAAAGGATCTACCCTATCGCCGTAAAAACTAGCCGTTGGTCCTTGGTGGTGCTGCCATATGTTACCGTTTTTAAAGGTGTAATATTTATTATTTAGACTAACACCTCCCTCTTGTATAAAAGATTTAAAACTTGTCCACCCGTCGGTTTTAGCCCCATAGCTTATTGTCTCCTTAATATCGGTTAGCGTTACGTTGTAAGAATCTTTTTTATCGTCGTAACTACCTATTATTTTACCTGCGTTAATTAAATTGTCTGCAAAGTAATCTTTCATACCGTGATCAGAAATAGGTACTAATCCCTGACTATCTAATTTCAATATAACGCCTCTAGATCTGTCTGAAAAATAAGCCTTGTAAGCTTGAGAAGCGAAAGACTCTGGGTCTGTTGAAATGCCGTATTCTCCACCTAAAGGCGTTGCTTGTCCTAAAACGTTATTAGTAGAAATTAATTGAGGGTTTCCATCCGCATTGAACAAAGCATCTTTGTTTGCTAGTATTTTAAAAACCTTATCTTCACATAAAGTTATTAAGTCTCCTTCTCTAGCGTGTAATTTTTGGATGCAACCATGTCTTGGATTTAGATCTTTTGTAATTTTTTCCGCTTGTATAAATTGATTAGTATTATTAACACCACTAGTGTTGTTATATAATCCGGAATATATTAAGCTACTACATTTTCTTTCTTCTTGGTACTTGGTGGCTAAAGTAGTTGATGCTTTAACACCTTTATCTAATCTAACCGCGTTATAATCATCTCTTGCTCTATCGGATTCAACACCGTTACCAAATGAATAGCAATTGTGCCAATTTAAATCTATTTTAGCGTTAGAAGAATTTCTTCTCATTGTGAGCCGTAAAAAATGCGGTCCCGGCTGAGAAAGAGGAGGAAAAAGCCCAACTCCATCAAACTGCTGACCCGTGGCAATGTCGTCGATAATACCACCGGTTATAGTACCGCCATCTAATCTATTGAATATTAAAGAGTCGTTGTCTAAACCCATACCGATAGGTAGTCTAAAGTTCGTTGCTTTAGCACCATTAAAACCTGACGTCCCGTTCACGTTCACGTAGTTACCAACAACATTGCAATCTAACGTTAAAATATTATCATCCCAATGTTTTATCTTTGGTAAACTTCTTCTTGTAAAAACTATAGGTAGTGAGATTCCGTCATTTACAGCAGGTTGGCTAAGTGTTATTTGATCTCCATCTATACTTTCGATAAAAACTTCAACAGGTGTCGTCGTTGGGTTTCCTGATGGATCTAAGGCGAACTGTGGGAAGTAAGTAGGTATTAAAGTGTTTGCTAGACCACTAACTAAACCATTTGAACTAATTAAAGCTCCTATTAAATCATGTTTATGTAAATTAGAACTACTAACAGTTATAACGTTAGAATTCTGAACAACGTCAGCTGTCCAGTTAGTTGTTAAACCAACGTCTTTCCATGTTTCTATAAATGCATCTGGAAAATCTGTTTGTATAGTGCTACCAATTTTAGCAAAATTTTCGTTTGTATCTCCACTTATTTCCGCTGGAAAAGCCTGGTCCATTTCGTAATAAATATCTAAGCCGATATCTTCTTTTGGTTCTGTCTCAAAAATAGCAGGATTGTCGCTCATTTCTTTTATAGCGTCTGCATCATATTTTTCAACTACCTCAATAGTGTTAAAGAAATTTGCGGTGTTTTTCACGATACACTTAGTGTTGGAGCTAATGTTCGTTAGATTTGTAGGTGAAGATATGTTAGTGGCATCAGAACTAGTAGGATTACTGTAACCAGGGTCTGTACCGTTTCTAGACGCTTGTTCTATAGAAGCGTAAACACCAGCGGAAGCATTGTCGTTATGTGTTGGTCTCCATCCGTCTGAAGGGGTAGAATTATGCCAATCTCCTAGAAGTTCGTTTACAGAACCAGAATTAATACCATTAGATACCCAAGTTGGTTCCTTACCCTTTATACCTAAATCTTTTATATACGTCCCGATAGCGGCTCCACCGTTTACGGTACCTGTTGATTTACGCCATCCAGTGGCTTTTAACGTTATGTAAAGTCTTTTTGTTTTGTTTGCTTCCCAAGTTCTTGGATTACTATTTCCACCATCAAAATTATATATTCCACTACCGTGATTATAACTAGAGTCGCCTTGGCCAATTGACCTTGTAATTTCATAAATAACTCCGTTTGGATCTTCTTTCCATCGTATCCACTTGTTCACTGTGTGTAAAGAGTTGTAAAAATCTCTTTGAGGTTTACTATGTGAAGCTATGCTAAACCCTTCCTCAGTATTATCTTTTATCGCGGATAAAGATATTTCTATATGATTTTTTCTAGCCCCACTTCTAGCTCCTGAGGTACCTAGACCGTTGTCTCCCGCCCAAGGACCTGGCCCATCCGGAGCGCTACCCCAGTTTCTGTCTGCGTGATCGATAAAAAATCCTTCTCCAATTACTTTTCTCCAAGACCCAGGTTCGTTTTGATCTTTTCCCCATTGTTGTTTTCTAGCCCAAGAGTTATCTTTACCAAAAGATTTTATATAATATTGTTTTGCGCTTTGTTTAATTGTAAAGGTGTCTGCCGTCGCAGGTGAAGTATCTATATTTTCTAATAAAGTCCCGTCTTCTGCTATTTTTACAAAAAACCTACCTTGAAACTCTGGTTTGTTATGATAAACTTCTTGTGCTATTTCCCAACTCACTCCAGTTGTAACACCGCCCATTATTTCCGTGGTAACATCTATTTCAAAAGTTCCGTTTAAAGTTACTATATCAAGTCCCACCGACCCTGACTCTTCTTTGACGCTTTTAATTGGATACCATTTAGTAGAGGAGTCAGAGTTGAAAAGACGTATAACTAAACCGGATTTACCAGCGGTAGCCCCGTCTATAGTTGTACCTGAACCTGTACTTGCACCTGTAACATTAGTGGTAGCTGCTGTAATTTGGTTAGGAGCGTGTCCTTGAGTGTTTAAAGTTGTTCTTTGTAGTTTTATATAGTCAGGAGCTTCGTTTTCTATAGCTATAACTTTGTATCTAGCTTCTTCACCAACAAAAGTATCTGTGTCGTGTTGTTTTTTAAGAATTAAATATGTTTCTTCGTCTATTTTGTTTCTTTCCGCCGAAGGAAACGATAACCAAATACCACCGTCTTCTGCGTTGTACCACCTATCTAAAGCTAAGTTATAATACTCGTTAGAAGTTTCTTTTATAAAAAATTTATATGAATGAACCCAACTAGGAACGTTGGAGTTGTTTTGAACGGATAAAGAGTTGTAATCGTCCGCTAGTGATTTAGCTATATTAAAAGACGCTTTTTCGTTAGTAAACACGGGTGTTTCTCTACCAAGTTTGTCTTTGTAAACTATTCCAACCTGATAAGTTCTAAGTGATTTTATAGACGGGTAACCCTGTCCTATTGGTATGTATTCCGTTAATTCGTTAGATAAATCCCTTGATTTTATGTAAGTTACTAAGCTTATATTGTCATGAGAACCCAAGTCGTAACCCTCTACGTAGTTACCGTATATTATTCTACTAGCGCTCAATTCTTGCGCTTTCGCTCTTCTAGGTACGTTGTCCCACGGTCTTAATAATTGATTAGAAGCAACCGCCGCGTATATAACTTCTGACTCCAGTTGAATAGCTCCTTTAGTTTGCCCGGTCCAAGGAGACTGAGGTGTTACGTGGCCCCAGCTTTCCCATTCTGGATCTCCATGTTTTATTGTTTTAACAGTATATATGTTAGGTGAGTTTGACTCTTTGTATAGTATGTCTATTTCTATAACACCCTTAGGTAATCCATCCGGTACAAAATCTAAAATTTTTAAAAATCTAAGTTGATTTATCATACCTAAATTATAAGCGTTTTTAGAATCGTAATTAAAATTACCAGGCACAAACGCTACTTCTGAAAATGGAGAAAAACAAGAATACTCACCATCTTGATATTTATATCTATACGCGAATCTAGGAAATTTAAACTCAAACAAAGCTTTAGACTGCTCTAAACACACGGCCCACTCTTCACCACCAGTCGCGAATGGAAAAAACCCTTTTCTAAAAGAAAGTATTTTAACAGTTAAAATAGTATTCGTTACACCAACGACAACAACTCTAACCTCGGAATCTTCAAAAATTCTAGGATTAGCTATTAAATCTGGTTCTGTAGATAATATTAAAATGTCTCCAATTTGAAACTCTGGATCGCCAGGATTAGAACCCCAAGATCCAGGAATATCTACCACTGTTCCTGTTTCAAAAGGTATGTTTGTAGTTCCAGAGGTTGGATCACCTGGATCGATAAGTTGCTGTGACGAAAAGTTAACGTCGTCAGTAACACCAAATATTATTCCCCTACCACTAACATCATTGTACATTTCTAAAGAAGGTGGGGTTAAAGGAGATCTCTTTGCCACGGTAGCTTCTTCTTGTATCATGTATTTATTTGAAACTAAAGTACCGTCAGCGTTATAAACGTAAAATTTAGAATGACCATTCCAAGAATCCCATATACCCTGTTTCGATCTAGTTATATTTATTTTTTTAGGCTCTGATTTATTGTCCGTCCAGAATAACATGTCGTCTACCACGTTGATACCTGTTATAAATTTCGAAGACTTGAAGTCTAGTATTCTATTGCTTTTAAAAGCAACCTCAGGAATATAAGAAAGAGCATCCGCGGGAAAATCTAACCCAGTTCCAGCTCTAAGAAAAACCTTATGCTCCGTTGCGCTTGAAGACGCATACTGAACATTGTAAACTTGCACCGGTCCAAAATACTGAGTAGGTAACGATGGAAACGTAATAAAACCACCGGTCTGCCATAAAGATATTTCAGCGCCACCCCAAGTAGGTACACTAGATGGAAACGTGTAGGATGCTTCTAAATACATCCCGTCTCGTATGTTCGCGTTATAATTATCTCCAGTTAAATCAAACGAAGTACCTACAGCGTTCATTATTGGGTTTGTCACAGAGTTTGTAAACACTCTGTACACGTCTACAAGAACCGGTACGCTACTTGTAGAAGCACCGTATTCCGCTATTATATCTTTGTTTTCCCCTGAAACAAGGTAATATACTTTATTTGCTCTATCGTCTACTACAGAACCCACAACACTTCCACCTTGGGGAACTATATTAGCACTAGCCATACCGTTTCCTAAAACAGACTGCACTGTCCCAACATTTGAATCTTCTGAGGTAGAAACCTCAATGTTCATTGCTTCTCTGTACTCTCCGTTTGTTACTAATCTTTCGTCAAGGTCTAAATTCATTCTGCCTTTAACGAAGTTACGTTTCAACTCTGGCATATATTAATGTTTTATCCACTTAGATTTACCCCTAAGCACCTGTGTTAATTCTTCTAATTTTATATTTGATAATCTTAATTTAGCTGTTCTTACGGCAGCTGATTTTTGTTTTTGGAAACTTGGGGCTAAACTTTGCCCGCTTACAGTTGTAGATAATATAGCGTAAGCTATCGATTTATACACAGCTTCTTCAGCGAATTTATGTACAATCATTTCCTCGTCAGTTCCAAGTCCGTCGCTTATATACTTTAATATTACAGTCTTTCCTCCAATATTAGAACTAAAATGTATTTTTCCTCCAATCTCGTCAATATAAAAAGAACCATTAGCTTGAGCGTGTTGAGGATCTATACCGTGTCTACCACCGCTACTTGGCCAGTAACCATCATCTTGATAGTCGTCTTGGTTTTCCGAAGGCGTTCCAGAACTATAACTACTCCAAGTCTCACTTTTATCTAATATTGTTATCGTTATAGGGGCAGGAATAGTAGTTGTATTAGTACTAGCGTGAGATAAAGTTATAGTTGCATTAGCAGCACTCGTAGCTTCTGTTGTAGATGATATTGTTGTACCCGCTGGAAAATAAGGACTCACTATTTCCATTCCAACTACAAACGGATTTGTGTCTGCTAAATTTTCAAACAAAAACGTAGTAGGATCAATACCTAATATATGTGGAGATACTGGTATTGTCGTTTGTTCAACGGTTAATCCCTGTGATAAATTAAAGGTAAATGGAAATTGTAATAAATTGTTAGGTGAACCAGGATCGATTTCTTCATCAAGATTAGATGTGTTAAACATGTAGTTACCGTTACTATCTTGTGCGATGGAGTTTGGGTTAGATGTTTTTGACGCTGGGTAAATTATATGTTCTATTCCAGAGCTATCTACCCAAGTCAACTTTACGTAGTTAACGTAATCTTGCGGTAAAGGCATTACTAAGGATGGTGGTAAGGTAATTTCTTGAGATTTCTTAGATTTAAAGGTATCGTAACTTAATTCCTGTATAGCTCTTTGAGCGTGAAACAATACATCTGTTCTTTTTATTTTAGGCACAATCTTCCCTTCTCCAACGTAAGCAATCATAAAATTGCTTATTATATGCTTTAATGATACGAATTGATAACTACCCAAATCGTTTCCGCTATAATAACTGTGCGCCGATTGTTCTATTAATCCCATTTATTTATATTTTTTGATTTGTTTTTATTTCGATTTCCTCGTTTGAAGCTGTTTGCGCTAACGCTGGTTTATTCAAAGTAACACCTGCTAGTTCTAATATTTTGTACACCAAAACAGACTCTTCGGAATTATGTAATTCAAAATTCTGCGCGTCTGGGGCACTAGGGTTATACATTGCTTCTCCTAACGTTATAACATATCCCCAATTTACTTTTTTTGGATATCTAACGTAAGTTACTCTACATGTGGTAATAGTTTCAGGTATTAATTGTAAACCATCTTGTCTACGTAAATATATAGGATTTTTTATTGTTGGTTTCGTTAGGGGAGAATTAATATAATCTAATAATTCATCGTAGTTTATCTCTTGAGCCTCTACGCCATTTAATATTGGCGCTGTTGAAGATGAGGTTCCAATAATAACCGTACCTAACTTGTACATATCTCCAGGGTAAGAAAAATAATCTCCAACTGCCGCGGTTAAAGATATATCTGTTTTAAATATACTTATTTTTTCGTTTAATGTTTTTATTATATCAGAGTACTCACTTTCGTTACCTGGTGTTTCTAACGCTTGTTTTTTATCGTAAAAATATTGATCAAATAAAACCATTTGCGCTTGATTAGCTAATAAATTAAATTCTTGAGGCGTTATATACCCCCTCTGTTCTTTGTTAGCTAAAGCTAAAACTCTTTGATAAACCGTGTCTACACTTACCATAATTTTTATTTTTTATAAGGAAAGGCTTTATTTAAGGCTTCTTTTCTTTTATTACATCCGCAATCTTTTTTTCCAGTAACTTTATCAACTACTTTTTTAATACCCGTCGCTTTTGTGAATTTTTCTATTGTATCGCCTAATCCTCTTGATTTTTTGTATTGTTCTAAATTCATTACATTTAATTTAAGTAGTATTGCAACCACCCTTTTGTTGAGTGGTTGCTTTACTATTTGGTTATTTTAATCGTTTTTCTATGCTTGAATAAACTTCCATACCTTCGTCGGTTTTAAACCAATGCGCTAGAGCAGTGTATGGGTGCTCGTCAAATGGTATAGTCATTATCTTTCTACCATTACTTCCCCACAAGAAATTTCTTTGATCTGAGGATAGTTTAATCATACCCATTTCAACAGCCTTAATACCAAAGTTTCTTAACATCACATTTTCGTCATCTGCTAGTTCTAAGAACAACTTAGGATTGTTTTTAGCAAACATAAACAAATCACGTCTAAGCTCTTTAGAACTTAATTCTGACACCTTAGAACCAACCTCTACACGCATGATAGCTTCCGCCATATCGATGTCGATATTTTTAGCGGCTGTTAGTGCGTTTACTTGCGTTTCTAATACGTCTATTTCTTCAGCGGCTATAACAGACGGTTTGTACTCTTCATATAACGTGTCTTTATGTGGATGGTACAAAGATAATAATTTTTGTAAGGTTACTTTGTTTTTAGGAACGTGTAGCGCTCCACCTCTAAAAATAATATGTTCTAATCTTTGATCACCTTTCATTTCGTCTACAAAAGGAGTTTTTTGATTTTGACAGTACTTAAGTTCTCTTTCATAACCTTTTTCTTCGTCAAAATAAAAGATATTTGCAGATTTAATTGATCTTGATAGTGGTTTTTTACCGCCTT
>Ga0098052_1002346_pt1 | contig 11476 bp, 13 predicted proteins | sample 15_taG_FD_81591 | JGI IMG/M metagenome (GOLD analysis project Ga0098052, IMG submission 81591) | Marine viral communities from the Subarctic Pacific Ocean - 15_ETSP_OMZ_AT15312 metaG | ecosystem: Environmental > Aquatic > Marine > Oceanic | place: Pacific Ocean | collected 2015-01-18 | reverse complement strand
ATTCGTAAAATACTTCGTGTGCGTAGACAAATGAATTACCTGACCGGCCCATTCCTCTGGCTGTTTGGAAGATAATCCTGTGTCCGTCATCGTATAGCCCGTTAATGATATCAATTCTCTTTTGAATTGGCTTTGATTCATCATAATTCCCATCTTCTGTTGCACATATAGTACCATCAATGTCAAACACATAAGTCATTTACATCCTCCTCGGTCAAAACATAAGTACCGAATTTTGTTACTGAGTGTGCTGCGCATTTATTAGCGAACTCAATTGCTTTAATCATATCACCATGCTGCATGTATTTGTACACCAGCGATGAGATAAAAACGTCTCCTGCTCCGCATACATCAAATACTTCTACTTGTTTAGTATCATAAATCTCACCCTTATAAAGAGTACCTTCTGCTCCTAAAGTAACAATAAGATCATAATTGTTCGGATATTGTGTCACTTCTTCATATTCATTTTTATTAATCTTGAGAATACAGTTTTCAAAACACGAAAGGTCCTTCTTTTTAGAATCTACAAAAACAGGGACGTTCTTATCAAAGCAATATCGAGTGAGACTAGAACATGCGGCCGGGTGAAGAAACCCTTTATTATAATCACTTATAACAACTATATCAATGTCTCCCATCATGCGTTCGTCGAATCTAAATACACCCGTCTCTTCATGTTCATTTAAATCTACACGCAATAAGTGTTGTTTAGACTTAAAATCAATATACCTGTGTTTTTCTACCTGAGTGTCACCAATCATGCATTCTACCGCAAGCCCAAATGCTAAAAGATTTAAATATACGTTGAGAGCCATCCCATGGCGAACCTCAATCTCATCTTCCACAAATACAGGTACCGGAGCTTCGGGGCTTATTCGGCTGCAGCTTCCATAATGGTATACGTCTAAACAACTGTCACCCAGCAGTAATACGTTTAATGATTTCGGTGGTTGAAAACTCATCTATTCTCTCAAAAAATCCAACTATCTTGGCGTATTCACTACCAATTACATGTTTCCCTTCCCAATCAGATCCCACAATCATATAATCAGGACTATATGAGCGTACTAAGTTGGTAAGTTCCTCATCATTGGCAAATATTTCTACATCATTAACCCATTTAAAATTCAGCAAAATTTGCTGTCTAACTGACTCTGGATTGATAGGTCTATTCTCCCCTTTTACCTTCTGCACTCTTTCATCGGAATCAATTCCAATTAAAAGATGGTCGCCAAGGGATGCACAATATTTTATCATCTCCAGATGGCCCGGATGGATAAGGTCAAAACACCCATTTGTAAAAACTTTAGTCATTTAAATAATCTCCCATTTTTGACGGTATTGAGGAAAAAAAGGATGATTTTTATCCTGGGTATTGAATTCTCTTTCTTGTTTAATATACCGGTGTAGAACCATTTTGTCAACAGCTGAACAATCTAAATGTTCAATATAACAAGCGAAGGAGCTATCAATACAGTGTATTTCATCCGCATTTTCTATGATCTTACCGTAATGAAATAAGGTTGTTTCACAATTGGTACCGAATTTATGAGTAGGTCTAAAAACGTAGATATCATCCTTAAAATAAGAAGCCTCGATTTCATAATTTCGGCCCTTGTCATCGTGAACAAAAATATAATTGTCTGGTAGGCTAGCCGAATCATATAGTGCGGCTTCCTTGTCTATGTCACGAGAATATGAAAAGAGGCTCCAGCGCTCATTATATTCCATTTGAACTTGTTTATAAAAAGACTCATCAAAACTATTAGAGTCTCGCAAAAATTCTTGCCCATAGTTGCCAACTCCCACTACTTCGTTTACATGTCCCTTAAACATATCTAAATATTTCAGTGCTTCTTCATCTCCAGCAACAGATATAAGTTCAATGCCATCATCATCTTTGAACAGGTCTTGTACATTGAAAAAATTATGACGTTTGACCGGCATATGTACAATATCATATGATTCCCGCAGCTTGCGTAGAATAGCGTTACAGATTATATGGTCACCCAGTCCCAGGTGTGGCATAAAAAACGCTTCACGCATTTTGCAACCACTCTGATAATACCGCGGTAGGCTTCCATCCTAAGATATTTCTAGCTTTATCATTGTTAGCTAGGGAGATACGCGCCTCGGCGGGTCTTGGCTCTATGTGGACATATTCACCGCCAATCATTTGTGCTAATTCTAATACACTATAATTTGTACCAGTTCCGATATTGAACAACTGCCCAAGGCACCCTGAGTTTTCAGATGTTGCTGCCAAATAGTTTGCCATTGCTACGTCACCAACATGCGTAAAATCACGCCTCTGTTCTCCGTCGCCAACTATAGTCATTGGTTCTCCCGCGTTCTTTTGACGTAAGAAAAGCCCAATTACGGGTGCATATTGACCCTTTAAGGGTTGCCGTGGGCCATATACATTAAAGTACCTTAGATTCACTGTTTCAAGACCGTAAAGCTCATAATACATCGAAACTAAATCTTCTCCTGCACATTTTGTGATTGAGTAGGCGTTAAGACAGTCTCGCGGCATTTCTTCAGATAGCGGTGGGGTGTTAGTTAACCCATATGCGGCTGAAGTTGACGAGTAGACCACTCTCTTAACGCCAGCCTCTCGGCATGCCTGTAGAACATTACATGTTCCTACCACGTTAACTTCGGTCGCATACGTAGGATTTAGAATGGCGGGCTGAATTCTTGATTCTGCTGCTAGATGGAAAACATAGTCTACATTATTAAATAACGGACGGATTGCATCGTAGTCTGTAATATCTGCTTTGCTCTGAATTGTGTTTTTGTTCCAGTAAAAACTCTCGTGAGCATCTGATGATTCATTGTCTATGACAACTACTTCATGCCCCTTGTCTAATAGGAGGTCCACTAAGTTGCTTCCGATAAATCCGGCACCTCCGGTTACTAATGATCTCATTTTATTTTATACTCCTATTTGTTTAAAAATTTTTCTAATGCATGTGCATGTTCTACCACCACTTGTTCTTTGTGATTGTATACCTCACCCACAAAGTGCATGCCCTGACGTGTAGTTGGAAAGTCTAAGGGCATACAGCCCTGAAATCCCACCAGTGGGTGGTCTTTTCGAAAAAATTCATCGTGCACCATAATGTCATCTTGTATCAAAGGCATAACCACATTTGCAAAAAAATCGTAATCGGTACCATACGCATCTTGCTGGTCCCACTCTTCAATCAAACGCTTCATGTGTGGCACAGAGCCGTGTTTTGCCCCCCACATACCGCCGAGGATGGGAAAACCATGGAAGGGGTGGTCACGCATAATATGAAACCCCTTGTCACTTTGGAGCCATTCATCGACAGCTTCTTTTTCTCTTGTGTTTAATCGGCAATCGGTGTCTCTAGATATCACCACTTCAACGTCATCTTCACTGGCCGGGAAAAAGCGCCAAAACATACCTCTCCAGTCTCCCCAGTCTGGCATTGTAACAACTTCTGTGTTATCATTCATTTCCAAGCGCATCTTGACAATTGAAGATACGCTCTGCCCAACATAAAAGCGGCAAGTCCACCCTGGATATATTTCTTTTGCCAGTTCAGCATTTCTTATGGCGCCTTCAGTATATTTTGGGTCATCTCCCCATAAGCAAAAAGATATTAATTTCATTGATTACCATCGCATATTATGTCGGAGTTGTAAAGAACATATCATTCTGCTGCAGTTGCGCAAAATACTTCTTGAAGACTTCTTTTTCTTCGTTCTGTTTCCACTCAAAATTATCTTCGTTAGTTGAAATACCGGTGGGATTAAAGTAATAAACACCAAGAATGTCGCTATACTTCTTAAATTGGGATCCGCCAAAGGCACAACGCAACCAGAACTCCCAGTCGCCGGCCGACTTATACTTAGAATCAAACATTCCGTAGGTATCATGAAGAGCCCTTCTCCACATGGGATTGTTGTGGGGAAGGTTACCCCTCAACATTGCTTCTTTTGAGAAGTTCTCAAAGTTGTATCTCTCACAGCCAGTGTCTATGTTCTCCCACATAACGTTGGGGGTCTTAGTAATATAGCTGTCGTTATATATCAAGTCGACCCCGGGGTGGGCTAGCAGCATTTTAGCTTGATACTCAAGTGCGTGGGGTGCTCGGCGATCGTCACAGTTAACATTTGTAATATATTCTCCTGTGGATATCTCTATAGCCTCATTCCAAACTCCATATACTCCAGGATCCTCATCAAGGCGCTTATAAATAATGTTGGGGTGATTTTTAGCATATTCTCGGATTACACCTTCTTCAAAATTATCATCTGCAGAATTTACGTCTAAAATAATCCACTCGCACTTATCTTTAAAAACAGTTTGGCGAGTCACATCTTCCATTAATTGTTCAATATATTCAGACGCCTTATAAACCGAAGTTAGCAGTGTTATTTTTGGAATCTCATCAACTGACACATCTTTTATCTCTGGGGACCCGCCCATCGCAGCTACAAACGCGGCATACTGTTTTTCAGGTGTGAATCTTTTATGAAGCGCTTTTGCATATTTCTTGGCCGCGGCAATTGTCTTTTTAGATTTCTTTGGGTCAGTTAGATCATTGTAACATTCGCGGAGTTGCTCCTTAGTTGAAACTTCACGGGCGTACGCCCACATAGACTCAGCAACAATTACGTTTTCCCAGACTACATGGTCTTGCACCTTTGCTAAATCAAATGCTACATTATAAAAATGCTCTTTTCCTTCTTGGTCACACAAGAAATCCATATGTCCGGACCAACCTACCGTCACTACTGGTAGACCACTGTAAGCTGCCTCAAACAAAGGTAGCCCAAATCCTTCTCCATGAGCGATCGAGAACATCGCGTTAATCTTAGGGTGTGTATACAAAGCATGAATTTCTTCATCGTTCATATCACCGTGGATTAAATATACTTTACATTTGCGCTCAGGCCAACGAGAAAGCAGAGAATGTAGGCGTGATGATGTCTCTTCTCTATCTATTAAAGAGTTTTTCGCAAGGTTAGTCTTGATTACAAATCCCACATTTTCATCATGGAATTCTTCCACAAACCATTTAATTGCATGCTCTAGATTTTTACGCGGGCTCCACTGTGTCACACTAATAAAATTAAAATCTGTTTCAAGCTCTAGATCTAAGCTTACCTTCTTGTGCTGCTTCGTGTGATAACCTACCGCTTCTATGGGCGTCTGGAGAGATACATTTGTTTCTCTGCCAGTGTTATCAGTCGCAATGTATGTGGTATTGGCATATATATCTTTTGCAAAATTAGATACAACAATAATCTTGTTAACAGCATTTCCGGCTTGCAACCAGGGAAATGCTACTTGGGTAGTCTCCATGCCTGCGGTATAGCCAATATTTACTGGCGCCATATCTTCCCATTCATTAGGGATAGTAACTTGCAGAGATTCATCAAATTTTCCACCTTGTTGGATATAGTTCACCGTCTTCTCGATGGTGTTATCAATCCACTCTCTTTCTTCATCCGCTTCGGCGACCCAACCTGTAGCTCCCCAGGTGATAGGTTGTATATAAATATCATATAAGTCTGGTCGAGTTCTTAGAGATCGCAACGCAAAGCGCGCTTGCTCACCATATCCCGATCTCGTCAATAAAGGTCCCTTTAAAATAATCTTCTTTTTCATGCTGCTATCTCCATTAAATGCCATCGTTTATATCCTTTTCGTGTCTCCCATGAGCCATATTTCTCTACTATTTCATCCATCAATCCAACCCAACTCCTCTCATATTTTTCAAAATTATAGTTCTCTTTTACATGATTAATCCCATTTTGGGACATCTTTTTGTATACAGCAGGTCTTAACTTTAACGCCCACTTTAGAGACTTAATAAAATCTTCTTTACTAATCCTATCTTCATAGATATAAGGCACTTGTAAGGAACCAATAACCGACCTAGACGTTGGTTTTATGCCGCGGCCAAACCACTCTTTTCCATTAGTCACCTGTTCTTGAAGCCCACCAGTCATATTAACAATTATGGGGGTGCCACAAGCTAGTGATTCAAGCGTTGAAAGCCCAAAGCCCTCCGCATCTGCAATATTGACTGTAAAATCGCTAGCATTATATACATTTGCTAAGTGTGCCATCTCTACCTTTTCGGTAGATAAGAATACTTGCCCATCACCAATTTGGAGATGTTCTATTAAATGCGGGAGATCTTGCCCGTGGGGGTCGCGAGGATCTGTGTGCATTAATAATGTAGCTTGATCGTGTCCGACTTCGTCTAAAAACTCCTTAAACCACCACATTAAGGTGCCGCTCTGCTTCCTTCTCGCGTTCCTATTATTCCAGAAAAAGATTTTCTTATCCTTGTTCTTAAGCTCTTCTTTTACACCGTCACCAACTGTGAGGTTTTGGCGAATTTCAGCTGCATTAGCTAACATCTGTGGGTCTTTGTACTTCTTATATGCGTTGCTAGCTACTGCGTGTGGCAAGTATATAGGCTTTACTTCGGGCGCCACCTCTTCAACTATGGCCTGAGTAACTTTAGAGATACAAACTACTTCGTCGGTAGACTTATAAAATTTCGCATTAAATTTAGGCGCCGGGAAGTTATCCCAGACATGGTAGTATACCATTGGTATGTTGGCTCTGACTTCATTTTCCATATCCCATAACCACTCATAGAACCTCGGATCGGTCATAAACCATAGGACGTCTGGCTTCTCTCTCTGTAGCAAAGAACGAATCATTTCATGACTGCCATATCCATCGATTGGGATAACCTTAAAATCCTCTTTCCAAGGATCAATAAATTGTACATCATAATTGTGGTGTTTAAGGGCGCCACCTAAACAAATAAACCGGTATCGACCAGTCTTTAAGAGGGCTTCAATCATATACTTTGTCTGGGTACCCACTCCAGACGGTGATAAAGGGTGATCGGATAACACAAGTATCTTCTTTTTTTTCATTTATTCCTCATGGACAGTGTTCTGTCTTGTAAAATTTGCAACCATAACCACCCGTACATGAAAGACGATTTTTAATGTACCGCTGATTTTTTATATTGTACAGGGCTGTGGATAAAAGTTTAAGCGCATTTTCGGTTTTTCTTGGTCCGCTTGTTACTCTAAAAAATTCAACACGATTTTTCTTTGCAGTCCTCTTAAGTAGTGCGAAGTGAGTCTCAACGTCTTTCGGATCAATATTCATTTTCTGACAAAAGAACTTTTTATACAGAGTTAATTGATATGTGATTAACTTGTCTGATTTCTTTTTTGAATCCCAACCCCATGAACACGTCTTCCAATCAAAAATATGAATCTTACCATCCGGTGTTGACACTACAGCATCTATAAATCCCTTGAAATTATAACCCTCTTCTCCATCGATTGGTTCCATTAGGGGCATTTCGACGGCCATCACTTCATATTTTTCAAAGTAATCATCGAGCGAATCTTGAATTTCAGGAATTATGCATTTTCCTTGTCCCATCATATCGAGAACCAATTTTTTATTTATTTCAACATCATCCGCAAGATTGGAAATGTTATTCTTCAGTTCTTTTACAAAGTAATCGTTATCAACCTCTTCTTTAAGAAGCTTCTTTTCACATACAGAATGCATTGCAGTTCCAAATGCCGTATATTCATTACCTTTAAAACCATCAATCTTATCAACACGAGTTAACTTATGATAAAAAGCGCAAAATTTCCAATCTTTCAACTCTGAATATGAGATATGTGACATAACATTCCTTTTTTATATATTATAACCATGCCCGGGTGCGCTGTCAAGCTTTTTTTGGATCGTATAGGTATAAAAGTTTATGGTAAAGTTGCGGGCTCACTTTTTTAAGGGCCCCATGATTAGGATAAAGATAAAAATCTGTGAATCCTGTGGCAAAATATTCTCTCAGGGATGTCGCTGCATACGGGCTAATGAACAGCCCAGTTAATAGATTGGAGAGCTTCCCGTATCCCACGTCTTGGTGCAGAAAGGTGTCGAATTCTTTATCATATTCAACATCAAGAAAGGCTGACTTGGGATATTTAAAACCCTCTTCCCAAAGAATATTGTAAAGATGCTCACGCTTTCTTAGAAACTCTTTCTTAACTTTTTGATCACCATAAATATCATACCCATACGGTACCTCTAGCGAATGTGAGATTTCATGAATTACATCGTCATAGAGATCATCTTCATCGTGTTGAACATTAGAAATGTATAGTGCTCCACTATCATAAAAAGCATTTATATTTCTCTCTTCAAATTCATCAAAATGACCAAAAATAATTGTATCAATTTCATCCCGTAAATGGGCAGGTAATGTACCCTCAACTTTTGCAATGACACGCTCGGGATCTATGTCGTTATTTAACAATTGATCCTTAAAATATACATGCAGCCCGCCGGCCGTATAAAAATCCTTATTTTCAGTGGGGCTATTTGTTTTCATTTGCTGGGGCATCTTTAGTTTTAAAAGATGCATACGCGTCGTTAAGTCCCGTCTCATAGCCTCTAATAAAATTCTCTTCTGCAAATGCAAATGCAAATTCTGGAAATTCGGCGGCTAAAACTTCTGCAATCATATTAACAGTCACATTTTCTTCTTCTAAAAACGTCCCTGTAAAATCAATTAAATAGTTTTTAAGATCCGACTCCTTTTCTTTAGATGGAAGCGCGAGGAGCGGGTTTTCTTCCGTAGTTGTAGTTTCTTGTTTTTCAGTCATGAATATAAATTCTCCTATGTATAGACTATAACACACATTATAGGGTGTGTCAAAAAATATTATAGTACTTTTGAAGCAAGGGTGGCTAATTCTGAGCGCTCACCCTTCTTAAAAGAAACGTGCCCAGCGATTGGGTACTCTTTAAATTTTTCTATAGCGTGAGCTAATCCATTCGAAGTTTCATTTACATAGACATTATCGATTTGTTCGATATCTCCTGTGAGAATTATCTTGGACCCTTCCCCAATACGGGTGATAATCGTCTTTACTTCGTGTTTGGTGAGGTTTTGGGCTTCATCTATGACAATGTACGCGTTAGCTATTGAGCGCCCTCTAATGTATGTTAGAGCCTCAACCTCAATCTTTCCCTTGTCCATATACATTTCTAAATTTGTTCTGTCGCCCATCAAAAATTTGAGGTTGTCTTGTATCGGCATCAACCAAGGTAGCATCTTTTCTTCCATTGTGCCAGGAAGGAACCCTATATCTTTACCCAAGGGTTGTACAGGTCGTGATACAATAAGCCTGTCATAATGATTTTCATCTGAACGCAACCCAATAGTCTGTTGAAGGCCGGCGGCTATGGCCATAAGTGTTTTTCCACTACCGGCGCGACCGACAAGAGAAACAATTTTAATATTAGGGTTCATTAACATGTCAATAGCAAATGCTTGTTCTTTGTTACGCGCTTCTATTTTCCAATCAGGTATTTTTTTATGGATTACATTTTTTAGCGGAGTATGATAATTTTCAAATTTAGCTAATGCAGACTTCTTCTCATTTGAGTTGGAGACTAACATTATATATTGATTAGGATACCACGACTCATCAGTCTCATCCTCGGCCATGGTTATGGCCTCACCATCATAATACCGATCAATGACCTGTTCATCAACAGGCTGAATAATAAATCCATTATAAAGCTCATCCGATGATTTTACCGCCTTTTCGGATGTATAGTCTTCAGCTGGCATGCCAATGGAGTCGCAGATTACTCTCATATTAATATCGCGAGATACTAAAATGGTTTTCTTATCAGGGATTAATGTTTGAATCGCTTTTGCGGTGGCAATAATTGTATGGTCTGGGTGCCTAATATCTAAATCAGGGGGGAAGATAGCATTTTTTAGGCAGTTATAGGACATTACCTTTAAAATACCAAGCCCCTTATCGATACGAACACCTTTCTCAAGGGATCCTTTGAGTCTTAGTTCATCCAAAATCCTAATAAAATGTCTAGCATTTGCGCCAACAGAATCTTGACGTTTTTTATGTCCGTCGATCTCTTCTAATACTTTAAGTGGAACAAATAAATCGTTCCTACCAAATTTATAGATTGAAGTTGCTTCAGTTAAATATACGCTAGTGTCTAGAACGTAATTCTTCTTATGGGCCATACATAACCTTGATGTTGTAACTAGTGCTTTTAGTTATTTTGCTACCTGACTAAGTTCATTCTCTCGGTATCTGAGCAGAGCTAATTCCTTGTGCTTTGCCTCGATCATGATGTCAAAAGTATTACCGTAGTCGTTAAGAGTATTATAAACTAAATCAGAATGCGCTTGTGGCTTTATCGTTGTTTCAGTTGCCTTCGGAAGCAAAGCTACCCGAAAACAAAAAAATGCAGCTAAGAACATTGTCATAGCCAGAACCGCCATTTCGGCGCCGATCTCTATAATTCTATCAATTCCCACATAAATAATTATGTGCGTTTAAAAAAATTCTTTTTGCAATATTCATACAGTTTGATGTCGTATTGATTTCTTTGAGTTAACTCATCGTTTATGAATTCATTAATTCCTAGATCTTTATAAGTGTGTTTATTGCGGTGTTCTTTTTTCGGCGGTATTGTAACATCATATAACTCACATAACTGGCGTGTTAAAGTCTCCACATCGGAAGCATAGTTTTCAAAACATCCAATATAAAAAAAGCTTTCTAGGCGAGAGATAGCGCGCTCGAAGATCTCCTGTGTAACTTCTGCGGGCTCTGGCCGGCTGCAGCTTTGATGTAAAGCTACTGAATCATACATTTTAGATGTCTCCGCACCAATCCGATGACAAAAAGAGTTATTCATTTCAAAGCTTTTTGATAAATAAGAGTTATAACCCTCTTTAAAAATTTTCAGTTCAACATGTTCGTGTGGGCGATTATCATGATTAATTGCTTGAATAACAGAGTGCCTATGAGATAATGGTTCGCGAAGAAATGTAAAGCAACCGTTGGTGGTTCCTGTTTTCTCCAATATTTGATGTACCCAATAGTGGGGACCGCCAGTGTCTTTTATATAAGTTTCTTCATACTTTTCAAGAAAGTTTGTAACTTCGCGCTTTATGTAGAGATTGGCGCGGCCATCAGATGCATCCGGATATTGTGGACCCTTCTTTTTTGCAATTGCTTTATTTATTTCCGCCAACCTAAATTGAAGGCTAGTGCCTCCAGTCTTTGGAATGTGAAGAAAAACAGTATTCATAAATTTACCTTATAAAATGGAGCGGGAGACGAGATTTGAACTCGCGACATCCACGTTGGCAACGTGGGGCTCTACCGCTGAGCTACTCCCGCATATTAACGCTTCTTTTTAATTATTTGCCAATCAAATACGAATACCACTGGTTTTTCACCTTTTTTATATGGTACACCATTGTTGCGCAGATTGTCAACATCTTTCTTATATATTATTTGTGCGTCCCACCCATCGGCACCCCAACCTACCTTCGGTTTAAGGACGCGTTTTTTCAATTTCACATATACCTTCGGGCCCGCGTGTGAT
>Ga0098052_1002343_pt1 | contig 11484 bp, 17 predicted proteins | sample 15_taG_FD_81591 | JGI IMG/M metagenome (GOLD analysis project Ga0098052, IMG submission 81591) | Marine viral communities from the Subarctic Pacific Ocean - 15_ETSP_OMZ_AT15312 metaG | ecosystem: Environmental > Aquatic > Marine > Oceanic | place: Pacific Ocean | collected 2015-01-18 | reverse complement strand
GAAGAAGCTTCAGCTGGAGGATCCGGCGGTCTCGCCGGCGCGCCAGGAATGGGTAAAAGAGAAGACGAAACACTAATTAGATAGAAGGTAATTTTCAGGAGTTGAAATATGCAATATGATAGGCAAGAAATTATAGAAGAAATAAAATTGCGAAAGCTTATTCGTAGAGGCATCAAAATTGTCCAAGAGCGAAAAAGCAAGAAAAAAGAAGCTTCTCTATTAGAAGAAAAGAAGCTGCGCAGAGTTATACGCAAACTGATTACTGAAACAACAGCAACTCCTGATAACGATCCCGCACCACACAAGGCTACTGGAATTAATGTTCTTGAAGACTTGTTGAAAAAAATCATCCCAGTGCTCGAAATAGACTATAAAAAGCTTACAACAAGCGATGAACAAAGAACTTCTTTTAGAGCGCACATTGTTAAGGCCGTTGAAGGCGTCTTAGTACCACCTAAAATTACAGATAAAGCCGGCTCCCAAGGAGGTGATGAACCAGAAGGGGAATTAATTCCCGTTCAAGAAGCTGAAGGCGATGATATTGAAATTGAAGTTGGGTCCCCCGAAGACGATGAAGCATTTATCGACATTGATCCGGAATCTAAAAAAGAAGAAGAGGAAGAAGTCGAAGAGCCTGACGAGCGCGCTGTATTTGGAATTAGCGACCAAGATGAGACCGGTCGTAATGTTGCTTTTGAATCGTTTAAAAAAGTTCAAACAGCTATTATTGATTCCTGGGATGTTTTATCAGGTGAAGAAGACAAAGAGCTTTTTTATGACTATTTAATCACCAATCTTAAACTGTATTTTGATAAATTTGAAAATGATCTTGGTGGTGTAGAAGAACCAACAACAGATGAATATGAAGCTGAAAAAGATGGCGGCGGCGAAGAAGAATTAGACACAGGTGCCGAAGGGGAAATGAGCCCTGAAGAAGCTGAACTAGAAGGATTATAAAATGAAACTAAATAAAAAACGCTTAAGACAAATCATTAAAAAAGAAATGAAAGCAATTGAGAAGACAAGCTTATCTCTTTTAGAGGGACAAATTAAAGATGTTAACAAATTAAGAAAAGATATCTTGTCTGAATCTAAACAATTCTTAAAAGAGGATTTCGAGAAGCATCAAAATGATATTTATATTCCAGCTTTAAATGAATCCACTGGAGAAAAAACCTATATAACTAAAAATTTCGATGAGATTCTTGCTGAGGCTGAAAATGATAAAACAAAAACAAAAGATGATTTAACGCGTTATGATCATGTATTTGAAATGCTGAGTGAATCGATAGATTATGAACGCTCATTACACTTTAACGAAAATAAAGAACAACTTGATGAGTTTTTAGGTGAACCTGATTGGGAAAAACGAGGTGCAGAGGTTGAAGCTGGTGATGTTGAAACTGATAAATATGATGCCGAAGGCAAACCTAAAAGTATGGCTACAAGAGTCGAAGAAACATGGTCGAAAGGGAAAATTTATTTCTTTCTCAAGACTGTGGATCTTGGACTTAAAGCTGCGTTAAAAGCATCTAGATCAATATTGGGTATCATCTCAGGACTTATTATGAAGTTCTCTACCGCAAGTTTAAGAGCTTGGGCCAAGGCGGAAATGAAGACATCTGAAATTTGGGCAAATATTAAAAATATTGCTTCTGAAAAACTTGCTCCGTATACGAAAAAATTAATAAAGCCTTTTCTCTGGATTTCTTCGAAGCTTACAAAAGATGTTGAGAAACAAAAATTATATGTACCAATATTAATAAGTATTACAATATCATGTGCCATGATAGCGCTTTTATATGCATTTGGAGCATTTAATATATTTGGCCAAGCCGTCGACGGCACGGCTGAAGGTATGGAAGCAAGTACTAAATTGTTAGCTGATGCCAATCCAGACTGGCTAAGCGCTGTCTGCGGAGCTGCCGGCGCTTTGACGGCTGAAGGGCTTCTGCGTGAAGAGTCTCTAGAAGATTGTGGTATGATTTTGCAAAATGGTAAAAAGCTAACACATCAGCAAACCCAAAAAGTATTGAAACATTTAGTAGACGAAATCAAAGAAGACATTGGAAATTCTTCAGTCTTTACAATGATCGATCAGTCTACCTCTTCAACTGTTGGCGATGTTGCAACTGATGCGGCTTCACATGTTTCCTCTGGCTGGGCCGGCGACGCCTCCAGCGCCGTCGTCGATCGACAGATCGCAGGCTTTAATTACATGATAGAAAAATTTAGTGGTATGGGAGACGAAGTCATAGGTCAAGCTGGAGAAGCCCTCGACCTGCGCGATACTAATATATCATTGCTCATTAGTAATGAACTTCAAAAAGCCGCAATTCAAACTGTTGGCGGAATAAAAGACGGCGTTTATGAAGCCTCTCTGGAAGCCGGCGGAGAGGCCGCAAAGGCCGCGGCCAAAGAAGAATTGTCCGCATTTCTCGCTTCGAAAGTGTTCACTCACTCAATGGACTCCATAATGGAAACTGTTACAGAAGAGACTACTAGGGCCGGCCTCCAATCCACAAAACAAACAGTAATATCGATAATGCAATCGCAAGTTACCGGCCTTAAAGAAAATCTTTTAACAGACAAAGAAGTTTTAAGGTTTAAAAAGCTTACAGGATTAATCTAATCTTGTCAGATATGAAACTCATAATGGAAAACTGGCGATCTTATGTTAATACATTAGATTATGTAGAACCCAAAGTTTATCTTTTTGAGGGCAAACAAAAGACGACTCAAAAAAGCTTGAATTTGTTGTTTGAAGAATCTGAAAAAGGATTGATAACAGAAGAAGAGGTACTTGCAGCCTGGCGTAAGTCAATATTGTATGAATCTCAGCAATTAATTAATGAAGGCGTCATGGACGCACTTTCTGATGGGTGGAAGGCCATTAAGAAAGGCGGCGAATGGCTTACTGAAAAGGCTATGAAAGCATATGCATGGGCTGTAAAACAGTGGAATAAATTCTGGGTCAATTTATGGGGAGGTATCACTGTTACTTTAGGAAAAATCTCCGATTGGGCTAACGCAAACATGTACATTCAATCAGTTTTGGAAGATTTAGGCATATTGCGAGATAAAATATCAGATCTCAAATCAGAACACCCTGTATTATTCAAATTTGCAGTTGTTATGTTGGTCTGCGGCGCGTGTTTAACATTAATGGCTTTCTATTCTAGTGAGGCCCATGCTGTTGTCAAATATGGAAGAAAGACAGTCGATGAAGAAACAATTAATGGTATGAAGGGCTTGTTAGCTTCGGCATGCGAAGCAGATCCTAGCGTATGCGTGGAGACGAAATCAGCGCTTCGGGCATTAAATGATTATTCTACTAATTTGCAAACTGGCGGCGATTTTACGTACGGCCCGACTGGCGCTATCAAGGCCACTCAGGGTTTGCAAGCCGATGAGGTTTTAAATATTGCTAATGGAGCAAGAAAAAGCGCTACTGAAACTGAGGGTATACTTTATAATATGAAAAAGCTTTTTGGTCAACTTCAAGGTCTTGAGGAGGAAGCTCTTAGTGGAGGAAAAAAAGCCTGGAAGGCCGCCCGAGCCACGGCGGACGCTTCAGGGCATATGGATCCGAAAGCTGCTGATGCTGCCGACCTCGGCGCTAGTTTATATAAACAAGTTTCTGGCGATATAAAAAAGCTAATTGAGGCAGGAGAAAAAAGTACATATCATACTGCAGAAAAAATCAAGTTCAAACTGGGTGGCCTTGACTACTCAGAGGTATCAGTCGAAGGAGATGTCTGGTCACCAGAAGATCTCTCATCACATATACCAACTTCTAAAATGGCCAGCGGAGCGGCACAGATCACTCCCAAGGGCGGTGGCCTCCCAGACGCTCCCGGCCGCGAGATGGCCGGTGACCTAGCAAAATATTTTAGAAAGATGCGAAAAGCTGCGAAGTCGTACGGCCGCGGCGGGCGATAAATAATGTGGGAGCGCAAACGAAGAAGATATACAAAGCCTGATCAAGAATATTATTCTATTTCGAACAAGCTTAAGTCCGAGGGCAAAACCACTTCAGACTTTGAAGTCATGCTTTCTTCTCTTACTCTAGAAGATATTATAGCCCTCAGATTAGAACTAGCTTCTCGCGCTGTTAACGGTAAATTATATGGTTTAAATATTTGGAGATCAATTCCAAGCATAGCAAAAGAAGCAGTTTTAAAATATGCATATTCAGCAGCCAGAACGAAGAGCGAGGCTGCTTCTTTCTTGGGAATATCCAAATCAGACTTTCGAAAATACCTAAAAAAATTCAATATTTCAAACTTTTTTGATAAAAAGACTTGACTTATTTTAATATATGCTTATATTTATGCTTAGATCATTTAAATTATGGGGACGAACAGGTATCGACTGGATGTCGAGAATATTGAGTGCAAGACTGTGTGGGCAGGCACAGTAAAAATGTCCAAACTTAAAAACGCCAACGATAATAGCGTTAATTTTGAATACGCCCTAGCGGCGTAATCACGGGGCGGCAACAGCCTTGTTAACAAAAGTTGCATTTAGTGCTTAACAGAAAGAGAAAAATAGGCTACCCTGTCTATGACAGGTGGACGTTGAAAGGTTGGTAATTCAACTATTCTTGTGAACGACTTAATATTTAAAACGTTTAGGACCCGGGTTCGACTCCCGGCGTCTCCACCAAACAACTACAAAAGGTAAAAAAATGGCAGTTACAGATAAAACAAAAGAATTGAAAACACAAGTTGATAAAGTTTCTACAAGTGTTAGCAACTTGCGCGACGATCTTCTCACGTTTCAGAACGATTATTCTAAATTTAAAGAAGGCGTTGTAAAAGATCTTAAAAATATTGTAGAATTTTTAGGCAAACAAAAGAATAAATAAATATAAATTTCCATATGGTGGACAATTATGTTAAGGGCTATTTCTAATTTTTAGCCAAAAGAATAAAAATTGGTGGTGCGCGGTGCAATTCATAAAAAGGATTTATTATAATGAATAAAAAGACGAGAAAATGGAATAAAAATTGGAAAGTAAAAGAAGGCCACAATGTTAAAGTACATTATGTGGGAACTTTTGGAGACGGTGAAGAATTTGATAGCTCTTACAGCAGAGGTCAAACTTTAGATTTTAAAGTTGGTGCTTCAAACATGATTAAGGGTTTTAATGATGCTGTGCTTAATATGAAAAAAGGCCAGAAAAAGAAAGTAATTTTACAACCAGAAATAGCATATGGCCAATATCAAGAAATTGCTATTCGTGAGACTCCGAAAGCAGCATTTCCTAAAGATTTTGATTTTGTAGTAGGACATATGGTACGCGGAACTTCTCCGAACGGTATGCCCGTAATGGCAAAAATTGTTTCTTTAAACGAAAATACCGTAGTTTTAGATCATAATCATCCGTTAGCTGGAAAAGATCTAACATTTGAAATTGAACTGGTTGACGCAGAAAAAGATAACTAGTATAATAACTTCTGGAGGAAACAGTGAAAGAAGAAACAAAAAACAAGCCCGGTAAACCTTGGAATGTAGCGGCTACATTTGATACGTATCAAGAGGCTGATCAGTATCGCAATGAAAAGCTTTCTCTTTGGGAAAAAAAAGAAACAAAAGGCATGCAAGTTAAGGTTAACCGGCGGCGCTCAAATAATAAGTTTGTTGTTAAAACACGGTTACATCCGGATTTCGAACCAGTAAAGAAGGAGAAGAAACGTGGCAAGCGGAAGAGTCGAAAATCTCGTAAAGGAAATTCAGAAGAGGGAAAACCTCAAATCAATGAAGCAAGTATTTGAAGTTTATCCATATTTAGGCGAACTTTATTATAGAGAACTTCAGGGTGAGAAAATCGATCCTACAGAGTTTACGGAAGAGATCTATAAGAAAAAGAAAAATTTATTATTGGGTTAAAAATGAGTTACCGAAACTATGAATTTGTCTTAGCCGGCAATAGAATTAATAATCAAAACGCATCAGATGTTGACTTATATAAAGTTCGTGCTTATTCTATACAAGAAGCGTTAAGTGAAGTTTTCATTAGACTTCACACGCTTCGCTCAAAAGATGGTAAAGATTGGAAAATTGTTAAAGTGATTGATGCTACACATTTTGGTGGGATAAAAGCTTTATAAAAATGTTATGGATTTTACGTTTACGAAACAGTCACATACTGGTAAAACCGGTGTGTGGTACGACGGTATCTTTATTGGTGAAATTGAAACAATAATGAAGCAAAATAATGATATTGATTGGGAAACTTTGAGAAAAGACAAAACACTTAAACTGTCAGTAAAAGACAGGTGGAATGTGACATACAAAGTACTTCCAAGTATTCGAATATATGATAATAATTTTTTGTCTGGCGCATATGAAACAATAGAGGCAGCTGCATCAGCAATGCTTAGATTTCACCGACAAAAATTCGACGCAATATCAGAAGTTGAGCGCCCGTAGCTCAGCCGGATAGAGCATCGGCCTTCTAAGCCGAGGGTCACAGGTTCGAATCCTGTCGGGTGCGCCAGATAGTTTATAGATAAGAGTTACGATATGAAGGAAATAGAATTAACACAAGGCAAAGTCGCAATTGTTGATGATTGCGACTACGAAAAGTTGATGGAGAGAAAGTGGTTCGCTTCACGTCAGCGAAATTCAGTTAATGGTGAAAGATATTATGTAGCTACCAACGAGTGGGTACCAGAAAAAAAACGACAAAAGACAATCTTTATGCACAGAATAATATTGTCTCCACCATATGGTATGTATGTGGATCACGTCAACGGCAACGGATTAGATAACAGAAGAGAAAATATAAGAATTTGTACTCACTCGCAGAATCAAGCTAACACCGGACCTCTCCCCAGCAACAAGACCGGCTATAAAGGTGTTCGCCGCATAAAGAATAGAAACAGCACAGGCTGCAATTTCCCCTATCAGGCCATCATCATCGCGACTTACTTGGGGACTTACCGCACTAAAGAAGAGGCCGCGCTGGTATATGACGCCGCCGCAATAAAAGAATATGGTGAATTCGCATACTTAAATTTTCCTGATGGTCCCACGGCGGAAATATTAAAGATCATCGAAGAGGCCAAGCTCGTTCCGGCGATTCCACACAGAAACAACAAGTCGGGCTATTTGGGTGTTACAAAAATCGTCGATAAGAACAAAAACAAACCGGATCGCGTTTATTACAAGGCAAGATACAGTAAAACCAACTTGGGGTGGTTTAAGAAACCCGAAGAAGCTGCCAAGGCATATGACAAGAAGGCTTATGAGCTACTAGGAGACCGCGCTCTTCTTAATTTTCCAGAGGAAATTTATAAAGCAAGCACGTAAGAAATCTATTAATTATTATGAGGAAAACATGAAAGAATTAGAGTGGGCAGCTTTTAACGCTGAAAAATCAGAAAACAATGACGAAAGTGATGATTCAAATGATCACGATCGTGTTTTATCCACAAATAATAAGATTTTTTTCTATTCAGAGGTAAACCGTACCAAAGTGCTTACTTTAAATAAAAGTTTAATGAACGTTGGCACTAGCTTACAAAACAAAGCTAATAGTTTGAATTTACAAGACCCCGGTAAAATCTTTTTGCATATTAATAGTTATGGCGGAAGCGTCTTCGCCGGCCTTTCTGCTGTTGATTGTATTCTTACTTCTCCGGTTGATGTTGTTACCATCATCGATGGCTGCGCCGCCAGTGCAGCAACACTTATGAGTGTTGTCGGATCTCGCAGGCTGATGCATAAGCACTCTTTTATGTTGATCCATCAGCTTTCTTCGTGGATGGCCGGCAAGTATGCTGAGCTGCAAGATGACATGAAAAATAACGATCTCTTGATGAAAACGATCAAGGGTATATACGAAGAACATACGAAGATTCCAAAGAAACAGCTAGCGAATGTTCTTAAACATGACCTTTGGTGGGACGCTAAAAAGTGTCTAGATTACGGTCTCATTGACGAAATCATATAACAAAAAAGGAAAATAATATGTTTGATGCATCTAACTTACTACACAATGCTGTGACTTCGCATTATGAAGCTCAAAGAGACGAAGCTATAGCAATATTACAATTGTATTTTGAGGACTCTGTTGGAATTGGAGACCACTCAAATATTTTAGATGAAATAAAAAAGTGGGCTGCTAAATTAGCAGAAGCGGAAGAAATTTTACAAGTTATGGATAAATATTCAGAAAAATGTTAAAGGAGAACAAAATGAAGATTTATATTGCACTTTTAATGTGCTTAATTTTAAGCGGCTGCGGCCGCTGTTGGTATGAGGTGTGCACTCTTTCATGTGAGCAACATGCTGAACAACGGGATATAGATCCCAGTTATTGTTCTGCAGATACCCACCAGGGTGATACCCATGTTGTTCTAGACACACACCTGGAACAAAGCGATGTTGTTGAAATTGGAGATGTTACAGTCGAAGATACGACTAATGATGTGGTAGAAGATACAGAAACGGAAGAGTCTGTTGATGCATCGGATGTTGCAGAGACGTCGGATCTGTAGAATGGAAGCACGATGGTCAAATTGGCAACGAAATGTTGTCGACAAATATAAAGGCATGCCGGAATCTGAAATTAAAAAGGATTTGGAAGCCAATTGCCATCCATTTGCTGTGATGATGGAACATTGGAAAGGAGATTTCAATATTTCTACGATGATTCGTAATGCTAATGCATTCAATGCTAAAGAAGTCTTTTATATCGGTAAAAAGAAATGGGATCGAAGAGGATCAGTGGGTACACACAACTACACAACCATTAATTATGTCGATTCATATGAGGCCTTTTTAGCATTGAGAGATATATATACTCTCATAGCCATTGAGAATAATCATTCACAAACACAGGAATTAACAAATTTTAATTGGAATTCGCTTAAAAAACCACCTTTGATGATTTTTGGCGAGGAAGGGGAGGGGTTAACTCTCCCAACATTAAAACTTTGCGAATATGTAATAGAAATACCCCAATACGGCTCTGTTAGGAGCTTAAATGTTGGTACCAGTTCTGGTATAGTCATGTATGATTATATCACTAAATTAAGGAGGTGAAAAGATGGAATGTCTACTTAGCGCAGCAGTTGCTGGCGTAGTTGCACTCGTCGTCGGCTACGTAGTCGGCAAACGAAATGTTGTCTAAAATAATTTAATTAAAGTGAGTCAAGTTCCTCGCGCTCTAATGGAGCGCTTGGAGCTTTTTTTATGTCTTTGATAAAATCATAGAGAGCTTCTGTTGAGGGAGAAAAAGAGATCATAGGAAATTGCCGATGCACTGCAAAAATCATTCCTATTAGATTGCCATTCTCATCTACGACTGGAGATCCTGAAGAGCCCCCCATAGCGGGAATTGTATATATGTAATGTTGGTCATAGGCTCCGGAGTACCTTCCTTCAAATATTGGTACCATTTGTTCTCCGAAGAATCCTGCAGGAGCGGCAACATTATAAACTTTATCACCAATCTCCGGAGGTTTGTTTTTAAGCTTTAAAGCGGGACGATCTTCTAATAACTTTACAAATAAAATACACGCATCAATCTTATCACTCTCTTTATATACAACTGCATCATAAACTTTGTTATCTATATCTAAAGCTTTAAACTCACCAGAGACACTAAATTTTGGATCCACAAGAAATATTGGTGTTTCAACCCTACAGACATGTTCGGCAGTTAAAACATAGGCGCCTTTGCTGGTTTTACGCACAATAGCACCTGATGCAACTGCTTTACCAAGATGCATCGCTCCAGCTTCAGGATTTTCTTTATCTTTAACAATAAGCGAAACTTCTATCTTTACAAAAGATTCTCTTGGTATTATACTATTTATGGTGTATCGTGGATAATGGAGTCTATTACACGCCGTGGTAAAAGACACAACTAAAATAAGAAAAAATGTTAATAAAGCCCTATACATTATATTGTAACTAGTCGCAGGTAGCTTTGTTTCGGGACTTAATGAATGAAAAAAACGTATGTGCTTGATACTAATGTATTTTTAACAAATTATAAATGCATTAATGCTTATAAAAACAATGATATTGTCGTTCCTCTGAAAGTTTTAGAAGAAATTGACAAACACAAAAAAAGACAAGATGGTGTAGGATTAAATGCTCGGATGACAATTCGAATATTAGATAATCTTAGATCTAAAGGCAATTTACACAATGGAGTTAGAATTGGTAAAGGAAAGGGAATTTTATCAATTAAAAGTTATGATCCTAAATATGTCTCTCTCAATTTAGATCTGACTAATGCTGACAATCAAATTATCGCTACGGCTATAAGTGAAAAGAATCGTTTAGGCCGCAGAAAAGTAATAGTTGTAACAAGAGATATTAATATGCGCGTTAAATGTGACGCGCTACAGGTACCTACCGAAGACTATATATCAGATCAAATTGTTAGTGATACAAACCAATTATTTACTGGATTTTTAAAACATCTAGTAGACGACCAAATTATCGATCGATTTTATGATGATGAAAATATATTTTTAGAGAAAGAAGATATCAAATTATTACCAAATCAATTTGTTATGCTGGTATCAAATTCAAACGATAAAAAAACTGCTTTATCACAATTTAAAAGTTATTCATTACCATTGAAACATGTGCCGGATTATAAAAAAGGGATCTGGGGGCTTAAACCAAGAAATAAAGAACAAATGTTTGCTTTGAATTTATTAATGGATAAAAAAATACCAATAGTCACAATGATTGGCCAAGCTGGTTGTGGAAAAACTCTTTTAGCAATTGCTGCCGGCTTGGAACAAGTATTAGATTCTAATAGCTATAAAAAACTAGTTGTTTCACGCCCAGTTCAACCAATGGGAAAAGATATAGGATATTTGCCTGGTTCTCTGGAGGAGAAGATGAGACCCTGGCTTATGCCAGTACAAGATAATTTAGAATTTCTTTTAGGCGACCAAAAAGATACGATGGGCTTGATGATGGAACAAGGCACAATTGAAATTGAAGCTTTAACTTATATCCGCGGCCGCTCAATATCTAATGCCTTTATCATTGTTGATGAAGCACAAAATTTGTCTGTCCACGAACTTAAAACAATTGTAACCAGAGTTGGTGAGGGTACAAAAATTATTCTTACAGGCGACATTGAACAAATAGATAACACGTATCTAGATGCTACATCAAATGGACTATCATATGCAATTGAAAAATTAAAAGCCTATGATTTAACGGGGCATATGACCCTGACTAAAGGCGAGCGCTCTAAAATTGCAACGCTAGCAGCAAAAGTTTTATAATTATATGTATTTACTATACAAATAATGTTATTATATTAAAGGAAGTATATGGAGAAGTCAATGCAAGAAAACACAACATTAGCTGAAACAATTGAACCCGAAAATGATCTAAAAAATCTTTTAGTTGAATATGCGGGAAACAAACTTGATCCTGAAGATCAAAATGTAACATTAGAAATGCTTATCGAAGTTGTGGCGGGAGAATTTCCGG
>Ga0098052_1002341_pt1 | contig 11488 bp, 12 predicted proteins | sample 15_taG_FD_81591 | JGI IMG/M metagenome (GOLD analysis project Ga0098052, IMG submission 81591) | Marine viral communities from the Subarctic Pacific Ocean - 15_ETSP_OMZ_AT15312 metaG | ecosystem: Environmental > Aquatic > Marine > Oceanic | place: Pacific Ocean | collected 2015-01-18 | reverse complement strand
CGCGCTGGTCGCGATGGCGATTGATTCGTCGCCCTCTTCAACCCACATAGTGCCGGGATACACCCCACAGTTAGATCCCACGACCAAATGGGGTACACCACCACCCACACCCGGGCGGAATTGTTGGGCATTCGACTGCAAGTCGGCGATCGACGACTCCCCCACCTGACCGACGCCGAACGTTTGATCAACAGTCATGACAACATTGGCATTACCGGGACCTGTAAAGTTCCACATCGAGTTGGTATTGGCAACCGAGGCGGTGTTGGCATAGCAGAATACCAGCTCTTTGACTGGGTGGTTGTAGGACAGACGTACCTGGGTGACAGCGTCAGACGCGCCAGTATCACCAACCGAGACAGTGTCAGTACCTGTGTGCTGGACCTGCTCGATCAGATACTCGTGACCCTTCTGGGCGAAGCGTCTGCGCTCCTCGGTGTCGAGGTACACGTAGTTACCCCACACCTTGGGGGTCTGGTTACCGAAGTAAAGTTGGTATTTGCTTCCCAGATCAAAGTCCAGACGAACTTCGTGGTACTGAAGGGCAATCAGTGGCAAGTACAGACCCGGGTTGCGGTTGAAGAAGAAGATAAGAGGCAGGTAGACGCGCCCGACACCACTGCTCGAGGTTGACGTTCCCAGTGAAGCACACGAGGTCATCTTACCATACTGAGCTTTCTTGGCATCATCAAGGTACAGCTCGGAGTACAGTCTCCACCAGCGCTGGTAGTGCTTGTCGATGCGTTGCCCACCGATGGACAGTTCAATATCCTCGATGGCGCGCTCAGCACACCACACGGTATCATAAATCCCCGCCCCGGCCGACCCGGCGGCGCCGGAGTGTGGCATAATCTCACCACCATTAGCCGTGGTTAAATTAGCCGTATTGATAGCGGTATCACCTTGAATCTGAAGTTCCATGTACATCTCGCCGATCAGATCACCGTTGCGGGCAACGGTCACGGAGATGCGCCCGTTACTGGAGGCAGTGCCGTTCACGGTCTGCTCGATGTTCTCCATGGCGAAGTTGGTGTGCTTTTTGTACACCGCCTGGAAAAAAGTTACTTTTGGGCTACCCGTCAGATAGACATCCTGGGCGCCGTAGGCTACAAGTTGCATAAGACCGCCAGCCATTGTTTTTGAGTATTTATTATAATATAAGGAAACATTTTATTTTTCGGGATTTTATCTTAGTTGCTAAACGCCAGACCACCCATCCCGGACTGAACTCTGAGAACGTTGTAGTTCACCGCGAACATCGACATTGTGGACAACTCCTGCGTCGCAGCTGCCCCTTTCATCTCTACCCACGCAACGGCGTTGTCGATGCGTGAGAAGTTACAGGTACCTGTTGGCTGGTGCTCCTCGGGCTTAAGACCAAAGGAATAGGAGTAGATACCTGGCTGGGGAGACCCACTGTGGTGTTCAAAGGACTGAACCTGGTTGAAGTATTTACCGTACTGCTCCTTGAAGCGATCCGTGCCGTTGAGAATAAGTTTGAAGCGGTTCAGGGGACCAACGGCGGGTCGAGCGGTAGCATTAGTATCACCACCTTCAACTACCCACTGGTTTGTACTGCCTTCGACATCGAAAGTTGGGGCACCCAAGTTATAGGTAGTTGAATTGCCTGCGTTGGCGGGTTCCGTTACCGGAGGATCAATAACATCCTGAGGACACCAGGTGGCAAAATAGTCGTCACCAGTACCAGCGCCCGGGGCAGCAGCGGCGGTGGATCCACCAAAGCGCCATACGAGTTCCTTAACTGGGTGGTTGTAGGACAGGCGAATTTGCTTAACACCCACGCCGCTGGCGTCAACCGTTACGGATTCGCCGCCTGTGTGCTGGACCTGATCGATCAAATATTCGTGACCAGTCTGAGCAAAACGGCGACGTTCCTCGGTGTCGAGGTACACATAATTTCCGTAGCAAGTCATATTGGTAGCGAAATTGTCGCCAAAATTGGCATCCAGATAAAAATCCAGTTTAACTTCGTGGTACTGAAGAGAAATCAGGGGTAGGTAGAGACCAGGGTTGCGGTTGAAAAAGAAGAGCAGGGGTAAATAAACTTTATCAGAGTTGTCAACTGAAGCTAATCCAAAACTTGTCATTTTACCGTAGTTAGCATGGGCACCCGCATCCATATTAAGTTCGCTGTAGAGTCTCCACCATTTCTGGTAGTGTTTATCGATTTGTTGACCACCGATGGTCAATGTAACGTAATTAATGGCCCGTTCCGCAGCAAATCCAAGTCCGGACTTCGCGCTATCGAGTCCTGTGGTGCCATTCAGTTCCAGAAACATATTGCCGATCAGGTCGCCATTGCGCGCGACCGTGACTGAGCAGTGACCGCTGCTGCCAACGGTACCGTCGATGGTCTGCTCAATGGTCTCCATCGCGAAATTGGTGTGTTTTTTGTACACAGCCTGAAAAAATGTGATTGATGGCGACCCAGTGAGATAGACGTCCTGAGCGCCGTAGGCGACTAATTGCATAAGAGCTCCACCGGCCATTGTTAAGTATTTTATTATAGTATATGATTATATTTTTTTTTCTGCGGAAAATTTACAAAAATTAAATAGGTTCATGATAGTATAATAAACTATGAGTTCACGTAAGCAGGCGTTTGTTGATCAAGCTGAGGATACCATTCCGGAGGAAGACGAGCTGGACGAGGATGAGTATGACGAGTTTCCTCTTGGTTTTGAGGACGATGGTGATGACGACGGGGAGATCCTCTCGGCCTTTCTGACAACTGAAGATGGTGATAATATAGCGACTGTCCTTCACGACGCCCTGGCGGGAATAACCAAGGCGATGAATATTCAGAATCAGATACTTGTGAAAATATTGACTCAACTTTCCAAAAACAATTCCAATTAAAAAAATAGTTTCATAGTAATAATAAGAAAACCATGGATATTCATTTCATTGATGAAACAAATACTAACAAACACAATTGCCTAATCGAACTTCTCAGTAACAAAATTCAGAGTTATGACCCCGAAGAAATTCTGACTTGTATTACAGAGTTCGAAGAAAAATGGTGTTTGAATCGTCAGGGTGATAGGATGATTCCTCTTATAAACGGGTTCAGGCAATTTTATAGTGCAGACCAGCTTACAGCGGGCGGACTTCCCCTGGAATTAAATATTGATTGTGTAGCGGAAAAAAATCGCCGCGAGCAACATTTTCTGAGCGAGCTCTATCACCGAGCTAAAACTCTTGAAATTTCCGATCAGACTTCATTTGACATTAATGAAAACGAGTCAAAAGTTGCTAATCGAATTAATCGTATTATTGATATGCTTGATGATGCGTACGAAACTGTTTTCCGCTACGCGAGACAATTTGAGCGTATTAATGATCCCACGGCCGTACCTATGAATCCCGAAACTGACCACACTCGTTTCCGGAATACTACTTTGGACACTGAAAATATGTCTCCTTTTCAAAATCTTATTCTGGCGCTTCTTAAATCTACGTACGAATTAAATTATCGTCGGTATAATGATCAGTGTTGTGCTCAAATTAAAACCCCGGATGGCTATCACACTCGCGCGTGGAAAGCTGTCATGAGTATAAAAGATTTTTGTTATGACCGGGCTCAAAAAGAAACCAATGGTGAAATGTGGAAAGATTTAACCCACAATCCCCGAAACGCTGCCTCGGCCACTCTTCATCTTACTGAATGTAAGGATATGCAATTTCCGGTTGTTGAAAAGGATCGGAATGTATGGTCATTTAATAATGGTATTTTTATAGGTAAGGAAAAGATACCCAAGAGTGGAACCTATGAGTGTCGATTTTACCCTTATGATAGCAAAGATTATAGATGTCTCCAGACAAATTTGGTGAGTTCCAAGTATTTCAACCAAAATTTCAATACATTTGATCATATTACTGACTGGACTGAAATTCCTACTCCTATTTTCCAGAGTATTTTGGATTATCAGAAATTCGAACCCGAAGTCGCCAAGTGGATGTATGTAATGGGTGGTCGGTTGTGTTTTGATGTCGGTGATTTGGATAGTTGGCAGGTGATTCCATTTCTTAAAGGTGTAGCCATGTCTGGTAAGTCCACTATCATTACAAAAGTTTTTAAGAAATTTTATGAGACCGAAGACGTGAAGACACTTTCCAATAATGTAGAGCGAAAATTTGGATTGTCTTATATTTATGACGGTTTTATGTTTATTTCCCCTGAAGTGAAGGGTGATCTGTGTCTCGAACAGGCTGAATTCCAATCGCTTGTTTCCGGCGAGGATATTTCACTTGCCAGGAAGCACAAAGAGGCAAAATCGATTGAATGGAAAACACCTGGAATTTTGGCGGGTAATGAAGTTCCAAATTGGAAAGATAATTCCGGAAGTGTTTTGAGGCGCATTCTCCCATGGAATTTTACTAAAAAGGTATTGGAAGCCGAAGCCGATCCTCACCTGGACCAGAAGCTGGACAAGGAAATACCTGCGATTTTGTTCAAGTGTGTCAAAGCTTATTTGGAATATTCCCAAAAATATTCTGATCGGGATATTTGGAATGTTATTCCTTCTTATTTCAAGAAGATCCAGATCCAGGTTGCCATGATTACCAATACTCTTCAGCACTTTCTCGCCTCAGAAAAGATTACCTACGGAAAGAACTTGTTTTGCCCTGAAAAAATATTCAAGTCAAAATTCAATGACCACTGCACCGATAATAATTTGGGCAGGTGTAAATTCAATCCCGACTTCTATATGGGTCCTTTCGGTTCTCGTGAAATTGAAGTTAAGACTGCCACAAAAATTTATGGTGGTCTCACCTATCTCAATCAGCCCATAATTTTTGGGCTTGATCTAGTTGAAGAAAGTATTCAATATAGTAATGACTGTTAAAATTTTTTATTATATTTATAATATAATAAATAAATGAGCGAAATAAATTTTATTAAAAAATACGAATCCGAGCCGGAAGAGCAGAAGATTCTTCTTTTGTTTCTGCGTTCATATGCCATCGCAGTACAGAAGAAAATCAACCTTCCGAGTATTACCTATCTCGATGAAATCGGAGGAATGCTGGAAATTTCGCGTTCCAGAGCGAAATCTATAGCCGACGAATATATTAAAAAATTTTTCAAAGTTCCAGCTTTCAATCTAAATCAGAGTATGTCTCTTTATCTGGGAATGTTCAATGCTACTCTCGATACGGGAGAACTTGTCAATTTAAATGATATTAGGCAGACTGTCAAAACTATTGGATTTGTTCAAAAATCCGTCGCTGGAATAACTATTAAACCTGTAAAATTTGAAATGGGCTACGGTAAATTCAAGAAAATCTACACCTACACCCAAGAATACGGATCTAAAAATATCAACAACTCAAAAACGCCCACCTATGTTCAATTTCTTTTGAAAATAAAGAAAGGGGATAAAATTCAGGGTGCGAGTTTTAATATTTATCATACCGGACGAGTGCGCTTTTCTGGTGGGTACTTGGAAGGCGACAAGGAAGAAGCGAAAGCCCTGGTTCGTTTTATTTCGGAAAACTATTTTCCTATCAATTTACGACTTCCGATCACTATTAACAATAATACAATTGAAATAAAATTAGGAAGTTCCGTTCGCGTTTTAGGTATCTATACTCTTCTGGATGTGGCACGAAGGCAAGCAAAATTTAACGGCTATACTTTAACATCTACGTTCGAACCAGAAAAGCATAAATTTATTACTAAACAGCGGAAAAATTCGCCTTTTCTTTATATCAGCTTTAAAAAAAGCCCAAAAGATAAATTCGGACTTGTGGTGAGTCGCTCCGGAACGGTCATTGTTGAGGGCGCGTCGGATGTTGCGCAAACATGGCTTGTGGTGCGGAAATTTTTCGACGCCCTTAAAGAAAGCGGACTCCTGGAAAACCCCCCTGCGCGTAAAAAGAATCTCACAATTACCCATAAACCCTCGAAATTAGCACGAAGATTGAATATGAAACCCGCACCAGAAATTACTCGTCGCGGCACCTCGTGTCCAAAAAAACGAAGACCCGACCCCTATAGTTTTCAGGGTAAGTGTGCGGATAAAAACTTCTATACTCGTCCCAATCCCCAAGGCCAGCCGTGTTGTTACAAAAAACCCAAAAGTATTCAGTATATGCGCAATCGCCTCGAAAATCGCTATAATCGCGCCAATGTTAGGGTTCCCAATTCTGTCAGACGTACTTTTGGATTTGGAGGAAACACAAACCGAAAAGCTAATAATGTGGGAAGGTCCTCCCTCGATAATCTATTTATTACTTTCGATAAAAAAGTTGGAAAAAATAAAAGAAATCCGGTGGGGCTGAAAATCGGGTCGAGACAGTGTTCCAGGTATTCTAAAGTGGCGCTCGTGGATATCGCTTACCGCAAAGGTATTGAACTTCCTAAAAAGGTAACGAAACCAATTCTCTGTGAAATACTGGCGAAATTTGCGCAATCACCGCGCCCTCGACGGCGCTCACCAACCCCCGCTTCTCCACCCCGGTCCCGGTCCCGGTCCCGGTCCCGGTCCCGGTCCCGGTCAGCGTCCGCTAATTCTAATTTAAATAATATTATGAATTTTGCTAGGCAATTAAGAGCACGATAAATTTTTATTAATTATTTTCTCTGGCTGCGCAATTTGCTGAAGGTGTTTTTGGTGATATCTAAAGTCCCACCCTAAAAACCGGTCTTTCATCTGTTCATTAAGCATTGTTGCTTCCCTAAAATATGAAACATTTTCACATACCGACTTGTGTTCGTATTTCATAAACTGATCCTCCATAGTAGCAAACTCCAATAGGGACTGGTCTGAAAGACCGCCCTCTTTTAATTCATCAAAAAGTTCGAGAGAGTTGGGTGTAAAATATTTTGTTTTGTATTCATTTATACTCACCTGGTCATCTTTGTATTTCACGTAACCAGTTTGATTAATTATCAAATAAATTAAAAAAATTAAAATTATTAAATTTAACATTTATTATTGCAAAATATTTAAAATACTTTGAATTTTAAATATTATATTGTAAAGTAATTTATCAGATTGAACTTCTAAGGGATCTATAATTTCAAGTTCAATTTCGTAAAAATTTTCCGATTCGTCGTCGGGATCGTCGGGGTCGGCGGTCACGATCGTCATATCAATGGATAGATTTTTGCGAATGAATGACGTGCGTCTTTTACAGCGCATAAAATCCATCTCTTCTTCGCAACTGATATCTCCAATCGGGTCTTCTTGAGCTGTAGAAAATCTTACGTCCAGTGGCTGACCTGGTATAACATGATCAAGTTTTGTTATACGTTTTTTAATAATTGATTTGGTCTCTTCGGTGGTTTCATCTATATCCATCCTTCGATTTCCCACAAAATAACTGGTTGTTTCACTTTTAATAACATTTTCCCACCCGTTGAAATTTTCCAACGAATCAAAAATTTTATTAAAAGCAAATTCGCCCACATTGGTATCGAAATACTTACCGTGGATTTTACCCAATCGAAATTCCACTTCTAAATGTGGTAAATTCTGACTGTTCACAAAATGAGGTTTAATAAGCTGGAAAAGATTATCCATTATTTCGTGGTTAATTAAAATAATAAACAGTTATTCTTTTAATTAACAATGAAAGGTTTACCAAACCACGGAAATACGTGCTACTTAAACAGCGCCCTCCAGTGTCTTCTTCAGGTTCCTCAACTCTCTAATTTTATGATCCTAGAAACGTTTGAAGGAAAATTTATAAAAGAGTATCAACAGTTGGTAAAAAATTTTTGGATAACCGAATCAAAATCCATGGATGTTTTAAAACTTTTTAATTATTTTATTAAAAAGTTTCCACAATTTAATAATAATAATCAGCAAGATTGTCAAGAAGTTTTTATTTGTTTGTTGGAACTTCTTGAAAAAGATTGTAAAAAAATAATTAAAAAAATTTTTTATTCGATTCTTGAACAGGAAACTTTGTGTACAACTGAAAAATCCATAAAAAAAGAGGAAACAAATATACACATTCTTTTTCCTCAGAAGGAATCAACTCTGACAAGTCTTCTCCACAACTACCAGGACTGGAATATAATTCAGGATTACGAAGATAGTAAAGGCATTCGCCACCACGTGGCATCCACCCGAACTATTATTAAATCTCCATCTCCCATTTTAGTTTTTTCTTTTCGGATGTATGAAAAAAAAACTAAAATTAATCTAGAAGAATTTATCGAAATTAATAATTTAAAATATGAACTTTTTTCAACTGCCACCCACATGGGTTCAATACGAGGAGGTCACTATATTGCCTATACCAAACACAAAGGACAGTGGTTCCGAAAGGATGACGAAAGCAGTAATCCCATAGATAAAATACCCTTTAATGACTACCACTACATGGCGCTCTATAAAAGACTCGCATAGTAAGCACGATTTCGGAGACAATCTTCACACTGGCAAAATTTGTACCAGTTGGTAATAACTTGGTGATCAAAAAATTCTTTCATCCTCGCGTAAAGTTCTTCTTTATATTTGGCGTACACCACTTTGGTTAAGATTAAGTGTCTTAAATCCTGACAATCAAAAACTTTTTGAACAGGATCCATTTTTTATTATATTTTATAATATTATAAAATATAATGCCCACAACAAGAGGTCAAAAAAGACAAAAAAAAAAGAAAACCAGGGAAAACGCACTAAGACTCATTGGGACCGCTGCGGCGGCGGGCGGCGGTGATGCCGTGGGAGGGAATCCAATGTTAGCAATGGCGTTAGGAGCAGCATACCCGAAAATACGTCAAGAGATAAACGCAGTTGGAAATACGTATTCTTCTCAGGTGTCGGGATCGGCAGCTGCTCGTAAGTCGGCAGCTGATGTGAGAACGGCAACTGCGAGGTATAATAGAACTTTAAACAATGCTCTACGTACCATGAAAAAATTTATATTTAATAGATTTGGAAATACAAAGGTATGGGTAGCACCGGACGGGTCGCTGACGACCCTGGTATCCAACTATCCTCCTTTTACTAGTAATGGTAATTTTAGGGGAGAGTGGCTACAAGAGACATTACATAAACCCGCGAATGCTCTAAACAATAGAAATAAAGTAGACTTAATAAATAGACTTGGCTCCATGGTTAATGATGAGAATCATACAAACCAAGTTAGAAACATAATAGAAAGAAACCTACAACTTCTAGAAGCCGGGGGTCCGGTAAGAAACGCTGGTTCCGGGCACCCACTGAACCAGAGGAGACTGACACTCTTGCAAGCATCCAGACGCCCGACCCCGCCCTCGGTCGTCCATTCTGGGCAACTTGGAAGAAAGCGCACATTCGGTGGACAAGGAGGTCATTTTAAGACGAAGAAGTCGACCTAGAAACTTCGATGAAATCTTCGCCTTCCCTGGTGATCTTGGTAAAATAGGGATTGGAAGGATATTCCGCGAGGATATAGTTTTCGTAGTAATTCTTACAGTCGTCCACCTCTCCGCGGATCCGGTAGTAAAACTGGCGCGGGTAGGATTCCCAGGTTTCGATAAAAAGTTTCTTGCACAGTTCGATTTCGTCCAGGCCTTTTTGGGTAATATTGGTGTGCCAGTGGGGAATGGGGCGCATGAATTTTGGAGGGGACTGGGGGCGTTGGGGGGCTTTAGGATCATCCGATCCATGCCTGAAAGTACACTTGTCCCCCTTCAGGCATCGATCTTGTGCGTAAAACATACACTCAACGGTTTTGTAGGTTGAAGAATACCCCATTTTTATTATATATATATATATATATATAATTATATTCTTTAAATAATGGAAAACAAAATTGTAAAATTAAATAATAAAAATTTAGGCAATGAAGAAGAAATTTTAAAAGTAGTATGTAAAAATAAATTAGGTAGTCAAAATAAAAATAAAAATCTTTTAAAAAATATTGTAATGAAAGGAACTAAAAAATATGGAATATTAAATTCCGAGGGAAAAGTGAAAGCTTTTGTAGTAGTTAATGAAGACCGTCAATATAACATGGTCTATATTTCATGGATTTGTAGTAATACAAAAGGCGGAGGGTCTGAATTATTAAAATATATAAAGAACAAATATAAAAAACTAGGGTACACGCAAATACTTTTACACTCTAGACCGCACGCTATAAAATTTTATGAAAAACAGGGTTATTACATAGTAATTCCACGAGATAAAATATTACAATATTTTCCTTTTATAAATTCATTTGATTTTTTCACACCAATGATGATAAAGGAAATTTAAATTATACAAACATTTTATTAAATTCTTCGATCTGGATATTTTCTCTAACATTGACCATGGTCCTATAGTAGGTTCGGCGGTTGTTGGGATGGTGTTTATCTGTTCGGATTCCGACTGGTTTCCACCAAACTGGATTTTCGTCAATCATGTATTGGCACTCCAGGATGTTGTCTTCTTTCAACCACCCTCCTTCCGGTCCCTGGAGCTGAGACTCGAAAATGAGCACCCCGCGATCTTGAATGTATAGCCCCCATGAGTCCGCGCCACATCTCTTCTTCACTTGAAAATCAATTGTGTTCAGATCGCGAGGTTTCCATTTGAACATGGTTTCGTGGGTTCCCACGCGAATGGGTTCATCCACGGGCGTGAAGACCAGTCCATCTGTCTTGTAGGGCAATTTGGGTAAATAGTCGGTCAAAAATGAACTGAAATTATTTGTGGGGAAAAAAGTTTTAATTTTAATTTTCAAAGTATCATTTTTCATTTTCATAATTCCTTTTATAAACATATCAGTTTTTGATATTCTCTCTGTAAGATTCTCGGACATTATGCTTTCACCGTAAAGCATCATCCCGTCGTAGACCATGAACAGGTTTCCGTCAACAAGTTCTCCATCGATGACTGTTCCATCATAGGCTCGTTTAGGAAAGGCAAGTTTAACCGGAGTAAGTTGTAGAGCTCTATTAATCAGAAAAGCTCGTTTTTTCCCATCGTACATAGTACAAACTAAAGCGTGGCGAACGCCATCGGTTTTTTCGCAGACCCTATAATTTCCATTTTTCAGGACCGGAAAATGCTTTCTCTCGATTGAGATTGGCTGTGGACCCGGAAAAATGGGAGGAGATTTACCGTCCTTGAATGTTCCCCATACCTTGTGTAAAAAATCGATAATGAATTGTTCCATCTTACTATTGTATTTATATAGGCGTCAATTCTTTATGTACATGCGCCATATTCAGGATATTTCCTAGACATTCGTGCTGGAAAGTGGTTGTAATTTCGGCGCCCACAAATGCGTAGAGTTTGATACCTTTGCTTAGAAATTTGCTAAAGAGTTCATCCGTTTGTGCCGGGAGAGAAATACCAGAACCTTTAGGGCCTTTCATTGTTTTTAAAATGATTTTTGAAGTAATCATCCAGCATTTAGGATTAGTTTTTACTACTTTATAATTATCCTCACCTGAAATTTTAGTTGATACCTCAGTATCGAAATTCAATCCCATTTGTTTCAAGGGCTCCGTACTTTTACTTTTTACTTTATT
>Ga0098052_1002338_pt1 | contig 11492 bp, 3 predicted proteins | sample 15_taG_FD_81591 | JGI IMG/M metagenome (GOLD analysis project Ga0098052, IMG submission 81591) | Marine viral communities from the Subarctic Pacific Ocean - 15_ETSP_OMZ_AT15312 metaG | ecosystem: Environmental > Aquatic > Marine > Oceanic | place: Pacific Ocean | collected 2015-01-18 | reverse complement strand
GCCCGGGTTACCGAATTTATGTTGAGTTCGTCTGGAAATACAAATCTCATTGAGCGAACGTTGGTTAATTGGTTAACAAACACGTTCAAGCTGTCTGATGTGTTGTATCTATAGTAGATTGTTAGTGTTGTGTTGGCTGGAGCAATCCCAAACTTGTCCGTTTCGATTAATTTAGAAGGATCAAAGCCCGTATCTGATGTATGATCTTTTCCGTGCGCTTTTAAAACAACAGAAGATGGCTCCACCACTACGTGCTGTGTAACACTATCTTCAGATCCATATCCAAATTGAAGAAATGTGCTGCCGAGATCTTGTCTAGTTACAAATCTCCGCGGAACAACGAACGGTTTCAGGATAGATTTCACCTGTTCCTGACCGGTTCCCTGGTTTAGAATTTCTTTGTATATTATATTTTGTGACAAATTATCTACTTCATAATATCTATGCCCCTCGGAATCATAGACTGATACTATTTCAGTCACATTTTCTCCGTTTGATAAATCTACTCTTAAGAATTTTTGGAATGCTGAAAGTGTTATGTCTTCTGTTCCTAAAATTCCAGACATTACTCTTCCTTCCGCTTTAACCGCATATTGCGTTGGGAGGCCCGTGGTAGAATCTACTTCGGCAACAACGACTTCATTTGAACTATCTGCAAAATTCACAGGCTCTATTAAAGAAAAGAGGGCTCCATCTTGAGATTCAAATGTGGAGTCTTTTCGAAGAATGGGAAGATATCTTGAATCGGGGCCTAGGCCCGCATCATTCGCTGGTACTAATAAAAATAAAGTTACTGTTCCAAAAGAGGCCGGCGTTTGTTCAAAGCGATATCCAACTTGATTTCCGTGTTTGATTATGTTATCATACTCTACCGCGGTAGATAAAAACGATTCATTTGCTTGGTAATCCAAATAGAAAGACATAACGTCACCAACATATGCTACTGTGTCCAACATCATTGCTCCAAAAGACGCTTCATTGAAGTCCTGAAAAGTGTCTGGATAATATCTAGATGCAATGCCTACCAGAGCCTCCTTAATAGAGTCAAAATCTCTGTTTACATATTTTACCGGTATGTTTTTCTTTTTAGCCATTAAATTTTTGCCCTTTTCCTTCTCTAATTAGGCTATTTTATCAATTATTTCTATAATATCTGAAATTCCTAATGGCAAAATTTCATAATGAAGTTTTATTGTTAGCATATTAGAGTCGGCAGGATCCAATATGTCGCCATTGGGATATCCGAAATTTATGTTTGTCACTTTGACGAAAGGCATATATACTGAGACCTGTTCGTGTATTTTTGATTCGATGCTTCCGTACAGTTGGCCGCCATTATTTTCGAACAAATATCTTAAAATGCCGACGCCAAACTCAGGTTCCATAATTCTTTCGCCTGGATTTGTCAACAACAGACATTTAAGGTTTTGTTGTACAAGTGTTCTATAATCTTTTATCAAAGCATAGCCATCTTGACCAGATGGGTGTAGCGGTAACATAGGTGCGAGTCCGGACATTATTCTATTTCCTCTTGTTCATTTTCAGGGGTGTCACATTCTTCTTGAGGTGAAACTGTTTCCTGTTCTTCTAAGTAATTATCCTCTTGTTGGTTTCTTTCTCTATACTTTTCATAAGGAGTTTTAAAATTAAGACCCAAAGCAAGGAATCCAAGAGGGGTTAATGGGGGACCGATACCGATTCCGAAAGGAGGTGGGCCGAAAACATTCATTGGCAAAACTTTCGGAACAGAAGACCAAACAGTTGGAAGACCCATACTTTTCATCAGTTTGATAGACGGGTCTGATTCTTCGGCATATCCTTTTATCATCATCGGTATTGTATTAGCCGCAAGGCGCGTAGCTGTGGGGAAACCAACTGGACCATCTGTTGATACAACATTGTCAACAGATTTTTTCATTTGCGCATTGGTTCCATGTTCTGCTGCAGTTGGATTTTTAAACGAATAATATGGCTTTGCCTCTGGAGATTTTGTTAACACATGAAATAAGCTTTTAAGAGCTTGTTTCGTGGGATCAAAGGCTGATTTTATTGCTTTGTTTGAAGATCTTGTTACGGTCGTGCAATATATTGTAAACAACGATGACAACCTTGACATATTATAACAGTAATTAAACACGATGTCAAACTCTTGAGAATTCTTCAATTCTTCTTTTAATGCAGAAAATTTGTTCATAATTTCTATGCTTTCGCTACTATATCCCCACGTTTGGGCTTCCTGGTTTAAAGTTACACTTGACCAGGGGATATTATTATCTTTAATGTCTCCAAAGGTTGTAACTCCCGCCTTTGCTAACATTTCATGTGCAGATTTCTCTATTACAACAATAGGGATTGGATTTACGACTCGTTCAAGGTCGGATTTCCAATCTGTAGATGCATCGTAGTGTACGACGTGGCCTTTCTCAAGCAGCTCTGTAACTGCAAATGCTTTATTATATAAAGCGGATGGATTATCTAATGTCTTTGATCCGAACAAGCTAGAGAACTCAAAAGTGCTACTATAATCATCAACCACTTTATCAATCGCAAAGGCAACAGATTCGCCAGAGTCTTCTTCGACGGTTTCTTCACCAGAGTCTTCTTCGACGGTTTCGATCGATGTTTCGAACCTTCGGGTATGTGAAAATTCCTCCAGTGGCGGAAGATACATAAGACGAACTCCCATTTTTATATCAAGGCGCGTGTCTATATTTGTTTGTGCGAATTCCTCTTTTATATTCAACTTTGCCCATTCTTGCCATTGTTTCATGTTAACGATTCCCTTTAGGTGCTCGGGAATTTGGCTGCTAAAAGCAGACAATGGGTTTTCATTTTCATCTATTTTAAAATATTTCTCCAAGAAGAATTGACCATTTGCAAATTGAGGATTGTTTTTTTGAGTGAATCCGCCGTCGTGTGCAAAAAGATCTTTTTCAGAAAACCTTGGTTGCGTTACATATCTTCCCGAGCCGCGAGGATCAAGCTTCACTTCTGGTATTGTTTGTTCTGGGCCGATCCATTCGTTCAAGATTTTGTCTTTCATAAGATCATTGGCGCTTGCTTCTGGACCAAATATGTTATCTATGTCATCAGAAACTGCCAATAACTGTTCTTTAATTATAAACCTCATCGCATCTGTACCGCGGAGCAATGAAACATCCTCTTCCGTTATTGGGTCTTTAAGTTCACCCGTCTTCTCCTTGCGCTTGTTTAAAGTCTTCAAGGCAAAACTAGCTAATTCATCATAAAAAATAGGATCAAAAACTTTTAAATCATCACTAATCTTTTTCAATGCGAAATTCAAGAATATATCATCTCGGGAAATATCTTCTGCCCTGAACACAGAGAAGACCGGTGCGGAATTTAATAATACTTCGACAGCGAATAACCTTATAATTGTATATAAGGCGCCTTCAGTACCAGCAGATTCCAAAGGAGACATTGCCTTAGATTGTTCATCACTTTGAGGGCGTTCGGTGCAGTCTGATTCCTCTATAAAAGCTTGCTTTACTTTAGATTTCATACCATTTAAATCGAGAAGGCTCTTTTTGGGAGACCCCTTACAAGGGGCAATTTCTCGTTCAGTTGGAGCAGGAGGTAACAATGACATTTTTCCCAAGGCCTCTCTGTCAAAAAAGCTTGCCTGTGATATTAATTCCGCAAAATGTTTCTGATATTCCGCGTAATTGTGTGGCCAATAATTTTCCAACTTTGTTCTTGTGTTTTCATTCTTTATTTCCGAAGGGATATTTTTTAATAAAAGCTTAGAAAAAACTTGAGATTGGGGAGGGGAATTAAAAGAATCTGGTTCGATTGCTAATTCTTCTATTTTTTGTTTGACAGTTACAAGAGACTTTGAAGTATAAGAAGCTTGGTTTATAATAGGATCTCCATATACAACTCTATCCTCCACGTTGGATGCCTCTTGATTATAACCAACTATAGGAGCATGTACTAATTCTTTAACCGTTATTACAGAAGAATCTAGCTCCTTTTTCTGTTGGCTTGCCAAGTTTGTCGCATATGTAACAACTGGCTCAGATAAGCCTTCGACCGAGGCATTGAAATTATAGAAAGCCGCTCCAAAAATATATGAAGAGCCTCCATATGTTATCAAACTATTATTGAATTCACTTAAACTAGATTTTAAGTGAGGTAGAACTTTTTGGCCGCGGACGATTTCCATATTATCTGAATGTATTATAGTTTTGCCTCCAGACTCAAAGTTTTTTGCCGGGTCATAATCCTCGGATGGAAACTGGGAATTTGTCTGGGCAGTGGGATTATCAATGAGTTCTCTTGATTTACCCTTAAATTCTGTGTGTTCATCGTTTAACTTATATAATGATATTTTCTCTTTTGGCTCTTCAGATATTTCTATAATAGATTCAATATATGCTCTACAATCAGAATCAAAAGACTGTTCTGTTTGAGAATATATTTGATTAATAACTTTATTTGTCATATAATCCATTGATTCTGGCTGTTTTGGCGCTAAAGAAGCTGCGGGAGGTGTCAGGCTGGATTCGTTCAAATCTTCGCTTAATTCTCTTTCGGCTTCTTTTTCTGTGCAAGAATCCATTGGAGGGACAAGGTGATCTAGATTGTCGGCATTAAGAAGATCTGCTAATTTTTTAAGTCCATTGATCCTGTCCTCTTTTTCCTTTAAGATCTGTTTATTTATTTGATCTGATGTTGTACCACCTTTAGCTAAAAGCGCCTTCCTTTGATTTATGAGATTATCAAAAAATTGGTCTGGACATTCTATAGAATTAAATGAAGGGATGCACCCGAGTGGCTCAATATCATTGGGCATGCCAAAGAAAAATTCTGGTGATATTGGAAGAGAATGGTTATCTAACAGATCGGCCAACTGTTCCAAAGAATCATCACCCGGGTTTCCATCAAATAAGTCTTTTAATTCCCGGTCTGTCATACTTGCGAACATATCGTCAATAAAAGGATCTGGACATAGCCCTGGTTGTAAACCTAGTTTTACTTGTAGTTCTCGACATATTGTATTTCTCAACCTGTCAAACTGATTGAGAAGATTATCGAATTGTCTTAATAAATTATCTATATTTTCACAAACCGAAAGTGGGAATTCGGCTATATCCACCAAAGTCTTCAACATCCTGTCCATGGATTGTTCTATCCGCTTTGCTTCCCACACCATGGTATCACTAATAATTGGATTATCGTCTGGAAACAACCAAGTGATTTTGTCTAAGTTGGGAAGTCTAGATTTAGATCTTGTTCCATGTGATCGTTTCATGGACGGGCAAACTGTTGCCACCATTTTGGACCGGGCGCCGGGTTGCTGATAGTTAAACACCGGATCGGCTATTGAAATACTGTTTTCAAAAGCAGTCTTTATTTCCGAATCGGGCATGATTTTCAACAAACAAGTCATCGCTGCTCGGGCTGCTAGGCGGTGATCAGTTTTATTATATTTTTTAGCATATGCTTCTTCTATGTCCTCCGGAGTCTCTACATGAGGCGGCGCGACGGGATCTTCCTCTCTGTCTCTTCTGTCGGCTATTTTTTTTCTGACCTCTTGATCATTAACAACTCTGTCATCTGCTCTTTTTTCCTCTGACGTCACATACGGACCAGAGGCAACGCCTGTGTCTGTGGATCTTTGAAGTTCTATCTCCTCTTCAGCCCCAGGCTGGCGGGCCGGCTCCAGTGCGCCGGCTGGATATATAAGAACACTGGGGTTTATATAACTTTGAGTAAATTTAAGCCATCTGTCCGAGCCTGGATTCTTTTTTAAATATTCCGTAGCTTCTGAAAGATAAAACAATAATCCGTTTCCTGTTCTAAAAGTTCGATTTTTATTTCTTCTTCTGTTTAAGAAATATTTAAAAGCGTTAAATCCAAACCTCAATGGCAGCATTTCAATAATCTGATCATCGGAATCACCATAAAGAATATAAGTTATCTCTCTGAATCCCTGTGAGAAGCCAATCTCTATAATATCATCTTTATCTTTCCTAATTTCTAGATTATTGTGTTTAAATATTTGTTGTAGGCCTTTCCACAATTTATATAAATCGGGTGCGAAGTCTTCTTTATAGCTAAGAGAATGTTTTTTTTGTAATTGCGCATCGGCAGATGGGCCGGGAGCTATTCTTGCCCCTGAACTTTTTATTATATCATCATAGCTTCGAAGCTCCTCAATGACAGAATCTATATCCTTCTCAATGTCTGAACTTGAAAGAGTGACTCTTCGTTTTGTAACTTCATCGCTGTCCCAAGAGAAATCTTCGTCTTTTGTTACTATTGCATCAAAATATCTTGCTGGTATTTTAACCAAAACTTTCATTTTTGATTTTGGGCGATCTTTTATGTAATATTCGTGATTAGACACTTTTGTTAGTTTTGTTAACAATTCGTCGTCATATTTTTTAAAAAAGAAATCCAAAAGCCATTTACAGCCCTCCTTTTTCAGTTCCTGGGTCCGAAGTTGATATTCTTCAGAGGTTTCTTCTCCACCAGTGCCTTCATGTTTTGTTTTCCATGATAAAAGATATTCTTGTTTTACGGAATCAAAAAATGGTCGATGTTTATCTACACTAGATCTTGTCCAATCTTGAATGACGTCACCCGTTCGAACGTTTGGCCGGCCGGCAAAGTGTATTGCATTTTTTACTTCTGGCTCTGGTTCTTCTTCTGCGGGAGTTGACTCCTGTTCGGATTGAGTAGTCTGTGTTTCCTCCGAAATTTCCTCGGGCTGATCAGGTGGATCTTCTTCCTGTTTAGGCGAATATCTTTCTTTCAGTGCTGCTGATGCATATCGAACCTCAAACCAATCATCTTGATTAATAATATGGTCTTCAGGTTTTATAATTCCAAACCCTATGAAGCTTGAATCTAGTGCTGGGGATGGCATGCCGGCATTAACCCACTCATTCATTTCGGCCATTACTTCTGCCTTAAGAACTTGATCTGACGTCAGTCCGAATTTTGCAGCAGACCGATAAGACATTATAGTTATTCTTCCTAGCTGAGTATTAAAAACATCATTAATTTTTTCAGATGCAACAATCGCATTTTTAAGATTTCCGGCTGCGTCGTCCTCATCGATTTCGTATATTAAGTCATCATAAGTATATGACTTTTCATCAATAGAAATAACCGATTGGCCAGACGTCTGATTTGCTGCTGGTTCAATCTTGGCGGAGGCGGGCGGGGGCGAAGCTTTTTCCTGGCTCTTGATTATCTGGGGTGCCCTGACCTCTTGCGGTGGCGTATCAGCATTTTCGGCTTTTGTTTCCTCTGTCGGCTTCACACTTGGCAAAGGTTCTTTAAACATAGGGTGGTCAATCCAGTGCACTTCTCTCCACGCTACCCCGATCTCTAAAAACGATATCTTATCGTCCGACAGACCAGAGGCTTTCCAAATACTTTGTTCAAGAGCCCAGGCTTTTACTGCGTCTGTTGCAACTCGATCCGCTTCTCTTTTAAAAACACGAGCCCAAGATTGAGAACTCTTATATCTCGGCTGACTCCATATTTCCGAATCTTCTCTTTTGCGCACGAGATTTGGTTTTCCAGGCACGGATTCAATATGCTTCTCCACGAACTCTTTTCTTGTTTCTTTGTATATTTTCGTTGCTTCTTCTAAATTCCACTTGTGGTTTATTGTTTCGTCACTGGCAATTATTTCTTCTGTTTTGGGAACTGTTGGACCAGGAGTTATCTCTTCTGATATAGGATCCCATCTTTCAAAAATATACTGACGTAGAGTGTTTCCTGTTGGTTCACCAGCATCATACCAAGCGCTATATTCATCTAGTTCCCAAAGTTCTTTATCTGCAGGATTATCAAATTGTAGTTCTTCAAGTCGAGTTTGAATTTTCTCATGAATTTCTTTTGCAGGGCAATCAGGATCAGTAAGATCATACGTCTTGCCTTTAATAGTTAATATTTTTTCTTGGGTTCTTGTCATTGTTTTTTTAGTTAACGTTATTGTATCTACTACAAATATATTTTTTGCCACTTTTCTTTAAAAAATTAAACTTAAATGCTTTGAGGTTCTTCTTGTGATTATATAAATCTGACTTAGTTTTTGTAAGATGATTTATGCTACAGAGCACTCCCTGTGCCTCTGCTATTGGAGACGCAGATGTTGGCACGCCGAAATATGGAGAAAAGTGCCAGTGACTTTGTAAAGCTTCATTAAAATCTTGCTGAATCATTAACATTCCATCTACCACGCCGTTTAAATCATTAATGTGTCTCACTATTTGGTTTATGGCAGCAATTAACGAATCACCTTTTACTAAAGGCTCAAGTTTGCTACTATCGTTTCCCGCTATAAGATCAATTCCACCGATATCTTCTTCTGATTTTACGCCCATTGAATTCTTTGGATCTGTCCTTGTTACTAGTTGAATTCCGTCGCGGCCTATAATTCTTACTGCGTCGGCCTTTATTCCAATTCCGGATCTTGTTTTTTGATTACCCAGACTACCATCGGTAATACCAAAGTTCTCGTCGATATTGGTTTTTTGACTTATATAGATTCTAGCTGAATCATTGATAAAATCGTTGTTCACAAACGATGGCCGGCCAGTTTTGGGATCTACGGCTTGTGGTTTTTGATTGTCGCCGCGGCCAACGACGAGATCTATTGTGCCGGCTTGGGTATCTCCTTTTCCTCCGTGCCCGCTTAATCTATCGGCTGGGCGGTCTCTACCAAGAGTAATATATGCATTATTTTCGCCGGCGATAACTTTTTCACAAGGTGCTGCAATAAAGATAGGGATCGCCTCTTCTAAGTGGCCGTTGGCGACACCGTTCATAATATTCTGTTTTGTGTCTTTCCTTTTTGCCTGACTACTCTGTCTTTTTAAGTCTTGACCGCTAAAGTCTCTTGCTTTTTTAGATTTTGGACTTTCAGTATTTTCTTCTTCGATATTGATTATATTCGTTGGATCTGACATTTCATATTTTCCCTTTGTATTAAGATGTTGTTGGCTGTGAAGAACCTACAAGATTAAACAGTCTTCCTTTGGCGGGCGGCAACGTTGTTATTTTCTTCTTTTTCACCCACCTTTGTTCCAAGGCAGTTCCGAGAAGACTGTAGGCCTCTTTTTGTGCATAGCCTCTTGCTCGTAGTGTACAATAATATGCTGTTGACGAGCCATCTCCCTTCATCGCGACATAGCCTGAGTGGGATGTTACACCCTTTGGCATTCCATCGACCTTACTCCAATAAAATTTATCTCCGCGCACGTTCCAGAACTGCATATGCAAATCTGGAAATGTTTTAACCAGAAATACTATTAGACGATAGCACGCCTCTTGTTGTTCAATTGTAGGATTAAGATATTTTCCAAAAACCCTATCTTTTTCTTCTGGTCGGGCCCTGGAAGATTTCCATTTATTTAATATTTCTATTCCTATCGATCTGGAGTTTACGCCTCCGCCGGGAACCGATTTGCCTCCGCCGTGGTACCCAAAGCCAGTTCTTGGGTCTATATGTTGTGTGACAGAGCCGTCTTTTCCGACCATATATTCAATTGATAACCCTCGATTCTCTAAAACTCGATACGTTCCTGCTCGGCCGCCGTCTTTTCTTGCTTGTTCGTTTTTTTCTCCAACGACGCTTTCATGAATCACTATCATGTTAATTTTCTTTCTTCTCTTTTTACCGTATTTTGAAAAGGGCTTTCCTTTATTAATAACTATTTGAAGATTAGGGTCCGTGTCCACTGGCAACGGGGCCCCGATATCACCAGCATCGTGTGATTGACCGCCGGAACCATCGGCACACGGGGGTGCGGAAGCACCGGAAGCCGTAGAGGCTGGCTTTGGGGTCTGGTTTGTGCTGTCTACTATTTTTTGGCCGGCCTTTATTTTCCCCAGCACTTTTTTAGCTTCTTGGAGAGCTAGTTCTGTTCTCCCCAGTGTTGTCTCATGTTCCCAGGGCGGTGGATTCTTTTTGTTGTCCTGAATTGCTTTTTCATATTCTGCTTGAGCGAGGGACACCATTTTCTTGGCGGCTTTTAGAGTTAAATATTTTGGAGCGGGGGGCGGCGAGGCTGCGGAACCAGATGGTATACTTGGCTTAGCTTGTGATGGAGCCTTTGATCTGGCCGTATGTGACTCTTCAGTACGCGCTTTGTTATCAGACTTTGCGATCTCGGTCGACGCTGCTGCAGCTTTATTTCCCAAAGATTTTACTATATCCCATCTAGTTTGCGAACTGCCCCATTTAGATGTATGGGTGTCGGTCAATCCCCATTCCCACCACATAACAGTTCCGTCTTCCATCCCGCCGTATTCAATTCCCTCAAGGGCGTTTTTTGGATACTCGGCTTCCATGGCCATTCTTGCAGGGCTCTTCATACTAGAGCCGCCCGGGTCAAACTGCCAGTGTTTACCATAAGTTCCTAATGCCGGGATTATATTAATATAGCCAGCTTTTTTATATCTACGTAAATTCTTTTTTAGTCCTTTGTTGGAATTATAAGTGTGTGCCGCGGCTCCTTCCGAACAATAGACCTGCGGGATAGTAAAATCATGATATGTTTTGCCATCGGAATTTTTAGCGGCGAACGAAGAAAAAGGAAATCTTTTCATATGAAAGTTCGGAGTTCCATATGTAGTAACACCAATAGATAACCCCCCATTCTTATCTGCATGCTGACGCAAGACTTGCATGTGTTTAACTGCTTGGTCTTTCAACACCTCCAGGCTGCTATATCCGGACCTTTTGGCTCCCATGTAATATCCAGCCTCCGGATCTGTTATTATGCCCAAGGCGCCGCATTCTACTGCTTCCTCGCACATATATTTAGCGAATTCATGTTCTCTTTTTAGTGTGTCCCTCTCGCTCTCTTTCGTTGCCCATGGAAAACCCCAAAGATATACCTGAATTCCATTTTGTGAAAGAAACTTGCCATATTCTCTATTTCTCTTTTTCTGAATTTTCTTCATATGGCCTTTTTCTTGCCATGCCGTCATTAAACATACGAAAGATAGGCCGGCCCACTTACATCTTTTTAATATAGCTTCTTTGCCCTGACTTGCGGATCGTCGATATCCCAACAAAAACATCCCTTTGCCAGAGGGTACTTGTCCTCTTCTTTTTTCAGGATTTATTGGAGAATATCTTGCTGGATTCTGGGGGCCTATATTAGAAAGCGCAGTGTTTGGGACATGTTTTAAAGGGGAGCCGGGGGCGCCTTTTCCATTATAATTTCCGGAACATGACCGGTCAAATCGATTTTTAACTTTACTCCCGGGCGTTCTAGAAGGGTCTTGGTTTCTTCTATTTCCTCCGGAGTTAGTTGCGACCTTAAGGGCTCTCACAAATATTGGATCAGAAAGATTTGTTAAATTACCAAAGTCGACTTCGACTATATCTCCCGGGACACATTCATTTTCTTCGTCAGACAATCCTACAAATAATGGATATAAGTCGATAAGATGTTGAAAATTAGGGTCTCCATAATCTTCTGGTTCTGGAAGATGAAAAT
>Ga0098052_1002331_pt1 | contig 11516 bp, 5 predicted proteins | sample 15_taG_FD_81591 | JGI IMG/M metagenome (GOLD analysis project Ga0098052, IMG submission 81591) | Marine viral communities from the Subarctic Pacific Ocean - 15_ETSP_OMZ_AT15312 metaG | ecosystem: Environmental > Aquatic > Marine > Oceanic | place: Pacific Ocean | collected 2015-01-18 | reverse complement strand
TTTAGTTGTGTTTACATCAGCGAAGTGATCTTGTATAGATTTTGCTTCAGAAGGTTCTAGAATACCTCTTTCTCCCCTTTTTACTGGTTTACCTGTTTTAGGACTTATAATCTTATCAGACGTTGTTATATTTTTTGTAGGGTCTGCTATCTTCTCTGCTGGAATATTAAATATTATATTACCTACTGTACCAACGTTATTATCAATAACATTTCTAAAATCACCTTTTTCATTTACAGTTTCTATAATATCCTGTTCTTTAGCAGCAACTTTACCTACTTTGAGAACATCTGTTTTTGGTTTCTTAGTATCGTCTTCTAAAGCATTCTCTAAGTTTGTTTCATCAGTTAATTTTGCAACTTGAGCACCTACACCCTCTTCTTCCATTGCCATTATTATATTACCATACTTAGGATGATTTCGATAAAAATCTATAAGTCTTAAATCAAGTAATTTAAATCTACCTTTATTAGTAGTTTGCCAGCTGTTTAAATAACCCATTATACTATCATTTATCTCTTTATCATACTTCTTAATTAACCCAAATAAACCCCTTTGGTCATGTGTAGCGAACTCTATAGCGATCTCTTCTTTTTCAAACTTATTTAAATTAACATTTTGCATACGTCTGGTAACCTCCGGTATTAATGTGTATGCCATTTGTAAAGCTAAATCACTTTTCTTTTTAGGATCAGCCCAAGCTTCTTCGTTGTACATAGCGTCAACTTCTTGGTATATTTCAGAGAAATTAACTTTCTTAGTTTCTTCTTCTGGCCCTAACATTAATCTAGATGCTCTAGCTCCACGTTGGAAACTATCTATATATTGTAGTACCTGCTCTGTATCTTTTAATTTGAAGAACATTTCACGATCTCCAAAATTTCTTCTGATAAACTTATTCAGTAAAATTTTCATTGATAATAGTGGATCTCTAGATTCTTGACTTAATATACCAGCGTCTTTTAGTTCACCAGCTATAGTTAATAGTTCTTTTAAATTAACGTTACCACCATTATTTTTAGTATACTGATCTATTCTTCTTTTTATAAGGTTATAGTCGGCGTCTTTGATTTTACCTCTTTTATGTAAATTTTCTATATGATCTTGTATTCCTGCGACAATAGCTTTTTGAGTTTCAATAACATCACCATCTTTAACAAGACCAGTAGCGATATCATTAGCGTGCTGAAGTTCATGGAATGGCGCGTAAGCAACTACCGATCTCGCTAAATCACTTAGGGCGCTATTTATACCTCTAATAATGTTATCTTCCATTAATATAACGGTATTAGTACCCACGTGTGCAGCGAAATTACCTTTTTTAAAACCTTCTAGTATAATATTTTTTTCTTCTAAATCTATCTTTTTATTTTTCAGTTGTTTATTTAAGAAAGTTTCTAATTTAGCTATACCACTACCTTCTACTACCTCACCATCAACAATGTCATTTTTAAATGTTTGTACATCACCTAGTCCTCTAGCAATCTGTTCGGCGGCTTTGTATTTACCAAAATAAAACGCGGTTTGCGCTTCAACGTTTTCTTTACCTAATACTTCTTCAACTGTTTTTTGATTTCTTTCTTCAGGTTTTCTTAATAACTCGTCTATTTCATTATCAAGTTGATTTATATCACCAGTAAGTATTTTTCTCGCTCTTCTAGCTCTTTCACTTTCTTTCATTTCTCCAGCTGCAGTAGCGCCTAAGTCTCTCATTTCAGTTAACTTATCCCTCTTTTTAGCTTGTGCTTCAAATAAAGCAAACACCTCTTCATTTGTTAACTGAGCAGCGTTAGCAAATAGATATGAGTCTCTAACTCCAGCGCCGGCTAACAACTCATCTCTTCTATTTTCAAGATACGTCTTCATTCCAGCTTCTAATCCACCGAACTTCTCGTCCTGTCTTAACGTGTGTAGTATGTCAATTAACTCATCTCTATTTTTCCTATCCTCAGCAATATCTTTTCTAGCTGAAATTTCATTTTTTACAGAGTTATATATATTAACACTGGTAGAAGGAGCTTGAATAGCCATTGTAGAAAACAGAACGTTCATATTGAACTTAGCATCGATACCGGATAATAAAGATTTATTTTGGTCTAATATTGCCACATCTGTTAAATTATGACCCACTTGTGTTACAAATTCCTCAACATATTCTATTCCAGAATTAAAACCAAATGCCGTGGCTCCTTTTAAAGCATTTTTCATTGATGGTCTAGATGCCGCTTTCATCATAGTGTTTAAACGTCTAACATAACCCATCGTACCTAAACGTTCCGCGTAAGCAGCTATACCACCGTATAAAACAGTTGAAAATGCTTTTTGTACTTGAGTTACATTTAGAGCTTTATCTTGCTCACTAATTAACTCTAATATTTGTAAACGCTCATCTTGTGTTGGGGCTGAAAGAAGGGCATTCTCTAATATAGCTATATTTTCTGCAGCGTTCTTTTGTGCAATTTCCATTTGACTAAGTTTAGCACCACCTTCTACAGCGAAGAAAGTTTGCATCAACATTCTTGACGCTTGTGGTACAGTGTATCCAGCGGCAGTAGCGCCGATTTTAGATACCCTAGCAACAGCACCACCATACGTTAATGCTGATAAAATACTAAAGCTATTATCTGCAAATAACTGCGCAGAAACCTCACCTATATTATCCATACTAACATCTTTCCAAGGAATTTGCTCTGGGAGAGTTGTCTGCATGTGCTTATCTAAACTTTCTTTATAGTTTATGTGTGCTGCATACGTATTTTGAAAGTAATCTGTTACCGCTGAATTAGCTTGTCTACCTGTAAAAGTTTCTACTATACCCTCTGAAATATCCGCTACGAATTTAAGCGCCCCAAAACCAAGACCAACCATATCACCGATAACGGCTTTTTCCATGTGCAATCTAAGTCTTTCGCCTATATTGTAGTTTAAAGCAAATGACTTAGCTATTTCATTTGATTCACTCACTTTATCTATTGCTGCTGTAAATTTATTATATCTATCTAATAATTCCGCTTGTCTTTCTTCTATGTTTAACCCCGATGTTTCTTGGTTAAACTTATTAATGATCGCATTCTGTTTGTTAACTAATTCATTCCAATTAGCAATATCTTCCGGTGAAGAACGTTCGGTTACTTTTCCAAGAGCTTTAGCTTGTTCTTCAATCTCGGTAAGTTGTTTTTCATATTTGTTTTTTATACCTTCAAACTTTTCAACATCAATACCAAAATTAAAACTATCTCTCTCTAATCCTTTTTGCTTTTTAGTAAAATAATCAGTTAAAAATTTATCGGCCTTACTGTTTTCTTTTTTAACATATTGATTGTGTAGTCCAAATTTAGTGACGTCATCGTCATATTGTTTTTGTAACTTTCTATCTTCTTCTAAAGCTTTAGTATACCTGTATAGTAAATGATCTTCGTCTGGTTCAAAAATATCAAACACCTCTTCTTCAACTGCTATTTCAGCAGACTGTCTAACTTCATCGTTATCTATATTTGATATGTATTGTTCTTGTTTTTGTCTTTGACGATTCTTAACAGCATTAGATATAGTAGATTCGTCAACCCAATCTAAATTAAATACGCCAGTCTCTTGATATTCCTTATATTGTTCGAATTTAGTAAAATCTCCAGTTTTTTTACCAGTCCCATCAACACTTTCAAAATATCCTTTTATATCTTCATCTGTAGGAGCTACTTCTACTTGACGTGAAGTATGAACTCCCCATTCTGTTCTTGTTTTTACAGGTATATTGTCAAGATTAAAATAATCTTCCGCTATAGCATTTATTACATCTGAATCATTTCTATCTATGCCGTCTCTAATATTCTTAACACTTTCTATTGCTTGTTGAGAATTTTCAGGTTTTATATAAATTAAATCTTTTCTAAACTCTGGAAATTTACGATTAATAGTATCCCAATTTTTATTATACTCTGGATTATTAGCAGTGGCTACATATTCTTGTAGAGCAATAGGATCGTATTCCGCTAGTTCAGGAAACTTACTATTGATAACATCCCAATCTAGATTGTATTCTGGGTTGTTAGCTGTAGCTACATACTGTTGTAATATTAAATCTAAATCTTCCATTTAGCTTTATCTTGATTTTTGTTCTCCACCGAAAGGCACCATTTCACCTTGTTGATAATCACCAAGAGGATCAGTGAATATATCATATTCAGGACCTCTTCTATATTGATCTGCTACATTACCGTAATGCCATAACCATGTTGTTAAACCCTTTTTATCTTTTATGTGAACAGTTTTTAAAGTGGTGATAGCATCTGCTGTAGCGGTAGTGTTTCGTTTTCTAAAATGAATTTGATTACCTTCTTGCTCAACATAAACCCCGCCTTCAAGTGTTATTGTTTCCAAATCACTGGCATCATCTTTTAGTTCCGCTACTAAAGTATTTATTCTATCCCTTTTAGATATATTCTCTTTTGCAGTCTCACTAAGATTATTTTTGTCAATTGGCCGGTTATTAAGTCCTCTCTGATATTCTTTATCTAATCCGTCCATGTAATACTGTCCTACCATCTCAGAAGAACGTTGTAAATTAAACGCTGGATGATCTGTCTTTGTTAAAGCCCCAATTATAGATTCGATATTTGCTTGCCAATGAGCTTGTGCTTCAGGGGATAAATTTTCCATATCATCTTTAGTAATAGTACCACTCTCGTCTGTATCTACATCAAGCATCGTAATACCACCTAAATTATCTACATCAACTAATGCAATTTTATCCATCATATCCTCTGTAAACAAATATTCAATAGCTTTGGTAGCTATATTAATAGTGTCTTCGTTGAGGTCATATAAAGAGTTTACCCAAGATTTTCTACCAAGTGACTTTGAAAATGCTGCATCTGTAAAATCCCTATTATTTTTTATAATTTCGTTAATATAATTATCTTTTACTATGACTAGACTTTCGTCAGTGAATGTTTCACCATCTTGTCCAGCTTTAAAAAACGTATTCGCAACGGTTTGTTCAAATACATCATTTGCTTTATTATGTATTACAATTTTTTCATTAAATTCATCAATAGTCCAACTAACAGGTTTGTCCATACCGTCTAATAAAACGTGGTATACCAATTGTCCTTTTTCATCAAAACTTAATTCTATATTTTCATAATTACCATCAACACCCATTATAGCTCTACCCACTGCTAAATCTTGTGCTGATCCAGAAGCAACTATATCGTCAGCCATAGCGCCTTTTTCTGCTATAGTACCTCTAGATTTAACCGCTTGATTACTTATCATACCTAACTGAGCATATAAGTGCGCTCGCATCTTTTCATTACTTTCGTTATCATCATCTCCGGTGGTATTATATAACTTAAATTCTTCTTCTAGCGCTTTGAATTTGTCATATATAGCGTCATGCACTTTCATAGGTTGAGACAACTCGTGTTCTAAGATATGACTTGTAGCTTTCCTAGCTTGATCTTTAAACGCTTGTAATTGTATGTTTTGTGCCGCTTCTATCTCTTCTCGATTCTTTTTCATATCAGCAAATACATTTGCTATGCCTCCTAAGTATGTTTTGTTTACTTCAACTTGCCCTTTAATTACACCTGACATATCAGGGACAGCTGCCCCTGCTTTTGATAAAGCTTCTTTAAAAGCCGCGTTTACTATTGTACTATCTGCTCCCATATTTTATTTTTTATTTATTTATGATGTTGGCCATAATTCTGGTTGAAACCTGACGTTTGCAGGTACACTAATAGTTTGTCCCAAAGTTGGTGAACCTGGTCTTCTATCCATAGCTTGAACCATACCTGTAGTATTAGCTGGATCAACACCAGATACTAAATTTGGATTTTGCTTCTTCTGTCCACCACCCCAATCATGCCCAGCTAATCCTTGTGCTACGGTACCAAACATATCCGCTGTTATTTGTTGCTGTGCTAAAGCGGCATTCATTTCATTAGTTTTTGCTGCTTGCAATGCCATATTAGCTCCAGTAGCTTCACCATAACCCATACCAAGCAGCGTTGCTTGTCTGTCCATTTCAGCTGATTGCACCCACTGTTCTCCACCTCTCTCTGCCATATCAACAGCGCTAGCACCTTTAGCTAATAATGCTTGGTTTCTAGCTTCTTGCTCCCCAACAGAAGCAGATATTCTTTGGGTTTGTATCTGTCCTTGGTTTGCCATAGATTGTGCAAGAGCAGCTATACCACTACCACCTGCAGCACCTCGTAAACCTTGCATTATATTGGCTCGTTGTTGAGACATTTGTTGGGCTTGGAATTCAGCTTGCTGTTGATTGACGGTTAAATCTTCGTAAGGATTTTCCATATTAGCATAAGCATTCTTTATTTCCATGTTTCTATACGCCTCTTTTTCTTTCTCTAACCGTGCCTGAGCTTTAGCTTGGGCAGTTTTAGCATCAGTAGCTTGTCCCTCAGCTAATTTCCTATTCTTTTCACTTTGAACATAACTCACACCAGCACCAACTACGCCAACTACAATAGCACCCCAGCTCATGATGTATATGTTTTAATTAATAATATTTTCATTTCTTATTTTTTATATATTCTTCGTATTCTTCCCAATTAAACACGACATTTAACTTTGCTAATTCATCCAAGTCTTCCGTGTTTGTTGGGTTAGCGTGCACGGTAACTATTACGCAATCTTCAATTGCATAAACAATTCTTTTAGCCCCTTGTGGTGATATTATATAACAAGGCGCTATAAACTCTTCAACCCCATCTTCTTTTGACGATGCTAGTACACCAGATAAAAGAAAGAATCCGTAACTATGTTTGTGTATTGCGGAAAAACCTAATTGGCCTTTCTTCATTTGCATTTCTCTGATATAAATACCCTCTGCAAAAGAATGTTTATATTTCCACAAGTGATCTGGATATATTATTTCCTTACCAGTACCTATAATATTTTCTCCATCAGCTATACTTACAAAGTAATCTTCTATTTCTTTAACTTTTTCTTTATAAGATAATTGTATTGTATTATCAAATATTTTCTGTAACTCATTTTTAGACATAATTTAAATATATTTTAGTATATTTATAATTACAGTTTTTACCGTTTTTTTACTCTATGATGCAGCTAGGAATTTTTCTACATCAAAATACACCGTAAAACTAGTGTCATCTACATTTAAAATCTCTATATTACCTGTTATTGTTGCCGTTCTACTGCTTTCACCAATTGTTAATGTTATACCGCTTTCTAATGTTTGAGCAGCGCTCGCTGTCCAGTTACCAGCGCCATCTGCTGTAGCGCTTGCTATTGTTGGGTTTGCAACAGAAGAATCTATACCTATACCGCTTATAGTAGAAACGTTTTGTACTGTACCTTCTCTATCTGCAACTGGTATAGTTGTACTAGCACGAACCGCCGCTGTAGTAGTTGTTGTTGGAGCTGTTAGTTCAACTTTTAAATCAGTTAACTTTATAGTAGCATTAGATATTGACTTAATAGAGTCAGAACCATACGCATAAAATAAGCAAGCTTGACTAGCTAAGTCGTTTATCACTTGTCTACTAAAAGTAATATTACCTAATTGCTTTGTTATTAAACCATTCGTAATCGTTGGTTTATAACCTAAAGGATCTAATGCTGTAACACTAGCTTTTGTAATTGATTTTTTTACTTCTCTCACACTACCATCTTCATCATGAACTTCAGTAGTGTATGTTAAAACGTTTTCATAATTACTTATTGTAGTTGGTGTGGTAAAAGTTAACGTCAAACCATCAGCTAAAGCAATAGCCTCAGACATAGAAAACTCCTTTACATTATCACCATCTGGATTTAAAGCTACAACTGTTACGTTTGCTGCGTTAAGATCTACGTTACCTGTTATTCTATCGCCAACAGCCATTTTATCTGAAACATTGTTGTCCATAACAACTTTTACGCCACTAGTAATAGCTCCGTCTACAGTATCAGTTGACGAATCTACGGTACTTGCGTCTGCGTCTATTAAATTCATGCCGTATAACAGCTTATGTATACTACTACCACTATTTATACTCCATCTGTAGTAATAAGGTGGTGTAAATGTTAGAGTTACTCCATCACTAATTGAAACTGCTTCTGAAACAGAGAATTCTTTCACGTTATCCCCATCTGGATTTAGCGCTGCAACAGTGACAGTAGAGGAACTAGAAACACCAGTACCAGTGATTCTATCACCTACTTTCATTTTATCTGCAACATTAGTATCCATTACTATTTTAGTTGCACTAGAAACCGCCCCATCTACAGTATCTGTATTACGAGCTGTTCCAGCCCATATATTTTCACCAGGTATTTTAACACCACTACCTATTGTAACACTAGTATAAGCAGCTAAATCACTTGCCAATGGTTGCCTACCTATTCTTACCGCTTTTGTAGCAGCAACAGTAACACCTACTGAAAATGCTGTTTTTACAACGTTTTGACCTCTACCGGCTGTAATTGTAGCCGTAGAAACGCTCATGCCACTAAAATCACCAGAACTATGGTGTGTACCAGCTGGAGATATTGCGCTTAACGTAACTGTAACGTCAGTATATTGGTATATTACTTTTTGTAATAAACTAGAATTAGAACCTGTAGATGAGTTTATATCTAAACTACCATCACCAAAACGAACTTCACTATAATTAGTATGAACAGTGTCATGCGCAGTGCTAGCCCAAAGATAGATATCATATTGGTCGTTATCTCCAACTGATGGAAAAGTAATAGTATTAGTATATTTACCGCTACTTATTTTTTTATTCTTTAATCTAGCTTTTGTAGATGTAAAGGTTTTTGTTGTGAAATTATAATAATAACCATCTTCATTTTTAACTTCTAAAGAAAATATAGCACCATCATCTCCAAGTACATGAAATTGTCTTGTAGCTCCCGCAGCAGATATACTACCTAAATTTATTTTAAAATCGTTAATTACTTTTGTCATATTATAATTTATTTACTACTTTCTGTTACTTCGGATCCCACAGAAAATAACTCTGCTTTCTCTTTAGAATTATTCACAAATTGTATGTCTGCATAATATCCTAATATACTAGTTGTGTTTGCTTTTTTCTCTTTAGCAAACATAATATAATTAGTCACTACCGGTGCAGGTAAATTAGAGTCAATCGTAAGTGTAAATCCTCCTGGTATTTCAGTTATAGCGGTTAATACACCATACTCTTGCACGTTATTTAAATTCCCAATATCGTAAGTATTACTCATAGTAGGGTTTGTAGTTGGTACATAATATATAATATCCCCAACTTGTAAAGATGTGTTTAGAGATTCTATTGAAAAATTGAAAGTAATAACGTAAGTAGGCATATTTTAATTTTTTAAATTGGTGAACCGATTTCTAAACAGACATAACCTATTTTTACTTGTGAATTGTCATAAGTATTAAGCATTATAGATAAAGCTTCTGTATCATAAGGCGCATTACCGATAGGGGCAAATTGGATTGTATATGTTCCAACTGCCAGTGGTATGTGTTGTCGACCATACTGTCCAAATAAATCGTACCAATTAATAGAATTGCTAGTAAACAAAAATCCCAATGCTCCAGAATTAGAAGCACTATTATTACCTAAATATAATGTAGGTTCATAAGCTGTACCCGAACTAGCCCCTAATGTAACTGATTCTATTTCTATAATTAATCTGTACGCGTTTGCTGAGGTTAAAGTTGCCGGCATTCTTTGATAAATACCAACTTGCTCAGCGTTACTCAAGATACTTGCACTTGATCCTTCTAGAATTAAACTATCGCCCGCATCTATATACGGAGGTATAGAATTACCAGCGCTATTACTTGGGTCATCATAAAAATTATGCGATTTCCAACCAGTTGTTACAGGAAGTGAACTAAACATGGCTGAACCTAAATCTTCTCCAGAAGTATTTGATAATATAGCGCTAGAAAAATCAGCATTACTAACTAAACTACAAGAAGGATATGGAGTTATATATGTACAACTACCATCATCACAAGTAGCTAATGGATTATAGTTTGTTGCTAATGGATCCGTACAACCATACACACAATATTTACAACAACTATAATCTGTTCCTCCTACTACACCTGCACAATCAGCAGTAGCATTAGAATTATAATTAAGCGCTCCATTAATACCTAGTCCAGCACCATTAATAGTAGTATTATCCATACATCCTGAAATTGCAAATCCAGTAGCTGGTGGAGTAGGAATTCCGTAATCGCAACAGATATACTCAGTTCCACCAATAGTACCATCACAATCACAAGTAGCAAGTGGGTTGTAATTAGATGCTAAAGGATCTATACATCCTAATATTCCATAACAGCTTCCATCATCACAATCAGCTAACGGATTATAATTACAAGCATTAGGATCTGTACAACCAAGGACTAAACAACACGGGTCTGATGGGTCATAGCAAGTGGCAAGAGGATTATAGTTTGTTGCTGCTGGGTCCATACAACCGTATACACAGTATTCACAATCTGAAATTAAAGGAGTATTTACTAATGGATTATAGTTCATTGCTAGCGGATCGTTACAACCAGAAATAATAGGTACACAACTACCGTCATCTATAATAGCATTTGGATCATAATTAAACATAGTAGGATCTGTGCAACCACTAATTTGAACCACTCCATCTGGATAACCAATACCTTGGACTGCAAAACTATCTGTATCATAGTTCGATTCTACAAATCCATTAACATCAGTAGTTATAGATTTTCCATGGAAATAATTAAACCACTTCCCTTCTTTTTCTATAAACTCATTTAAACTTCCATTTTCTAAATCTGTAATAGCGCTTTCAACATACCAACCATCTTTTGCTGTCAAGTTATAATATTGATCTTCTAATATGAACTGGTTGCCAGTATCATAGAATGTCATAGGAATAATTTGTGATTGACTACCTTCATAATCTAACGTATGAAAAGATTTTACACTTCCAGGAGATTCATTTAATATAACATTTACACTAGATGCGGTAAAACCATCGTTTGGTAAAGGAGGATCAACTTCTCTATAAAAAGTATTTCTGTTCGTGTCTTCTCCAGTAGTAGGATTTAATATTTCAATATAATGTTTATACAGTTGACCATCTAATATAGTAAAGTACTCATTAGCACAGCTAATAGCATTTTCAGGTATAAATGATTTGAAACTTACCCAACCTCTAACATCTTCTTTAAACGAAACTGTTTTAGCAATATCTTTAAGTGTTATATTATATTCATCATTTCTATCATCATAGCTACCAATAAGTTGATTACTTAGTTTTAAATTATCTCTAAACCAATCTTTCATACCGTGATTAGATATAGGTGTTAAACCGTCTTTCGATAATCTCATTACAGCACCTCTTTGCTTATCTGTAAAATAAGATCTGTATGATTCAGAAGCAAATGATTCTGGATTTTTAGATATACCAAACTCACCAACAAATGGAACAGTTTGTCCTAGTACGTTTTGTGTTGCTACCAATTGTGGATTTCCATCTGCGTTATATAC
>Ga0098052_1002326_pt1 | contig 11524 bp, 24 predicted proteins | sample 15_taG_FD_81591 | JGI IMG/M metagenome (GOLD analysis project Ga0098052, IMG submission 81591) | Marine viral communities from the Subarctic Pacific Ocean - 15_ETSP_OMZ_AT15312 metaG | ecosystem: Environmental > Aquatic > Marine > Oceanic | place: Pacific Ocean | collected 2015-01-18 | reverse complement strand
CTCAGAGCCTTAAGGGCAAACTGAATATCAAATAACATTTCTGGTGTCATAACTGTCTCCTAAATAAAAACTTTTCCTTTGTTCATGTAAACGCTACATGAATCCTTTATTGGTGTCTGTTCTTCTTCAACTACAAACGTATCGTGTGTATAGGGATTGTAAGTAACCCTACTTGTTAAATTAGAATGTGAGTCCGGACTTAGGGTTCGGTATCCTAAAACTCCGGCGTGAACGTTTTTTCTTTTCTCTTTTCTAACTCTGTTGCGACCAGCTTGAGAGACCTTGAAGACAGGGTTGTCTAAAGAGATTTCGTCGCAGTGATCTACGACCAATTTACTTTTCCAGTCCATAACAGACCAGCACTTCTTATGTAAATTGAAGTAAACGAAAACCTTCATAACAGTTCTCCTTAATGGTATGGGTAAGCAATCGTATCTACGGCGTTACTCCAGCAGGCCCTGCAATCCCCGCACTTGGCATCTCTTTTATATGCTTCACATATGAAAACTCCATCGGGCATGTCTCCCTTCACCACTATAGATGAAGGACTCATGTCTTTTGGGGTTAACGATCCTATCATGTGAGCAGAAGCCCTAATGCATAGATTGTCCGGCTGATCGTAAGAGTTACGCCATCGCCTAACTATGTTATATTCTCTAGTAGGAATCCAATGCTTGGTATCGGGGGTTGCCCTACATACTTTAGCAATGTTTTCAAGATGTTCGACTGATTGTATGTCGCCAGAATCATGCCATCTAAAATGCTCGCATTTTCTTTTTAGAATTGTAGCAGTCATTGCGGGAACCCACATAGGGTTTAGCAGGGCATCAAACCTTCTTTGCATGGCGTTCTTTACATTACTCCATGCGTAATTATTATACCTTCCGGTTTGTTTATTCCAGTCCCAGTCATCAGCAGCATAACAACCAAAGCAAACGCTGCCTTCTACATGTTTAAGTTTTCCTCCGGTCTTACATTTACTAGCAGGAATACTATATGAATATCCCGGCATCTTAGACGGCTTACTAAAGCCACCTGTAACCAAGTCTGCTTTTTTTATAGTCTTGAAAAGAAGGAGGTCTGCTTCCAGACCCCCTTTGTATTCTTCAATATCAGTACTATCAGGCTTACCTAATACTGTCAGGCTAACTGCTTCCAAACAATCCTGCAGAGTTTCTTTCGCAGTTTCTTCGCAGTTTTGTAGCGGTTTTATCAATGCTGACTTCATACAAAGATCCTTCCGCCTCTAAACTCGGCGTAACTAGAAGTTTCTACAGACGTATGCGAAGAACCAATAGTAAAACCACTCTTATGATTAACCTCGTTGTGAAACTTTTGCTTCTTTGGTCCCTTTTTTAAAAGACCTATCATAGACACTCTCCTTGTATTAAAGGTGGGGTTTATAAGCACAAAGCTTTTTAGTTTTCCAGCGTAAGCCTGACGGTTGTCAAGGTCATAAATTGACCAGTAACCAGGGCTATCACTCTGTTTGACGAGAACTTTCTCATTAATAAGATTAGAAATTTTTTCATTCATACTAATTCCAAAGCTGTCTCCATTGCTGTTCTCTTAATGGTTGCACCGGAACCCATTAGTACGCTTTGCATCCTGTTTTCCTGTCGAGATTGACTGTCAATCCCTTTTGTGCTTCTAGAATGGTCAATGAATTCTGTTACTGCGTTCAGTGCCTTCCACCAAGTTCCATCTGTTGATGTTATTTCACTTGCCTCGAAGTTTTCTATAATAGAATCCCTCATGTTCTCGGTTCTAGTGTTGTTCTTGGCTTCTGGATTATCTGGAAACAGTTGCGCGACATAGCTAGCAAGTTCCGATGAGGAAATCTGACTGGACGCCAGAACATTAGCTTGTTCACTATAGGTATCAACTTGCTTATTGATAATCCCTAGTCGAGCCTTGGCAACAGATTGATTGGCAGCCATGTTCTTTGTGTGTCGGATTCTTATTCCAGACAGTATGGAGAATTGACTAATTGCTATCGTGTAAGTGTTGTTACAAACAACACGAACCAATGTTGGCAACATTGTGACAGACTTACTTCCATCATGAGACGTGGTCATAAGAATGTACGGAGTAGAAACGTCATCCGTGCTTCCTATTCTTATGCGATTAGGAAGAGCGGCGAGAATCCAAACAATTTTTCCACCTTTTAACGCTCCGGCGGTCTCATAGACAGCAAGCTTTTCGCCGATTACATCGTCAAAGAATCTAAAAGCCTCTTCGTTTTCGAACACTTTGTAATTCTTTCCGACAATACCAAGGACATCACTTGTGTCACCACGTACGACTGCATACTTGTTTGGCACTTCAATAACGTTGCCGTCTGCGTCAATGGTAGACAGGTCGTTCTTATAAAGAGACCAGTTGAGTCCGGCTGCCTCGATTGCAGTAGCTGAATCAACGGCGTCTTCATCTAGCACGGTACCTAGACCGTGCCATGGAACGATGCCTTTGGTTGACATCATGCTCGCTTTTCCACGAGTTGTGTCTAGTTGGTGACATTCACCAACACCTGTAAATTGGGTCATAGTTTTCTCCTTGTGTAGAAATAACCCTGTAAAAAGAGAGGGGCCACGCTGGCCCCTCCCATATGATAATAATATTTATACTGGTTAGTTTACCCAGTCCCAGTCGTCTTCAAATCTTTCATCGTAGCGATGAAGACCTGAGTCTGATGGTCTTGATACAGATTCTGCAGAGTCGTTGTAGCAAGAGTCTTGAAGTTCTGATTCGAACATCGAGATTACCTCATAACGACAACATCTAAGCTTTCTAGCGTCTTCTGTTGGCACACTAACAACGTCTCTGGGATTGATTTTAACAATCACTTTGACGCTATTAGATCCACCATACATATTCACATAGTCAAGGCTTCCTGCATGTAGTCCGGCAGAGCAACCCATAGTACAATCATCGTCGACATTTGGACGTGGCATTTCGACAGTATTTCCTACGCTGTTGTCGAACTTGCCAGACCAATGGTCTTTAAAGTCGTGGTTAACTGCTTTATATGCAAGAAAGTATCCGTCCTCAGTAACGGGAAGGCTTTCGTTCTCTAAAAAGTTATAGAGTTCATTCCTTGCTCTGTAAGATGGGTTGTCCATTAAGTTATTAAGGAACTTAAGAAGAGGTTCCCACGGCATGCCTTCATTCATGAATTGGAAAATTCTATCAACAATAGTGTTGTGAACTTCTTCTCCATTGTAAAGGATTTTACTTCCTTCGATTTTGCATAGGCCGTCGCTGTAAGTCTTAACAGAAGACTCAATATCAACTAGATCCTTCAGCATTTCCCATTCGTTTTCTTGAATGGATTTTCTAATACTAAGAAAGTTGGGGTGACTACGATTAATAGTCACCGGTTTGTCAAACAAAACTGTAATAGAGTTTTGTGTTTGAATAATAGCAGGTGATTTTTGCATTATTATTCTCCTTTGTTTTCACTGTTTTCTTTATCTACTAACACAATATAGGCCGTTACGGCGTTTCTGAATGTCTCCTTTTTCTTTTTTCTTTCATCTTTATCATAGCAATACTTTGCTTCATAGTGGTCTATGAATCTTAGTAATGGATAATTAACATCAATATCCTTTATGAGAGATTTTACTTTTTCTTCTGCTGATTTCGCATCAATGGCTTCACCTAAAGAGAATTGTTTTGATATTTCTATGACGTTTTGAAGCTTCTCTTTGTCCTTTTTAGTTCTAGTGTCTTTGGCATATTCCATTAACTCGTGACACAGAGTGCCTTTCAGTGATTCTTTTATGTTGTCTTGATGGAACAGGTCCTTTAAGATCTCATAGTAATCGCACCGATTCATGGCACGAGTAATGTTCTTGTCTATATAGACACTTTGCAAGGCCTTCTTTAGCTTCTCTGACTTTTTAAATTGATTTAATACATAATCGTTAAGAGTAATCCACCCGTCGCCAAGTTTTGGTATCTCTGATTCTTTAATTCCATAGACAGGATTCTTTTCATAATCAAAACCTAGAGTTTTTAATACTTTAATGGTGTCATTAAGGGTGTTCGCTCTACATATACTACCACCGCCTTTTGAGATTTCAAACCTATACAGGCCAACATATATACCCTTACCCGTTTTATCAATAGAGGTTTCTTCCCAGTTGTCTCCTTGTGGACCCCAATAAGATGAATCTTTTTTCAAAGTAAAGGCTTTAGCAACATCTCTAGTCCTAGCTTTTCCGTTAGCGGTTTTCCTTATCGGAGGAGGTTTGTCGATGGTTGATAATTTTATTATGTCAGAATCGGTAAACCCAGTAAGTTTCATCCATTGCTCTAGAGTACCAACTTTAGGGGATGTCATTAATGGATTTGTAGAACTTGTGTCAACTGAGGGCTTAGACATTTTGTTATCTAATATAATGTAGAGGTTATCTATGAGAGGATGGTCTTTTAGGTAAGCTTTAGTTCTTATTACCCACCCGTCCGAAGTATCTTTTAAGAAGTACGCATCATTCTTACCGATATGAATTGAATCGGTGTGTTCCCTCTTCATTTTATCACCATTAAGATGAACCTTTATGAAGCCTATATTGCTAAACTTTTCATTCTTGATATACTGCTCTGAAACGTTTATCCCGTTCCATATAACAGGCTTCTTGCCAAAGATTTTTTGCGCTCGACTATTATTAAAAGTAGAATTTACTATTCTCCTGGCTTCCATGGCTGTCGTACATTGGTCAAGTTTCGCACCAACAATAGCGAGAAATTCGGCAGAGATAGACTCACATTTTTTAACAATGTTAGCCTGGGTATATTTATCATACTCTAACGATTCTCTGTTAGCACCAATGTTTAAAGCACCAATACCGAAGTCGATCTCGAGGCCCATAGCAAGAATATCAGCAACCTCTTCAGGAAATTCATTGTTGTCATACGCTATTGGATAACCAATGTTACCCATTATCGCAACGCTTTTTCTTCCCCTGTACGAATAGTAACCGTCTGAGTCTATCATTCTCCAGGTCTTAGCCTCAAAAGTAACATCTCTTTCAGAATCATCAAAGAAATCTTTATGATCAATCATATTAGGAGGGATACTAAAATACTTTAATGTTTCCAAGGCTTTGTCTTCGAACCTACGATAGTCACTTCTTTCTACCGGAATGCATATTTCGATTCCTGTTTCGGATGGATCCACTGTCTCTTGAGACATCTTTGCTAAAGATCCAATCCTTGTTTCATCAATATAAGCATTGTATGTTGTTTTTAATCCCTTATGGTAAGAGGTTACCAAAAAGTTTTCACCATAAGCAAATCCACTCTTGCTTCCAAGACCAAGTTGACCAGTATAATTATTACTGTTCCTCTTGGTGGATCTGCCGTACATACAATAGACGTTACGTACGTCTTCCTCAGATAGCCCTTGCCCAAAGTCTCTCACCTTAAATTCAGGAGAGAAAGCTGTAGGAAGAGTTATTTTTATAGGGAGGTCAGGCTTTCCTGACTCGACGTGAGCGTCCATAGCATTGGTTGAATACTCTCTGATAACCGCTGTTATTTTATCGGAATACAGCTTGTTCCTAAGGATATCAAAGATATAAACTAGATCCTCACTGCTGCTAATTCCGAATTGAGATTCGGCAAAGTCGCCTAACCTCTCAACCTTAGCGGGTTTCATTGACGTTTTCAAAACAAAAACTCCTTTCTATATTATACACTGTTGTTATTATGTTTATCTGAGCTATCATCCATGAATTCAAGCAAATCAGACGCGTAATGTATTACTTCTGCAAATTCTATTAATTCATCCCTTCCTCCGTCAAACGTTGAGGTGTTAAAGTAAACCTTTCCACCCTGATTAACTGCGGCACAAGCCGTTGTGCTGACATAGGGACCGCCACCATGACCTGTCCTGCTGTATGTTTTTCTTACCTGAAAACTTCTCCACTGTTGACTCGTTATGTTTTCCATTTTTAAAACGTAACAGTTTGGTGGTAGTTCATACGTATTACATCTTTTTATGATGTCCAGGTCAGGAATATGTTTTATCATACTGTTGCTAATAAAACAAATCCTTGTCTTTATTCGTGGTTTTTTAGGTACGTCGTCGAGTATTACACTCATTTTTATCTCCTTGTTTAATTAAAAAACCCCCTCAGTTAAATGAAGGGGTTCATCGCGAGGCCTGACGAAAAGTCTTAGGCGGTCGCAATATTTACGCTTAGGTACCGACCATCCCTAGAGTTCTGACGAACTCGTGTGGAATACTTTGATTCGGTAGCAGACATGACATGTTTAAGTGTTTCTCTAACAATCTTAACATCTCTTACATTCTTAACGGGAATCTTAACATTAGTCTTCATTATTATCTCCTTGATATTAGACTAGCCAAACTAAACAGCAGACAAATACAATTGTCAATAACGCCATGACAATATAGCCCACTGTCCATATAAATTTATCTCTTCTCTTCTCTTTTTTTTCTCTCTCTCTATAGCTCCCCATATCATAAGTCTCTCCATAGATTGAATAGTAAGGGCCTCTTTTGGCCGACTGTTTCGAGTCGTACTCAGAAGACTTCCTCGTCATTTCTTTTTGTTTTCTCTCAGTACATGAGTAATTCCAGTTCATTTAGAGGGCCTTTCTTATTATTCTATAAAAAATCTACAACTTTCTTCAAATGGTTACAGATTCAATCCTATACCCTTACTAAGGGGACTGTTAATCAAGAATCAGTTGTTCAAAAACATTAACGTTTATTCTATATCTTAGAAGATTGAATTGACTTGATAAATACATCTAAGTTATATGAATCGTAGTCTTTTGTATTATGGATATCAGATACTGACACGGTGTGCCTATGTCTATATAGGGGTAACCTTCTAGGATTTGACTTGTTTTCTTGGGATTTTTCTTTTTCAGAATGAATCTCATCGTAGATCACTTGTTCTTCTTGTTTTAATTCTAATTTTAATTCACTCATGAGTAAAATTGATATCCCATCTCGCCACGCATTTCAGCTTCTTGTATTGGACATGGTTGATTGATTTCCCACTCCAAGTGTTTGATTGCTGAGTATAGTTTGTATTCAAGAGAGTCTTGTACGGATGTTATAAGACGCTTACCAGACCCCGCACACTTATGACAGTGTGTATCATATCTTCCACCCGCATAGGCGTAATAAAAGTCGGGGTCTTCTTGGCACATCTCTGTCACATCTACTCCCCTTAGCCCCTCAATCAGACCACGGCCATCCCCTCTACACTCGTGACAAATCTCCCAGAATGCAGGGAATGTAAAACTTACATACATTTCTCGATATCTAGCACACGATGCAAGAGAGTCACTCTCCTTGTCATTCACATACTCAAAGGTAAAGTCTTCACCCTTATAGGTAGAGGATATGGTTTGCTTCTCCTCGTCTTTACGAATAAAATCTTCCCACTTTATTTCAGGCTTGTCGATTTTTTTCAATTCGTAATTAACATCCTCCCATTCGCTTTCTAAAATGCTTACTAGGAGATGCAATTTAACTTGTTCTGTTTTAGTTCTTGACACACTTAATCCTTTCCGTTTCTGTTTGTTCGTCGCATTCGATACAATAAATATTGTCGTCAATAGCAACCATGAAATCAATTGATTCCATCTTGCCACACTCATCACATATTCTGTGAATCATTATTAATCTCCATCATATTCAACCTCGTTTTCTATATACTCACTACACAACCCGTATATACATTCTATAAGTTTAGTTATACTGATTCCCGAAAGGGAGCCAAAAGTTTCAAGGGAATAAGTTTCATAATAGTTCTCGTTATGAGGAAATTCAACTCGAACATTGACCGCGTCTCTGTCAGTATTTATTAACGCTAATCTTTCTTTTACTTCATCAAGGTCTACATAAATATCCTTTGGTTCATAGGAATACTCAGGTCTGTAAGTACAGGTCATAGAGTTTCCAGATCTAGGGTCATAAGCGGGGTCATCTTCATACCTTTGCCATCGGAACTCCGGCTCCACATAAAAATCCTCTACGTGTAGCCCCTTTTTCTTTCCAAACTCAAACTGTTCAATACTTATTGTCATTTCTATCGAGGGCATTTTAATCCTCCTTATATTTAGGATTTTCATCGTCGTACAAATCCGCACAATCATACCCGTCAGGATATTCAGAATCCGGATCTTCTTCTTGTTCTAACGGCATCATCTCCGTACCGTCCATGATTCTTTCGAAATTATTCAGTTGAGCCATTAGCCAATAGTCAGGTATAGTCATCGTATCATCTCCACGTATCCACAAGTGTTTCCGTTTGGATCAATTAATGAAGACCTCATTCCTACAAATTTATTATCTATAGCTGCTATGGACAATTCGCCTGCCGCGTTTTTCAAAAGACCCTTAACGGTATCATCAAAATGAACTGGATCAAATGAGGCATTGTCTGCTTCTATTTTTATAATTATTTCCATTATGTTCTCACCTTCTTCCCATTCCCGCACCTTAAAGTTCCACCAGGGCGGTTGCCTTTTTTTCTTTTTCGTCGCCTCGTGCCTCCTGTATTTTTCATTCCAGGAACGCGAACGCTATCTTTTTTAGCCATTGTCTATACCACCTTTCTTATTTTTATCCATACTCTTTGTGTGTGAACCTTCGTATGGTCTACCAAGACCGCCGCCTTCTATCCAATTCCAAAAGTTTCCTTCTGATCCTCGACATTTATTAGGCGAGTTTTCATGAAGATATATTACTGTATCATATAAACCTCTTCGTGTAAAAGAACTATCACTAACGCACGCACTAAATAAGTCATTAGTTATAATAGATTTAACAAACGACCCAGGCACAACTCCTTCTTCAACAAATTGGTTTATCTCTCTTTTAATATGCTCCTGTATACTCATTACCCAGTACTCCAAAATTCGATTGAGTGTTGGGCAGTCCGAATAGCCGACTCTCTATCCAGCCCAGACTGCCGACCTAAGGCTCTGTTAACCTTAATCATCTGGTCTGCAATTTCTTCTGCCGAGCCGCCTGATCCGACTGCGACGACTGCTTTAAGAGCGGTATCATATCTACCATCCGGTGGGCAGGCATCTCCGCTACAATCCGTATAGATTCGTTTAAGATGGTCCATTTTAATCTTCTTTCTTTAGCAATAATGTGGGGCCTCTTGGTCCCTTTCTCTTTTACCTGGAGGATATTGTTCAACTACTACACATAGTTTACCTCCGTCTCCCCAGCCCTTAGGTATATACCCCTCAGTATCAAGGTAGGGAGAGTTTCCTTCAGGCATATTTGCCGTTGCTTGGATTCTTTCCAGTTCTCTCTCCGCATCACCCTCTTCTATCTTCTCTCTAATGATTGGTACTTGATTACGTGCCTCTTCTTCTGTCTCATAGTACCTGGCGCCAACATATACATACCAATCGTACCACCACCCGCCTTCTTCAGGTCCACCGTAACAACTTTCAACGTTATAGATAGACACATAGTATCCACCTAAATCTTCCCCGAACTCTTCAACTAAGTTTTCTATATCAGTCATCACTGACTCCTTTTATTATCCACCGGCTTTAAAGTAACGAAGCTTGCTAGGAACTTCTTCTGCATTTACATAAGAAGGGAGTTCCCCATACATTTTTTCGTATCCCCACCATAAATCTTCATATACATCTATATCGTTACCGTAATTAATATTTTTATATACAGTAAGAGTATCATGTATACCATCCCAGTTCGGAATAGTTACACTCTCTACATAGTGATATTTATTTTTACCATGCTCGCAATCCTCTACACCGTTCAATAGATTATGGAATTGCTGGTCTGCGGTGCAGCCCATATCCCCCTCTCCAATATATATAATGGCTGGACTTACTGCTAATTGCCATTTTAATAACGCTTCATAAGCCCAACTATCATCATAGCAAGGCCAACATAAGAAAAGAGTTTTACCACGTGTCCACTGGTTCAATTTTTCAATAGACCCCTTCTCTACCTGTGTCCACATCTTAATACTTTCTCTTTCTCCGTACGGTTCCTCGGGATTTAAGTCATACAAATGACACTTAAGGTGCATCCTTTGCCTTAATAAGTATCCCCAGTAACCTCCGCCCGCCCCAATTTCAACTAGACCGTGCGGAGACCACTTAGTTATCGTTTCAAGAGCTTCCTGGTTAGGTATAGCCCAACTATAATGGTTAACCAGTTGGCTTCTTAGATGAAAGTCAAAACCGTAGTCATAATTACCTTCCGATAACTCTTTAAAAATTTCTTCGTAAGCAATTAGACCACGGTACTCGTACTTTTTATAGAGAGGTTCTAATATAGCGGCGGCTTTTAGCTCGTTGTCACTATATTTTTCTTCTGCAACACTCATTTAGTTCCACTCCTTCCATATAAAGACCCACTCAGGATTCTCTTTAATAGTTCCATCCTTATGTGACTTTTCTAGAATTTCCTGACCCTCTTTCGAGACCCAGCAATCCCATTCCATTGTAAAACGGGCGTCTTTCATAGCATCCTCAGGGATATTTTCCCCAGTTACCCAACACCAGTTTGGTTCTCCAAATAAATTTGGCATATTATCACCCTTCCACAGAATAAACTGTGCCTTTAATTGTAATAGATACCAATCTATCTAAAGGGATAGACCTATGACCGCTATTCATATCATAAACACCCAAAAGATTATGTTTTCCTGGAGAATAGCGTGGGTTTCCTACTACTCCCTTCTTAACACCAGTTCTAAAGGATCCATTTCTCATGTTTCCATCAGACCTCTTAAAAAACTTAGCTCCAAAAATAAGGCCCCCACTATTTTGCATCATTTCCGCAGCCTTTTTTTGTTTTATTTTCATTTCAACACTCCTTATCTTCGTGTTTTACAACTTTAGCAGTACCTTTACTGCCATACAAACGGTTAAAATCTCTAGCATACTTACTAAGACCATCAAAGTCTATATGTGCGCATGGATTTACATATCTTTTTTCTTTCCCCAGCCCCCTATCAATCTCTACTGTCCACAATTGCATTTTTACAATCTCAGTGCATTTCATTGACGTCATGAGAACCCCTTTCTATACGGTTAACTTTGTTATTAACACAGGCAAAGTCATTTGCTAGATGACCACGAAATTTTTTATCCAGTTTTTCTAGATTTTTTTCAACATTATACAATCGTTCAGGACGTAGACCACGATTATCCATAGTCCCATTAGTTAAATCTACAGCACGGTGTTCCATACGACAGATTGCCGCCCTGACACGCTCCTGATAAACTTTCTCAGCTACTCTTTCAACTTCCCTTTGTACTTCATCTTGTACAATGCGACTTATAAAGTTTTTGATTAGTTTCATACAACACTCTCCTTTTATTTCGAGTTACACAATAAGCCAGACAATTAATCCTAAAGATTTACAATTTGTTTTCCCGTGAATTTCTCTACCATGTCAACAACTTCTTTATTGACATCTACATTATCTCCACTGGAATCACTGCAACATATTACACCGTTGCCTGCGAGTGGAGCGGG
>Ga0098052_1002321_pt1 | contig 11537 bp, 10 predicted proteins | sample 15_taG_FD_81591 | JGI IMG/M metagenome (GOLD analysis project Ga0098052, IMG submission 81591) | Marine viral communities from the Subarctic Pacific Ocean - 15_ETSP_OMZ_AT15312 metaG | ecosystem: Environmental > Aquatic > Marine > Oceanic | place: Pacific Ocean | collected 2015-01-18 | reverse complement strand
CAGTGAAACTAATGAGCGTGTCGGCATCTCCATTATGATAAATGTATTGATCAACGCTCATGTCTCCAGCAACGTGAAGCGCATAATCTGGATCTTCGGTAAGAATTCCGACTCTATTGTTTTGACCATCGACAACAAGTGTCATATCGTCGCCATCCATAACGATATCGTCATCGCCGCTTCCTAAATCGATTTCGCCGTCAACAATAAAGGAACCGGTTATACTTGCATCATCGCCATATCTAGACATTTTATTCTCCTTGCGTGACAATATTGTATTATAGAATAAATAGAATTTTAAAAAAAAAGGAAGGGGGTTTTATCCCCCTTCCAAACAAACAACTAAATTAAAAAATTAATTATTTGTCAAGTCTAGCTTTCAAAGCGTTGATTTCAACTTGCTGAGCTTTAACGGCTTCAGTAAGAAGAGCAGTCAATCTGCTGTAATCAATACCCATAGTGTCGCCACTTGTGCGTACAACTTCAGGTACAACTTTGTTCACATCTTGCGCAATAAAACCAATGTCATGTCGTCCAGAACCTTTCATGTCGTAAGATACGCCATTAAGCTTTTGGAGTGTAGCCATCGGATTCTCAATGCGATTGATGTTAGTCTTCAATCTCTGGTCTGAATAAGTTACGAATGCATCAGCGCGTATGTCACCATCGGACTCTTTGCAGTCAATAATATATCCATTTTCAGGTGCTTTACCAAAGCCCAAAGCGCCTTTGTTGCTGTTACCAGAAGCGTCCCAGAACATGTACTGGCTGGACGCTACGGCGCGGAATGTTGCATCTGCGCCTGTGCCGTCTGCACCAGCAGTTAATGCAGTGAGAGTTCCAACAGAAGTGAGGCTAGAGGCAACAACAGCAGAACCAAGAGTGGTTGCATTCAATACTGAAGTGTCGTTGATCAAGTACGCATCACCTGAAGCGATTGAAATCCCAGAAGCATCCCAAACACCAACTTCAGTGCCAGCCACTTTGAACGCAACACCGGCACCAGAGGGGCCATCAAGTGTGAGATCAGTGCCGTCAAAATAGACAGAAGCATCATTGCCAGCACCCATTGTGAGCGCACCGGCTGCATTAATGGCAGAACCATCAACGTCGAGCTTGAGAATACCACCAGTGGTGATATTGCTAGTACCATTGTCGATTGCTCCAAAGCCGGAACTAATAGCTCCACCACCAAGGGTACCGACACTTGTCAAGCTAGAGGCAACAACAGCAGAACCAAGAGTGGTTGCATTCAACACTGAAGTGTCATCAATCGAGTACGCATCACCTGCGGCGAGCGAAAGACCAGAAGCCTCCCAAATGGCAACTTCAGTGCCAGCGACTCGGATCGAATGCCCTGCGCTTGCAGGGGCATCAAGACAGAGGTCAGTACCATCAAAATAAATTGCAGCATCAGCGCTAGCACCCAGTGTGAGCGCACCGGCTGCGTCAATGGCAGAGCCATCAACATCGATCAGCATTTTACCACCAGTGGTGATATTGCTAGTTCCATTGTCGATTGCTCCAAAGCCAGAAGTAATGCTACCAGCGTTTAATGCTCCAACGGTTGTTGCTGCGGTGGTGACAAGGTTTGGCATAGCCGTAATCTCATCATCATAATAAGCAGCAAGAGACTGAACTGTGACATGCTTCATAGTGCCGCCGTCGTTTAAGAAAACGCCGTCGCCGTCTGCAACAGTAATAGCAGCCACGGAAGAACCACCATCAAGAAGCGCAAATTCAGCAGCAGTGACTGCCGCAGAAGCGTCAGTGGCAGCGCCAGCCAAAGCAGGGATATAATAGGTACCTGCGCTCAAAGTAGGCAGGTTAAGTGTCGTATCCGCTGCGGGAGTTGCACAGCTAAAAATCGTCTCATGAGCATCTGCTGGTCCTTCAAAAGTAAAAGAACTAGAGATGTTAATCGTTGTCGAGTCCACCGTAGTGGTTGTACCGTTAACAGTTAAGTTACCAGCAACGGTCAATACCGGGGCGGTCAACAACCCTGTGCTTGGGTTATAGTGAAGCGCTCCAGTATCATCGAGAAGTCCATCAGACTCGTTGTTAAAAACAACTGGAAAGTTGGTGTTAGCAGTGGAGTCTGAAACGGTTGCCTTGGAAGAGGTACCAGTTACATCACCAGTCAAATCACCAACAAAAGCTGTCGAGGTGACAGAAGTTGCGCCAGCCACAACCCCTGCGTCAATAGTAATTACGCCATCGAGCGTGATCACGGAACCTGCTGCTGGCTCAAGAAGAATTCCAGCACCAGAGTCAAGAGTCATAGCACCAGCGGAATCAATATCCACGGTACCGTCAGCAGTAATAATTAAATTCGCTGCGGCGGCGTCAGCATCAACAGTTGTCAATGTTGTAGCGCCGTTTGCACCCACAGCTAAAGAACAATAGTTCGCTACCTGTGCGTCATCCATAATCTTGAACGAGGGATCTGCGACATCGAAATCGAATATCGTAGTGGTACCATCATCCATAGTAATGTTATCACCATCAGCAGAAAGAACAATGTCTCCAGCGGAATCTAGTGTGACAGTAGTACCTGCAAGTTCAGCGGTACCATCAGCTGTAATCTGTAGATTCGCAGCTGCAGCATCAGCATCAACTGTCTGTATGGTTGTAGCGCCATTAGCACCAACAGCCATCGACAAGTAATTTGCCACCTGTGCGTCATCCATAATCTTGAGTTCTGGATCATCAGTATTAAAATCAAATACTGTGGTTGTACCATCATCCATCGTAACGTTACCGCCATCAGCAGATAATGCGATATCTAAAGATGCATTGAGCGTTAGACCAGTTGATACAACTGTTAAAGCTGCGTCATTTGTAATAGTATCTGCAGATAATACCAATCCATCAATAGTGAAATCAGTAGAAGCATCGCATGTTGTAAACGTAGCAGCTCCGGCTGTAAAGGCTCCATCTACTTCCATACCAACGTTGGTATAAAATAGTGGGGACGCGTCCGAACCAGAGAAGTATAGAGAACCGCTATTTGTAGGCGCGGTACCTGTATGTTTTTGTAAGTCAATATATTTTCCATATGAACTCACTGTAGGGGTATAAGCCATAGTTTATTTTCTCCTTTGCCGCTCCTTTTATAGAGCGGGATGTGGAGTAACTAGTAGGCTAATTGTCTAGCGGTACATCGTTTAGAAAAATAATTTGTTTTTTTAATTTATCTATTTGGGATTGTTGACATTTTATTGCTTCAACTAAAATTGGTACAATTTTGTTATAATCCATTCCTTGCGCATATGTTTGATTATCTTCCCATTCTACTATCTGTGGGAGTTGTTTACCAACGTGTTCTGCGATGAATCCTATATCTTCTTTCTTGTTTTTTTTCCAGTTGAAAGTTACACCTTCTATATTCTTTAATATGTCAATTGGGTTTTTAATCTTAGAGATGTTTTCTTTTAAGCTTATCGAAGAATAAGTAACGTATGCGTTGGCTTTTATTTTACCGGTGTCATCTGCGCTGTCTGGGAGAGTTATACCATGTGTAATATTATTGCCTGAAACTCCTATGCCTAATTTTTGATCAATATAAGTACTAGTGCCATATATTGCAACGCCCGCGTTCGAGCTAGAAAGTTCCAACTGCGCAGTGGCTCTTGAAGTAGAGTACGCCAGATAAGAAGCTTCGTTGTCTCCAAAGTATACTTTTGTATCATTTTCAAAACTCATTGCAGTGGTTGGTTGCCCTTCCAATTGTACAATCTCGATGCCACCGGCGATCTTAAGAGGAGATGCGCCGACTAATGTTCCTCTGATTTGAATTGTACTTCCAGATAGCACTATTCCGTTAGCAGAGCCGGAGATGTCTAGAAAACCATCTGATGTGCGATGCTGTATGTAGCCTTCAGAATCGCTACCAAAATAGATTTTTTTGTCATCAATTAATTTTATATCGCCAGATGCAGAATTATGGATTAAACTTGCCACGGCGCCGTGGACGCCGTTGTCGTTATATTGAAATTCGCCCGTTATGCCTGCTGCTGCTGCTGTGGCTGCAGTATCCGAAGAAATGGAAATTTTACGAGTATTTCTATCTGTAATCAGCGTGATGTTCGAACCTTCGTTCAATGCTTTTACTGTACTATCGAAAATAATGTGATCTAGGCGGGCCAGATTCATTGACTTAGTTTCCAGCCTCTAGTGCGTAGACTATTGCAATTGATAAGATGACTCCGGTGACGACGCCGCCGGTATACCAAAGACTACTCCAATCATTAGTATTCTCACTAATCCGCGATAAACGTACGATTTCCTCATTTTTGATACTAATAAGCGTGGTGTGTTTTTCTTGTAATGAAAGGTACGATATTTTTTGAGATTCTATGGTTAAGCCCAATTCGGCTCGCAGCTTAGCTAGCTCATATTTTAGTCTAAGTTCCCACTGTTCCTCGTTATGTTCTCTATTGGTTAATAGGCGGGCGGCGGCAATGGTATTTAGCAATACGCCAGAATATGGCGCTTTTTGTTGGTATCGAAGGCCTGTTATTCTGCCATTTGGCGGAATTAAAGGTTCTGATTCGTCTGCTAACAATAGAGTAGGAGTAAAGAACAAACAAATGATCGTGATTAATATTGTAATTTTATTCAACATATTCTAACCCATATTTTTCTGCTAGAAGCTTAGCTAACTCATCCGGCTTTTCATCGTACTCTTCAACTAAATTCTTGATTTCTCTTCGCTTCTTTTTATCAAGCTCTAAATTATCTCTCTCGTACTGATCTTCTAAATCTTTAAGTACGCTATTATAATTTTCTAAAATTCTATTTCTTTTAAGGATTTCTTCTTCGTGGATTTCGTTAATCGCGTCGATTTGTTTCTTATAGCTTGTATTTCTTGTTTCTAATACCTCGTACGCTGCGTCTTTTTTTCTAAAGAACAACCATAAAACCAAAGTATATATAAGAATAGCCGGGACTTTCCAATTGTGACAGATCCAGGTCCATGCTTTTTTTAACGTTGTTTTTACGACCAAGAAAGTTGTCACTTGCCATGTCTCCATTGTGTTGCGATATCTGCTAAGCCTTGAATTCCGATATAAGCTAAGGATATCGCAACCCAGTCACTGCTCTCCAACGAATTGGTGAACAACATTAAATATGTCGCTGATGACCAAACCATCAACTTTCTCGACATTAATTTATTTAATCCTTTATCTAACGTTTCTTTCATAGTTTTAACTCTCCTATATTATTCATCATCTGGGTATTCGACTTTATAAGCTTTTTTTCTTTCCCTAATCGTTCGTGGGCCTTTGATTCCCATGGCAAAAGGTGTTTGTCTTAAACTTGATTGGTAGGCAAACTTATGATTACTAGCTAAATTATTATATGTTAAAATTGTAAAGTCACCGGCAGTATCGTTGTCTGTGTAAGGCTGCGCAGTATAGTCAGTCCAAGTTGGGTCTTCAGCAGGGGCGGGTGATTCAAAAGCTCCAATGTCGAAAGAACCATCTTGTGGTCTCACGGTACCTGTTAAATCGATAACAATGCTATCGAAAGTAACACCATTATCTACAGCTGTTGACCCTTCTTGTAACTTATAATTCGCTATAACAGAATTTGTATTTCCTATACTGTCGCCATCAACAAAAGCTAGATTTGCTGGTGAAGCTGTCCTGTCTCCCGTGCCCTGCGAATTATCAGCACCGTCTGCAAAATTGCGCCATGGATTGCTGGATACAGCTACTCTATTATATGTATGATCATCTGAAGCTATACCGTAACCGCTGCTTGAAGATACAATACAATTTATTACTTTTGCAAACTTTATTGTTGATTTGCTTGTAGACCCTCTATTGATAATAGTAGAAAAACTAGCTGTGCCATAAGCGCTATAATCATATAAAAGAGGCCAATCGCCGGAAGTATTGCTTGAGGTTATCAAACAATTAGAAATTTCCATATATCCATTGTTGAGTATTGGCGTGGAAGTGGACGGCTCAAAAAACATTATACATTGCTTGAGAGTAGTAGGCGTCGTGTCATCTGAATTAGAAATTGCGGAGCTACCAAGACTAGGTACATCATGCATAAAACATCCGCTCATGTGAAATTTATCATATCCGGCGCCAGAATCCTGAAAAATATCTGCGGAGTAGTTCGAGATCTCTAAGCCAATATATGTTGTATTTGCGTATGAAGGTTGAAATGCTCTGACGCCATCGTTGCCGCCTAAGCCGGTGCCGTATATCTTTGGACGTCCAAGGGCACTCGCAGTGTGTCTTATTGTGAGGTTAACTGCTGCTGGCCAAAGGTTGCCTTCGTTATAGCTGCCTTCGTCAATAATTTCTACGACGTCACCACTAGTGGTGGCTACTCCCAATGCGGAGGCTATTGTTAGTTTTGGGGCGCCCGCTGATGTTCCAGCATTAGAATCGTTTCCGCTCTTTGCAACATAATATGTAGCCATGGACTGTTAACCTCAAATTGATATATGCGCAAATCCTTTTTTCGTGTCGATCACTATCTGTTGGTCTACGCAATCCTTCAAGCCGTCAAGATGAGAAATCAAAATAACAGTTTTGAAGTATGTCTTAATTAGTTCCAGAATAGAAATAAAACCGTCCATATTCTCAACATCTAAAGCAGTACCGGGTTCATCTAATATAAATATGTCAGATTTAGGAAGAGAAGAAACAGTAAGCAATGCTAATCTAATTGCCATGGCAACTAACGTTTTCTCTGCTCCGGAGCCCATCTCAATTGGGCGCGGGTCATGCGTCGCATGCTTAATAAAAATTCGTAAGTGCTTATCGTCAGTTTCAAAAAAGGCTTCAAATTCTACAACATTTGCTAATATCTTTGCGATTTCATCATTAATAACCGGTAGTTGCTTCTTTATGATATCATATGCAATTCCATTTGCATGCATGCACCGCATAAAAAGATCATAAGCTGAATATTCTTCTTGCAACAAAAATAAATCTTGTTTTTTTGCGTGCAGGGTTTCTGTTTTTTGTTCTAAAGAACCATGGTCTTTGTAACATCTAGATAACTTTTTTTGGCAAACTTGACTTTCTTCTTTCTTTGCTAATAAATTCTTTGTTACTTTTGCAAGCTCCATGGTAAATGTTTCTTTATTAGCAATAAGCTCTTTATTATCGTTATATTCTTTCTCTTTTGTCTTGAATAACTTTATTTCAGACTTAACAGTTAAAACAAGATTTTCCAAACTTGCCTTTTCTAACTCTAATTTAAGACCATCAGTTTCATAACTCTTTTTCTTTTCTTGCAATTGTTCATATTGAACGATATACTTCTTAGTTTGTTCTTCATCTAAAGTTTCTATTTTGTTCTTTTTCTTTTGCTGGTTTTCATTAAGCTTGAGTATTTCTTCTTTGAGGTCAAAAACAGACTCAGAAGAACCGTGGGCGTCTTTAATAAATTTGCAATTTGGAAATTGTGTGCCGCAAGGAACCTCATTTAACAATCGGGCCTTCTTATTGTCGATATCAATTTTGCTATTGGCTTTTTCTATCTCCCTGCTTATCTTTTCTAATTCATCATATATTTGTTCTAATTCTTCATGTTTCTCTTTATACTCAGCTATCCTAAAGGTTTCCTCAAAGATGGCAATCTTGCGCAAAACTTCATTACTTTGAGCAACTTTTTCACTATATTCTAAGACATCTTTGGTATAGGAAGCGAGATCGTTTTCTTTAGACTCTATTTGCTTGATAATACTTTCTATATTAATAATATCTGCAGGAATGCTATCAATCTTTGTTTGCAATAATAGTTTTTCTTTTTCTAGTTTGCCAATTTCTGTAGTGATAGTATCACAAAATTCATTTAATTCTGTAGTTTCATTTTCTAAGTACATCAATTCTTTTTCGATATCATATATTTCATCATCATAATTGATGTCTTCGGTTCTACGAAGCGCGCCTCTTAGATCTGTTGCGTCTTCTTTGGCTAATTTATATTTTATATCAAATATTTCCAAATCTAAAAATTTTGCTAAAATTTCCTTTCTTTTAGTAGAACCCTCGCTAATAAATTGTAGAGCGCCCATCTGGGATGCCATAGAAGTTAGCAAAAAGTCTTCTAGTGTTCCAAAATGTTTGCGGATTATTTTATCTGTTTCGTTTCTTGTAGTCCCATTTAAGATTTGTATATCATCAGTTATTAGATTTTTTACATAAAAGTTCACAGTTGTCTTTGCTTCTAGAGTTTCTTCCCCTTTAAGCTTTTTAACATACTTTTCACTTTTTCTTTCAATTGTATACTCTTTATTACCAGTTGTAATAACAGCATGCCCGGACGCGTCTTGCTTATTTTGATTAATAATATTAAGATTTTTCCTTTCATTTTTACTTGTAGAATTGAATAATATATAAAGCAAGCTGTCTATCACTGAAGATTTGCCAGAATAATTCTTACCAAATATCCCAACAATTCCACTTAAATTGGTAAAATCAATAGTATTCTGTTCTCCGTAGTTGAATAAATTATTCCATGAAATGTTGGATAACTTCCAATTAACATTACGTTGAATTTCTTCTCCTTCCTCTACTGCTGTATTATATTTTTTATTTAACTCATATACCTTTTCTAGTTGTTTTTCTGTTGGATTGAAGTCTTTAAGATATTCTTCAATAAGTGTTTCTTGTACTGATATGTCACGTAAATTATCAACTGCAATGTTACTTGCATATTCTTCTACATTCCCGCGTTCACCAGCAGCGCGATTTAAATAAGTCACACGTTCAGGTTTGAACTTGTGTTGTGCAATTGCTATTGCACGGCGCATTGTATGTAATGGTAAGTTGTTTTTTGAAACCAAACGCAGTCGTGCTCCGCGTGGACATTTTACATTTTTTGGTATTCTACCAGTTTTAGTCAATGAGATCGTTATAAAAGGTTTCGGATTTGGTATACTAATATGTTTGACGCTAAAGTCATTCTTGTTCTCAATATTCCAGATCAGAAAGCCTTTATCGTTGGTTTCTCCAAAATTTTGTTGGACTGTGGAGCCGCAATATCTTATTCTTCCTTCGTTATCAAGTGCTTGGTTGGTTTTATGGATGTCTCCAAGGAAGGCAAAATCATGACCTTTGAAGATGGAGATATCGTTTTCTCCGTTTTCCATAGTCCAGCCCAAATCTGTTTCGCAATTTGATATAGATCCGTGGTAAAGAGCCACATTGATCCGATCAGTATTACTAGGATTAATCCAATTGTCGTGATCAAAGACGCTAAGCACATTAAGAGTAAATTTTTGGTCAATCTCAGTCTCTCCGGATTTCTTTAAAAGATGTAAATTGGGTAGTTTTAAAGCTTCAACGATTGGAGAAATAGCATCTTCGCGGCTACTATTTTTCAAATTACCGTCATGGTTCCCTAATATTATATAGGTCGGAGCAACGTCGGAAAGCCCTATTAACAACTCAGAACACATTTTTACGAACTCTGGGGATATTTGAGTCTTTGAGTGCGCTATGTCTCCGCAATGAATAATATAATCCACTTCTTCGTCTTTTAAACGTTGAAAAAGGATTGCAAATATCTCGCGATATTCTTTATGATATCGCAAGTTGCGAATATGTGTATCACTAATGTGTGCTATTTTGGTCATTTGTCCTCCAACAAACATCAAAGATGTTTTCTGTATTTATCATCTTTGAATCTTTTTTAAGCTGTGTGGCCTCTGTTTTCGATATTGAACCGATGTCTTCTATACTGTTTGTATTCAGAAGATTGACCTCTAAGCCATATTGCATCATTGCAGTAATAATATTTAAAGATTTGGACAATGCATCGTTATCCAATCCAATATATATTTTTAATTGTAAAAAAGCAAGTTTTTTAAATAATTTTGAATTTTCAGATAATGTTGAGCCGAGCAGCGGAATAGAATTATCTATTTTTATTGCATCGAATATACCTTCGACTAACGTAATCGGACGTGTCCAATCTATTAATAAGTCATTAAAGATGATATTTTTCGACACGGGTGGGTTTTTATACTTCAACCAACTGTTGATAAAAGTTCTGGCGACAAAAAAGTTACAGTCGCCACTTTCGTTAAACGATGGCATTATAATTCTTTTTTTATATTTTCCGGTTTCGCAAAAACCGATTTTATAATAAAGAATGTCGCGGGAAGTGAGGCCTCGTGTGTAAAGATAAGAGAGGGCTCTTTTTGCTGTATGTGGCAATCTTTTTCGCGACAAGCAAATATATTCTTTTGGGAGTGGTAGTACTTGCTCTAGTTCTTCTTCTTGTTTGTCAAACAAAATATCAATTGCTGACATGTCAATCTCTTGATTTAAAAGCGCCCATTGATGTTTGTTGTCTGAAGTACCGAAACGGCGCACAAGATATGATGTGTTGCCTTTAGTATCACATATCCAACATTTAAAAACGGATTTATCTAAATTAATGGAAAGTTTCTTTTTGTGATGTTTACAGAATGGACAGTAAAATAGTAGTTCATCTCTGGATTTATACAACTCTCCTAAGATATCTTGTAATATGTTTTGTTTTTTGTTCATTTAGTGTGTTTATCGGCGACGGATGATGCAGCAAAAGCTTCAGGTTTTGTTTTACATTTAAACCCGGAACCTCTAGCATATCCCAATAACATTTTAGCCATTTTAGATGTCTTTTCACTTTTATCTTCTGGTGAAACATCCATGTGAATTTCTAAATTTATGTTTGGGCATACATCAGTTATGCTCATCGCGATATTCATTGATTTCTCTACTTCCCTTAAGATTCTTGTATAAAATTTCGTAGGTTCATTATATTTTTCTTTTTTATAAAAGTAAAGCCCTCCTTTTTGATTATCAGCGCCAAGCAATACAATACTAGTTGCAAAAGTACAATTACCAGCGTTTATAAGAGAATCTGTGCCGACGAATACATGACCATTGTTTTTGTGGTGTGATTTAATTTTTTGAATAATTTCGTAAAAGCTTGTTTTGTTTCCGGTACCGGAAGTCCAAATCATTTTAAACCTGCTTTCGCAATGACGATAGCGTCAGCGATGTCAAAGTATTTTGGTTTTGGATTACCATGGTGTGTATATTCTACACTAAAGTTGGGGTATTTGTCAAGTACCCATTTCAAAATTTCTTTTTTTGTATTGCTGCCTTTGGCAATTTTTATCTCGTTAAGCTTTCTAGCTTGCTGCGCAGTGAAATAAACTGGGGCTTGTTTGAAAGTGTCGTAGCATATCCATGATATCATGCCGTTAAAGCGTTGCAAAGTAGACATTGTTTTCGCGCTGGAGCCTCCGGAGCCAAAAAACATAAATGGCTTTTCTATTACTACCTTTACTATAGGATATTGCACCTTCATTTCGAATAAACCATTTTTAATATGTTCCGCTTTGTCAAATTCAGTTGCAAAATATTTTTTATTTCTCATATCCCAAACGTCTGATCTTATTATTTCACCAGAATTGTCTAAGATACAAAAACCAGTAATACTGGTACTTATATCGAGTCCTAATATCATTATTGTGTCCTTTATAAATCGAGCTTAAGTTTAAAAGT
>Ga0098052_1002314_pt1 | contig 11555 bp, 15 predicted proteins | sample 15_taG_FD_81591 | JGI IMG/M metagenome (GOLD analysis project Ga0098052, IMG submission 81591) | Marine viral communities from the Subarctic Pacific Ocean - 15_ETSP_OMZ_AT15312 metaG | ecosystem: Environmental > Aquatic > Marine > Oceanic | place: Pacific Ocean | collected 2015-01-18 | reverse complement strand
TCGTCGAATCCGGGCTTGCGGGTAGTGGGAGCGCCAAGTTGCTTGAGTTCGTCGTATTCAGCGCGTTCCTCATCCGAAAAGTTCGCAATTCGCGCTGCTTTTGCCATCGCGCTACCACGACCCCGCATTTCGTTATAACGCGCCTCCTGCATCGAAGAACGTCCCGACGTAATGGCCTCCGACGACCCCAGCAAATCGACCAACCCGGGTTGCAAGGGATCGCGTACCTTTGCTCCGGGTGCGTAGGTTTTCTCGTCGTATATGGGTTCCCTCGGAACGTCGGCGCCAGCGCCTACGGCGCGTTCGTAACCCGCTTTCGCATCATAACTGCCGCCTATGACTTCCCAATCCAGTAAACCTCCCCCCGGAACCCGCTGCGCTGTCCCCATTTCCCATCCGGCATCCTTGAAAAATTTGTCAATTGAAGCCCTTGCCGTAAGACGACCGGGGTCGTTGGGATAGTTGGAGTCTTTCGCATCTTCGGGGATGTCATACCCCATCTGTCGCAAGAGTTTTATTCCCGCTTGCTTCTCCAGTCCACTCCCAATAGTTGCCGAGGTAGTATCATAACTCGCATTCGGGTTTTGTCCCAACTCCCAAATCGCATCCAGCGCGTTCTCCATGTCCTGCTGCACCGTGGGCGCCCAGTTGTCCCAACTCGACCCCCCTTCCATAGGCTTGTCCGAATATGCCTTGATGACCTTACCATCGGCATTAGCCGTGGTGAACCCGCCGAGCAAAGCGGTCTGAATGGCATCGGTGTCGGCTTGAGTCGATAGCTGCCTGACCTCCGCTTCCAGCGGCACGAGCCCCGCCAATCCCTCGGGAGCGATTTCAGCAAACTCACCCGTTCCTTTCAGTAATCCTACCTGTGCCTTCAGCGCCTCAGTCAAGCCTTTCTCATAGCTCGGCTGTTGCGGCATCGCTCCTCCACCTCCACCTTTACCCATTTTTTGATCCTCCGTTGATAAAATCCAATAGTCGCTTCGTGTACTGAACCCTTTCAGCCACCCCCGTCTTCTTATTCTTCCTCGTCCCCCAAATCTCGATCTTTTCGTAGTCGGGATTGCGTTTCGCCAATTCAACTCCCATCGAACGCATGACCCTCGGTTGGGTCGTCACCACGTCGGATATATAGAGTAAATCCCCGTCTTCCCGAAAGGGTGGCGGGTTGCCGAATATCTCGTCATCGGAGACACTGGGGTCGATCTCGTCCTTGTTCCACCTATACCACGTCACGAACCCGACGACCCTCCCCTTCACCTTGACGAACAAAATGGTCTTTTGATGAAAGTGGAAAAGGAAGAATCTTTTCACGTTCTCACGAGTCCACCCCGGAAAGCAGCGTTGCTTGTCGTTGCCGATTGCGAAGTCGGTCAACGCCTCGATCAACCGATTCACCTCCATTGCCTGTTTGTCCGCTATCACGTCGCTGAACAAGTTGCGCCCAAGGCAATTCGCTTCCATGCCGATCCATCGTCGAAGCCAAGGCATTTGTCCCCTCCGTCACCATCGGTCACGTAAACCAAGCGTCCCGCCGTTCCCGGTGATGGCAACCCGCTGGTTGCGTAGCTTGGTAGGGTGATGATCACCCCGGACATGGTTCCTCCCGTCACTGCAAGCGAATCTGCCGCCTGAGTGGCGATTGTTCCCAATCCAAGTGAAGTTCTCGCAGTTGCCCCGCTTTCAGCTACCCAAGCCGAGCCACTACCCACGATGAAATTCGAATCCGTCTTGGCTAATGCCGCAATTGCCGCCAAATCGGCATCGTATGCCTGTACGTCGCTGCCCACCGCAATCCCCAATGCCGTCCTCGCCGCCGATGCCGAGGTGGAGTTGGTTCCCCCGTTTGCAAGCGATATGGGGGTCGCCACGGTGACCGTGGGCTTGCCCAAGGCATTCAGCGAAGCGGCAGACACTTCCACGCCAGTGGCGAATGAAGTACCCTCGGTGACCGTTGCCGTGATCGTTCCCATTATTCCACGTCCCGCTGGGTTCGGTATTGAGAACTTGCCTCGATGGTCAAATGCCTGAAAGTCGGTCTTCCAGCGGTCACGTCCAATTGAAGCGAACACGCATAACCCGGTCGCTTGATCGAAAACTTGTTGATTTGCTCCTCGGTCGCAGTGCCAGCTATCGTTCTTATGGTATCCGTTTTGTCGGGTTCCCTCGTCACGCTTTTTATGGTGAATGCGTCCCCATTTGAGACGTTGCAAGCCAATTGGCCCCGCTTCCATCGCTTTTGACCGGGATCGCCAAGCGTATAGGATCGACTGACCACCTGCGCGGTCACTGCCGTGGTTCCCGATTCGCTGGTGCTGCCTATTTCGCGGCCTGAGTCGTCCAGCGTATTCTCCTCATACAGGAACCAACCCAATTTGTTGGTGATAAAGAGGCGTTTGCGTTCGGGGTCGGAACCATGCGCCGCAATCACGAAGTCCTGCACCGAAAAAGCCGCTTCCCCGAAAGTATCTATCGAGATCCAGTTATTCGTCAGTAAATCGAAGACCGCTACGCTGTTATTGTCCGTTGAATCACCCGTAGGCACTGCAACGTAAAGTTTGTTGTCATGCACCACGCTGACTGCCTTGGATACGACCGATGGGGTGAAGTCGATGGTCGCTATGAAATCGTTGATTGGCGCGGAAAGAGGGACTTGCTCCCCTGCTGCCTTGGAGATGGCGATTCCCAACCCCTTGGCAGGGTCTACCCCCGGCGTGACCACCATCACGCCAGCATCCGAGAGGAAGTAGGTATTCGGCCCACTTTGGACGATGGTCTTTCGAGCCACACACCCATATTGGCGGGTGATCTCGTAGGTATTCGATGCCGCCACCGTGGTGACGTTGTTGAAAATATGGACGCTGCGGCGATTGAAGATCAATATTTGGTCTTCGGAATAAGGCGAAATTCCCACCAATTCATCTGCCGATCCCTTGTTTATGTAGTGCTTCCCCGTGTTCGGGAATTGCTCGTGGTCGAGAATGTCGCTCAAAACCATCGAATTCGCTGAATCGTCCGTCCAAGGCAAAATGATGCGATTTCGGAAATGGATGCCCCACTCGGCGTTCGGCATGGCAATTCCGCTTCCTGCGTCCGTTGCCGTCATGGTGACCCCCATGAAGGTGGAATCCACCGTTCCGTCCCCGTTGGTGTCGGTCATCGACCCATTCCACACCAAGGGACGCGCCCCGCTTCGGAAGATGAACACTTTTTCGAACGCTTGCATGATATGCACGTCCTGAGTCGCGATCACCACGTTGGTGATGGTGTGGTTGCCGCTTCCCTGTCCCGTAAGGTCAACCACTGGAGTCCCTGCGGTTGCGTTCGCGAGGGTGGTCGCCAGCTTTATGTCGTTCGTCCCCGAATCGATGACGTAGTACGTGGTTCCCGCAGTAATCCCCGTCCCCGAAAGCGAACCCGAAGTGCTTACTTGCACCGAATCCCCCGTCTGGAAAGTGTGAGAAGATATGGTAATTTTATCCGTCCCGGTGCCAAAGGGTGTCCCCGATGCAGCGACTGTCGCGCTGTAATAACTGACGTACTTGCCGCTGGTGTTCGACTTGTTCCATAACACCGCCTTCGACTTCGTGGCGTTCAGTATCCACTCGGATTGATCCACTGGAGATGAGAAGAGACTGCTGCCGAACACTTGCTCCGTCCCGCTGGCATAGGTCAGGGTCACCGATCCCGCAAGGAAGTCCAACCCTCCCCGCACCTGAATCTTTCCCGAATCGAAGCGAACGTTCTTCGCCGTCGATACCATCCCCTCCTGTAGAGTGGTTTCATCCATGTACGAATTGACCCCGACGAAGGCGGCATCCCCCGCCTGAATCGCTTGGTCGTCCAAATTTCCCGTTGATCGGTATTTTGCCATTACCTCTTTCCCGCAACCATCTCAGCCAATCGCTGGATTTTCTCATTAGTCTTCTCTATCTTGTCGTAAATCTTTCTAGCATCGCCACGCCTGTCCTCGTCGGCTTTCAAAAGTCCCTTGTGGTTCTCCTCCACCCTCTTTCTCCATTCCCTGTCTGCAACGTCGTTTTTCGCTATTTCGTTCATCGCCTTCGCCACCCTATCGTGCAGTGCCGTGTGATCCCCTTCCAGCGACTCGATGCGACTGTGTTCCTTTTTCAACATCCATGATATGAAACCGATAACCAAAGCGATACCGAGAAGGGTTAATTCGTGCGCGAACTCCATCATCTCATTTGTTTAACAAAAGGTTCTCCACCCGCGCAATCGCCTCCTTCATTTCCTCGATATGACTGAAAAGGGTCTTGTTGGTCGCATCCGCTCCTCCTTTCGCTTCCGCAAAGCGAATCGACAACTCATTCAAGTCGCGGATGGTTTTGCGCACGTCGGAAGCCTGTGTTTTCCAAAGATAGGCAAGCAACCCCATGATGATGACGAGGATAAGTTCGATGACCCCGAAATCGGTAGTCATCGCACCAACTCCACAATAATGAGAATAGCTGCCGCGAAGGCAAAGCACACGATTGCCTTGGTTCGCCTGTCCAAGCGAAGGTATTCACTTACTAATTTACGCAGAATTTCCATTTGCCTTTATCTTTTTGTGTAGAAAACGTGTGTAGATAATGGGTACGAACACCCAAAGAAGTCCAAATATTCCCAACAACCAAAGCACTCGGTAGATGCCGTCCACCACAGCGTCGAATCCGCTTTGCTCTTTGCCAGCTTGCAACTCGATCATCTTTGCCACGTCGCCGCTAGTAAGAGCTTTTAGCTCCTCTTTGGTTTGTTTTAACTCTCGATCTCCAGCCCAGATGGAACCCGCAGCAGCGCCCAATCCAGCACCAGCAGCGCCCCCTACGGGGCCACCAAAACTTCCAACGCCTCCTCCCAAGATCGCACCGCCAATCGGGGCCATGCTCGCGCAGCCCGAAAGCAGCAGTGAAAGAACCATGACAAAATGCCTCATTCTTCGGGATTCCATTCATCCTTTGCCAACTCGGTGATGACTTGCGAATGCGTCAATGCGGTCTTGCCGCTCAGGAAACTCGGTTTGCTGCCAACGACGTACTTAACGAAAGTCTTTGTTTCGTCGTTGTTCCAGCGAAGCGTGTCGGCGCTCGATTCGAGAACCTGAGAAAAAATTATATCTTCGGCCTCCGATGCCGTTAGAATCACCCATCTGCGATTTGAATACCTCATTTCGATGCCACCCAATCAGTGTCCCCGTCCATATTGGTCAAGGTCAAGTCCATGTCGTTGATTTCATCCGAAGCAGTAGTCCCGCTGGATTCGTCGAGCTTCCACCACGCATGTAAATCGCTTTCGCGCGTAACGGAAGAAAAGTCTCCCGATCCTTCGTTGTATATGGATGTTACGTTGGACGAACTCAATGCCACGTCGTAGATGCGCACGTCATCCACTTTGCCGTTTATGCCTTTCGACGTTCCACCTGTCCCCGTCCCCCATGATCCAGTTGCACCAACTATGATATCACCCGTTACGGCATCCAAAGTCTTTGAAATCGAGGAGGTTTTGGTGTGCGCTTGCTCGGTGGTGCCGTCATTCCATTTAACATACGAAACATGGTCGCTTCCGTCCCACGTGCTGCATACGAAAACCCAAGGTTGATCTTCGTCCCATGTAGAATAAACCCTTTCACCTGTCGCGTTGTAGTAGTGCTGGTTGTAACTCCCGTCATTGAACCATTGCCTGACGACGACTCGTTGGTGTGTTTCGGACGCGCCAACCTTATAGAATTGCACCGCAAAATTGTCATCCTGCCCAAAAGGGTAATCATCGCTATGCTCCAACTGCTGAAACCAAAACGACCACGATATGTTTGTTGCAGGAGAAACGAAGTCCTCGCGAAGCGCATGGTCGTTCGTGCCATCAAACTGCAAGCAATTGCCAAAAAGAGAAGCAACGGCGCCACCCGAAGAAGTGGCGGCGAACGAGCCACCTCGATTGCGCGCTAAAAAGGGGAGGTACGACATCTTACTCGATGGTCAGACCGAGGCGAAGAGTGATCCCCCCCGCATCCGTCCAAGTGGTTGCCGCGCCGCGATTGACCACCCCGACATAGAGAGTTCCGTTTGCCGTTGAAAACGGAATGGGACTGAATGCCGATGGAACGACCACCTTGGAAGTAACCAAGTCGACGTAAGTGGCGCCAGTGTCTACCCTGCCGATTATGGTGTCGGCATCCGCATCGGAAATCGCCACAACGTCGTTGTCCGTTCCAAGAACGGGCGCGGATTGCTTGTCGGAAAAAATGATGTCCAGTTGGATTCCCTTGTCGTCCTTGTCGATTACCATGATGTAATTGATCGTACCTACAGCGGGTTCCGACCTATCGTTGACGTCGAAGGTTTGGAAGTCGGAAACCACGTCTGCCGTAGCGGCTTCCGCTTCGGTAAGCGCAACGTCCACGTCGATCACCTTGGTTGCGAAATTGCGTACTTTTGTGCTTGTTCTACTCATAATCGTAATTGGTTAACTGACTCTTACTTGAAGTGGTGAAGTGAAAATCGTGCGATACTGGCCCTGCTGGTTCTGAACCTTGTCCAATTCCGCATAAAGAAGATTGAGGGCCAATTCCTCGATCAACGGAGCCTTTTCATGCTGACCATCCTGCAACAGGGCGCTTCCATATGCCGCTTGCTTGACGTACTCGGAGATCGCCTTGGGTATCTCCTGTTTCGTCCAGTAGGTGGTGTTGTCGGGGGTTCTCGCAGGGGAGTTGGTGTGGGCGACGATGCACTCGTAGCATTCCCCGGTGTTCTGCGCCCCTGCGGCGCTGCCATCGTCGTATACGACGTCCCCGACGTAATAATTTGCCGTGGTATTGTTGTATAAAGTGGAGGTGAATCGCGGGGTGCGTGGTCGAAACTTCACCCAAACCTTCGATCCCGAATCGAATTCGGGCAACAATCCATCGTCGGTGAGCGTGTAATTCAGCGAGGTCGGGGCGCGGTTGGCCTCCGGGTTCCTGCTGGTGACCGCAAAGATTTCTCCCAGTTTGGTTTCCGAAGTTTGCTCGTATTTTATGAAGCGAATGAATGGGGTCAATTTTCCCCAGTAACTCGCGTTGGTCGGAACGGTGCCAGCGGAGGCATTCGTGTGCATGGTGTAGTATTCTCGGTCGGTGGGATAGAAAACGGAGTCCCCGACCGCATAGTCCGTTGCGGTGGCGTAATCGTCTGCCGCATAGGTTTCTCCCAGCGTTGCCCATTGGGCGTTTACCGTCCCGCTCGCATCCGTTGGGGCGTTCCCCGAAGTGGACTTGAGCGCTTGATAGTATTTGTCCTCCTGAGGCCAATACACCTGTGAGGAATCGACGTCGGAGGCGGCATTCGAATAAGTCGTCGATCCTGAATAGTCGGGACGGTACTGCCTTTGCTCGACCTTCATCGTTTCGGGCCAAGGATAGTATTCCCACCCCTGTCTCACCCGAGACTCGATGAATTCGGCAAATGATGCCTTCTCGACTGAAAGCAGGTTGTCGGGGTCGAGTCCCATTCGGTGACTCACTCCCTCCAAGACGCTTTTGAAGGTTACTGACTGCATGGCCTTAAGCCGCAGAGTTTACTAGGTACTTCGAATCGGGATCGTATGGTTTGCCGGGTGAAACGATCATGTTCCCCTCTCCCTTGGAATTTATCCGCGCTTGTTCATTGTCGCGTTCGAATTCCCTGAGAAATTGGTCGTCCTCCCAGCATTCATAACCCAATCGCCCACCCCAATAGTGGTATGCTTCCGGGGTGATGCGCATTCGCAAGCGTCCGAATGAGAGGTTCTTCCTCTCTCCACCCGAAACGACTTGCTCCGCTTGGGCCAACTTGCGCTGACGGACTGACGCATTTACCAATTCAAGGTTTCGCGCAGTGCGCAATTCCTCGATTACCTCCTTGGTGAGGTCACCAGCGCCGGGAACGATTATGTTCTCTTGGATGGTGGGCATTGCGCCAATCCGTCAATTTGCAAGTTGAGTACCTAAGCTGCGATTCAGGCGATGGTGGAAGACTCGCGCACCTTGAGGAGAAGCGTAACCTCTCCATCGGTGAGGTCGTCCAATCCCCCGGCTGCTGAATTCAGGAAGTTCATGTAGATCGTTCCCGCTGCCGTTCCCTGCGTACCTCCGTTGACGTCCAACAATGGATTCTCGTCCTCGGGCAAGGTGGCGTATGAGGCATGACCTCTTTCCGCTCCCGTCCCGGTTGTGATCAACGTCACTGCGGCGAGTAGTTGAGCGCCTCCTGCGGCATCACCCACGTCGCAGACCACCGTGTTGGCAGTTGCGGAAGTGAATGGCTTGGTGACGATCAACGCCGAGTCAGTGACTGCGGAATCGGAATCCTCGTTTGCGGCGAGGGCCATTACTGCCATGTGGAGTTCGTCCGAACTTCCATCAATGGAATTAGCCGATGCTCTAGCAGCGATGTCCTTGGCGCTTACGGTCACCTTGTGGGTGTACCCCGTCCGCGCGGACTCTTCTACTGCCATGCTCGACAACCATGAGCGATTTAGACCTATGAAGGTCGCGAGTGTGTCTGTTGCTGTTGCCATGTTATTATTCCCCCTGCGGTTAAGCGGTTAAGACGATTTTGCCGTGGTCAAGACCACCTGAATAACTGCACAACGTGGCGACTGACTCGACCAATCCTCTTGGGCCACCACCGAGATCGGGAAGTTCCCGAAAGGATGGTTGCGAGGCGTACTTGATCTCGATGTTGTCCATGTTGAATACGTACATGGTCAAGGCGCCAGCGGTGCTGGAATCCGAACGAATGAACGAATCCAAGTGCAGCGTGATCTTGCCGAAGTCGGTGTCGATGACGTCAACCCCGCTCGCAAGCGTGGACGCTGCTTGATCTCGGTTGCTCTGAACCACGATGCTGCGCGAATCACTGGCACCGGGACGGAAGAGAGTGAATTCGGACAAGGTGTTCTTGACCGTAGACCCACAGATGCCCGTGAACGACTTGTTGTTTTCACCCGTTTGATCCCATATGCTCTTGAGAATCGCGCGAACCTCTTCCTCGGTCAGATTGACTTGCGTCGAATCTGCGTTGATGGAAGCCGATGGTGTGCGAAACCCGGATGGAATCTGAAGGGTTGAACCCCCGGACGTACTGATGATGACGTTCGCAGCCTTGGTGCCATACCCGATGGTGCCGTTGTCGGCTTGGGCATCGTTGTTGCCAAGGAAGGTGGCTTCCATGTCGCGCTTGACCATGATCAAGCTCTTGCTGATTGACCGGGCCATTTCCTGCTTGAACCCAACTCCAGCCACGTCGCTGGTGAGATTCGCCAAGCGAGACACCTTTGGTGCTCTCTGCCAAATTTGCACGTAATTCTGAGCCTTTTGTCGGTCTGCCGACATGTTCTCGTAACTGCTTACGTCGGCATCGTCAACCACTGGCGTGGTGCGTACTGCCGGGAAAGCGTCGAGTCCCCATTCGACCAAACTATTCTTGGGCGCCGATCCTTTCTTCGCCATGCTGACGAAAGGCGTGGCCTTTTTGTCAACTTCAACGAGGAGGTCGGAAAGATCTTCCCTTTTGAGGGACTGTGAGCGTTCTACTAATCCTGCCATTGTATTAAATCCTGTTTATAAGATGCTTTCGAGGTAACTTCTGACGTCATGGGCTTCCCCGCTGTGCATCGCTTGCTTCTTGAGCTTGCTCTGCCTTGCGGCGCCCGAGGTGTTCTTGCTGGCCCGTTTGGAACGGGACGGAGTGGTTGGAAGCATCGGCGCTTGCTCGACGGGTTTAGTCGTCTTCTTCGCTGCCTTTGCTTGCGCGGCGTGGACTGCCTTGTAACCCTCGACTGCGTATCCAAATAGCATCACTGCCTGTGGATCGCTTTCGTAGAATTTCTTGGCCCTCGCATTGTTGCTCAGAACGCTTGCCATCTCCACGAACTCGGCTGAACCATTGTCTCCCATCCAAGGGAAGGTTTGGTTCGCCTGTCCGAAAACCCCGTTTCGCAATTGCAGATTCGCACGCTGCGATGGGATGTTCTTCCGTAGATCGCGGTCAGTTTGGACGTGAAGGGCTTTTGCCATTTCGTAATCGACTTCGTAGTCGCTACCGCTGCGGTCTTTGTATTCCCCGCCCTCCGGGTTGGTGATAAGCCACTCCCGAAGGTGTTCGGCATCCGCTTCCATCTTGTCCAACTTTGCTGGATCGAGAACGGTTTCGAATCTGTCCGCGCCGGGAGTCGAGTTGTCCTGCTGTGGAGTTTCCTCCCGCTGACTCTTCAATTCCGTTTGCAGTCTATCCGCTTCCGCTTCCGCTCGCTTGGCTCGCTCGACCAATTTTCCGATTCGCTTTTTGATTCCGGGTGAGTCGCCCTTGGGTTCCTCCTCCGCTACCTCTTGCTCCTCTTCCTCTTGGTCGTCGTCCTCGCTCTCCTCGCTTTCCTCCTCAACGGGTTCTTCCTCTGCCCTTTCCTCGTTCTCGGGTTCGGATTCCTCCCCGTCATCAGACGTCGGTTTGTCAATGAACGTATCGGTTATTCCCGCTGCTTGCGCTATTTCGTCGGCGCTGATTGCAAAAATATCCTCTTGTAACTCGGCGTTTTCGGGCGCGACCCCTGCATCACTCGGCATTTTTAAGTCTCCCAAGGTGGACTATCGCGGGTAACCTACCCGGACGGGATGCGCCAAAGGGGCGCCTCGGAATCAGCTATGGGGAGGAAATAGGGAGGGGATCAATGCCCCCACGGGAGTTTGGGGACATTCAGGGGCATTCGGGGGTATTCCTGAAAATAAAAGACCCCCAGCTATTAACTGAGGGTCGCCACGTGAAAGCCTGTCTCCCTGACTACCCCAAATCAGTATCCGTTCGCCTGAGCGATTGGATTTTTGCTTTCAACGTGGAAAGTTTGTCCACACCCCCGGCGGCGTGGGCGAGAAGTCCATGCTTCTCCGCATTCGCGGGATCGGATGCCTCGTCGATGGCATTCAGCAAGGTTTCGTCGATGACGTGATCGAGCGCTTGCCAAAACGGACTGCCGGGTGAGATGGAAACGAACGCATCCTTCACGTCGATTTCGGTCATGGCATTCTCGTACCTGACCAATTTGGCGCGTCTGCGGAATAGGTTCATCGGAAAGAAAGGGTTCCCCGCAACGAATCAAACGGGGAACCCACCACTGGAGAGTGGTTGATGGGAAAATTAATACCCGCCTCCCGCCTGTTGGGCTGGCTGCGGTGGTGGAGCTTGTTCGGGTTGCGGTTGCGGTTGACCTTGCGGCATGGGTTCCTCGGCAGCGCCTTGTTGGGCGACCGGGGAAGTGCCTACTCTTCCGATTTGGGCGTTCTGCGCTTGAGCGATACCGAATTGGAGGTACTTGATGCGATTGTCTGCCAATTGCTTGACCAAGGGTTGCCCCTGCATTTTCTGCTGAATTTCGGTGGATGCTTGAACGATTTGCTGCGCGGTCTGAAGTCGCAGCGGGAAGTTGACGTCCTCCGTCATCACAGGCTCGATTTCCAAGGCGATCTTGACCCAAGCATCTTGCTCGTCCGAAATCTCCTTAGCCGATGCCTCGCTTTGATCCATGATGACCGCATC
>Ga0098052_1002313_pt1 | contig 11555 bp, 6 predicted proteins | sample 15_taG_FD_81591 | JGI IMG/M metagenome (GOLD analysis project Ga0098052, IMG submission 81591) | Marine viral communities from the Subarctic Pacific Ocean - 15_ETSP_OMZ_AT15312 metaG | ecosystem: Environmental > Aquatic > Marine > Oceanic | place: Pacific Ocean | collected 2015-01-18 | reverse complement strand
CGAGGAACAGAACCTTGACCCGATTACAGCAGCGACGACTGCGGCCAGCGATCAAGGCTTGGAACTGGGTGAAGCTGCCAAGCTGTTGAACCTGGCAACCACCGGCCAGAAGCTGGGACTTGAATTGCAAACGCTTCAAATGCGTGGCCGCGGCCTTGAATTACAGGAGGCAGGTCAAGACATCAGCCGAGGCACGCTTGCTGTGCAGCAGGGTCAACTTGATTTGGCAGAGGAAGAAGTTGAGAGGCGAAAGAATCCGCCGCAGCCGCAGGCAAGGGACGTTAAAGGTGCGCCGGGTTACAAGGTCATCGACATGGGAGGTGGCAGGTCACAGTTGGTTGAGACAGAAGCTGGAGAAGAGGACACAACGAAGACCGGCGGATTCACGCAACAACAGATCGGTAAAATCTTGAAGAACCTTCGCAGCTTGAAAAAATCTGGCGAAACTGTTGGTAGTGTTTCCCCAAAGGGGATCGTTGAGGGTGACACTTGGGGTTTCGATACTGACCTTGATGAACTCATCCAGAAGTACGAACTGATGCAGAAAGGTTCCGGTCAACCAGATGAAGCGGATGTACGCAAGCAGGCGGCGGAGGCAATTGCAGCGGGTGCAGACGAGGCGGCGGTTAAGCAGCGGGTGAAGGAACAGTATGGGATCGATCTATGATGGCTGGAATTTTACTCCATTCCTCAACTCGTGCTGAATCACACACCCCAAATTAAAATACCAATGGTACAACCAGCGAGAAATCCACCCGCACTACATATGTTGAATGATAATTCAATCTGTCTTGCTGACAAAAAATCTTTCAGTCCGAAGCCGTCAGACAGGAAAACAACCGGACCAGTGGGGTATGATGTAAGTCCGCTTTTTGTTAAAGATGCATTGTTCCACCAACAAAAAACAAGAAGTACAAACGGCCAGAGAGGTGTGTTCACAATGCTTGAAAAGCCTGATCTGTTGACCTGCGTAACTAACGCCAACAGACAAAGCATAAAACTGCCAGCGAGAAATCCCATAAGGCCATATTCACCCCACCAAATGTATAACTTGTCTGTAAGTCCTCGCTTCAATGCCTAACCTTTTTGAAGATTTAATCCCGACCGAAAGTCAGCCGGACAATCTGTTCGGCGACCTTATCCCAGCGGGTCAGTCGGTCAAGCGCGTGCCTGTCCTTGGCATTGACCCGACTGAACACGAGGAACTGGATGTCGCTGTCTCGGCTTGGGACAGATCGAAGTTCGCCAGCGGCCAGTTGGTTCGCGGTTTAAGCACGGCAATCGCTGGTTTGCCGGAAGCAATCTCAATCGGTGCGGCTGCGCTTGAAAAGAAATACCCGATAGGTGCCGCAACCATTGGCGCACCTACGGACCCTGAACAGACTTGGACCGGAACCTTGGCCAGATGGATCAAGGGTGCCGGGGAGTTCGTTGCGCCAGATGTATCCGAGGCAAAGGCCAAGGCAATGCAGGATGACTTTTGGACCAGCAAGGTTTCCGGCGGCGTAGGTTCTGCGGTTGGCTTCATGGCTGGTGGTGGTCTGGTCAAGAAGGGCGCACAGAAGTTGATACGCGGTGCGGTCCCGGCAAGTGCCACCATCGCAACTATGGGTGCCGGTGCCGGTGCAACACAAGGCTGGCACGATGCCAAGGCACATGGTGCGACTGACGAGGAGGCGATCCAGAGTTATGTGCTGAACGGCTTTGTGGGAACCAGCGAGGCAATCCCACTGTCTGGAATGTTGAACCGTTTGAACAAGGCAAGCGGCGGATCATTGATGAACATAATGATGCGTGTCGGTGCCGAGACGGTTGAGGAGGCTTTTCAGGAGGCGATGCAGTCGGCAGCCGGTGATGTGATTGCCGCGAACATTGTTGAGTACGACCCGGACCGGGAAATGTTTGACCAGCTTGGCACTGACGCAGCGGCTGGCGGTGTGACTGGCGGATTACTCAGTCTGGCAACCTCAGTGTTGAACAAGAAGCTGGCGCGCCGCGGTGCCACTCCGTACCAGCAGAAGGACAAGCTGTTGGCGCGTGATCCTTGGACAGACGAGAAAGCCGGTGACCTGATCAACTCACGCGAGGAATTGCAGGGACTCAAGGGACACGATGGACGCGTGGTTTTCTTTGAGAGGGTTCCGAGTGCCAAGGAGGGACAGGTGCAGGAATCTTCGATTGAATACATCAAGATCGGGACCGGCACTGATCCGACATCAGCCATCATCGCGCACGAACAGGCCAACCCGAACTCGCTGTACAAGGGAGTGTTCGACTTGGGTAAGGTCGATGCTGGTTCCATCACGGTGGGTGACAGCGTGTTTGAGACAAAGGAGGAGGCAGTAGATGCAGCTGCCAAGGCCGAGGCGGAAGGCAACAAGGAACAGGCCGAGGAAATTCTTGGTGCTGCGCTGACTGCTGAAACCATTGAGAACCGCATGGAGGTCGAGGCGAAGTACCTTGGCGAAGGAGTTCTTGATCCGGTCCGTCTAGGCAAGCACCGCATCAAGGCCAAGGAGGTTCAGCAGGTTCTTCCCGGCGATGTTGAGGAGACTGACAACGGCTACCAAGTGACGCTGAAAAGCGGCATCAAGCTGGAGATGGACTTCACCAAGATTCCAGAAGGCATGGATATTGATGTCGAAAGCTACCTTTCCGAGACTGGGATGGAACGCCGGGAGTGGGAAAAGCTGACGCAGGAGGAACAGCAGGAACGACTAGCTAACGCACAGGTTGTCGGCGCATTCACCAAGAACAGTGTAATCGATACTGACGGCAACCGTGTTGAGATGCCGGACTCATACATTATGATGTTCGGTGCCGGCGCGGACATCGGTACGTTCAAGCATGAGGCAATCCACTTCCTGCGTGAAACCGGTCTAATGACCGAGAAGGAATTTCAAACACTGGTCAACAAGTACAGCAGCCCGGATCGGGACGACACCAGACAAGAGGAGGACGTGGCGCGTGCCTATGAGGGGTTCATGCAAACACCTGGCGCGAGTGATGGCATTTTCCAGCGGGTCTTGGATGTGTTCCAAGGGGTGCTGATGGTTCGGTCAGCTGCTGGAATGCTGAACAGGATCAATCGTGGTGAAATTGCTGGCCGCGAGAAGCCGGTGCTGGAGGAGGCAACGGCTGAACCAGTCCAAGTGAAGCAGGCGGTTCGCAACCTTGGGACGGCAAAATTCAGGGAAGGTGAACCGCTTGATATTGAAAGATCCGGCAAGCGCGGACAGGTGACAATCAAGGATGTCGGCAAGGCACTTGAAACTTACTCGCGTGAAACGACCGATGAAGTCTTCACGGTTGATACAGACCCGGAACGGGTGATGGCGCAGGCCATTATCAATGCCAGCGACGAGGTTACCTATCAGCTTCAACAGCCGGACAGCGGCGTGGACTGGTATGAAAAGGATTTAAGGTTCACTGAGAAGTCACTGCAACTGGCCTACCCGGAACTCAAAAACAAACCGCACTTGGTTTTGTTCAAGGGACTGATGGCCCCGACCAGTTTTGGGAACAACCCGGTAACCAACCTAATGGCGGCATCGCGTGTCTATGAGGCCGGCAAGGGTGACTTCACCAATATGCCGGGAAGGCAGCCGGATGGCCGTGGCTGGACAATGCGCGCCAACGCAACTGACCAGATGATCAACAGGATGAACCAGTTGGTCAGGGACAAGGGAGTGAAGGGTGCATCCAAGTGGCTTTTATCTGAACACCCTCTAAAGGAAATCCGGCAGTATCACCCAAGTGCCAAGGGTAAGGCTGACGATTCGTACTACGGTGCCTATGTGTTTGGCCCCAAGGGTGGCGACTTCTTTCTTAACAATAATGGCATATCCAAGGAACTGACCGTTGATATGTGGTTCACCCGTGCATGGAATCGCACAATGGGAACCATCTTGGATGAAGCAGGTGACGTGGTTGACTCGCCGACTGACAGGCAGCGGGTCTTGATGGATCAGGTGATAGAAAGTGTTGCATCCGACCTAGATTTAACGGTAAGCGAATTTCAAGCAGTATGGTGGTATTATGAACAACAACTCTGGAAAGCACTCGGTGCGTCGGTCGAAAGCTACAGCTTCGCAAACGGCGCAAGACGACTCCTCGAACAAAAAGGCATTCAACCCCCGCGGGTTGCAAGAGGACGTGATGCGGCTGCAAAGCGGAGGCAAGCTGCCGTCGATGCAGCAGTTTCTAGGGGCGCTCGCAAAGGTCAAGGCGAGCCAGTAGTCGCACCACGCCAGTCCGTTCGCGTCAGTCCCAAGGCGAGGGAACGCATCAATGTCATTGAAGGCTACGAGTCAATCGAAGCCGAGGGCGTTGAGGCGCAGAACAACAAGACCATAACTGAGTTACAGAAGCGGCACATGGGACGGAAGTCCCGTCAGCTTGTTTACTTTGGAGGTCAAGCCACGCTTCGTGCCAAGCAGCAGCTTGAACTGGACGAAGCCTATGCGGCACGTGCCGTTCGCAAGCAGGTTGAGGAACTGCAAAACAAGCTGGTCAAGGATGCGTGGGACAGCCAGACCGGACAGAAGCTGCCGAAGATTTTCCGGGTTGGTAAGTGGGCCAAGCGACTCAAGAAGTTCTACAAGCTGGCACTGCCAATCGCTGCACATCTGAATACCACCGGCAAAAACAAGGACGGCACATTCAATTACGCTGACTTTGAGATGCGTGCCGGACTCATGCCTATCAAGGAGTTCAAGAAACAAGACTACAATGTAGGCGACACTGTTCTGGTCAAGGACGAGATCACCGGCGAGATCGATGAACTAACCATCGGTCCGTACATCGTGGCCAACGGCCGTCAGGGTCATCAGCTAATCCGCAAGGTTGCGGCAGAACAGCAGGGTGAAATCTACGACCACTTTGCCGAGGAGTTCCCTGACTTGATTTGGGCGGTCGATATGTTCATCGACCCGGCACTGAAAGACACCCGGACAGTCATCAACGGCGTTGAGGTCCCTGCCTTCAACCGGTTCAGCCTCGCCGGGATGATGACCGAGGGTGATACAGAATTTGAGGGACTGGCCGGCTACACGCCTGACGTCATTATTAGCCGCAGTTTGTTGGGCGCACTCAAGGGAGTGTTCAATCCCAAGGCCGGGACACGGTCGCCCGGACGCAAGTACAAGACTGGCACAGGCAGGGAAGGGGAACTCAACGTTGAAACAGAGGAGGACGAGGAGACAGGGAAACCAGTCTTCGCCGGCTACACCCGGAAAGGCGGCGACCTTCAGGGATTGTTTGAGGGATTCACCATCCGCGGGTTTCAAGCTATCCGCGAGAAGGCACGCAAGGAGTACGCTGAAAACATTATCCGAACCGCCGGCAAGCCAATCGACAAGAAGGTCGGCCTGTTACCCGGCCATGTAACCTATTCCACAGGCATCGGCATGGTATGGGACACCATTAAGGCATTCAGGAATTTTGAATCGCTTGAGGCTGACAGCGAAATCCAGAAGCGGCTGAGTGAGAAGGGAGGCATCGATGGATACAGCAAGTTCATTGGTGAAGCCTTGGCGCTGAGAGGGAAGACATACCAGATCAACGAGGACGTGATTCGCCTGCTTCAGAATGGCTTTGCCGCTGACAAGGTTCACGGTCGCTTGTACCAGATGGGTGCTTGGGCGATCCGCAACAGCACTCAGACACTGCTGGCGCATCCATTCACCTACATGGTCAATGTCTTGTCGAATGACGTTTTCACTGCCGAGGCAATAGCCAAGAACACAATCAGTGGAATGCTGAAGTTGGCATCGACCAAGGGGAAACTGGGTGCGGATGACCTTCGCTTCGCCAAGAATCTGTTCACGGCTCAATTCTACAAGTTTGCCGGGGTTAGGAAGATGGTCGGATGGAAGACCGACTTCGACCAGTTCACCGAGGAGGTAATGCCGGACGATGTGTTCGAGGGTTCAACCGCCTTGGAAGACCTGAAGGTGCAGCACCACATCAAGCCTTGGGAGTACTTGAGGCAGGGTGAGTTCGGTGCGGCTGCGCTTCAGCTAATCCAGTATGGCAACGTTGACCTTCGGGCCAAGCAAAGGTCCGCCTACGCGTTCCTGAAGTCCAAGGCGGTGCGTGCAGCAAAAGCCAGGGGATTGTCCGGCGAGGCGATGAAGCGCGAGGTTGCCAGCTACATGGCAAGACCGCCGAAGCTGGACCGGGTGCAGGCATTGGAGTTGGCGAACTTTGATTACCTTAACTACGCCGACTCGCCGGATGTCTTGCAGAGGTTTGCGTCGAACGACTACAGCAGGTTGATAATTCCGTTCCCAAGGTTCGGCTATCACTACATGGCCAAGCAGATTGAGAGGGTGTCAGCGGTCAAGGTGCTGATGGGTAAGGTTCCCAAAGGCAAGCGTGCTGATGCCTTTGCCGACCTTGTGACCTTTGGCCTGTTCACGGCAGGTGCTGGCGGCTGGTTGCTGGACAAGGTTCTACGTGGAGGTGACGACGATGAGGAGGCTAGGGGAAGGATAGGCACGGCAACCTACAAGTACTTCGACGAAGTCACCGGTGAAATGAAGTCCAAGCGGCTGAATCGGGAATTGATCACGGCCAACCGTGTGAATCTGTCTGAGTACGCACGACTTCTCGGCATCGATGACGACGATGACTCAGACTTCTGGTGGCGAGCGCGGCAGTTCCCGCCTGTCATAATGGGTGGAGCGTTGATACTGGCTGAACAGGATGCCAAGGCTGGCGGTGTTTCATCCGGTGTGAAGACTTACTTCAGCCAAGGTGCCGATCTGGCTAAGGATTTCTTCACTCTTGGCGGCGGGATCAAGGTGCTTGAAAAGGTTTACCGGGCCGCGACAACCGAACCCGGCGACAAGCCGGAGGCGATGATTACAGACCCTTACGCCACCAACGTTCCGCTGACCTTCTATGTAACCGACCAAGTGATGACCACGCTTGTGCTTGGGCGGCGGCAGTTCGATGATGTGATGATGATGATCGACCCGACTTCCCGGCGGAAGACTGCGGCCAAGCCGCTGTCCTACGATCCGGGTGCTTGGGATGCGATCAAGCTGGGTCACGTCAGCGGCGTGGTGAACCGGATCCTCAACAAGGCTGGCTTAACTGAGGAGCCGATGGCCCAAGGCACACTGAAGCGGATTTCCACCAAGCCTAGAACCAAGGAGACGAAGGCACTCAAGCGGGAGGCACTGCGGATCATTGCCGAAAACAAGAACAGGAACAGGCTAGGGGAGGCCAGCTACTTCCGTAACAGCCAAGGCAACCTCCAGCTTGGCTTGATCCCGGAGGCTACACGAACCTACCAGCCGCGGGAGATGCAGATGCTGAAGCTTGGCGGGTTCAATATCCGGCAGTTCCCTCGGGCCAGCTACGAGGAAGCACTGCAACCGCCTAAGCGATGATCATGGCGTTCGATCCACCTTGTGGGCGTGATGACGAAAGGCGTCGTTTCTCTGATGTGATTGGCGAGGCGGTTTTGGATTACCTTGATGACACGCCAGCACTTGAAATCGTAGGCGTCCTTGAGACAGCCAAGGCGTGTGTGATCAAGGCAGCCATCAAGGAACTACAAGGAGGGGAGTAGCGGGTTCTGACTTTTGGTAGCCTAATTGGCAGCACCTCAATTTGAACCTTGCACTCAGTTACACTCACTTCATTTCAGCCTTTGTTTGCAGGGGTAAAATGAGGTGCGATTTTGGCAATTTTAGGTAGCGCAATGACTGGGGGTCAGGAGGTCGAGAGTTCGAATCTCTCCATCCCGACCACTTCTTTTCTTAATAAATCGCCCTTTTTCTTAACCTTCACACACGAAACAAGTGCGCCCTGTACACCGCCTGTACACTTTGCTGATTTCAAGTGAGTGTAACCGAATGTAACTGAATGCTAGGGAATGTGAGATCGCGCTTCTGACTTTTGGTAGCCTAATTGGCAGCCGTTGTTGACCCCACTAATGAATGGTAAATAAGGCTGAAGCGAATCCGTAATAATTAAATTTATAAATATGCAGGGGGGAATGGACTTACAGGCTTAAAAGTAAAAACCCCGCCAGCCGAAGCTAACGGGGTTCACTGAAACCAAGGCAACCTAGCTGGCCTTGGAAAAGCTGACGGCATCCGTGTTGTGCGCCACCAAGTCCGCGTAGGACCTTTCAGTGGTACGGGATTGCCGGTGGCGAAGCCGCTTCTGAGTCTCATACAGGCTGCCGGTCATGGTGGTCACCATTGCGCCGTTGTAGGCGCGCATCTCATGGCAGGCGCGGAGGCGATCCCACCCGTGCTTCTTCATCCATCGCTTGAGGCGGCGGTTGGCCGAAGAGTGGCAGCGTGCGTGGCCATTGTACCGCTTGAGAACGCGCTCATCAGCGTTTCCGGCCTCCTCTAGTGTGATGACATTGATTGAGGAGGAAACGCCTTCAGGGAGGCATCCCTGCGGATGTGGGACTTCACCGGCCTTGACCCTCGCCCAAAACCCTCTTGGCGGCTTCGGGATGCCAAGCCGGCTGCATACCTTGCCAAGTCCGACATCTGAATATCCCAACTGCTTGGCCACATGGTGTGACGGCTTGGACCAAACCAATTCCTGTATCTCAGCCGGTGTAGCCTTCAACCGTTCGCGGCTGACACCATTGGTCGCCAAGACCATGTCGTATGTCTCCTTGGAGATCGTGACCTTGCCAAGCGAACAAGCCTTCGGCGTCCACTCAGGGGTTGCCTGCACATTGCAGAAGTAACGCTTGGCCCGTCCTCCTTTGCCGTCGTTGACCATCTCGTGGCTAAACCAAGAATACCTCGCGAACCGGATCTCACTCCACCGGAGGCCAATCGCATACGACAATATGAATGTTAGCCAGGTGTCGAGGCACTCCTCATACAGCTTGTCGATTGAACCAAGCACCTTGTTGATCATTGCCTCATCCGGTGCCACATACTGCGCCGGCGGGATGTTGGGAATCTTCGGCATCTCGCGGAACTCCGCCATGTCCGGCATCTTGAATCCGTGGATGTCTTTGTAGACATTCTTGGTGAAGTGCTTGCTGAAGATCGGCTTGACTGACTTCAACACTGAATCACAACCGCGTGCGCGGATGTTGTAGTCCATTGTCTTGGGCGTGTACCCCTTGAGGTACGCGACCCGGAACTTGCGGATCAAGGCCGGCGTAAGTTCGTTCACTGTAATCTTGTCCCACTTGGAACCCTCCTTGAATTGACGGACAGTCTTTGAGGTGTCGGTCCATTCCCATTCCGGCTCCTTGCCGGGAAGGTGTGAAGTGAATGTCCGCAAGCACGAGGCATAGGTGAAGCGGGTGTCCTCCGCATTTTCAGCGACCTCATACGCAGTGGCCAACATCGCGTTCACGACCTTCAGCAGTGAAGGGTACACATTGCGTTTAGCCACGTTGCGTTTACCTTTAACCAACAAGTGATTGATCTGCTTGTTGATGTCACGCCATGCATCATCTCCGTCAAGCAATGGACTTGAGAACCACTTCCGCTTGCCGTTGATATTGTAGCGACCTTTCCAGCTGTTCTTATTCGGCACTTTGAACAGTTGCGACAGTTGAAGGTAGCACGGAATGGTTTCACTCGTGCCGTCGTCGTTTGCGATCTTCAGTGTAGTTTGTTTCTTCATTAGTCTTCCTCCTTTAGGTTAATAGTTTTCATTCCGCTGCCTAGCTTCAGCACTCCTTTGTCAGCCTTGAACAATTCCAACTCCTTGACCTCCTCGTCGATCTGTTCCATTGCCTCATCAATCAAGGTAACCGCGGCATCGCTTGGCATGGCGTCGCGAATCCTTGCGGACTCGTCATCGCTGCAACTGTTTGGTTCATAGTGATGCAGCACATCAAGTGACACCTCCGCCAATTCCTGATGGATGGTGTCTAGCCTCAACTTGATGTCCTTCAGTTCGGAGATGAGTAATGCCTTCGCACTCATGCGTTGGCCTCCTTTTCCGGCTTGTTGTACCACGCACCGGCCTTCTGCCATGTGCCAATGTGGTTATCGAACTCGAACCTCTCACCATTCAACTCGCGGATGGTTGGGTTGGATGTGTCGTAGTAGAGGGTCAGCTTGATGTTTTCCTCGTAGGTTACCCGTGCCTCAAGGTTTTCACGGCCATACAGCTTGATCAGTAATGACTCAAAGCTGCGCTTCGTCTGCTTGGTTTTGATTTGTAATCTCATTTTGGTTTCAGTTTGTTTTGCTTGGTTTCAGGCCAAACAGGCGGATGGTTACCGTGTCCTCCAACCCCACGTCTGCAACAAAACGAATGTTTTTGAAAAAAAACGGGCCGACCCGTTAAGGCCGACCCGCTTTCCCCTCCCACCAATTAAACAACCTTGGCCCGCCTGTTGGGCCTCTTGTGCTTGCGGCACTTCCGCTTGCCTGCATTCAGGAGTGCTTGATCCGCACTCATCCGCACTCGACGCTTGTTGCAAGTCTTGGACTTTTGCACGACCAGGTGCGCCGGAATGGTTCCGTCATTGATTGCCTTGTGGACAGTCGAGTAACCCCAGCCGGTTACCCGGCAGAAGTTCTTGATGGACCGCAAGGTGTCGCGCTTAACCTCAAACCAGCCCGATTCGCACACGCGGTCAAAGAAGTCCGTGCATCTTGCGATGTATGAGCCAGCTGGAATATTGGTATCAATGTAGTCAAAACAGAACTCGTGTTCACCGACGACGGTGGCTTTTTGGGATGCAACCACCTTGCCGCGACTGTCGATGATCTGCATCTCCGTTGTGCCGAATGCATCACTCACTAGGATGGGGATGTCATCGTAAGGGGAGAACGACGGCAGACTCACCTGAACCCGCATATCTGGCAGATCATCTGGGTTCGGGATTGGATCCGGCTCATCGTTAGCCTCAACTGGTTCAACGGACTGTTCAACTGCCGCCTCATTGCGGAGTGACATCCGAACGTGATGGGCCGCACTAATGATTACATCCAGCGCATCCTCGCGATCCCGCTTGCCGGCCATCGTGACGGATAGGGTGGTGCCGTTGGTGCTGTCGACCATATTGAGGACAGTCTTGTGGCCTTCGTTGGGTGCCACCTTGGCCTTGAGGTCCTCGGAGAACTCAACCCCGTCTCCATATTGGGATTTCTGGTACTGGGCCAGTCCCTTGGCCAATCCGTCGCCACCTTTCGGTTTGGAGTGGATTTCCTCAAACAGCTTGTCCATCGACTGCTGATGGGCCTCGTGGGCCTTGGCGACAGCATTGTCGTGCGAGTTTCCGTTTTGTGACTCTTCCGATTTTGGCCCCGAGTCATTGAAGGCCCCACTATGGTTTATCATAATATTAAACCGATTTTCGGTTCGCCCAATATCTTGCCATTAAAATGGCTATGTACGAGGCGAAACTGCCGGACACCACCATTTTGCTACATACCGTTAGAACGGTTATGGATTTAGGTAAAAAAAAAGCGCCCGGAAGGACGCTAGCAGACACCTAGATAGTCTGAGTGGCCGAGAGGATCGGCAGATGAACTACTTTTTGGCCTTGGGTTTGGCCTTGGGTTTGGCCTTGGGTTTGGCCTTGGGTTTGGCCTTGG
>Ga0098052_1002312_pt1 | contig 11560 bp, 3 predicted proteins | sample 15_taG_FD_81591 | JGI IMG/M metagenome (GOLD analysis project Ga0098052, IMG submission 81591) | Marine viral communities from the Subarctic Pacific Ocean - 15_ETSP_OMZ_AT15312 metaG | ecosystem: Environmental > Aquatic > Marine > Oceanic | place: Pacific Ocean | collected 2015-01-18 | reverse complement strand
TGGCGCTAGTCAAATAATTGAATCTAGAGACATGGGATGTATAACTGTTAATATAAATGGTGTACCTAACTTTCCACAAGTTGGAGATATAATAGATTTTACATTTAATGGTACCCCTGGTTATCCACCTGGCGTAACGGTATCTAACGGTTCTCATGGACAAACAAATGGAGGATTTATTACACATGATTCGTCTTATATAACGACGTTAGGAATACCACATTCAACCTCTCATGGAGATTATCCTAAAGTTAGTTGTAATAGCATGTTTCCTTATTTACCGTTTTCCCCAATAGTAAATAATAAAAAAATAATAACGTTGTTTACTTTAGATGACAGTTATCTCTCAGCCACTCAATCAATTAGAAATTTTTCAATAAATGGGGATGAAGAAGCAGCTTTTAGTTTAACAATAACTAACGCTGCTGGTGAATATTATAATTTTGAAAGTAATGCTTTTCAATCTGCTGAAACTAAATTAGCTCAAGCTCAAATAGATTCTACTGGAGTTTATAAAGGATCAATAAAATTTCCTGCGGTATCAAGTGATGATCAGTATAATATTAAACTTTTTAGTGAACCAGGGTATAATACATATTTTATAGAAAATATTATAAATACAACAAACGCGGATGCAACAACTTCTAGTAAATATCAATTGAACAAGAGTATTACACAGTATAGTGATACCACTATAACTTACTCTTTACAAAGTCCAGATGCTTCCGCAATTTATAATACGTTACCATCAGCAGAAACATCTACTGGTAAACCATTTATTGCGGTGGGTGTAGGTAGTAACATTACAACGGATATATCTTGGGCTGTGACATTATCATCTAGAAATTTTGTTATTAATAGAATTCCTTTAGTAACAGACTTTGAAACCAGTAGAAGTGATATCTACACTACAAACGGAACGGGTAGTTCTAGTACAAGTTTAATATTAGATGATGTTTCAAATCTAGTTGAAGGTTTATCTTTAACAGCTGTAGAATCTGGAAGTGTAGCTTCCTCACCAACAATTAGTAGTATAGATGTGAATACTAAAACAGTAACTTTATCAGTGGCACAATCTTGGGCTGATGGTAAAGAAATTACTTTTATGGGGACGGGTAATGATGGTGCTAATTTGTATGGTGCTAGTTTCAATATTGATAAACCAGATTCAAGTCTTGATACTTTTAGTAATTTTAGTGTTGCTTTAGATGATGTGACTACTACTTGTGATGCCGTTGCGGGAAGTACAACGGTTGGTGTAGCAAGTGCAAATGGATTAAAAGCTTCTTCTACTACAACAAACTCTACAGAAACTGCAATTGGTTATACTGCAAAATTAACTAGTGTTTCTGGATTGTGGATTGGACAATATTTAGTTAATCTATCTACAGGTATGCAAAATGAAGAAATAAAGATAGTTAGTATAGTTGGATATGACGTAACCTTTGATAAGAAACTTACCAGTGTTATAGCATCAGGAACAACGTTTACCTTTGCAAATTCAACACTTACTGGAATAGGTGTAAATGGACCTGCTGATGTACCTAAAGTACCTGTTTATATTACTAATATTGTTGGTACTGACTTAACAGTTAACACTGCTCTTACTTTAGAAAATACCCAACCAATAACATTTAAAGGTACTAGTAGATCTGCTACTATAACTGGTACTATTTATACTACAAAGATAGGTACAACTAATTTTACTACTTATCTTAACTTAGATAATGTGTTGACGGTTACTGCTTAAGTAAAAAACTTTCAAAAACTGTAACTATAAGTATATTAAAATACACTTAAATTATGTCTAATAATGAGTTACAAAAAATATTCGATAATACCGTACAATTATCTTATAAAGAAAAAATAAAAGAAATAGAAGATTATTTCATAAGTATAGCTGATGGAGAAAATATTATGGGTAATGGGAAAGAAATAATATATCCAGATCATTTATGGAAATATAAACATTCTTTTGCAGAAGGTATTTATATAAGGGAAATGCAAATGAAGAAAGGTCAATTAGGTTTCTCTGCAATACATAAGCATAGTTATGGATTTTTTCTTTTATCCGGTATATTAGCATCGTCAAAGGAAGATGGGGTGGAAGAGTTTATTGCGCCTTGTTATATAATATCACCACAAGGAGCTAAAAGAATTGTTTACGCAATTGAAGATTGTGTGATAGTTACCGTACATGCTAACCCAACAGATACTGAAGATTTAGATGAGTTAGCTAAATTAAATGTTGTATTTGGTTGGGAAGAGTACGAAGAATATATAAAAAATAAGAAATGAAAATATTAATTAAAACACATATATTATGAGTTGGGGTGCAATTGTAGTCGCTGGTATTGGTTATGCTGTGAATTATTCCAACGCAGAAAAAAATAGAGAGAAAGCTGCGGGTTTAGTTACAGATGCAGAAAAAGCTCAAAAAAAAGCCCAAGCGCAATTAGCTAAAGAAAAAGAAGCATATAAAAGTATGCGAATGAAAAATATGTACGCTAATATGGAAAATCCTTATGAGGATTTAACCGTTAACCAACAACAAGCTAATTTTGAAGCTAGACAAATGTCTCAACAACAAGCTAATATAATGCAAGGTTTAAGAGGTGCTGCTGGTTCTAGTGGAATAGCAGCTTTAGCACAATCTATGGCAAATCAAGGTCAATTAGCAACATCTAGGATATCTGCTTCTATTGGACAACAAGAAGTTAGGAATCAAGCGTTGATGGCTAAAGGAGCTGCTGCCACTGATATGGCTGAAAGAGGTGGTGCACAGTGGGTGCAAACCGCTGAAATGGATAGACAAGCAACGTTACTTGGTATGGAGTACGGTGAGGCTGCTGGAGCTAACCAAGCTTTACAAAGAGCGCAAACTAACGAAACAAATGCTGAATTAGCAAAACAACAAACAACGTCTGACTTCTTTGGTACATTTGCACAAGGTGTTGCTGGTCAGCAATGGGGTAAAAAAGCAAATCCAAATGTAAATACTAACACGTTTAATGAAGGTATACACCCAAATATAGGTGATTATCCAATTAACTATATGGATCAAAATCAATTAAGGGATAGACCTATAGTAACAAACGATCCTAATGACTTACCTGGTGAGATGAATGTAAAAACTAAAAATTGGTGGGAACTATAAAAAATATAAAATATGGGAACAGATAGTACATTAGTAGGCGCAGCATTCAAATACGGAGCATCAAAAGCAAAAGCAGATGTCCCTGATTTAACACCGTTATCTAAAGGACAAGTAGATATAAGTAAATCATATGTAAAAGGAGTTACAGATGTTTTTGCTAATATGAAAAAGAAAAGAGAAGCTTTAGAAGCTACAAAGAACGCGCAGTTAAGAGCGTTTAAACAGACAGCGGCTAGAGCAAGAGCGCATCTTTTAGAAGAAGAACAATCTCAACCTATGAAAGTACACGACGCTATATACGATAAGTTTAAGTCTTTAGAAGATGAATTTAAATTATATAATACTACTGGAGATAATGATACTGAACAAAATGAAAAAATGCGAGCTAATTTATATGCTCAATTACAGATGATAACAAGTCAAGCTGTTAAATCTAGAGGTACTATAGCAACCGCAGCAACTATGGCTGATGATTTACTTGTAAAACCTATGAGTATAAGTAATATAGAAGTTGCTAAAGCAATAATGGGTGTTGATGGTAATTATGATAATATAGAATTAAGTTTTAATGAAAAAGGACAATTATTGTATCATGTTGGTTTAGCAGATGGGAGTATTCACAAGTGGACTATTGATGATTTTAATAAAAATGTACACATACATGATGTAGCAATCGATGCTTATTCTGCTAAAAGAGAGAGGCAACTATATGATCTTGGTTATAAGACTGGTAAAACGTTGACTGACAAAGACAAAGCTTCAGAACATAAGGGATTTTTAACTACTGTTGTGGGTAATGATGAAAAGAAATTAGTGGACGCTATGTATTCAGATTTAAACGGTAGAAAATCTTGGGTTGATTCTTTATATGATGGAGAAGATAGTTATAACATAGCTACTGTTGCTATTGAACATTTGTTTGAAGAAGATATGGTAGGTAAAATAGGGTTGGTTGATGTAGATGGTAAAAGTGGTATCACGATTGATGATATGGATACAGATGGAAAAGACGGAATTACTGCGGCTGATTTACAAGGCTTAACAGATCTACAAAAGGGATATTGGGAGATGAATATCGAAAAAATTATTAGTGCTTTAACTAAACTTGATGATCCAGGTTTTAATTTTGAACGTTCTTCTAACGCTTTAGCAGATTATTTTGTTAATGGATTAGAAGGACATTTTAACGATGGAAGAGGTGATAAAGGACCTGAGGGTGGTGGTGAAGGTAATTATATAATAAATAAACAACAGATAACACCAGATACATTTAATAGAAACTATAAACCACACGTTGATATTCTTAATAATAATACCGAAACAGGTGGTTGGAGAACAACACCTAATGGTACTATGTATAAAAAAGACGCTAACGGATGGCATATGATTAATAAAGATACAGGTGAACCTGAATCGTCGACTAGAAGTAAAGTTGCGATTAATATAGGTTTTGACAAAAGTCATGGTCTTAATTTTGGAACAATAAGTAGTACAGGTGATCCAAACTTATCAAATGTAGAGGCAAGTGAAGTAGAAAAACGAGTAAATATGGCAGTTACATCACCTACTATTATTGGTACCGACATAGGAACGCTAGTCTTTTCAAAATCACAAACAGCTGGAGCAGCAGAATTTAATACAAAGTTTAAAGATTATGAAAATATTATAAAGTTTCAAGCAACTGGTAAGCGTGGTAGAGACAAAGTTGAAATAGTTGCTCAAAACGATCATGACACCCCAGGAGAAGTATTATATACTTTAGAATTCGACTATGATAAAGTAAAAGAACGGGAAAATGAAATGGAGAAATTTAATGAATGGTTAGCAAAACAAGAGTGGTATAAATTTATACCAGTTTTTAATCCAGATGAAGAATAAAAATGATAGAATTTAGATTAGCAGATGGTAGTTATATGAGTGTAGCTCCAGAACATCTTGAAATTTTTAAACAGCAAAATCCTGGTGCTGAGGAAATTAGTAATATGCTTACAGAGAAACAAAAGCACGCTAAAATTGAAACAGCAGCTAGAGGGGCACTTAAAGAAGTTTATGGTAATATTTCAGGGGTTCCTAAACCATTGTTACCTTTATTGTGGAAAGCTCAAGAATTTTTCGGTGGCAGTGCTGAGATAGTGAGCGGTCTAGTAAAATCTGGGGAGATAGCTGTAGAAAACATACAAGGTATGGATGCTGAAGAGCAAAGAAAAGACGGTATAAATCCTTTTTCAGTGTGGCTAGATGAATATAGTGAGTTTACAAGTGCTTTTAGTACTAAACATTACGATGAAGAAGGCAACGCTCAACAATTTGATAAATTATGGGCAAACGGTGAGTATGGAAAAGCTTTAGATGTGGCGAGTAATGATGCTTTTAGATCTGCACCATCTATGGTTTTAGCTGTTAAGTTTCCAGTTTTAGGAAGCGCTCTTCTTGGCCTTTCTACCGCTGGTACAACTTATAAAGAAGACTTAGAGAATAGACCTGACCAAACTTTAGAGAGTATTGGTAAAAATGCTATGTGGGCTGGCAGTATGGAATTTGTAAATGAGTGGGCGGGTGGTTGGGCTTTTAGAAAGATAAATCAGATGGATAGAACTGGTACAGCTCAAAAAGCTGTAAATAACTTTACACAAAATTTTATAACAAGATTCTTAGGTAGGACATTAGGTAGTTCTGTTGCAGAAGGAGCTACGGAAGTTTCTACAGCTTGGACACAAGATCTTGGTAAAGAATGGTTTTATGGTGATGAAATATCGATGAAAGATAAAATTAGTCACATGATAAACGCCGCTGCTCCAGCAATATTATTAGGTGGGTTTGGTGGGGCTATGTCTTCTGTAAATAGAGGTGATAGAAAAAATCTTTATAAGTTTGTGGCTCCGCAAAAATGGAAAATGGAGCAATTAAATTTAGGTAAACAAATATACGATGTAACAGAAGATTTAGAACAAGCCAGTGATATTAATAGACCTGTATTTGAAGAAAAGTTAAAAAATCTAAGAAAGAAGCAGCAAGAACATGAGCAAGCGCTAGTTGATAAGTTTGAAAACATGTCTAATAGTGAATTAACTGCTTATGCTAAGAATTTAGATAGGATAAATAGTAATTTAAGTATAATAGGTAATAAGAAGCAAACAAGAGCCGCTCAAGAAGATGCTCAAGATGAAAATACAAAATTACTACAAGACAACTTTAATATAATAGGTAAAGAATATACCGCTGAAGACGTAAATTTAGAACAAGTTATTGGTGAAGCTTTAAAAGCATCTGAAATAATATCTGAAAGACTTAAAAAAGTTAAGGGTATAAATAGAAAAGATCTTAATATTAAAACGTTAAATACTCAAGAGGAAGTAGATAAAGTAATTAAAGAGAGTGGAAGAAAAGGTATAAAATCTAGTGATGGTGCTTTTATAGCAAAAGATAAAGATGGTAAAGCTACAATATACATAAACAAAATGGTAGCTTCAGGAGCTTTTGCAACAAATGTGTTGGGTCATGAGTTATTACACTATATGATATCTAGAAAGTTTAAGACCGATAACAAATCTATGGCACCTCTTATAGGTGAATTAAAAACCTATTTACAAAAAAATCATGGAGATGCTTATGGTAGAGTACAAGAAAGAATAGATAAATTTTATACCAAGAAGGATGGTACTATAAAAGATGGTGCATTAGAAGAATATATGAATGTGTTTTCTGATTTAATAGATAAAGAGTTAATAGATTTAAAAGAAGCCGAATCTAAAGGTTTAAAAAGTAGTTTAAAAGATGTAATGTTAGGATTTGGATTTGGAAAAGTAGAACTTAATACCGCACAAGATGTTGTTAGTTTTTTAAGAACATATAACAAAAATATAAACCGAAAAGGTTTACTAGGTAAACTTATGGGTACTAAAATACTAGACGTTGAATTAACTAGTAAAAAATTAAAAAAATTAAAAAAAGATACAAAAGAAGAAAAAAAGAAAAAAACAGAAAGTGTTGAAAAAAAATCTATATCAACACCACTTGAAGCTATAAATAAACTTATACCAAAAGATGTTAAAACAAAAAAGCAGTATGATGAATTAATAGCTGATCCTAGACGAAACAAAGAATTATTTGAATCGATAACAAAACCAGGTGAGGTTATAAACAATTATATTAGATCAAGACAACTTACTAGAGAAGAAGGTGATCAAATTATTGAAAACGTAACAGATAGAATACTTGGTTTTAATCCTAATGAAAAAAGAGCAGATGGATCAAGAGTTGGTATGGAAGCTTTTGGAGAAAGAGTATTTGCTGACACAAAATGGGGTAAGTTAGATGCTAAAGAAGCTTTAGCTATAGAAGCGGCTAAAAAAGCCAAAGAAGTTAGAATAGATCAACCTACAGTTCCAGGTGAAGCAACTTTTGATATAGAAGATACTAGCGTTGAATACACTGAAGAAGTAAACTTAGAGGAATTAGAATCTCAAATGAGAAAAGATCTTGAGTTGTCAATAGAAAAGAAAGAAAAAGTAAAAGCAGCTGTTAGAAAAATATTTGGCACAGCGTTACCTTCTATTAACAATCCTAGAGTATATAGAAAAGCACTAGCGAAAGCTTTTAAAGTAGAATTAAAAAGTGAAATACAAGATATTTTTGGAAGAGAAAAAGAGTACGATGCTTTTTTAGAAAAGTACATACCAGTTTTTCATAATTTAATAGATAAAGAAACTTGGATTCAAATAGAAAGATTAGCACCAAAGGATAAAAAAATATTTGCAGAAAAAAGAAGAATAACAAAAGTAACAGAGGTTAGAAAATTACAAGAGCAGGGTTTGATAAGTAAAGATGTAAAGCCTGCCTCTGGTCCTAGTTTAATAACTTTATTACCAACTCCTTCTACAAGACAAATAATGGCTTTTTATAGAGGTAAATATAAAAATCCAGATACAGGTAAAGTTGAAACAATGCAAGATGTATTAGGGTATACTATTAAAGAGTCTGCTTTCGGTCCTAGAAAAGATGCTTTAGCAGAAGCAGCGTTAGTAGAACTTAGTTTTGATGCTAGTGTAGACGTGTTAAACAATGAAAGAGAGGTTGCTGAAAGAAGAAGAGGTGTTGATGAAATTGTAAACAAAGAACAACTTGAAAACGATATAGAATTAATAGCAAAAGCTCTTGATAGAAACCCAGATATGAAGTTTAGCGAATCTGCTGTAATTTTAAATCAGTTTGATGATTTATTAAGTAAAATAGAAAATCAAGGTTTTAAAAATGTATTTAATACAGATGGAACACCTAAAGTTAAATTTTATGGACAAAAATATTTAGAAGAGGTTTTCGAGCCAATATATGATTTGGGTAATAAAGGTGGTTTATTTACAGCGCAAGAAATAAATAAGCAATTAAAAGAACTTTTTAAAGGTCTTAGAATAAAAGCAGATAATACGTTAGGAGATACTTCAGAAAGAGTTGTTTTTGAATTATTTGAAAGAGCTAATTTTTTAGCGCCAGGGTTCCAACTTAGTGAGAAAAAAGTTTATATACCAGCGTTCCATACTTTTGAAGGTGGTGAATTTCAGAGTGCAGATATAATGTTTATATTAAGAAATGCCATACAAGTTGCTATGGAAGTTAAATTTGCTGTTAACGGTGTTGTTAACGCTGGTAAAATAAGTGTAGAAAGTTTTAACTCTAAAGATGGTACGTACGAAATAAACGAAGCTTTACCAGAAAACGTTAAAAAAGTAATAAGAAAAAGTTATGATAAAACTATGAAAGTAGTTTTAGAAATGCAAGATTTACTTATAAATGAATTTGGTTATCCTAAAACTTTAGATTTAAGCAAGCATAAGTTTTTGATGGATAAAAATAAAGTTGCTAAATCTCCTAATGGAAAGACGGTATATAAAATGGTTAATAACAAACCAGTATGGGATGATAAAATTAAAGCGTTAAAGGCTAAATCAAATAAAACCGCTACTGATTATGGCGATGTAATTACTTATCATTATAATAAAAAGGGTAATTTTTATATAACGTTTGTTGGTGCTGGTAAAGGAAAGGGAGTTTATTATATAGGTTCAGATCCACTTAGTGTTTCTAAAAAGTTAGGTATTGAAAGATTAAAAAGTAACAAAGATGGATTTATATTTAAAACTAGATTATGGCCAGCTAGCATATGGGTCCAAAAAGACAATGTAAAAAAGAAAGTTGGTTACAAATTAAGATTGAATGGAGAGTCTGTTATTAACACTAACAACATGGCTAAAACATCAAAATTTAATATTAAGTCTGAAAAAGATGTAAAAGCATTTAAAAAAGCAGCTAACAATAGTATAATTGCTAAATCTAGTAAAAGCAGTAAAACTTTAAATAATGCTATTAACTATTCTAGATCAACTAATAACGAATCTAAAGGTATTACCGTTCTAGATTTTGATGATACATTGGCAATAACTAAATCTTTAGTTAAATATACTAGACCAGATGGAACTACTGGAACTTTAAATGCTGAAGAGTATGCTTTACAATATGAAGATTTATTAGCGCAAGGATATAAATTTGATTTTACAGACTTTAATAAAGTTGTAAAAGCTAAGTTAGCACCGTTATTTAACAAAGCTTTAAAATTGCAAGATAAATTTGGTCCTGAAAATATGTTTATATTAACAGCAAGGCCTTTAGCCGCTCAACAAGCTATACGTGATTTCTTAAAAGCTAATGGTTTAAATATACCATTGAAAAATATATCTGCCTTAGGAAATTCTACGGCAGAAGCTAAAGCCTTATGGGTGTCTGAAAAAGTTAATGAAGGATATAATGATTTCTATTTTGCAGATGATGCGTTGCAAAACGTGCGGGCCGTTAAAAACATGTTAAGTCAATTCGATGTTAAGTCTAAGGTTCAGCAGGCTAAAATTAAGTTTAGTAATTCGATGAATAGTGATTTTAATATCATATTAGAAGAAGTAACTGGTATCGAATCTAAAAAACGGTTTTCAGCTATTAAAGCTAGAAAACGTGGTGATAAAAAAGGTAGATTTAGATTCTTTATACCACCGTCTCACGAAGATTTTGTAGGATTGTTATATAACTTTATGGGTAAAGGTAAAAAAGGAGATACTCATAGAAATTTCTTTGAACAAGCCTTAGTAAGACCATTAAATAGAGCTTACAGAGAGTTAAATACAGCTAAACAAAGTATTGCTAATGATTATAAGTCGTTAAATAAAGAGTTTAAAAATGTTAAAAAGAAATTAACAAAGAAAACTCCAGATGGAGATTTTACATATCAAGACGCAGTAAGAGTTTACTTATGGGATAAACATGGACATAAAGTTCCTGGGTTAAGTGAAGCTGATCAACAAAATTTAGTTGATTTAGTTTGGAATGATTCTGAATTAAAAAATTATGCTGATATAGTAAATACAATATCTAAACAAGATACTTATGTAAGTCCTACAGAAAGTTGGGAGGGTGGAGATATAAGAACAGATTTAGATGATGCTACTGGAAGAATTGGTAGAAAACAATTCTTTACAGAATTCTTTGAAAATGCTGATGTAATATTTTCTGAAGAAAATTTAAATAAGATAGAAGCCGCTTACGGAGCTGAAATGGTAAGTTCTATTAAAGATATACTTTATAGAACTAAAACCGGTAGAAATAGACCTAGTGGACAGAACAAGCATGTAAATATGTTTTTAAATTATTTAAACGGTTCTGTTGCTGCAACTATGTTCTTTAATATGAGATCAGCTGTATTACAGCAAATGTCTATGGTTAATTTTATTAACTTCGCAGATAATAATATATTTTCTGCAGCTAAAGCTTTCGCTAATCAAAAACAATATTGGACTGATTGGGCATTTATATTCAACTCTGACATGTTAAAACAAAGGCGTGGTGGAATTAAAACAGACGTTAACGGTGCTGAATTAGCTGCTTCACTTAAAGGTGCTAAAAATACACCTAGAGCTTTATTAGCAAAATTATTAGAGTTTGGTTTTAAACCAACACAAATTGGGGATAATATAGCAATTGCTACTGGTGGTGCGACCTTCTATAGAAATAGAGTTAATACTTATTTAAAGCAAGGATTAAGCCAGCAAGAGGCTCAAGAAAAAGCTTGGGTAGATTTTCAAACGTTAGCAGAAGCCACTCAGCAATCAGCAAGACCCGATATGGTTTCGCAGCAACAAGCTTCACCTCTTGGTAAAGTTATACTTGCTTTTCAGAACGTAACATCTCAGTTTAATAGATTAGGTAAGAAAGCATTTTTAGATATTAAAAATAGAAGAATAACACCTGGCAATACAAGTCTATTTCAAAGTGACGTATCTAATCTTTCTAGGATAGGTTATTATTTTGCAATACAAAACTTAGTATTTTATTCTTTACAATCTGCTTTATTCTTAGCGTTAT